>Ga0306920_100000574_pt1 | contig 43013 bp, 37 predicted proteins | sample flu12Cox44000170_FD_204666 | JGI IMG/M metagenome (GOLD analysis project Ga0306920, IMG submission 204666) | Lab enrichment of tropical soil microbial communities from Luquillo Experimental Forest, Puerto Rico - flux4day.12C.oxic.44.000.170 (v2)... | ecosystem: Environmental > Terrestrial >... | reverse complement strand
TCGTGCTACTGATCGCAGCGCCTTGGCACGTACTCGCCACGCTCCGTAATCCGCCATATTTCGATTTCACTTTTCACAGTGTTCCCGGCCAATACCACGGCTTTCTCTGGTTTTTTTTCATGAATGAGCAAGTACTTCGCTTCTTGAATTTACGCTACCCGCGGGATTACAACACGGTTCCGCGGCTCTACTTCTGGCTACTGCATCTTGTCTGGTTATTTCCCTGGAGTGTGTATCTGCCCGCGATCACCAAGCTGTCGTTCAATCCAGTAGACCGCGCCGGCCGAACTCGGTTGCTGGCGATTTGCTGGATTGGCTTCGTTCTCATATTTTTCACATTTTCCACGACGCAAGAATATTACTCCATGCCATGTTATCCGGCACTGGCCTTGCTGCTAGGTGCCGCGATGGCCGAAGACACGATTTGGATTCGCCGAGGCACTCGAGTGTTGGGAGCGCTCGCTGGAATTATGGCGTTGGTTGCTTTCGTTCTTTATTTCCGCGTGCGAAACATGCCTGCGCCAGGAGATATTTCTGTCGCCCTTTCGAGGCATCCCAAAGCCTACTCACTTTCCCTGGGGCACATGGAAGATCTAACGCTTTCATCATTGGCTTACCTGAAGGGACCGCTGCTGCTTGCAGGGTTGAGTTTCCTCGTCGGCGCTCTGGGAACGATTCGAGCGACTGCGCGACGAGCCTTTCTGGCGACAGCTCTTATGATGGTGATTTTTTTTCAAGCTGCCCGGCTGGCGATGGTTGCATTTGATCCGTACATGTCATCGCGGCCACTCGCTGAATCGCTTTTGCGATCCCCGGCAGGCAAACTCATCTTCGATGGTACGTACTACAACGTTTCCTGCATTGTTTTCTATACGAATCGGGATGTCCTTCTTTTAAACGGCCGTCGAGACAATCTCGAATATGGTTCCTACGCTCCCGGGGCGGCCGACGTCTTTATTAACGATTCACAATTCGCAAAACTATGGGCGCAGCCTGAGCGGTATTACCTGGTGGCCAGTGAGTCTGCTCTTTCTCGTTTTGAAAACTTGGTCGGGCATGAGCAGCTCATTGTTGTAGACAGAAGTGGCGGAAGAGTCTTGCTGACGAACCAGCAACTCGCGCCCGCTGCCGGATTGACGACTGTTTCCCAGCAGGCTTCGAAACCTTCGCAAATTGTGGACTGTGAAGGTTCATCGTGTGGCCTTCATGGACGCCAAATATGATCTCTAAGCGAATGTCGATTCGTGGGGATTCGACTCGCCGTGCGCCCATCCGACACGTGGTACTAACGCTGTTCCGGTTCGCGATCGGAGCTAGTCTCCTGGCCTATCTCGCTAAGTCGGGCATCGTTGACTTTCGAGCTCTGTCGAAGTTGTTCACCGCTTGGCCCATCACTTTCGCCGCGGTCACGCTCTTACTCATGGACAGCGCGCTGATGTCGGTTCGGTTGTCGTGGCTCTTTCGGCCTCAAGGACTGAACCTTCGATTTGGCACATCCCTGAAACTGTCCCTAGTGGGATTTTTCTTTGCCACCTTTTTGCCGGGAGCGGCCGGTGGCGATCTTTCAAAGCTTTTCTATACGACGAGAGGAAATGGCGGACGAAGGATCACGATTATGACAGTTGTTCTCCTGGACCGTGCCATCGGACTATTTTCGCTGCTGCTTCTGCCTCTGATTTTCGTTCCGATGTTCTCTCAACGCCTTACGAGCGAATCCGCATTGCGAAGCGTATTGCTGACGGTAGCACTACTTTCGCTCGGTATGTCTGCCGGATTCCTCACATGCCTTTTCAGCGACCGATTCATGGTCTTTATTCCGAGTATCACGCGGAATCGTTTGATAGAAAACAGAGTCGTTCAGCAGATTCTGGGAACGATTACCACATATCGCAAAAATTGCGGAGTGCTGTTCCTGGCTTTCGGAGTGTCGCTTCTGGCGAATTTTTTGCTAGTTTTTGTAACAATGCTTGGAGCACTCGCTGTCGCGCCGTCCAGCTGGAGTCCGAGAATGTTCCTGGTTGTTCCGATCGGCCACATCGTGAATAGCTTGCCGCTTACGCCCGGCGGGCTTGGAGTGGGCGAAACGGCCTTCAACGCATTATTTAATCTTACAGACATCCGTGGCGGAGCGGATGCGCTCCTTTGTACTCGGATTTGGACGGCCATGGTTGGCCTGATTGGATTCTCATTCTATTTGCGCGGATTCAGCCGCGAAGTGTTCGATGAGTTGGTTGTCACAGACGAACCATCTTCCGTGGTATTGGGAACCGTGAAGGGCTAGTGCGGATCGCCTGATCATTATTGGGCAATGACCACGTTGTGATGTCAAACGAACGAACCAATTCCGAATATTGGAACGAGGTCTTGCATCTCGCGCTTCAGGCGCTCTGGGCGAATAAACTCCGGGCTGGGTTGGCGATGCTCGGAGTCATTATCGGTAGCGGCTGTATCGTTCTCGTCGTCACGGCAACACTTCTCGGCAAAGGCTATATCCTCACTCAGATCGAAGCCTCCGGCTCCAATCTTATCTATGCTAGCATCACGCGTTCAAGCAATCCGTCGCCGCTCACATTGAGCGACGAGATTTCGCTCGGAGACATGGAAGCGGTGAAGAACCAAATTACGCAAGTTACGGTAGCTGGGGGAGCCGCCGAGTTACCGATGTCGGTGGTTGCGGCAGGCGTCGAGCGGCCTGTCAACCTGGTCGGAGTAACTGACGGCTTCCAGGAGATTCGCAGGTTGGTTGTGTTTCGCGGCCGCTATTTCGATCCCGATGACATGATGATCCATGCTAAGGTCTGCTTGCTGACCCAGGAACTGGCGGAACGCGTATTTCCAAATCAGAATCCGGTGGGACAGGAAATTCGAGTCGGCGATCTGCGCTTCGCGGTAATTGGCGTGTTTCGCGAACGGATTTCTACCTTCGGCCAGACGGAAATCGCGCGCGAGACCGTGCTCATCCCTTTCGGACTGATGACTTACTACAAGGGAAGAGAATATATCAGCACGTTGTATGTGCAGGCGGATTCTCCGGAAGCTGTTCCCGAAGTGACGAGACAAGTGGCGCAGATTCTGAAAAGCCGTCATCGCCCAAGCGCTGAGTATGATGTCGAAAATCTCATGTCATTGTTAGAAGCGGCACGAAACATTTCACGGGCGCTGACGGTTCTTCTGGTACTGATCGCTCTCATCGCGCTAGCGATTAGCGGGATCGGAATAATGAACATCATGCTCGTCACCGTCACCGAGCGCACCTACGAGATCGGAATCCGTAAGGCAGTGGGCGCTCCGCGCGAGGCGATTCTTTATCAATTCTTAATGGAAGCTTTTCTAATCAGCGGGACCGGCGCACTGCTCGGAATTCTCATCGCTATCGCAATTCCCGGTGCGATCAATCTCATTCTACGTGCGATCCCGGAAGCGGTTGGGATTCGCGTTCCAGTATCGTGGATTTCTGTGGTCCTGGCATTTGTGGTGTCGTGTTCAACCGGCCTTCTATTCGGTTACCTTCCTGCCAATCGCGCCGCCCGGCAGCATCCAACCGAATCGTTGCGATATGAATGACGAGAGCGCACTCGCGGCGTCCCGATGGGTTCATGCGGTTCTTCCGCGACAGGCCCCACAATCCAGATGGGAGCTTGAATATTAATGCGCGTCTTGCGATTCGATAATTCGCGGCAAAACCAGCTTGGCAAGAATAAGTTCAACTGGAGAATCGCGCCTGTCCTGATGCTGTTTCACGTCGGTGCAGTGGCGGCGCTGTTCTTCTTCACTTGGAGTGGGCTCTTCACCGCGATCTTCTTACATTGGGTGATGGGCGGACTCGGACTCGGCGTATGTTATCACCGGCTGCTCACGCATCGCTCCTATGCGACATCCAAGTGGTTTGAGTACTTGCTCACGATTTGCGGTGTGGCGGCTATGGAAGGGGGCCCTCTGGTGTGGGTGGCCACGCATCGTAAGCATCACCAATTCGCGGATAAGGACGGTGATCCGCACTCTCCGCGCGATGGTAAGTGGTGGTCATACGCGGGCTGGATCCTGATGGGCAATACCCTCCGCCAAGACGTCGCAACACTCAAACGCTACGTCCCCGATCTGGCAAAGGACAAATTTCACGTCTGGTTGACGAAGTGGCATCTCACCCCAACGATTGTTCTCGGACTCGTGTTGTTCGCGATCGGTGGATTTCGCCTGGTGCTGTGGGGCACTTTTTTGCGGACCGTAGTGGGACTTCATTCGTCGTGGATCGTCAACTCTTGCGCGCATATTTGGGGTTCGCGCCGCTTTGAGACCCGAGATACGTCAACCAATAATTGGTGGGTCGCGCTGCTGAGTTTCGGAGATGGCTGGCATAACAACCATCACGCCTACCCAGTCTCGGCCCGACACGGATTCATGTGGTATGAAATTGACTTTAACTGGTACACAATCTGGATTTTCAAGCACCTTGGACTTACGTCCTATATCCATCAAACCCAGCTACCGGCACGGACGAGATGACTGTCTGATGGGCAACACCCAGACGATGAGAAGCGCCCCATATTCCGAGAACGCCGAATCGTGGGATTACACTTCAAAGGTTTCCTCCGGCTCGGGGAGCCTGTCGCCGGGTCTGGCACACCACACGTATAGGGTAGGCAAAACAAAAATGCTCATTGCCAGATTGACAATGAGCCCGCCTACGATAACGATCGCGAAGGGGCGCTGTGAGTCCGAGCCGATGGCGTGCGACAAGGCTGCCGGCAGCAAACCGAGGGTTGCCACAAGCATTGTCATCAAGATGGGGCGAAGCCGCAGCACGGCTCCCTCAATCGCGGAATGCTCTATCGGGTGACCTTTGGCGCGAAGCTGGTTGATGTATTCCAACATGATTACGCCCGTCTGAACCGAAACTCCAAATAGCGCCAGGAAACCGACACCCGAGGAAACGCTGAAGTTGGTACCGCTCACGAGAAGAGCGAAAGAACCGCCAATCGCCGCCAGCGCCACATTGGCGAGAATCAGGATAGCCCACTTGAATGAGCGGAACATCGAGTAGAGAATCAGAAAGATCACCAGAATCGTGAGCGGCACGATGACGAACAAACGCTCCTGCGCCCGCTTTTGACTCTCATACTCACCTTCCCAATCGATATGATACCCGCGCGGCAAATGAATCGTGGCATTTACCTTCCTCATTGCTTCGTTTACCGTGCTTCCGAGGTCGCGGCCGCGCACGCTGTACTTGATCGCAACATACCGTTGGTTCTCTTCCCGGTAAATTTCCGAGGCGCCGTCCTGTTGTTTGATTTTGCAAAGCTGGGCCAGCGAAACTCGTTCGCCGGACGGGGATAACAAGCGAATATCTTCAAGAGCTTCCCTGGTGGTACGGTACTGGGGCAGATAACGCAAGACGAGGTCGTACCGCGCTTCACCTTGTAGTACCTGGGTGAGAGCACTGCCACCGGCCGCCGTCTGGACGGCATCTTGTATATCTGCGACATTAATTTGATAGCGGGCAGCTTGCTCGCGGTCTACTTCGAAGTTGATGTTCGGCTGGCCGAGAACGTGAAAAACTCCGAGGTCCTCCACTCCCTTCACCTGCCGCATCGTGTTAACAATCTGGTCGGCCTTTTCCTCGAGCACTTTCAAATCATCGCCATATATCTTCGTGGCCAGCTCGCCTTTCACGCCACTGACGGCTTCCTCCATGTTGTCTTCAATCGGCTGAGAAAACCCCCAGCTCACGCCGGAGATTTTCTCTAGTTCGCGATTCATGGCGGCGATCAGTCGGTCCTTATCTTCATGGAACACTGGTCGCCACTGTTCCTTAGGTTTCAAATCAACGAAGTATTCCGTGTTAAAGAAACCGGTTGTGTCCGTTCCGTCATCCGGACGCCCCACCTGGCTCGTGCATTGCGGCACTTCTGGAAACGAACAAAGCAGGACGCGGGTTTGATTCGCCAGCCGGATACCTTCCGTCGGCCCGGTGCTGGGGGCAAGAGTGCCGCGCACCCATAGGGCGCCTTCGTCCAAGTGCGGCAAGAATTCCGAGCCAATCACTCCTCCAAACGAAACATATAGGGCAACACACAATCCGAATCCAGCAATGCCTGATGTAACGTAGCGATGCTCGATCGTCCATTTCACAGCCCGGCGATACCCGGTTTTCATAGCCTCCATCAACGGATTTCGCCACTCGTGCGCACCGTTCGCGAAAAACATGCTTGCCACGACTGGCGCGATTAGCATCGAAAATATCAGCGCACCGAGCAACGCAAAAGCCACCGTCCATGCCATGGGGCTGAACAAACGCCCTTCCACTCGTTGCAGTGTAAATACGGGCAGGTAAGCCGTGATGATGATGGCAATCGCATAAAACACCGGCCGCTGCACTTCGTGCGCGGCGTTGCCAATTACTTCGAGTATCGGATTCGAGGCACCTCCGTTTTCACGCTGGTGTATATGGCGGACAATGTTTTCCACCATTACAACCGATCCATCCACGACCATGCCGAAATCAAGCGCACCAAGTGACAGCAGGTTGGCGGGAATTCCTTTCAACTCGAGGCACGTAGCGGCGAACAACAGAGAAAACGGAATCGTGAGTGCCACGATGATGGCTCCTCTCACGTTTCCTAGAAACAGAAACAGAATGATCACCACCAGAATCATGCCTTCCGTCAGGTTGTGCAGGACGGTATGCGTGGTGAAGTGCACCAGGTCACTACGATCAATAAACGGAACTATCGTTACGCCGGGCGGCAGAATTCGTTCGTTCAGCTCTTTCACTTTCGCGTGGATTCCGGCGAGTGCTTCGTCGGCATTCGCTCCTTTGCGCAACAGCACAATTCCGGAAATAACGTCTTCGTTGTCGATGATCTTGCCATCTCCGCGATGGAACGCTCGTGCGAATTGACCGAGCCGGATCTTCGGCCCCTGATCAACGACGGCGATGTCCTTCACACGCAGGGGCGTGCCGGTCTTGGAAAGAATCACTATGTTTTCGATATCCTGGACGTTCCTTACCAGCCCGACTTCGCGAAGATTCAATTGCTGAAGGCCGGCCTCGATAAAGCTCCCGCCCGCGTTCGCGTTGTTGTTTGCGAGCTGCTGCTCCACTTGAGCGAGGCTTAGTCCATAAGAAACCAACTTTTGGGGAACAATGCGGACTTGATATTCGCGGGTGGGACCGCCAAAGCTGACAACATCAACAATATTCGGAACGGCCTTGAAGTTCTTCTCGATCACCCAGTCTTCGATCGATTTCAATTCCATCACGTCGTACTGTGGATTCGTGCTGCGCAGCGTGAAAAAGTAGATTTGCCCGACCGGACTCCAGTCCGTCCCCATTTGGGAAACTACACCGGCTGGCAAGGTGAGTTGCGAAAGTCGCTCCAGAACTCTTTCTCGGTTCCAGGCATTCTCCTCCTCGTCATCGAAAATCAGCTTCAAGTCCGACAGTCCGAAGAGGGAGAACGAGCGCAGGTGAACCACGTGGGGAACGCCGTTCATAACCATCTCAAGTGGAATCGTCACCTGCTGCTCGATTTGTTCGGCCGAAATTCCCGGCCACTGTGTGATGATTTCCACATAGTTGTCCGCGACGTCCGGATACGCTTCGACCGGAAGCTTATGAAACGAGATTGCTCCCCACCCAAATAACAAGAGCGCTCCTGCGAGCACCAAGAAGCGGTTCTCCAGAGCAAAATCGACAAATTTGCGAATCATCTACTGCTCCACCGTGTTCTGAAACACCAAGGCGCTCTGAATAACTTGCATGCCCGGCGTGATGCCCGAAATGACCTCCTGCATATTTCCGGGGAGCGTGATTCCGCTAGTGATCTCTACTAGGCGAAACGATTTGTCGTCCGTCGCAACGAAGACCCAATCGCGGTCATGCAAGTGAAGAATCGCGCTCGAGGGAACCGTCGCTCGCAGTTCGGTTTTTTTTCCATAAAAAGTGGCGGTAACGAACATGCCCACGCGCATCAGTTGTCCGGGGTTTGGCACTTCGAGTCGGACTTTTGCAGTGCGAATAGTCGGATCGAGAATCGGAAGAATATTGTCGATTCGGCCTTTGAGTACTCTATCTGGAAAGGCGTTTAATCGGATGTCCGCGTATTCTCCAAGATGCACCGCCTCCAAATCGTTCTCGTAGATGTCACAGATGATCCACACATAGGACAAATCCGAAATCGTAAATGGGTTGGGGCCAGATAATCCCTGTGTCCCCGCCGCATTGGTGACCTGCTGTTCGCTGATGACACCAGAAATTGGCGCGACGACATCCACGATTCCGGACGGATGATCCTTGTCCAAACCCAGCAATCGCAATTGTTCGGTCGCCGTGTCCAGATCGACCCTGGCATCCTCTTCAGTGTCCTCGGCTTGTTCGAGAGCGCTCTTTGAGGTGGCGCCATGGGCGTATAGCTCCCGCGATCTTTCGACTTGTTGGCGCGCCAGCCGTTCATCGTTTACAGCCTTGAGATACACCTGGTAAGCGCTGGATACGTCAGTGCTTCGCACGCGCAGTAGCAGCTGGCCTTTCTTAACGACGTCGCCAAGTCTCGCTTTAATTTCGACGATCCGGCCTGCCGCCAAGGAAATTACCGGCACGGCACGGGCAATATCGGGTTGCACCACACCCGTCACGTTCAGAGCTGGGACGGCCTTGTATTCAGCTGCCGTTGCAAGAGGAAACTGCTCAGGATGGTCCACCCGGATGACACTTCCATTCTGCTCGCGCTGAACTTCTGCCGGCGGGGGCGCTTCGGACGCCGGATCCGCCTTGGGTTCTTTACAACCGCCGAAAGTGAGCATGACGGCCAAAACGAGAGTAATCAGCCAGAACTTCATGCGATGCATAAATCGACCTCACCTATAAACGCAATCCTCACAAATGAGCGGCCGCATCATGTCCGAAAAAGCGCCTGCACCGACTGAGGCGGAGTTATGTGTTCGGTTGCAGATCGATGTAGCCACGGTGACCGCAGCGCTACGAACCGATGAGCTTAGCGACTGAAAATTGGAAGGTTAGGCGGGAGGTGCGCGGCCTGCGTGGAACACTAAGAAGGAATCGAAAGCAGATTTCGTGCGCGAAAGCGGGATCGAATCCGGACGAGAATGGATATTTGTAAGAGCTCTTGCGGGTCGGCAAATGCCAGAGCGCGATTGTGGCGGAACGCCGAGGGCATCCTTTTCCTGGTTGCTATCTGAAGCCAACTTTGTGAAGGGGTTGCTGAAGACGTCAGGGAAACCAGATGGTTCAGCACGCGAAAAAACGCCGTGGCCATTGTTAAGAAATACGGCTATGGGCTGTCTGAGCGATGTAAACAGGACCAAATCAACCGAGTGATCTCCATTTACATCTCGCGCCTCGATTAGGACGCCACCGGCGGGAGCCACCAGCCGCATCGATTGGTGCCCGGTGGCGGAGAGCTGAAATTGGATCCAGTAGTCGGTACTGCCTGAGATGGTTGCTCCGGCTCGAACGCTCACCAAATCTGGCTGAAGATCTCCATCAAAATCCGAAATCACAAGCTGTGGCCCAGATGAAACCGGAGCGGCAGTCGCGTTCCCAGCTTCCGCAGCCGCCGCTCTGCCGATCAGAGAGCCAAGGACGAACAACAATAAGGCGCACACCAACGGAGAGAGAAAGCCTCGGCGGCTGCAACCTAAGTTTGGTTGGCGGCCCAATTTGCAGGTGACAAACATAGATCGACTCTTGATAAGCGCTTTGTTAGCATACTACAACTACTTATCGATGACATGTGTCGCAAGGGATACCGAATCCCATTCCTTGATTCGCAGCCAGCCAATGCAGATGCAATTCTCGACTCTGCTCGCTCATCGAACCGTGGCTCAAGGCGATGTGCACCGCGTAGAGATCGACATCCATCCCGCGCCATACGCGTAGCGCGGACCACCAAGTATTGCGCTTTCGGGTTTGCGCTTGATTACATCAGTACGGCTTGATCGCCTCACTCGCGGAAAAGAAGCTTAGAAGCGCCTGTCATGTCGGGCACAGTGAAGACGACCCGTCACTTGCCCCACGATGCCACTGTCTCCTTTAACGAAGCGTCGGATTGTGTCGCGATACGGTCCGTTCCATTCGCCCCATTCAGCTCCAGAAAATTGCCAAAGCGGAAATCGCTGCCTACATCCCGGGGTTTGTAATCTCGCAACCGGTGAAGGTAGAAGAGCCGCCAGGCCAGGCATGTTTTCGGATACTGTGTTATATACATAATCCTAGTCTCATGACTTCGGACTCACCTAAAAGCCTCATTTGGCAGCGGCTCTTGGCCCAGAAGGGCAGGCAGTATGAGCGTGCGGCAGCATTACCGTGGCTTATCCCATTGATCTATGCGTTCGGAGCCTTCTTTTTTGGTTTCACTGTCCCTCGACTCGCCTACACCTTACTGCCTGGGTACCTGTCAACCATCAGCGTCAATTCCGCGATCGGGATTTACTCGGCCACTGCTTCCGGCATGTTGGCCCTCACTGGCATCGTGTTCTCACTTACGTTCTTGATGGTGCAGTTCAGCGCTTCCGCTTACTCGCCACGGCTGGTTCTCTGGATCTCCCACGATCCCGTGGTACAGCACGCAACTGGAGTCTTCACGGCCACGTTTGTTTACGCCCTTACTGCATTGGCCTGGGTTGACCGGTCCGGCTCTGGCAGAGTTTCTCTCATCGGAATCACTGTTCTCGCTGTGTTGCTTATCGTCAGCATTATTATGTTCATCGGGTTGATCCAGCGGGTGAGCAAGCTCCAGGTCACTCGGATACTGATATTCACTGGAAATAAAGGCCGCGAAATCATCGAAAATCTCTACCCTCCGCTTGATACGCCCATTTCTATAGGCTCTATGGAATCACTTGATTCGCCCTGTACTCAGACTCTCTTCCATCACGGCCCTCCAAGGAAGGTTCAGGCGATCGACACCCCGGCCTTGGTTGAGATTGCAAGGACGTCTGGATGCGTGATTGAGATGACCGCTGCCGTGGGTGATGCTGTCTTGGATTCGACCGCGATGCTGCGAGTTTATGGGTGCAGCAGTCAACTCCCTGAGGAAGGCTTGAGGAATGCGATTCGGCTTGGGGACGAGCGTACTTTCGAGCAAGACCCCAGATACGCTATGCGTCTGCTTGTGGACATCGCCATCAAGGCGTTGTCTCCTGCTATCAATGACCCGACGACTGCCGTGCAGGCGCTCGATGAGATTGAAGATCTCTTGATACGACTTGGCCGTCGGAGGTTGGAAATCGGCGACTTCCGCGATGTGCACAGCAAACTTCGCCTCTCCGTCATATTTCCAACTTGGGAGGATATTCTCGTCCTTGCGTTTGACGAAATTCGCCTGTATGGTGCCACGAGCATTCAAGTAATGCGCCGCATGAACGCTCTGCTTAGTGAGTTGCTGTCGATCCTGCCGGAAGAGCGGCGGCCTGCTCTCGACTATTGGCAGGAGCGACTTCAATTAACAATTCAAAGCACCTTTCGCGACAGAGAGGATGTCCTGGACGCCTCACACGAAGACCGACAGGGACTTGGCAGTTCTCACCGAAACAAGCGAATCATTTGAAATAGGATCGATAAATATCGCCCATTTGCGAAGGTCGGCTTCTTCCAAGGCGGTGCGCTGATTTTCCACAGGCATCCCAGTTCTTAAGGCCAAATGCAGAGGTCGTCGGCTTCTCGCTTTTCTATTCGATTCCGCTACGGCTTGATTGACTCAATCGCGGAAAGAAGTTTGGAAGCGGCTGTCATATCCGGCACAGTGAAGACGACGGTGTTTCCATTCTCGCGTTCGACCCCCGGGATGTACGCAGCGATCTCCGCTTTGGCAATTTCGTTGAATCGGTCTTCTACCTTCACCGGATGCGAGATGACATATGGTTTGATGTCCTTTCGCCGCTCTACCGCGTGCGTCACTCCCTCACGAATCAACGCCTGGGCCTTTTGCGGATTGACCATCACGGCAGAATGAAATCCGATTGCCTGCTTGACGGCAACAGTTTCAATCGGCCCGAGCAATTGCCTGGCGTCATCGCAAATCGCTTGGTCTCCGGAGAGGAACACGACCGGGACACCGAAATCACCAGCAATGGCGGCATTAAATCCCGCCTCGGGCACCTCAACGCCATTCAGCTTAATTACCTCGTCGCCCTCCATGGTGTGCGCAAGAACCGCATTGGCGCGGCCTTCTCGGGCGTGATACCCGATGAATATTACCGCCGCGAACGATGAGTCGATTCCCTGCATCATCCCGAGCGGCCGCGGCCAGGCGCGAATCAGATTCGCTCGGCGGTCGAGTAATTCAACGTCTATATTCTGTGCGTCGCCGTGGGAATCACTGACAAGGACTTCAGTTGCGCCCGCGTCGAACGCACCTTGGATTGCGGCATTGACCTCCTGAGTCATCAGCCGTCGGAACTGCTCATATTCGCGACCTTTCGCAGACGCCTGGACATCCCAGGTGCTCACACCGCCTATGCCTTCCATGTCTGCTGAAATGTAGACTTTTCGTTTTTCCATTTGCGCAGCTGGCGCCTGCGCGGATGTGGGCCTTTCGGAGAGGAGGATTGAAAGGATAATGAGAGTTAGCGCACGTAAGCTGTGGCTCACGCGCTTGCGCCTCGCGCATTTTTGTGATGCCGATCCGCGCTTACGCAGGCCGGACACTTCCCGGGCGCCGGGCGATCGCGCAATTCTGGATGGCAGACGAAGCAATGACTATCGTCCTCATTGTGCAGCAGCGGCATCTTCATTGTGTGGTTGCAGTCCTCAAACCGCAGTTCGAAAGTTTCGTACGACATTCGCAGCCCCTCACACTAAATTAACACTTCGCTCGCCGTATGTCTTTCACCACAGACGCTTCCGCTTTGAATGTTGGTGATGCGTGTGCGCGCGCTAAACCTGTCATTTTTGACAGTTCCGACCATTCCAGAATGGAGATAGCTTCCATGCGTCAGAGGCGGCTCCTCCCTGGGTCGTTAGAAGGCTGGCTAACGCCTCAATGAGTCGCCTCCACCAATCACCGCGCTTCCGCTATGTCAGAGATGTGTCTTAAACTGGCTTATTCACCAGCACAACAATACTTCGAGAATTCACCCGGTATGACTGATCGGGGCACGCCACTTCAATTCCCGGGTCAGCGATGTCAGACGGGCTCGGCATCGACGTATCTACTATCCTGAACCAGCGCCTTCCTGCTATCAGTGGGACATCCATATCAAGCGTTTCCCAGTGCATGTTCATCATCACGTGGATATCTGGATCTAGGTCGAATCCGGCCAGAGTGAATCCGAGCTCCCTTGCCTGGCTGTCGTACCAACCAGGGCTGTAAAGCTTTGTTCCGTGCCACGTCACATCCTTCAAACCACGCTTATTCACGTCGCCGGTGAAGAAGGAGTTCTTCCGAACGGCCGCATATTTTTTGCGAAATTCAATCATCCGACGCCAAAAGCGGTGCAAATCGGGATGCTTCTCTGGCTTGTTCCAGTCGAACCAGCCGATTTGATTGTCCTGGCAGTAAGCGTTGTTATTTCCGTGCTGAGTATTCCGCACTTCGTCACCCGCCAAAAACATTGGAACGCCGCGCGAAAGCATCAGGATGGTTGCGAAATTACGGACTTGCTGTTCCCGTAATTTCTCAATGGCGGCATCAGTCGATTCACCTTCCGCGCCACAGTTCCAGCTCAAGTTTTCATTGATACCGTCGTTGTTGCCTTCCCCATTGCCTTCATTATGTTTGCTGTTGTAGGAGACCAAGTCGTTAAGCGTGAACCCGTCGTGGCAGCTGATGAAGTTGATGCTGTTGGTCGGTTTGCCACCTCGGGCCTCATAAAGGTTAGCGCACCCACCAATGGCATCCGCCACTTGCCCCACGATCCCACTGTCTCCCTTAACGAAGCGTCGGATTGTGTCGCGATACCGTCCGTTCCATTCGCCCCATCGGTCGCCTGGAAAGTGGCCAATTTGATATAAGCCGGCTGCATCCCATGCTTCGGCAATCAGCTTGGTGTCCATCAGATCTTCGTCCAGTTCCACTTGCCACACCAGCGGCGGGTGTACCTGTGGCGTACCATCTTCACCGCGGGAAAGAATAGAACCCTCATCGAACCGGAACCCGTCTATGTGCGCTTCTTTCACCCAGTAACGCAGACACTCCAAAATGAACTTCTCAACTATGGGATGGTTGCAGTTGAACGTATTTCCGCAACCTGAGTAGTCCATGTAATAGTGTTTCGCTGAAGGCACCAGAATGTAGTAACTGAGGTTATCGAGGCCGCGGAAGGAGAATGTCGGCCCTTGGTGGTTTCCTTCATCGGTGTGGTTGAAGACCACATCGAGAATGACCTCGATGCCAGCTTTGTGCAGCGCCTTTACAGCATCGCGAAACTCCTTTAGGTGAGAACCGTCTTCAGGACTTACGCAAAAAGCCGTGTGGGGAGCGAAATATCCTATCGTGCTGTAGCCCCAGAAATTCCACAGCGGCTTGCCATCCACAGTTCTCAACGGCGCCGTCTCATCAAAGTCGAAGATCGGCATCAATTCCACGGCCGTAACGCCCAGGTCTTTCAGATAGGGGATTTTCTCTATCAGGCCCTGGAATGTCCCCGAATGCTTAACCTTCGATGACGGAGACTTCGTAAAGCCCCGGACATGCATTTCATAGATAATCGTGTCTTCAATCGGACGGTTCAATGGTTTGTCGCCTTCCCAATCGTAGTCTGACGGATCAATCACCACTGACCGCATTGAAGTCGAAACGTTATCCGAATCGTTACACGCATCGCCTCGTTTCCATACCGTGTTCGTGTTCCCGCGGGCGTAGGGGTCAATTAGCACTTTGTTGCGGTTATGTCGCAGGCCTTGCTCGGGAACCGATGGACCGCTCACACGAAATGCATAGTGCGCGCCGCCTTTCAAATCCTTCACAAAAATGTGCCAGAAATGAAATGTCTTATTCTTAGACGGAACCAGCGGGATGGTCTGAAATGGCTGGGGCGAGTCATGCTTGTCAAAGAGAAGCAGCTCCACCCCGATAGCGCTGCCGGAAAACAACGAGAAATTCACTCCCTGCGCCTGAATTGTTGCGCCTAACGGATGGGGTGCTCCGTTCTCTGTTCGGAAGGTCGGGATAATCGCGGTTGCAGCCATGAGAAATCCTCCTGTCAAAAACAGTTGCTATGAAAACTCGTAATGCTAGTCGAAGCTTAGGTGTGAACTGATTGGCTTCCTATTTCACGGTCACCTTTTGCTTTCGATCGTTTCTGGCATCGAAGATTCACGGGTCGGAGTCAAATTTCGGCACACTAAAATTTCGAGGTCGAGCTTAACTTTTCGCTGTCGCTTTCGTAGGACCGTTCAGGGTACATCGAAAAAGCAAACGGCAACATAACTCAAAAATGCAAGACAAATCAACTCAATCAAGGCTTACTATGGCCTGATTCCCGTAAATCTTGCCATCTGAAGCTACGATCCTGGTGAACCGCGATGTCTAGAAAGTCTATTGCGCTCGGGAAGCTACGGCGCGACCCGGCGCCCTGGTATATTAACTGTTGTAAGCAGGCGTTCTCGCAAGTAACCGGGTTCTGAGTGTGTTTTTGGAGATTCACGCGATTTCGATATTGATCTGCTCTTAAGGTAGCGCTAAAGTCTGCCCAGCGTTTTGGCGCGTCGCCTGTCCTCCCGCGCTCCAGGTGGTCCACGAATATCTAAGGAGACTAAAAAATGCAGAATAGAATTTCCTCCTACGTATTTCTTGGGAGCGCCCTCCTGCTCGTCCTTCTCAGTCCCTCAGCCGTCAGTGCTCAGAGTTCGGGCTGCTTAGCACACCACCCCAGGTACGTCGAGGGATCATTCGAAGTAAGGTATGACGCTGGTTGTACCGGACATGATGAGCCCGAGCTCGATCCGCTCTCCAACGCGCCAGGTTCCGCGCGCGACCTAACGTGGACAGCCGTGCTACCAAAAGGCGGCGCATTTCCAGTCTCCGCAACTGGTCCAACCTTCTGGTTCGGAGGCACGGTCACTGATCCCAAGAGCCTCTTCGGCCAGTCATTTGTTGAGTTGCAGTTTTATCCCGATTCGATCCTGGTGAGCTGCGCGCAAAGCGGTGGTTTCATTGTGAAATTTGCGGCCGACACTTACTCTGTTTGTTCGCCTGTCTTCCGTTTGACGTCCACGGGGCAGAAGGGCGTGTTTCACGAAAGGGCTGCCTTCAACGCCATGCTCACGGACGGCACAGGCCCGAACAAACCTCTGCTCATGCACGCGGGCGACACCATCACAGTCCATTGGTTCACCACGCCCGCAAATGACGGCTTTCACGTCACTGTCGCTGACCTCACAACGGGCGGCTCCGGCACGATTGTTCTGAACTCAGCGTCTACAGGGCCACTGATGCCGGCGTTCGATACGCAAACCCTTGGCAATGCGTTGGCATGGGGAATCGTTTTCGACACGCCGAATTCATTTGTCTGGGAAATTGGCCACGAATCGGTTTTTACCGGTAAGGGGGCGTTATGTGTGCCGGGACAGGCCGGTTGTGAATCGTATGACGCGCCGGCATGGGCGGGCATTTCCCCAATCCAAATCAAATCCGTAACGTTTGGCGACGGTTCACAGGCGAATCAGTGGGCGGCGGTGAGCGATCAGGGTGGCAAGGCAGAAGTCCTTGCAACCTGCAGTGTCTACGGTGGTCCCCTGTGCATTTATCCGTGGTACACGCTGGGCGCGACTAGCTTCCACTTCGGGGTCGATTATCCCGATACCGTGAAAGACTTCGGACAGGCGGACCAGTATCAACAAACTTTGCAGTGCGGCGGGCCGTTCGGGCCAAATAGCACGTATTGCGCCACGGTCCTGAAATAATCAACACTCAGTAGTGCGCTTGCAAGCTTGCTACGCCAAGGGAGCATCTGCTATCCACGTCCGGCATGGACAAACTCACGGAAGATGCTACCCGAGTAATTGGGATCTTCCCCGTAACACATCGATCTCTAAGAACAGATGGCAGGTTTGCTCGTTAATTCGGGCATGGCATGTCATAGCCCGACTACTGTGCAATAAGCTACCTCAGAGGTGGGTTCGACGCCGGGGCGCACTTCTTTGTGTGCGGGCAACGCCGGATTCACTGCTCCGGGCGACTGGGTAGTCACTAATGGTGACTCTGGATTGCTGCGGGAAGCATCGGTCACACTTTTGGCGTTTAATAGAATTATTCGGCCGCGGGCTTTGCGCCGGGTACACGACTTTTGAGGAATTTGACTTGTCCGTCGTGGTTGGATTCGTGTTCGGCGACATGAAACCACTTGGCGTAGTTGTTGGCAGAGAAGTCCCCATCTGTAACGACCGTCGCTAACCACTTGTCATCGCACTTGCGAAATTCGGCCAGGCTCTTTTCGCGCGCTTGGTGCAACGCATCAAGATAATAGTCGAGACTATTGCCCTTGATGGCTTTGCGTGCTGGCTCGCCGAGGTTCATGGGAATGTCCCACTTTTTCTTCACCTCGTCGGACCACGAGTCCCACTTCATCCCGCCAAAGGTGTTCATCTGATAGTAGGTTTCCGTGGCCGCGAGATGCAGAAGCAGCGCACCGATGGTGTTCGCTTTGGCGTCAAGGAGAAAATCGAGATCCTGCTGGGACATGCCTTTCACATTGTGCAGAACCTGCATGCGAGTAAAAGCCAGCATGGATGTCAATGTTCCGATCTCGGGCGCAAATCCCGGTTGTGGTCCGATGATCCAAGCGTTTTCTGCAGCGGCGGAGCGCAGAGTGGAAACTGTGGAGAAACCGACGACCATGGCTACCCCGCCCTTGAGGAAGTTACGGCGACCGGAAATACATTCGATCGGGAGCACCAGATTTCCTCCTTTCAAGACATAGTTCGTCACACGAATGATACTGCGACAAGGAAAAAGTGGGGACTATTTCGTTCGACCCTTAGCCGAGCATCGGCAGAGCGTCCAGAGTGGCTGCGATTTAGTTATTTGGGTTTGCAGGAAAGCGCCAGGCAAGTGCGCTCAAGTTGTTCTAAAGCTAAAGGACACACAAGCACACAAACGCACGCCAACGCAGACAAAGATCGCGATTTTGTGCGACGCGCTGAAATCTAAGCAGTTGTGCGGATTCCGCCGGGGTTAGCATCACTTTGCGACCGCCCGCGCTGTGGACACAACTCATCCGCTAGTACCCGATTGACGGGGAGGAAGTGATGCACCAACACGGCGCAGAGCGATGGGATCAACTTCACTCGGCACGAACAAATCCGCGTTTCATCGCTATGCGCGCGGCTTCGGTGCGGCCGTTCGCGCCGAGCTTTGCGAGAATGTGGTTCACGTGGCCCTTCACGGTGCCTTCGCTAACGAACAGCGCGCTGGCGATTTCTTTGTTGCTCTTGCCGCCGGCCATCAAGCGCAGAACTTCAAGTTCACGTGTGCTGAGTTCAGGGCCTTTCATTCGTTCGGCGAGCTTAGCACCGATCGTCGGGGGGATGTAATTCTTGCCGCCGTGGACGATACGGATGCAGTGAATCAAATCTTCGAGGCAAGTGTCCTTCAGGAGGTAAGCGCGAGCGCCGGCGCGCAAGGCACGGTAAATATCCTCATCGCCTTCGAAGGTAGTGAGGATGATGATCCGCGCATTGCCGAAGCGTTCACAGATCGCTTCGATGGCCTCGACGCCATCCATCTCCGGCATACGAAGATCAACGAGAGCGACGTCCGGAACATGACGCGAGAATAGATCCAACGCCTGTTGTCCGGTGGCGGCCTCGCAAACCACGGTCATATCTGGGACACGATTGAGCGAGGCGACGAGCCCTTCACGCACGACCGGGTGATCGTCGGCGATCATAATACGAATTGATTCGCCCTTGGTCATTGAGTAGAAACCTGCGATAAGAGAACCCGCCGCTAAGAAACTACGACGGCGAATGGCCGCTTCCCTAGGAACGATCCTCTCCAAGTCTTGTTGTGCGCAGAATTGGCAGCAGTAAGTGAATTTTCGTTCCGCCGCCAGGTTTGGTGAGGACGGTCAAGTCGCCACCGATGCGGTCCGCCCGCTCCTGCATGCTAATCAATCCGAAGCCGCGACTCAATGTGCTAACGTGCGGATCGAAGCCTGCACCATTGTCTTCGATTGCAAGCTGGACGGCTTCCCGTCCCGCTGAAAGCCGCACATTAATCTGGTTTGCTCCTGAGTGTTTCATCGCGTTGGTGATCGCTTCCTGAGAGATGCGCAGCAGGTTGATTTCGATGTCCGGCGACATGAAGCGCTGCGCGTCGCCATTCGCCGAGAAATTGATGTGAACGAGCGAATCGGTGCCCAGCTGTCGTACTAGTTGATCAAGCGCCGTGGTGATGTTGCCGTCGCGCAAGAGCTGCGGTCTGAGCCCCCGCACCGAGCGACGCGCCTCGGTAAGACCAACTCGCGCCAGCGCGATCGCAGATTCCAGATGCTGGGTCGCCTCGGGATTGACGTCGTCGAGAACCTGCCTGGCCGCTTGCAACTGAATCAGAACGCCGGTGAAGCTTTGTGCCAGGGTATCGTGAATCTCGCGTGCCATTCTGTTTCGTTCCTCGCTGATGGCGGCTTTGCGTGCTTGCTCTGCGAGGCGGGTGAGTTGCAGAGCCAGAGTTGCCTGTTGCGCCAGTCCTTGCGCCAGCTCCAATTCCACCGAGCCGAACTGGCGCAACTCAGGGAAGCGGACCACGATTGCGCCGATTGCTTTGTCAGCGAGAATCAGCGGAATGCCCAACAAAGCCTTCACGCCCTGCTCGCGGAGGTAGGTCTTGGCTGCGTCATCGAGCGCTTTGCTTGTAGCTACTTCGTGCCACACGGGGCGTCCGTGGCGAAACACCGCGAAGGCAAACAAATCCTGGCGGGACAGATCCAAAGTCTGGCCGGCGAGACGATGGCCTGACTCCGCGCCAATCACCAGGTGGCCGTCCCTAAAGACGAGATGCAACTTGGCAGTTTCAGCATCGCGATCCCGCAGCCAAAGAGTTGAACCGCTGCCTTCGAGCACCTGCGTGACTACCGTTAAAACGTGGCCCAGGACTTCGTCGATCTCTGGATCGTTAGCTAGGACGTCGAGCGTTTGCTTCAGGGCCTTATTAGCGCGAGCAAGTTCTGCGGCGCGTCCGGTGGCGGCAAGGTTTCGTTCTTCGAGAACAGCAACCTGCCGTGAACGTTCGGCAAGATGCGTGAGATGGACTGCGAGGCTGGCCTGCTGGGCGAGAGCCTGGGCAAGTTCAATCTCGGCAGGGCGGAGGGCGCGGCGTTCTTTGATGCGGATGCTGAGAGTGCCAACCAACCGATTGTGAACGAGCAATGGAACCAGAAGAAGAGTATGGATCTTGTTCGCCAGCAGACATGCGCGCCTTTGCTCGTCAAATTCAGATGACGTAGCCACATCGAGAAGCAGCGGTCGAGGAAAGCCTTCTTTTTGCGCCTTCCACCTCTCGGTTATCAGTGCCACATGGCGTGGGTGCAGTGCAGACGGAGTATTGATATCTTCGCCGCGCGTGATTTGCCCATCGTCGTAGTTCATGTGTAGAAGCGTATCGCTTGGGTTCAGACCTGCCACGTGAAGACCCGAAGAAGTGACGCTTAGCTGTTCGCTGATTGCTTTCAGGACGTGACTGAGAGCGGTGTCGAGCGACGGCTCAGTCGCAAGCAGCGTCAATGTCCTGTTCAGCGCGGCTATCTGGCCATTCGCAAGCGACTCCGTGTGTCGCCTCATCGCTTGTTCGGCACGCTTATGCTCGGTGAGATCGACCACGAATGTTATCGCCTCGGTGGTCGAGCCTTCGAGCAGGGCCGAAGTCACAAGGACAGGAACGCGCGAGCCGTCCTTGCAAATGTACTCCTTCTCGAACGGCTTGAATATTCCGGTTGCTCGTAGCTGCGCGGCGTTCGATTCGGCTTGCGCCTTGTATTCGGCGGGCGTGATATCGATCCAACGCAAACGCCCTGCTTTGATATCACTGGCCGGATAGCCAACCATTTCGAGAAATTTTTGGTTGGCATCGAGGATTCCGCCGCTGACGCTGGTATACATGGCGCCAACCAGATTTGAATCGAAGAGCTGCCGGTAGCGTGTTTCGCTCTGAAAAAATGCTTCCGTGGCTTTTTTGAAGCTCGATATGTCAGCCGAATATCCAACGCAGCCGGAAAAGCGGCCCGAGTTGTCGCATCGGGGAGCGAGCGTGCAAAGAAACCAGCGATAGTCGCCGGCGCTGCTTCGCATTCGGAATTCAATCTGGTGTGGTGAAGAGAAGCGGGCCAAGGCCGCGAGTCGATCCGCTAGTTTCGCAATATCATCAGGATGGATGAACCCCGCCCATCCTTCCGCAAGCAATTCCTCCCGCGACTTACCCAGAAAGGCTAAACCCGCCTTGTTGTGAAAGGTACAAAGCCCATGTCCGCCCGCCACCCATACCGGAATGGGAAGCGAATCGAGGAAATCAACATAGGCTTCCCCGCCTCTATCTCCGGACATAGTAGTTTTAAGACCTATTCCGGACAATTCACTCTCCTAGACGAGCACCGGAGCAAGCGGCGGCGGTCGGATGAACTGCTTGGGATGGGACCATTTTGAGGTTTGGAGCGCCCCCGATCCTACCTCAACGGCTTGGACAGGCAGATTCTCTCACACATTCTTAGGACTGCGTCAGTAAGACCGGAAAAACTTGGCCGCGGATGGTCTTGGGTACATATCGAGAGATATGTTCGCAAGCATACCTCGGATGTATGCCGATGTAGATCCTACTGCACCAGAAAAAGATACCCTAAGAATAATTGCAACCTTCTGATTCCAATGTATTTTCGACCTGCGTATGAAGGCCTTGCTCGCTTTTCCACAATCGATTGTTGTGCTTAGAGGCGGAGTGTCTTCGCTCCGCTCGCCTAATTTTCTCCCGCACGTGGCCGATTCGCTCGAGGGTTTCAAGATCAGGAGGCACGGATGAATTCCCATTCGCCGTCGAAATTGACTGACCGAGTTGTCGCGGCTGTTCCGGCACTCATATTACTTGCGGCCGTTCTGCTGCCGGCGCCCAAGCCGGCCAATGCGATTCCTGCATTCGCGCGAAAATACGGGCTGCCTTGTTCTGCCTGTCACATCACCTGGCCTGAGTTAAATAACTTCGGGCAAGTCTTTCGCGATAACGGATACCAGATGATGAACGAGCGTGATTCTCCCATCACGCGAGACCCTTCCTACTTTCCAATGACGGTGCGAATCACTCCCAATTGGCACCGCGAAAGCGCTAACAACCAGGCCGTAGACAATTCACCAGGTGTCCCTTCAGACGGCTCTCATTCCGGCACCTTGTCGACAACGGGTTTCGATCTTTCCGGCGTTGACCTGTGGTTTGGTGGAACTCTTTACAAGAACATTTCATTTATCGTGCTGCCGTCTTCTGATAACACTGCTACGTTCCACTTCGAGTCGGCTTACGTCCGGTTTGATAACTTGCTGCACACTTCCTGGCTCAACTTCAAAGTTGGAAAATTTGAGCTCGATCTTCCGGTTTCTGAGAAGAGGCTGTGGACTTTGTCTGGAGATGGCGGGTTTTATTACATCTATCATTTCACAGCTCCCGGCGACCTAAACCCCTTCGGCGGCATCGGGGACAATCAACTCGGCATGGAGTTAATGGGGCACAACGCAAATAGCTACACTCGATACGCCTTCGCCGCACTGAGTAGCCTCGATGGCGGCGTGAATCAATCCTACGGTGCGACCAACGTAACGTCGACGTTTACCCCAGCCGGCCGCACCTTCGATTACTATGGCCACTTCGAACAGGGCTTCAATACGAAGGGCAACGGGTTCATGAAGTTGGGAGCGTATGCGTACTTCGGCTTCGCGCCTACATTCTTCCAAACATCCGGCGGAACTCCGATTTACGGAAGGGGTAACAAGCCTTTCTATCGAGCCGGCGCGGAATGGAAGTGGTATTTCAACAAATGGCTTGTGAAGGGCGTGTACATGCATGCTTATGATAATGGGACTCTCGCCAACTTTGCCTTGAGCCCCGTTAGACCGCCGTCGCCTCTTCCGGCGGGTGATCATAACGTGGTCTGGAACGGAGGTTTCATAGAAGGCCAATACATCATCTCGCCGCAGTGGATCGTGATTGCCCGCTGGGAGACGATTCACATGGCACAGCAGGCTAATGAGGGCATACCCGGAAACCAAGGGAATCTAAACGCCTTCACGTTTGCAAATCGCTGGAATCCATTCATGTTCAGCCGGGCTGGGCTGGCTCTGCAGCAAGAATATTCGTTCGTCAGGTCGAACGGAATCACAAATCAGGGTGGGGCCTTTGGATCCACCTGTGCGACGGTGGTCACTTGCACCATCACCAGCAGCAGCCTATTCTTCGGTTTTGATTTCGATTTCTAAAGGAGCGAGGCGCATGTCACTCTCAAAAAAAATCACGCGACGTTTGATGCTCGCGGCTTTTTGCATCGCCCTCGCAATTCCCGGCTCCGCCGTCGGTCAAGACTTGGCGACTCATGTCGGTTCGATCACAGGCGATGCTGCCGCGGGGAAGCGGGATTATCGGCGATTCTGCGTCGGTTGTCACGGCGAGCTTGGCGACGGCAAAGGGGAAAATGCCAATTTCGTGGTAGGACCCTACAATGGCTTCCAGTACTCGAGCCCACTGCCCCGGAATTTTACACTTGGCTTGTTCAAGTGCCGTTCAACTCCCTCGGGCACCCTCCCCGTCGACAACGATTTGTATGACACGATTAGTCGCGGGATTTTCACCACCTACATGCCCACGTGGCGCAGCCTCACTCCAAAGACGCGAGTTGATCTTGTTGCGTATGTCAAGACTTTCTCTCCGCGCTTCAAAGATGAGAAGCCGGGTGAAGCGCTCAAGATTCCTCCTGAGACCCCTGATACCCCGGAAAGTAGGCAGAGCGGGAAGACACTCTATCTTACGACGCTCAAATGTTTCGAGTGCCATGGGAACGAGGGGCACGGGGACGGGCCTTCCGCAGCAACGTTGCGCGACAATCTGGGAAATCCGATCCCGCCGTTTGACTTCACGGAGGGTATCCGGTTCAAGTGCGGGACGACGAATGAGGACTTGTACCGCATTTTCATGACTGGTCTGGATGGGACGCCCATGCCGTCGTGGGCAGACTTCGTCAATGCAAGCCAGGCCTGGGACTTGGTTCACTATTTGCGAACTCTGATGGTGCATTATCACCCTCCAAAAGCCGGGGCCAAGGAACCGAAAGCCAAATAGTTAGCGGGAAACCTCGGACCCTGCGGCGGGGCAAGCGAGGATTCTGCATGCTGGCCGGGATATCGACAAAGACAACGATTGTATCTATTTATATCCCCTAGGGAGGTAGAACGATGAAAGTCAGTGCGAACATCTTCCGTGTAGCGGCGCTAATTGCAACCAGTCTGGCGCTGGCTTCCACAGCCTTCGCGCAGTATTCGGTTGTCACTGTCACCGATGGTGGAACGATTTCGGGAACCGTGAAGTGGACGGGCGCAAAGCCGCAGCCTGTGACCCTCCCAATCACCAAGAATCCGGACATTTGCGCTCCCAACGGGCAAAAGACTCGCGATCTCGAGCGCATCATCATCGCGTCCGATGGCTCCGTCGAAAACGCGGTGGTTTACCTGAAAGGTATTTCCAAGGGCAAAGCCATGGATTTGCCTGAGGTGAGGCGCTCGCTAGACCAGAAGAACTGCCGCTACATTCCCCATATCATGCTGGTTCCCAAAGGAGACAACCTGACGATGGTGAGTCAAGATCCGATCCTTCACAACATTCATATGACGGGCGTTGAGCTTTATAACATTCCTTTTCCGATTCCGAATCATCCCGTTAAAAGACCTTTCCCGCGTCCAGGAGAAACGGATCTGAAATGCGATGCAGGTCATGTCTGGATGAATTCCGTAGCCCTCACCGTCGACAATCCTTATTACGCCGTTACGGATGAGCATGGCAATTTCAAGCTCACGGACGTCCCGGCTGGTACCTACACCATCGAAGCCTGGCATGAAAGCTGGCACGTCGCTCGGCAAGAGTCGGTAATGGACGTCGACGCACACCAGATGGTGACTCGACCGATCTTCGCCGACGGCCTGACGTGGGACAAGAGCGTCACCGTGCCCGCGAAGGGCAACGTGAGCGTCGATTTCCAGATTTCCGAGAAGTAAGAGTCAACCTGTTTCCGCGCGTATGCCGGTCAACCGGCCGGCCGCAGAGGAGAGGGGCGATGGCGGCATCACAAACCTACTTGGAAAATGAACCGATCGTGAACGCGGATCTCTGCAAGAAGTGGCTGTTCTGGGGAATTCTCTGGACGTTGGTCTTCCCACTCGTCGGGGTGGTCGTCTCCATCAAATTCAACTACCCAGATTGGTTGGGCGGCATTTCCTGGCTCACGTGGGGCCGGATCCGGCCCATGCATGTCAACGGCGTGATCTTCGGGGCTTTCTCCACTACCTTCTTCGGACTCGTTTTCTATATGGTTCCAAAGCTCACTGGCATCCGGATGGTGGGCGAGAAACTGGGATACTTATGCCTGTGGCTCTGGAATATCGGCGTCATCCTAGGCTCATTTTCGCTGATGGCGGGCTATCAAAAGGGCATTGAAGCTGGCGATTACGCGCTTTGGGCGGACGTGCCGTTTTTCATCGCCTTCCTGATCCTGACCTATATGGTGATCGCCACTATCATCAAGCGCAAAGAGAAATTGTTGTACGTCGCCCTCTATTACACGGCCGGTGCAATGGTCTGGACGGCGATCAATTTCCCCTTGGGGAATATCCTCCTCCCGTACAAAGTACCCGGCGTGAACAACGCGGCTCTCCACGGGCTTTATATTCACTACATTGTGGGTTTGTGGATCACGCCGGCAGGCCTCGCGTTGATCTATTTCTTCCTCCCGCTGGCATGCAAGAATCCTCTCTATAGCCACAAGCTCTCACTCATCGGCTTCTGGTCCATCGCTTTCTTCTATCCGTTCGTCGGCATTCACCACTATCTCTACAGCCCCATTCCCAACTGGACCCAGACGATCGCAATTGTCACCTCGATGATGCTGATCATCCCGGTATGGACCGTCACCCAGAATTTCTTTGGCACCATGATGGGCAACTGGAAAGCTCTACAGGAAAGCTTCGTGGCTAAATTCTGCATCATGGGTGCTATCTTTTACTTTCTCGGCTGCTTCCAAGGCTCCACCGAAGCCTTGAGAGGCATGCAGCAGCTCACCCATTTTACCGATTTCGTGATTTCCCACTCTCATCTCACAATTTTCGGGACATTCGTCGTCTGGACGATGGCGGGCACGTACTACGTATGGCCGCGCGTCACTGGCCACGCTCTGTGGAGCAGGACTCTGGCCACCTGGCATTTTTGGCTCATCGCCGTCAGCTTCAGCGTGATGGCAGGCGTGCTCACTTTGATGGGGCTGTTGCAGGGCACGATGTGGGCGGATTCGGTCGAGTTCGTCGACACAGTCGTAGCCATGAAGCCTTATTGGTTCGTTCGAACGCTCTCGGGGATAGGAATGGATATCGGCATTTTCCTTTTCTTGATCAACATGTACATGACGGCCGTAGAACCTTCTCCGCTTCCGGCAATGGAGCGTGAGAAGGCACTCGAGCCTGCGGCGGCGGACTGACATGCAGAACAAACGCATCGACACTTTCATTATGTTCATGGCCGTCGTGTTTATGGGATCCGCGGTCATCATTATGGGACTGCTGCCCTGGCTGGGCCGCGAACACGCAACCACCGTTGTCACCATGGATGGGAAGGTGGTCCAGGCGCAACCCTACACCCCGCTCGAAGCAAGGGGCCGCAAAGTTTATATCCGGGAAGGCTGCTGGTATTGCCACTCGCAGTACGTCCGTCCCGTGACAGGCGAGGATCGCCGTTGGGGGCCGCCTTCTCAAGAGGGTGAATATGCGTTCGATGTCCCGCACATGTTTGGGACACGCCGCATTGGCCCCGACCTGACGCGTGAAGGCGGAAGGGTCCATGACGATTGGCACTTCGCTCATCATTTCGATCCCCGCATGGTTGTCCCCGACTCGATCATGCCCCGGTTTCCTTGGCTGTATAATGGCGTAGACGCGAACGGCAAGCCGATTCCTACTGAAGATGCCACTGCGCTTGTGGCCTACATCCAGAAGCTCGGCACGAATCTGGGCCCCTGGCGGAAGAACTTTCTCTATGTCACGGCAGGGTCGTCCATCCCGTTCGTTCCGGCTGCCATAGAGGACGGGGTGCAGGAAGGCAAGAAAGTCTTTGTACGTCGGTGCATTGGATGCCATGGCGAGACAGGCAATGGGCAGGGTCCCGTTGCTGTTTTCCTGACCACCAAGCCGCGCATCTTTAAAGACGGCATCTTCAAGCTGCGTTCGACGCCTTCCGGCTCTATTCCCACTGACGCCGATCTCTACCGCACGATTACGATGGGTATACGCGGCACCGCTATGCCGAATTGGCATGAATTGACCGAAGAGGACCGATGGTTCGTGATCCAGTACATCAAGACGTTTTCCGACCGGTTCAAGGACGAGACGCCTGGCGATGTCATCGTCATTCCGCCGGAACCGCCAAACACGCCTGAGGCAGTGGCCCGCGGCAAGATTGTCTATGACCAAATGAAGTGCGCCGAGTGCCATGGAGTGGACGGCAGGGGCAATGGTCCTTCTGCGTCCACGTTGCGAGACAATTGGGGCAATCCCATTGCTCCGCGCGACTTCACGCACGGCGGCAATGATATGAAGAGCGGGCCGGCGCCGCAGGATCTGTACAAAGCGTTCAGCACGGGCATGGACGGAACTCCCATGCCCTCATACGCGGACTTCCTCAATCCGGATCAGCGGTGGGATCTGGTTCATTATGTGATGTCCTTTGGTCCGCCGGATACCTATCTGATTCTCACCAAGCCGCAGTAAGGAGACACCAATGGAGACTGATGTTTTATTCTGGACCTTTTTAGCCGGGCTTGGGTTTGCGCTCAACGCTTGTTGCATCTTCTTGCTTCTTGTCCGCCACGGCCAATATCGCGACCCAGAGAGGCCAAAATTCATCATGCTCAAAAATGAAACAACGGACGATCTCCAATTCAGTCGAGATCTGGTGAACGTATGAACCATCCCAGAGAAATAGTCCGGCTACCGACGGACGTTTCGCATGATCGAACAGGTTTTTCTTGGCTGCTCGTCGGATATGCGATCTTGGTAGCCGTCGCCGTCTACTACATCTGCGTGTCATAGAATGGGCGGAGATTACGCGGGTTGCCCCCACTCCCGTTGCATTGCTAGTTGGTAGTCGTTTTAGACAGGCATGATTAGCCTCGGAGGCGCGTAAAAGATGACCGACATGAACAAGCACGATGATCACGATATTCACACATATGAGTATTCCGGGATTCAGGAGCGGACTGGAAAAATAAATGCCTGGTTAATCATCGTATATATCTCCTTGTTGATTTGGGGGGGCTGGTATCTTTTCGCCTTTTGGAAACATCCCTGAGTGGTGGTTCTGATTATGCGAGGCCCCCCCGGTACTGTTTCGCCTAACGCCTATGGGTCGCTGATTTCGACCCTGAGCTGATACGCTCGAAGAAGCGTGATTGAATTGCTGGGGCAGTCACCGGCGGAGAAGAAGCAGACGCGCCGGGAGGTGGGACCGAAGCTATTGATTCTAGCGCAAGAGCAATTGGATGAATGCCTTGAAGCCTCACGGAACTTGGAGGACCCTGAGTTATTGAAGCTTGAAGGCTTCGCCTTTGGCTTCCTGCAGGACGGAAATGTCGGGGTCGGCTCTCGCGAGAGTCAAAAGTGACTTTCGTTTATGCGCGCGGCGTGGAGCCCGTGAGTGGGCTCCTCGTCGAGTTCTTTTCGGTTCGTTTCAACTGTCTTCTGGCTGAGTAGAAGATCAGGAGGGCGGCCGAGTAAAAGGCCATCCACTCTCCTGAAACGCCGCGAAATACAATTGGGGTGATTTCGTCCGGCCCTTTTCCCCCGATTGTGCCCAACAGGTTGACGAACACGATGAAGTTGACGACCGCATAACCGGCGAGGACACATGTTATCCACTTCAGCCACTTAGGACACACGCGAAAGGCATCCTTCCAAAAGGATTCGCCATGCGACGCGTAGAGTAGGAACAGTGCCAAGGCCGCAGCAACGCCGGACACGAAAGCCCCTAGTTGCAAGATGAAAGGGAAGTAGCCGAATGGTGGTTTTCTACTCATCAGCCCTAGGAGATGTACGACAAAACTGAAGAGAAGCCCGACGACCGACAGCTGATTGAAGAACAGAATGACATCGTTCATGTTGAGCTTCTTATCGCGCCGCGCTTTGAGATCCACGGTCCATCGGTCAAGCTGGAAAATATGGAATGCGCCTGATTGACGGCACCTCCGTGACCCTAAGTGTTAATGGTTTAGGCTCGCTCTGGCCGCCCTCCTGACCGCGACGTAGAATAGAAACAGCAAGAGAATTACGCCGAGGGCCGCCCTCTTGTAGTCTCTTGCCTCCTGCTCTGAAATCAGCCGGCGGGGTGGAGGCGAAGACGGAGGCGTCGTAAGCGTAATCCCACGGTCCTGCGCTATCACATCGGCGACCCGCCGAGTCATCAGCAACAGCGCAGCGTCATAATTTGCTTGCCGCAAGAAAGGGACGGCTTCGTGCCCAAATCCGCTGGTCTTCCCGGCTGGCAGGATCGCCTCGAGGCTGTTGCCGACTTCGAACCGGTATAGCCGATCATTCACCAGAAGCAGTATTAGCACGCCGCGCTCGGATTGTTTGGGGCCGATACCCCGCTGCGCCGCAATATCGATTAAGAAGTCATCAATCGAGCGGCCATCGAGCGATTTCACCGTGACGACTGCGATCTGCGCGTGAGCCTTCTCGTCGATCTCCGCACAAAGAGCCGTTAACTGATCTGTCGTCGACGAGCTCAGTACCTCGGCAAAATCGTTTACATATCCGCGAGGCTTTATGTCTTTTTGAGCGTGTGCATTCGGCGCAGCCAACAAGGCGCTGAGAAACATAAACGTCGAAGTCCAGGAAGCCGTGCTCGGAGAAAGCATGCGTTGCATCGGAAAAATGTGTCGACCCGCGCAATACTAGAACGAGGCGGTGGTAGTGTCAACGCGCCGAGCGGGCGGCTTGATCGGGATGACTTGGGAGGTTGTTCACCATGACCCGTTGAGACAATCATGGTTTGGAACGGCACTCGAACGGTACAACGGATGCGACTTGTTGTACCATGCCATCTCCTTTGGATTTCAAACAAGCGATCCTGGTTCATCGGGAGGATGATCGATCAGTAATAAAGGCCGCGATTCGCGAATCGCAGGTCGATTGCAATTGTACGTGAGCGGAGATGACGGCAATGAATTGCAATTCGTGCGGAGCTCCTTTGCAGGGCACAGATCAGGTTTGCCGTTCTTGCGGGGCCAAAACCTCGAAGGTTCAACCGATACCACACGCAAGTACAGTCCCAGCAGATCTTCCAGAGTATTATCGAAGCGAATTCGAAAAGATCCAGGGCTCCAGCGAACAGTACAAGGGGAAGTGGAATTGGGCGGCCTTCTTTCTGGGTCCGTTCTGGGCCTTCAGTAAAGGACTGCGGGAGGTAGTCGTCATTTACATTTTGGCGATCCTTTTCACATTTGGTGTTTCGGTGCTGGGCTACGCCGTCATCTTCGGTCTCCGCGGAAATTACTTCTATTACTCCAAAGTGGTAAAGCGCCGGGCTGTAATTATTTAGAAAGATGCGCTGCTTAGCGTCAACGATTTTACGGTTTGCCGCCACTGCAATTCTCGATGTAGTGAAACGAGTCGCCTTTCACACCCCCATGCGCCTAGCAACCGGTTCGCATCGTGCCTTTTCCTTCATTAGGCCGCGCTTTCCTCGGTCTTCTCTGCGCCCGGAGAGAGGGAAGTGGCGTCCGGCACGCCTCGTGGGACGGTCTTTTCATCACGACCTCTTACTTTCCCCAGCCTTAACGAATTGCTTACAACTATCAGGCTGCTGATAAGCATGGCCGCAGCGGCCATCACGGGCCGCAGCCATCCCATCGCCGCGAGGCCGACGGCAATGATGTTGTAGATGAAAGCCCAGAATAGATTCTCCTGAATGTGGCGGAACGTTTTCTTCGAAAGTGAAAGCGCCCATGGCACCAGCGTGATGTCGCCCGCCAGGATGTGAACGTCCGCTGCTTCCTTGCTCAGGTCCGTGCCGATCTGATGCGCGATACCGACGTTCGCCTTGGCCAACGCAGGTGCATCGTTCACGCCGTCGCCGACCATCGCCACCTTGCGGCCCCTGCGCTGCAACGCTTCAATGTATTCCACTTTCTGCTGCGGAAGCCGCTCCGCAGCCCAGTGCTCGATGTCGAGTTCGGTCGCCACCTGCTGCGTGCTGGCATTTCGGTCCCCGGACAGCAGATGCACTTCCAGCTTCTGGGCTTGGCACTGCTTCATCACACTTCTTGCGCCGGGCCGGAGATGGTCCTGCAGACGAATCAAACCTCGAATCGCGCCGTCCCAACCTAAATAGGCGCGACTCTCGAGGCCCACCTCAGGCAACGACCTCTTGAGATCCGCCGGCATCCACATTTCTCTGTCCAACAAACTCGCCGCGGTTCCCAGATGAACGAGACAGAGTCGCTCGACAGCGTGCACGCCGGCAGGACTTGAAACTGGCACGCGGCCCTCGATTCCTTCGCCCGGATGGTTCTGGAAATCTTGCACCGCCAGGAGCTCACCACCGTACATCTGAAACTCCTCCACGATCGCGCGGCCCACATGATGTTCGGAACTGCTTTCAAGCGACGCCGCAATCCGCAGCAGCGCGTTTCGATTCAGGCCGGCATCCACGCTTACTATCACATCGAGCACGCGCAGCTTCCCTTCCGTCAGCGTGCCGGTCTTATCGAACACAACCGTATTGACCTTTGACATTCGCTCGAGGTTTTCCGGCACGCGGATCAGCACGCCTTCCTTCGCGGCCCGTTGCAAACCCACGAATGTGGCCATCGGCGTTGCAATTCCCAGCGCGCATGGGCAGGCCACCACTAGCACTGCCAGCGCATTGAGGAATCCGTGTAACGGTTCGTGCCGTAGGACGCCGTAGTATGCGGCCACGCCAAAAGCAAATACCATCACCCCGCCGACGAACCACGCAGACACGCGGTCCACCAGTGCTTGCAGCGGCATTCGCGCCCCGATTGCTTCGGCGCACATGCGCTCAATCTGTGCCCGGAGCGTGCCTTCGCCCACGCTCACTGCTTCGTAAATGATCGTCCCATCGAAGTTGACCGTCCCCTGCAGCACTGTATCGCCTGGCCCGCGCATCACCGGCAGCGATTCGCCTGTAAGGATCGACTCATCGAGCGCCGTGCGCCCTTCGAGGATTTTCCCGTCCACAGCGATCTTTTCCGCGGGCAGCGCACGCAGCAGGTCTCCGGCGCGGACCTCGTCCAGGGGCACCAGATCTTCGCCTTGATTGGCATTTTTCCCGCGCAGGCGCCGCGCCTGGGCCGGGGTCTCATTCGCCAGCGTGCTCATCGCCTGCGCCATGCGCGCCCGTGCGCGAGCCTGGAGATATTTACCGAGCGTCACAAGGATAATAACCATTGCAGCTGTATCGAAATATACATCGTGACCGTGCCTGAAAGTCTGTCTTGCCGAGTGAACATACGCTGTCACAGTGCCGACCGTGATCAGGGTCGCCATACTCAGCCGCCCGCGCGGCAGTTCCTGCACGGCCAGCTTCAGATACGGATAGCCAAGCCCCAGAATCACGGGCGTCGTGAGCGCGAGCAGGATGTACTGGATTTGGTCGCGGAGATGTGTGGGCAAGTCCGGATACAGATAAAGAACCCACGCGAAACTCATGATGAAGCCGGAGAGAACCGCGCCGAAAGCGAGCAGGACGAGGAACCAGGATTCCGCGCTGTCACCCTCCTGCCCACCGCCCGCGAGTTGGTACACAAACGCACAACCGGAGCAGCAGAACTGTTTTTCCTCGCCCGCCACTTGCATCACGGTGGGTGTTCCGCGAAGCGCCAACCCGCAATGTGCGCAAATCCTCGCGGGAATGATCAAGATGCTACCCTCCTGGCACTCGGCATCTAAAAATGGTGCATCATGTCGTGCACCACGGGGTTCTGCATCGGGTGCGCAAGCCAGTAAAACCCGCGATACAGCGTGATCGCGCCCAGCACCCCGAGCAGGACTCCACTAACCCGCACTAGTTTGTCCCGCAGCGTGCTCGAAAATAGGTCTGCAAAGAACGCCACCATTAGTAACGCTGGCACCGTTCCGAACCCAAATGCCAACATCACCAGGGCGCCCAACAGCGCTGACCCGGACGAGGCTGCTTTGGCCAACATCGCATAGATTAGCCCGCAGGGTAGAAATCCCAGCAGCGCGCCGAGCGGCAGCGCTCGCATCGGCCTCGGCAGACGTGTGACGTGCTCGAATCCGCGCGCCAGCCACGGCTGCGGCGTCGCAACGTTCGCTTTAAACCGAGACCAGTGCTTCATCAGCCCGGCAAGCGCGAGCCCAGTGCCCACCATCAGCACGCCCGCACTTATCATCACCAACGCTTGAATTCTTCCAGTCTTTGAAATCAGGCTAGTGAACGATCCCAGCACACCGGCCATCCCGCCAAGTAGTGTGTAGGTTGCAATCCGTCCGGCGTTGAATACAAGCTGTTGCTGCAGCACGGCTCGCCGCCAGGAAGGATTAGCCAACGCAGTCCCTGTCGTGTCACCGTTTCCGATCGTTGTGATCGAGGGCGCCACGGATACGAGCGCCACAAATCCGCCACACATCCCCACGCAGTGGAGGCTCAAGAACAAGCCCGTCAAAAATATCAGTCCCAACTCCATTCGCAATGTCCTGCCGAAAATGTCCGCGCCGCAGGTACCTTTATAACCCTTTTAACTTTCATCTGAAAGTATGGCTTGTCCTCATTCTGGGTCAGTCCTCCGATTCTAAGACTGCCGGCAAATCCCAGGTATTGCCTATACTTGTTTCGTTAAATGGGCTATGGAGGATCCAACTTTCGTCTTGCAACGCCGTTGTCGAAATTTCTTTGTTGCCAGCGATTGGCCGAGCAGCGATGTTGCGATTAGGAAGATCGCCGCAAAGGTAATCCAGCCTGCCGTTTCAATGCGTGGCTTCATGGAGTGCTATCCTCGGCCCATTTACTTCTTTACTGCACGTCGACGCTCGTCGTTGCATCCATCACTCTAATAGCCTGCGAGGTGGGTTTACCGTCTTCTTTCAGGTCTTCAGAGTGTAGTTGCCCGGCGGAACATTCTTGATCGTGAATGATCGATTGGTTCGCGGACCTTTATCGGAACCGCGTATTGGAACAGCGCGGTCAGAGTAGCCTCGTCGACAACGCGCTTCTGTGATTTGCGACACCCTTAAGATGGGCAGGGCTGAATTAAAGCGTTAATACCATTCCGCTGGTCACTATGCTTTCCGCGAATGACGGTGTGTACCTGAACTTCGTTAATTTAAATCCAAGCTGCTCCAGTTGACCAATCCTTCGGTCTAGAGTGGTCAAGACCACACATGCAGCATTTCCCTCGCGTGCCGCGTGTATTCTGAAGATGTCTAACTGTCTTGCTATTCCGCGTCTCTGGAACGCTCTCTTCACAACCAGGTAGTTATTCGTCGCCACGGGGACAGGAATCGGCATTTCGTGGAAGACTTGCGCGTCAGGACTCTCTTCTCTCAAACTGTGAATGCACATTCGTGCGGCGGCTACCATCTCGTCACCATCGAAAGCCGCCCAGTGCCGTGCATGCAGGTCGTGCTGGTCACTCAAGATCCTCTGCGCTCGGACGCGAGCTGTTAACTGGGTCTCGTCGCTCCACACCTCAAAGCGCATACGGAACGTCAGCGGGACGACTTCGCTGGCTGTAATTTCGCGAATCTGAATGTAGGCCATATTTTTCACCACCTTTTCATCGACCGAGTGTCTCCTAGGGCCGGGCTGGGTTTCTCGGGCTTTCAACTCTTTCCAGTTCGTGACAGTCACCGGATCGTTACAACGTTCGTGGGTTTTATCTATTCATGCACACGCGACTATTTGCTGACCCGATCAAAGTGGAGGGAACAAGCACCATTCGACACGGCTTCTACGCTGTGCATTTGCAAATTCGGCAGCGGCCTCGCAGAAGTTCAGCGCTCTTCTTATTGGCTCGCATCTTTCACCCTTGGATGTCGGTGTCACCACTCTTCTTTTCACAATCTCAAGCCGACGACGTAAACTTCTAGTGGCGGCTTCCCGCGGAGACTTCGGCGGCAACCTTACACGGGCTAGCATCAACATGAGAAACTTTTATTGGTCGCCTATGCGGGGCGGTGTCCGAGCCTATAAGAGACATCCTCCGCCTCAACGGCGCCTAACGTTCCGAGCAGCCTGGAAAAAAGAGCAGCCGCATCGGCCGGCGGCCTTGTATGACCCTGTTCTTCAGCTCAGTTCTTTTCGTGTCTAAAGCTACCTCCATGAGACAGCTTGTCCAACACCTTAGAAGCGGTTGCGGAGTAACGGAACGCTATTCGTTACTCCTGTTGTTTGGCACGGCCCTGTTCTTGGCATCGCTTGCCGTTGCAGTTGATGCGCATAGCCAGTCGCATGCGACTGCAAACGATTCGAAGCAAGCAAACATCGCTTCGAACTCCGGCCCTCAGGTAGGCGCAGGCACGTACCGTTACACCAACCGCCTCGTTCACGCAAAAAGTCCCTATCTTCTCTTGCATGCGCACCATCCAGTCGATTGGTATCCGTGGGGCGAGGAGGCCTTCGAGAAAGCGCGCAGGGAAAACAAACCGATCTTTCTTTCCATCGGTTACTTCACCTGCCATTGGTGCCACGTCATGGAGCGGGAGTCGTATTCCGATCCCAGCGTCGCGGACATCCTGAATCGATATTTCATCTCGATCAAGGTCGACCGTGAAGAACGTTTGGACATCGATCGCCTTTACATTGCGTACGTCGAAGCCACCACCGGAAGCGCAGGTTGGCCGCTCAATTTACTACTCACCCCAGAGCGCAACCCGTTTTTCGGCGGAACCTATTTCCAGCCGGATCAGCTCAAATCACTCTTACAACAGGCCGCCGAGTCATGGAACAAAGATCACGAATCGATAACTAAAACCGCTCGTCGCTCCGCCCAACAATTAATCCAGATCGTAAGCCCGCAGCTTTTCGCCCCTGGCGACTCGCAACCCGCAATTTTGGATCATGCATACAAAAAGATTGCCTCTAACTATGACAGCGTGGATGGCGGTTTTGGGGAACCGCCAAAATTTCCCAGGCCGGTAACATTGCGTTTCTTGCTTCGCTATTACGCTCGCACAGGGCAGCGTGAGTCACTCAACATGACTCTCAACACGCTTCGCGCAATAGAGCGCGGCGGTATCCACGATCAACTGGGCGGCGGTTTTCACCGCTACTCGACGGATGCTAGCTGGCTCGTTCCACATTTCGAGAAGATGCTCTACGACCAAGCGCAACTCGCCGTCGTCTACAGCGAGGCTTATCAAATCACGCACGACCGTTTCTATGCTGACACGGCCCGCAACATTCTAGATTTCACTCTGCGGGAGATGCAGCAGCCTCGCGGAGGCTTTGCCTCGGCAGAAGATGCGGACAGCCGCGTTGATCGAGGAAACCCTCAAACCAGACAGGGGGCATTCTATGTCTGGACCGCTCAGGAAATCGACACCATCCTGAGCAAGGACGATGCCCAACTATTTGACTATGCTTATGGAGTGAAATCGGGTGGCAATGTGCCCGCGCAACAGGACCTTCGCCGCCAATTTGAGGGCAAGAACGTTCTTTATGAAGCTCACTCCACCGATAAAACTGCGAAGGAATTCAACCTAAACGTTGGGCAAACCGCAGAAAAACTCACTGCGGGACGCAGGTCCTTGCTCGAAGCGCGCTCTCGCCGTCCCAAGCCTCCTCTCGACGATAAGATCGTTACCGCGTGGAACGGCATGATAATCTCCGCTCTGGCGCTCGCCAGCCAAGCCCTGAGTGAACCGCGTTATTTAGAATGCGCGCAACTTACCGCAAGTTTTCTCGAAACGCATCTCTACGATCCTAAGACCGGCAAGCTGTGGCGCAGCTACCGTGCTGGCGGTCCTAGTGTTGACGGGCTTCTTGATGACTACACCGATCTTATCAGTGGGCTTCTTGATTTGTACGAGGCAGACTTCGACGGTCATTGGCTGGCATGGGCGGATTCACTGCAGAAAAAACAGGACCAGCTGTTCGGAGACGAGAAAGATGGCGGCTATTTCGACTCGGACTCCTCTGATCCTTCGCTCCTGAGCAGCACTCGTGAAGCGTATGACGGTGCCGAGCCAGCACCCAATTCGATAGCCGCCATGAATCTTCTGCGTCTCGCCCAATTCACGGACCGCGTCGAGCGACGCGATAGAGCTCAAATAACCATTAATGCTTTCGCCTCTCGACTTGAGTCGGATCCTGACGCGGTGCCAGCGCTGGCCTCAGCTATTGATTTTCGGCTCGCGGAAACCAAACAAATCCTCATCGCTGGTGATTCCACCTCCCTGGACACCCGTGAATTGTTGCGCGAGGTCAATTCTCGGTTCCTCCCAAACAAAATTCTGCTCCTCGCCGATGGTGGTGTTGGGCAACAGCAACTAGCCCGTTGGTTGCCGTTCGTGGCCGGAGCCCATCGAATGAAAAACCGTGCCACCGCGTACGTTTGCGAAAACTACATTTGCAAGCTGCCGACAGTCGATCCAGACGTCTTAGCACGTCTCCTCGACAACGAGCAGTGAGTGTCTTGGAGCGGTAACAGCGAAGTCCCGGTATGATTTCAAACTTCCCGCCTGCGGATGATGGCTCTGCGGGCCTGGACGCCTTTCGGACCCAGGAGTGACAATCGAAACTTAACACAAAGCATAAACTACAGAACGTAATTGTACGGTTAAGAGCATTCTCCAGTGCGGTGGGTGCAATCAGAGATTACCTTTGAGGGGGGGGTCGTGGACCGTGGCGGGACGGTCTTCAGCCGTGACGCGGAAGACGCCTGACTCGTCCGTATAAAAGTTGATATAGCCCAAATTCCTCGAGCGCGCGACAAGCGTATAACTTTTTACGAGCCCATCGGCGGTCCGCTCCCCGGGCGTGTATTGCAGGGTGTAATGAGCGGTTTGCGCCCTATGCGTTGCGGCCCGAGCGCGATCACCCAGCGCGTCGAGCGAAGTCGGAAAACTGCCTTCGGATCCCTGGTAAGCCGTAAGGGTTTCCTGGATGGTGGCGAGCGCATCTCTGGTGTGAATTTCGGCATCGGGCTTGGATCCCGAGATGCGCCAGGGGAGTGCGAACCAGGCGACAGCCCACAGAATCGTCAGCACGATGCCCAGGACGAGGGTGATGCGCGTCCCGCTTGATTTGTTTGCGCGCTTGCCAAATTCGCTGCTGGCCAGCACTCGCGAGTCCGCGCCGCAATGTGGGCAGGCTTCGACGTCCTGGTTAACGATCTGCTCGCATTTCCTGCAAGCGTACATCGCGGCATCATTTTATCAGCATTCGTCAGCAGAGCATCAACTCAAAGGTCAACGCTGAAGGCATCTGGTTCATTTCGTCATCATAGCCGCTCCGCTTTTCGCGGCGGATCATTGCCATTTTGGGCCTGTCTGGGGCGCTTTTTGTACCTGCTCGGCACGAACTTCGTCTGATTTCTCTGTTTCGACCGAGGCCGCGTTGAAAATTGCAGTTGCTGTCACGTGTTTGAAAGGCTTTGTCTGCTGAGTACCGGACGCGGCGCAGTGCACGGTATATCTGTTCGTGAGTTGTGCCGCAGTCGTTGAACTACGGTATTGCAGTCGTGCCGCTATTTATCCGTTGACTTACAATGGATGGTGGCCGGAGCACGGCGGGGATGATATGATGCGCTGGATCACGAAAACGAACCTCATGAGGACAACAGTCGCGATCGCGGCACTTCTGAGCCCATCGGCACTTTTCGCGCAGGGTTGCGCCATGTGCTATCAGACGGCCGCCGGATCGGGCGCTCAGTTCACCCAGGCGCTCCGCCACGGAATCCTGATCATGTTCTTCCCACCGATTCTCATCATGGCGGCGATCTTCTATGCGGCTTACCGCAAGCGCAATCAATTCAACTCCGTGGGTGGGGTGGCGGGGGACGATATCGCTCTCGAAGAAGATCTTTCTCCCGATTGGACTTTCGCGGATGAAGCAGAGCTTCGAAGGTTGATAGAAAACGAATCCTAGCAAGCTCTGCCAGTGAATTCCGTCGTTGGGTATTTCGGGGCTGCATCGATTGACAAGTTTCCGCGCTATTTCGCTACTTCTATTCCTCTCTTTTGCGTCCTTTTCTGCCTCCGCACAGATTTACCACGATCCGCACAGGAAAACGACGATCGGCTTTTCCGTTGATTTGAATACTCCTCCCGATACAGTTTTGCAGATCGTGAAAGGTGTCGCCAGCGACTCCATCATTCGTGGCACGTCCATGTATGCGAAAGAGAACGATATTGACGGTGCGGATTTTGCGAAATCGTCTACCATTCTTCCTGCTGAACCCGGTCCCGGCCAGGTATTTTACAAAATGAAATCCAAGGTGTTATCTCCCCAGCATTTTCCCGCTGCCAGCGATATAGGCACAGTAACTGTACGTTACGTAGTCGAAACGGTGAATCCGCAGCGCGCTCACCTGGCGATCGACGCGGTATTCGTCACTGATGCCGGCCATCGTCTGTACGCCTCGGACGGAAGCGTCGAAACCGCTGAATACGCCGAAATCATAACGCAGATCAAGGCCCTCGAAGCTCCCAAGGTCCGTCACCACAAGGCCGACACCGTCGCGAACCCCGGCCAGGAAACCTTGGGTCTGCAGAGCACGCTGGCCGACGAGCAATCGCGCCTCGCGGACTCAAGAGCAGCTGAAAAGAAATTGCAAGAGCGAGTCAGGCAGCTTCAGTTCAATACCCAGGGCCGCATTCGCGGTCAGGCCGTTCCTTTGAAAGCTTCACCTTATGACCATTCCACCACCCTGATTTCGCTCGAAAAAGGCTTGACGGTCAGTGTGCTGACGACCACGAAATATTGGTATCGAGTCCGCACCGCGAAAGGTGACGAAGGCTGGATCTACTACGTTTTCATCGAGCCACTATCGTGAGTGCGCGCACTCAAAGTTGCTTCGAAGATCCCTGCATCGTAGTAGCTCCTGGTCGATTTTTGGTGTTTCTCTTCGTGCTCCTGATTTCCGCCAATCTCGCTAGCGCTCAGGATGCGGACTCGACGGATCGCATCTATAAGCACGGAAAGGTTGAAGTCGAAGAGGCGCTGCAAGCATTAAACGCGTACGAAACGAATCGTCTCCCCGTGCTCGAGGGATTTGTGAACGCCAATGCCTCCACAATCGCTAAACTCGAAAATCCACATTATCAGCTTCGAATTGAGATCGAATCGCAGGGGCCCAATCAAACTCTCGTCTCCATCATCGCCAAAATCACGGCGTGGTCTGCTTCAGAAGATGCGGTGCGCTCTCAGTACGTCGTGATTCCATCGAATGGCCGCCTCGAGCAGGACATGCTGGACCGCCTGAGTGTTTTTCTCGAAAATGGGAACGCCGAGCGGGGCGTCAATCGAAGCGGTGAACCGCGTGGCGGCTCGACTACAAACCGCCCTGCCGCGCCTCAGGAAGACTCCGTGGCCTCGTCGGCTTCGCCGCCAGGCGTCTCTACCAGTGGAAGGGGACCACACTCGTCGTCCCATTCACCGTCGGCGGGTGCGCAGCTTTCAGAATCGTCGCCCGTAGATCCCGCCTCGGCCGCGCCGTCGCCAAGCTCCGCGTCGCGTGTGAATTCGGCCGATCCCTCCGCCCTCGCCGGCGAAATCGCGTCCATTCGCGCCGAGCGTCAGGCGGCTGAAATGAATCAACGCAAATTGCAGCAGCAAATCTCCGAACTCGAAGTGAACGCAGGCGCTCAGAAATTCATTTCCAATCTCGCGGTCATCAAAACGCCGCAGGCCTCCATATTTCAGCAGGACGACGACACTTCCAAGGTTCTTTTCCGCGCCGACCCGGAAGATGAATTTGAGGTAATCAATGTGAAAGAGAATTGGGTCCACGTCCGCCTCGAAAACGGCGCCGACGGCTGGGTCCGCGCCGCGCAGCTGCAGCGCCCGCAGGAAGTGGACGACACCGAAGATGCAGCCGCGGCCGTCAACTTCTCCACGCCCAACCAGGAAATCAAGCCGTTTGCGGGCGACTGGACGCCGCTGAAGGGAAAGCCGTCGCTCTTCGTATTCGCTCAGCCCAACCGCGCCATTCCCAGCGCGATCCTCGGCCAGAGCCAGTTCGCATTCGCGAAGCATATTTTCACCGAGGGCTACCGCGAAGCCGTGCACTCCGAACAACCAATGTCCGGCGTCGTAGTCGTATTCTTGGGCGCCAAAGGCGGCGTCGCTGCCGCCACGCTCGCGGATATCCGGCGCTGGCGCGATGGCGTGATTATCGACAAAGTCTTCTTCGAGCGCTGCTCTTTCGACCCGCCCGAATCATTCCGCGATGCCGCGGAACCGAAATCCGTAAGCAAACCGTTAAAATCTTCTTCTCGCACCTCGCCATAGCTCCGATACAGTCTTTCTCATTCGGAGAGCATCCGGACTTAGAAAAAATTCGTCGATCACCGATGAGGTGCGTATTCGGCGCGCTGGCGTTACTGAGGCCCAAGAGGCCGTGGAAACAGTGTCTTCGTCCACGCCTTATGTAGGGCGGGTGGGTTGTGTTGACAGGATGGTCACAATGTCACCGGCAGCAACGAGGCGGCCCGTACAATCGAAGAGGGCGCGGGGCGTCCAGCAGGTGCCGGAAATTCAACCGAATTGTATGGAGAGACATGATTAAGGCGATCACGAAGTCTGCCTTGTTGAAAATTCTTCTCGCGGCTGCGTTTTTGACCGGCGAGCTGGGCGCGAACTTTTGTGCATCGGCGGCGGCGAAGCCGGTGACGGTGAACATTATCAACGCTGAAGGGAAGACGGTGGGCACGGCCACGCTGAGCGCGGCGGAAAATGGCGTGAAGATCACGCTCGACATCAAGAACCTGCCGCCCGGCGTGCACCTGATGCACATTCATCAATATGCGAAATGCGAGCCGCCGGATTTCAAGTCGGCAGGAGCACACTTCGATCCAGACGGGATTGGCCATGGTGAGCACAGCGCTGCGGGAGTCCCGGCGGGAGATATTCCGAATTTCGTCCTGACGGTGAAGGCGGACGGGACGGCGCACACGAGCGTGGTGGCGCCGTATGTGACGATAGGCGCCGACAGCCATTCCGTGTTCAGCAATGGCGGCACGGCGCTTGTGATTCACGCCGTTGCGGAGAAGGTAACAGCGGCGGCTCCGCCGCGCATCGCGTGCGCTGCGATTACGAAGGCGGAGTGACGCTCCAATGTTAGGGCGATAGGAACGCGCTGCATGCCGGCGACGAATTCGTCGACGAAGAGAACGGCTCGAGCTGATCGACGTAGACGCCTTCGAGAGTGTGGCTGCTGCGCCCGGGCCCATGGCGAAGCAGCACGGCGCTAGAACCTTCGCGTCGGCGTGCCGTTCCGAGAAACCAGGCCTCGTTCGGGGCCCCTTTCCAAACCTGTTCTTGCATTTCGACGAACAGGCGCTTAAATTGAGCAGCGAGTTCGGAAATGCTCAGCCGACAAACGAATGCGACCGCCATTTTGATCGCAGTTATAGCCGGCCTGCTCATGTGTGCTGTTGCGGTAGCTGAATTGCCAGAACTCATTACTCTGACCGACAGCGCCGCAAACGATTTCGCCATCAGCAAGACCTCGACATCTCACGCCTCGACGAAACCGAGCGCTGCGAGTTACGATTCATTTCGGCTGAGAATGAAGTATCTGAAGTCCGGCGAACGGGTCGGTTTGACCTCCATTTTTGAGAGTGT
>Ga0306920_100000573_pt1 | contig 43117 bp, 37 predicted proteins | sample flu12Cox44000170_FD_204666 | JGI IMG/M metagenome (GOLD analysis project Ga0306920, IMG submission 204666) | Lab enrichment of tropical soil microbial communities from Luquillo Experimental Forest, Puerto Rico - flux4day.12C.oxic.44.000.170 (v2)... | ecosystem: Environmental > Terrestrial >... | reverse complement strand
GAATGCGATCCACGTGCATGACTCGCGTGAATCACGCTTCGCCGCTCCGCGTCAAGAAAAAAATGCAAATTACATGGCTACAAATTGCGCCTTTGCGAGGCAATCTGATTTTCATCCTCAATGACTTAGGCAATATTTGAGGGCCAACTTCCGTTTAGGGGCGCTACTGTAGGGGATATTACGGATTTGCTTTCTCGCTCAGGTAGTCAGATTGGTGTCTCATTCCGCTCAGAGGTTGGCGGAGCTCTTCGATGATGCCGCTCATCGATCCGCGCTTTGGCGACGTTGAGGATGACGCGTCGAGCACGAAGCGGCGTTCGCTCCTCGCTATGGTTGGCAGCCTCCTGGCGGAGATCAGCTTTCCGAAGCTTATCCTGGCCTGGGCGCTCCTGTTGCTCCTGCCGGCGTTATTGCTCGGCCTTACCCCACTCGTTGCCTCGGCTTGGCTCGCGACACTTTCCAAGAAGGTTGCAGGCCTCTTCAGCGGTGCCTGGCCGCTCGTCCTGCTGGCACTCGTCCTCGCATTGGGTTGGATCGGCGGACGGCCCCTATTGCGAGCCGCAGAACAGGGCTTCTGGTCGCTGAACTCCGTTGCGGTCCAACCAGGATATGCGTTCTGTCGAGAGAGCCTGCGCCATCTGATGGAGCATTTGGTGGTCCGGGAGGGTGGCACCTGTCCGGCGCGCCTGCGCGCGGCCACGGCAGCGGGTGCCGCTCTCATCTTGTGTGGAGCAGCTCTTTGTGTCGTGCTGCTCGCCTGGCCGGCCTCACGTTGGGTTGGGACGATCGACGATTTGGCTTCACCGCATCGGCTCCTCGTCCCTGCACTGGCCAACGCCGCAGTGATCTTGGGCGGATATTTGGCCGCTGCTGCGCTTGCATGGGGAAGCGCTGATGCGACCATGGATCAACCGCGCGACCTCGTGGCATTCGATCGCCTGGCAGATGGCCATACTTGGCGCGTTGCGCACCTGTCGGACCTGCACGTCGTGGGTGAACGCTACGGCTTTCGCATCGAGAGCGGTCGGGCCGGCCCGCGTGGCAACGAAAGACTTGTGCGGGTGCTTACACGCCTCAGGGAGGAGCATGAGGCGCGACCACTCGACTTCATCCTCATCACGGGTGATGTGACCGACGCCGGCCGCTCGTCCGAGTGGGCCGAATTCCTGGCAACCTTGGCAAAATTTCCGGCGCTCGCGAAGCGCACGCTGCTGCTGCCCGGCAATCATGACGTCAATGTCGTCGATCGCGCCAACCCGGCTCGTCTGGATCTGCCGACGAGTCCGGGAAAGCGACTGCGTCAGCTTCGCGCCCTGTCGGCGATGGCGGCAGTGCAGGGCAGCCGGGTGCGCGTCGTCGATCCGCTAACGCGGCGGCTTGGGGACCCTCTCGAGCGCATGCTCGCTCCCTTCCGGTCGAGCATAGCCGCGTTCGCCGATACGGGAACGTTGCGCCTTTCAGGGGAATTGGCTCGGATCTGGGCCGACGCGTTTCCCATGGTGGTAGAGCCCACGAGAGAGGATGGGCTCGGTGTCGTCCTGCTCAACTCGACTGCCGAAACGCATTTCTCGTTCACCAACGCCCTTGGCCTCATCTCGAGTGCACAGACGCGAGCATTGGTCGCCATTGTCCACCAGTTTCCCCAGGCGCATTGGATCCTGGCACTGCATCACCACCTCGTGGAATACCCCAAGCTGGCGAGCGCGCTCTCTGAGCGCATCGGAACCGCATTGATCAACGGCAGTTGGCTCGTGCGCCAACTCCAGCCCCTGGGCCGGAAAGTTGTGGTCATGCATGGTCACCGCCACATCGACTGGATCGGCGAGTGTGGGAGCATGCGGATTATCTCCGCACCCTCCCCGGTCATGGAGGCAACCGACGACATGCCGACCAGCTTTCTGGTGCATCGGCTGGCCGCTGGGGCCAAGGGTCACCTCTGCCTGTTGACACCCGAGCGCATCGAGATTCCGGGAAAGGAGGATGGCTCGGTCAACATGGATCCTTGATCGCCCGCGCCCTGTTGGGTGAGCCGAGGAGATCGGCAAGCCATCGGCTGGAGACATGCTGAGCGCAAAAAGTCAAGAGCGCGATGGTAATCGGCACTCCGATGAAGGCGCCGAACAAACCCCACAGGAAGGTCCAAAAGAACACCGCAAATAGGACGACGAACGGCGAGATGGTGAGCGCGCTGCCGGCGACGCGCGGCTCTATGTAGCTGCCGACGACGAACTGGATGACATTGAGGCAGGCGAACACCGCCAACGCTGCCTGCCAGGATGCGAACTGCGCCAGCGCAAACAATGTCGGGAAAACGGTGGCGATGAACGGTCCGATGAATGGGATGTAGTTCAGCGCAAAGGCGATGATACCCCATTCAACCGCAAGCTGGAGGCCCGCGAGCCAGGCCAGCGCCCAGACGAGCAGACCTGTTACCCCGCTCATCTGCGTCCTGATCAGCAAGTATCGGCGAAACTTCGCGGCGCTTGCCAGGCTGCCCTCCAAGAGGACGCGGGCGGCCTCGCGGTTCTCCATGGTCTGGATGCGTTGCGCGGCGGCATCGACCTCAAGCAGTCCGAGGATCACGTAGACAAGGACGACCAACCAAAAGCCAATGGTGGTGTTGATGCGTCCTGCGATGCCCTGCAAGGCGCGCACCAGCCAGCGCACGTTGAAATGCTCCGCCCACAGCGCCGCTATGCCGATGCCGTGCGCCTCCAACCACGCGGCCGCCTGCCCATAGAGCTGCTGAAAACGCTCGGCGTCGGCGACGAGCCATCGTCCAACGCGCCCGAAGCTCCAGGCAACGAGAGTGCCAAAGGCCACGAACACGACGATGACGACAAGAACAACGAGGGCCAAGGCAATGAGCTTGGGCATACGCGCCTGCAGGCGGCTCTGGACCGGCCATACAATGGCGATGACGAAGAGAGCGCCGGCAACAGGGGCAAAAACAGAGCTGGCGAAGTAGAGGGCGGTGAAGATGGCGATGGTCGCCATCACCACCACGGCGGGGCGAAGGCCGGCCTCTGCCGTCGGGCGGCTGCGAACCGATGAGATTGGCTCAACGGTAGGTCTCGTCACCCGGGTCCCTCAAACATCGACTGTCAGGCCTTTGTGGCGGTGCTGAGGGCGGCTCGGAGTTTGTCCTCCTGCTCTTTGGAAAGCGAGGTCTTGAGCAGGCGGGGTCTGAAGGGTTCGATCTCCGGCAGCACCTTGTCCGGCGTCGAGCGCTTGATCAGCATGAACAGGGCTGAGGAGCCCTTGGGAATCGTCTTGCCGAGGTTCTTGATGAACTCGTCGTTGATCCCGTAGTCCGCCATGGAGCCCGACAAGGCGCCAAAGCCGGCACCAGCAAGTCCGCCGACAGCCATCCCGGCGAGCGGATTGAGCACCAGCAAACCTGCCAGCGCACCGATCAGCATGCCGGTGCTGGCACCGCTTGCAGCACCAATGGAGGTCAGGTTCACCGCCTGCTTGACCTGGACCTTGCCGGCGTCGGTATGAACGACGACGCACGCATCCTCCAAATCGATGAGATACTCCTTCTGCAAACTACGCAGCCTGGTAAGGACTTCGTCTGCTGTCCCAACGCCATCAAAGTCGAGAACCACCAGATCGCTCATGGTGCTCACCCTCATGTTGCGGAAATTGCCTGAGGATAGGTTAGAGGGTGCGAGGCCCTCGCGACCATCCAGGAAAGACCCACCAATGCGCGTGGGAGACCCCTTAGAGACGGAAGAAATGGGCGGAGGACTGACCGAAGCCTTTGACTCGGAAGGTGGTAGGGTCAACGTCCCACGAGGAGCGTTGCCGCCAGAGCGATCGACGGCGCAACGAGCAGCGCTCCGGCCACCGGCCATTGGCGCATGCGCTGATCCGAACAAGCCTGCCGCACGGACGATGAAGATCTCATGGCGTTCGACCCGAGCAAGGCGAAGCCGCCACCGGGGCCGGCTCTCGCCAAGCGAACCAGGCGACATAGAGCGTCGGCAGGAACACCAGAGTGAGGATGGTTGCGACCAGCAGTCCGCCCATGATCGCGAACGCCATCGGCCCCCAGAACACGGTTGGCGCGATCGGGATCATGCCGAGCACCGTTGATATGGCCGTCAGCATGATGGGGCGGAAGCGGGCGCTGCTGGCGTCCATGGCGGCCTGGCGCACGCCCTTGCCCTCTGCCCTTTCGGCTTCGATCTGGCCGATCAGGATCACCGCGTTCTTGGTGATGATGCCGATCAGCGCCAGGATGCCCAGGATGGCAACAAAGCCCAGCGGCTTTCCCGACAGCAGCAGGGCGCCGACCACGCCGATGAGGCCCAGCGGCGCCACGCTCAGAACCAGAAACAGGCGCTGGAAGCTCTGCAGCTGAAAGATCAGCACCGTCAGCATGATGAGCAGCATTGCCGGCACGACGGCAATCACTGAGGCTTGCGACTTCCCACTCTCTTCCACCGTGCCACCGACGGCGATCCGATAGCCCTTGGGCAGGCCTTTGGCCAAGGTATCGACCGCCGGCGTCAGGGCCGCGACCACCGTCTCCGGCAGCGTTTGCTGAACGACATCTGCCTGCACGGTGAGGGTCGGCACGCGATTGCGCCGCCACACCAGCGGATAATCCTGCTCGTAGCCGAAGGTTGCGAACTGACTGAGAGGAACAGTGCGCCCGCCCGGCAGCGGCACCTGGAGGGTAGAAAGCGTGTCGAGAGAGACGCGCTGCTCGTCGGTTGCGCGCGCAACAACATCAACGAGATAGATGTCGTCGCGCACCTGGGTGACGGGACGACCGGAGATGACCGTGTTGAGCACGCTCGCCAGGGCCTGTGAGCTCAGCCCCAATAGGCGTGCCTCGTCCTGATCGATTCGGATGCGCACTTGTCGTGCCGGCTCGATCCAGTCGAAGTTGGTGTGCACGGCTTGCGGGTTCCCGCCGACGATCCCGGCAAGCTCGAGGGCGATTTCCCGCACCTTCGTCAGATCGGGCCCGCTGACGCGATACTGTATGGGCCAGCCGACCGGCGGCCCGAGTTCCAGCGGATAGACGCGGCTGACGACGCTCGGAAATTCGTCAGCCAAAACCTTCTCCAGCCTGACCCTCAGCCGGTCGCGCGCCACAACGTCCTTGGCGACGATCACGGCTTGGGCAAAGAAATCGTTGGGCAGCTGCACGTTGAGAGGCAGATAGAAGCGGATGGCGCCGCGCCCCACATAGGTGCTCCAGCGCGCTACGTCCTCCTTCCCTTGGAGCACGGCGTCGAAGCGCTTGGCCACGCTTTCGCTGGCGTAGATCGATGCATTCTGTGGCAGGCTGAGGTCGATCAGCAGCTCGGGACGGTCCGAAGACGGGAAGAACTGACGAGGCACGAGCGGGAGCGCGACGCACGATGCGGCGAACAGGCCCAAAGTGAGCAGGATCGTCAACGACTTCGCCTTGATCGCTCGATCGAGAAAGCCCCGGTAGGCGCGAAAGATCCTGCCCGGCTCATCCGTCGCACTCGTGCGCGAAGGGGTCAGGATGGCGACGCCGAGGAGCGGCGCGAAGATGACAGCCACCAGCCAGGACACGACGAGGGCGATGGCCACGACCGCAAAGAGCGAGAAGGTGTACTCGCCGGCGGAGCTGGCCGCAAAGCCGACTGGCACGAAGCCGGCGATGGTGACGAGCGTCCCGGCGAGCATTGCGAAGGCATACGTGCGGAAGGCGAAGGTAGCGGCCGCAACCTTATCATCGCCCTCGGCCAGCCGGGTGAGCATGGCGTCCGTGGTGGTCATGGCATCGTCGACGAGCAACGCGAGGGCAATGATGAGGGCCCCCAGCGATATGCGCTGCATGTCGATGCCGGTCAGCTCCATGACCGAGAACACGATGGCGAGAGTGAGCGGGATGGCCAGGGCGATCACCAGGCCAGGACGCAACCCCAGGCTCACGAAGCTCACCGCGAGAATGATCGCCACGGCCTGCCACAGCGATGTCATGAATTCGGCAATGGCGCTGCGTACGGTGACGGCCTGGTCGGCGACCAGCCTCGGCGTGATGCCAAGCGGTAGCTCGGCCTCAATCTCGGCCATCGCCTTCTTGATATTCTGGCCCAGGGCAAGGATGTCGCCGCCATCGCGCATGGCGATGGCAAGACCGATGGCCGGCTCGCCATTGACGCGAAAGAGCGTTTGCGGCGGGTCCGCGAAGCCGCGCCGGACCTGGGCGATGTCGCTGAGGCGAAGCATGCGGCCGCCAGCGACGAAATTGATGTCCAGCACGTCCTGCTCGGATCGAATCGCGCCTGAGATGCGCAGCGCGAGCCTCTCGTAGCCCGTCTCGATGGTGCCGGCCGGCTGCACGACGTTCTGCGCTTGCAGGGCGCTGATCAGAGCCGAGCGATCGATGCCCAGGCTCGCCAGCTCCTGCATCGAGAATTCGACGAAGATGCGCTCGTCCTGGGCGCCCAGCACCTCGATCTTGGACACGTCGGCGATGCCCAGCAGCTTCGAGCGCACGCCTTCGACGTAGTCGCGCAGTTCGCGATGCGTAAAGCCGTCAGCGGTGAAGGCGTAGATGATGCCGAAGGTGTCGCCGAATTCGTCGTTGAAGCCCGGCCCGACTACGCCCATCGGCAGCGTGTGGGCGATATCGCCGATGCTCTTGCGCACGTGATACCAGATATCGGGGACTTCCTTGGCAGTGGCGTTGCCCTGCAGATTGACGAAGATGGTGGTGCGGCCTGCGATCGTGTAGCTGCGCAGGAAATCCAGCTTCGCCGTCTCCTGCAGCTTGCGCTCGAGCCGTTCAGTCACCTGCTTAAGAGTGTCCTCGATACTTGCTCCCGGCCAGGCTGCCTGAACAACCATGGTCTTGATGACGAACGAGGGATCCTCGCTGCGGCCGAGCCGGTAGTAGGATGCCAAACCCGCCGCCACGGCGACGATCATGAGAAAGGCAACGATGGAGCGGTGGTTGAGCGCCCACTGCGAGAGATTGAACCCTCTCATGGCTCTAGTCCGAGTAGGCACACCACCTGCCCCGGATGCAAGGCCTGCACCCCCGCCGTGACCACGATATCGCCGGTGTTGATCCCGCCGGAGACGGCAACCATCGCCTGGTCGTAACGCAGGACGTCGACGTTGCGGATCGACACCGCCCGGCTCACGGGATCGACGACCCAAACGGCTGGCTGGCGATTGAATTTGGTCAGCGCCGTCGCCGGGATTTCGATGGTTGTCTGCGACTCACGCTCCATGCGCCCTCTGACGGTGGCGCCGAGCCGCATGGCTTGCGGAGGGTCGGTCAGGCCGACCTTGACCTCGAAGGTCCGGGTCACGGGGTTGGCTTGGGGTGCCACCTCGCGGACGCGGCCGGGCGCAACCACCGACGGGTCGTCCGCCAGACTTACCGTGATCTCGGGGTCGCTCGGTGCGGTGCGCAGAAGTGCGGCCGGCACGTCGAATACGGCGTCGCGTCCATCCTTGCGGGCAAGCCTCATGATCACCTGTCCGGCTTGCACGACTTCGCCCGCGCGGGGGCCGGTAGCAGTCACCGCGCCCGGTGCATCCGCCTTGAGCTCGGTGAAGCTCACCAGATCGCGGGCAGATTTCAGTTGCGCTTCGGCGGCCTCGACTTGCGCTTGGGCGGTCTGCAGCGCCTGCGTGGCCTGATCATGGTTAGCCCGCGTGGTCCAGCCCTGCTTGAGAAGCGTGTCCTGGCGCTCGAAATGATTGCGTGCCTGGGTTAATTGCCCCTGCGCGGCCGCAAGATTGGCCTGCGCGGCCCGCAGCGCGTTTAGCTCATTTTGAGACTCGAGGCGTGCCAGAAGCTGGCCCGGCTGAACCCGGTCGCCCATCCTGAGCTCATTTTCGAGCAAGCGCCCCGAGATGCGGAACGCCAGCGCCACTTCGTCCTCGGCTTCAATGCGACCGGTGAGGACGACAGGCGCGCCCGCTGCTCGCTTGTCAACTGTCAAGGTCCGCACCGGACGAGCGGCTTGGGCGGCCTCTTCCGCCTTGCGTTGACAAGCCGCCAGCAGCGTGGCGGTCACGCATATAGCTGTCAGGACCCAAGAACGGCGAAGGCATGCCTTCTTGTGCCCTGGCCTGATCGAAGACATTGTGCAGCGCTGCCTCAGGTGCAGCCCACCTTGCCGCATTGCCGCGGCCTGCATATCGGGCCGAACCCTGAGCAACTGCGGTGGGCAGCCCCGATGCATAAAAAGGCAGCGCCCGCATGGTGCGGCCAGGCGAACGACGCCAGTCCGGGAGTGGGACCACGAGGGTCTTCTCCGGGCGGCGCGCGGCATTGCGCTATCCCACCCGCTGTCAGAACGATCCGAGCGCGGCGCCGAGCAAGATGACCGTTAGCAGTGCCAGGATGGCACCGACGATGCCAACCATCACGATATCGAAGTAACTTTCGCGATGTGATAGCCCACAGACGGCGAGCAGGCTGACCACGGCGCCGTTGTGGGGGAGGCTGTCGAGGGTACCCGCGGAGATCGTCGCGACACGATGGAGCAATGCCGGTTCGATATTCGCCTCCGCGGCAAGGCGCATGTAGGTCTCGCCAAGTGCATCGAGAGCGATCGTCATGCCGCCCGAAGCCGAGCCAGTCATGGACGCTAGCGCGCTTATGGCGACGGCCAGGGATGCAAGCGGCCCGCCGCCAATCGCCAGCACCCAATCGCGCACCACCGCAAATCCGGGCAGCGCCGCGACGACAGCACCGAACCCAACGAGGCTCGCGACGCCAAAGGCCGGCAGCACCGAGGCGTTGGCGCCGGCGTCCATGCTTGCGCGCAAGGCGGGCAGCCGCGACCGATTGAAGATGACGACCGTCGCGACTGCGGCCGCGAGCGCCACGGCCACGGACCACACGCCGCCGACCGACGCTAGCGAGGTGGCGCCCCAGCGTTGTTCCGCCAGGAACGACAGGTCGAGCTTGGGCAATATGACGATCGACATGAGCAAATTGACGCCGACGACGACTGCGAGCGGCAGCGTGGCCCAGATGATCGGCGGGGTGGTGTCACTGTGGTGCCCGCGGTGGATTTCGGCTGGATCGAACTCACGCGCGGCGCTAGCGCGCTCGCGGACATAGGCGTCGTCGACAGCTTCGTCCTCGGCGCTGACTGCTGCGGACCCAAAGCCCTCGCCGGCCTTGCGGGCAGCAGACTCGGCGCGCTGGAGCCACCACAGGCCGAAGCCGAGCATGATGACAGAAGCGATGATGCCGAGACCCGGTGCTGCGAAGGGCGTTGTGCCGAAGAATGGCATTGGGATCGCGTTCTGAATGGCTGGCGTCCCGGGCAGAGCCGACATGGTGAACGTTGATGTCCCCAAGACGATTGCCGCCGGCATCAAGCGGCGGGGTATGTCGGCCGCCTGAAACAGCGAGCGCGCCATCGGCGCCAGCACGAAGAAGGCGACGAAGAGACTGACGCCCCCGTAGGTGACCATGGCCCCCGCTAACACAACGGCCAGTATCGCTCGGTGCGAACCCAACTTCTCGGTCATGCAGCGGGCTATCGCTTGCACAGAGCCACTGTCATCCATCAGCTTGCCAAAGAGCGCGCCGAGCAGGAACAGGGGGAAAAACTCGGCCAGAAACTTTGCTGCCCCACCCATGAAGGTTTGCGTCCAGTGCGCAAGGAGGGGCTCGCGCGACACCCCGGCGGCAACGATGGCCGCAAATGGTGCGAGCAGGAGCACACTCCATCCGCGGTAAGCGAGCCCGACGAGCAGCGCGAGGGCGATTAGGATGCCGAGCAGGCTCACTGCTCAGCACTCCGCGAGTAGCACGTCGAGGTCGGCAGTTGTGCGGCACCCGAGATCGTCCGCGTGCGCGGCGAGGAATGCATCAGCCGCGCGTCGTCCCTCCTCGCGAAGCACCATGAGAAATGCCCGCTCCCCGTTCAGCTTCGAGGAGTAGCCGAGGTCGTTCATCATGTCGGTCATGATGCGGTGGGTGCGCATTCCCGCCCACCGCGCGCCCTCGCCCGATCCGGGATCGACCACCTGGCGCATGAGGGCGATCATGCGCAGCTCCTTCATCAAGGTTGCATTGAACGATACCTCGTTCAGGCGATTGAGGATCTCGGTGGCGGTTCGTGGCGTTCCGAAGCGCTCGCGCGGATTGATCTGAACGAGAATTGTGTCATGCGCGTCGCTCTCGCGCACCAACGGAGTAATCGTCGGATTGCCGGCGAAACCACCGTCCCAGTAGGGCTCACCATCGATCTCGATCGCCTGGAACATCGTCGGCAAACAGGCTGAGGCCAGTAGCACATCCGCAGTGAGTTCTGCATTGCGGAAGATGCGGCCGCGGCCCGTATGGACGTTGGTCGCCGTCACGAACAGCTTGATCGGGGACTGGGACAGGCGTTCGAAGTCGATGCTCGCGTCGAGGATCGACGCGAGCGGGTTGAAGCCGCGCGGATTGAGGTCGTAGGGAGAGAAAACGCGCGACATCAGGTCGAAGGCGACGAATGCGGGGGAGTAGTCGAGCGACCAGCGCCCGAGCATCCTGTCGAGGGGGGTTCGCTGCAGCGGGCTGAACATCGCCGCTGCAGCCACCCGCTCCCAATAGGCGTCCAGGGCAGCGCGCGCACCTGATGCTCCATCCTTGATCCAACCATCGGCAAGCACCGCGGCATTCATGGCGCCGGCCGAGGTGCCAGAAATGGCCTCGATCTGCAGCCACGGTTCCTCGAGCAGGCGATCGAGCACGCCCCAAGTAAAGGCACCATGGGAGCCGCCCCCCTGGAGAGCGAGATCGACAAGCACCGTGGTTCGATTGGAATGCGGGCGAGCTGGTTGTCGACGCTGGGCGCTGCTCCGAGGCCCGGGGGTTCGCGCGCACGACGCCACGCGCCCGTCACCCAGAGGATTGGGCCCTGGGATCTCTGCCGTCGATGACCGATCTGGCAGTTTGCCTCGCGGAACATCTGAAGGGGGGTTCATACCTTGCGGCCTCTAGAATCAGTTCCGTTGCAACCAGCTTTTCGAGAGGGAGGTTCCAGCTTGCGGCAAGCGCATGCGCGGATCGCCGCGACTGAGCGAGGGGTGCCGCCGCCGAAAGGTGCCAAGACCGCTGTCATAGCCGATGCGGACGATCGCTCGTCCGTGAAGGTTGCGCACGAGGAGCTGCGAATCGATGCACGTTTGCCAGTACGGGATTGCAGTGGCCTCGGAAATAGGTGATCTCACGAGTACGGCTCGCGGAAACACCTCAGGCTAAACCCCCGTTTGTTGCAGCTCCCAAGGCGTGATGCGGGTGATGGCGCGCGCAGCGAGCACGGCCAACAGCACCGGCAGGGTGACCGCGTCGCTCTCTCCCGCGTTCGCGTGGCATTTCTCATTTCCGGCCGGCTCATGTCGTCCGCCAGCCAAAGCGAATGCCTCTTGACCGTTTCGCGCATCGACTCGCGCATCACCTCAGCGGCAGCGTCTACCGTCCGCATGTTGGCGGCAACCTCAGGGGATCAGCTGATGCCGCAATGCCTCCGCTACCGCATGCAGTCGATCCTTAGCGCCGAGCTTTGCTTGCGCCTTTTTTAGATGGCTGCGGATGGTTTCCTCCCCCAACTCGAGCAGCTGAGCAATTCGTTTGGTCCGGTGCCCGTTCGATGCGAGCCGCAGCACCGACAACTCCCTCGGAGTGAGAGACATTTGTCTTCCGATCCTTCCCGGATCGGGGCCGACGATTTGCTCCAAACGAATGGCCGCGAAGTTTGCCGCCATGAAGAGCAGGGCACGCAGCTGTGGGGAGAGAGTGTGCGAGAGAACCTTGCGCGACCAATAGACCACGACCCAACGCGCGCCTACCGGACAGGTGAGACCATCGCGCATGCCGAACTTGAGCCCCAACTCGTGGGCCCAGCGATCGATGCCGACGGGCTCGAACATGCGCAGACATTCGGTCCAAGTGAAGGGCGCCAGGCAATGCCTAGCCATCGTGATGATGGGGGCATACGCCTTCTTGCTCAATTCGAAGTAGGCGTCCCACCATCCGTCGGGAACTGACTTGTGGATGAAGACATTATCGCCAATTCTGAGAGTGTCACGGTCGCGCAAGTTGACCCCAAAGCGTTTGGCGCCGAGCACCATCAGCGAGATGTCTTCGGCGATGGCAACATCGAGAGCATCGAGCACACTGGTCGGTGTACTGTACTGGCCGACCTGCGCGGTGAATTCGATCAAATTGCTCCGCATAATGTGTTCGATTCTTGCAGCATCGCTGCTTTGAATGAGTAGGGGCTTGGCCTGTCTGCGCACTCCTTCTGCCACTGCTGACATGACCTGACCTGCACGCATCGAGCCATGCATTTGGCCTTGCTCGCGATGTCGTTGATTGCTCACTTGGTGTCTCCCCGACTACCTGACCGCCTCGAACTAACTGCCGAAGTACGATGCGACTGGTTGGCGCGATCGGCCATGGGGGTTCTCGCTAGTTAGCGCCGGGCGAACCCGGAGGAGAAGCATCGGGTCCCGAGCCTTATTGCCTTCAGCGCGGGCAAGCGCCGCGTCGCAACCGGCCAGGCCAAACATTGGGAGGCCAAACATTGGGACAGACACCTAATGGTCAGACAACTGGCATCGCAGTAGGCACATCCGCTCAGCCCTGGGAATTCGCCACGAACCGAACGCCCATCGATTGCAGCGCCGATCGCAGAGCACCTTAATTGGCTAAGTGCTTACCGTAAAAACTCTGAGGGTTTCCCATGATCATGCGTCCATGTAGCGAATGTAGACGAGCGATCCGTCGAAACGATCGGTTCAAAATCCGAGGCACCCTAGTCGCCTGTCGCACAACATTCATCGATCCCTGAGACGGTGGCGAGCCCAATGGCTTCGCATAGCAAGCCGCGGGCAGGGCCGCCGGCACCTTCATTTGCGTGCTGGCGGCCGCCGCGTTCGGGAGAGTTGCGCATCGCCCGCATGTCCAACGATGGTGCGATAACTGATGACCCGCTGGGATGTTGACGCCCCGAGGGACGTGTTGCGCATGCGACGTTCAACTGCTCGCATGGGGCGAACTTCAGGCACCCACCGGGGCGGCCAGGAAAAAACGAGCCAACGGTTGGATCCTGAAGAGAGCAGTGGGCCATAGTGGGAAGGGATCGTGCTTCCCCCGAGACATCCCCATTGTCTCGCATCCTTATAGGTGATCCTCATGCGTGATCCTCACTGCCGACCCAGGCAGCTCTTTTTCTTATCCCATCGCTCCCAGGGTTAATGCTGATGGAGTCCATTGCGCACTTTAGGCAACGTGCTGCGCGACACGTCGGCTGAGGGTCTCCTACCACCCCTGGGCGTCTTCACCGGGTGTCCGCGAGCCGCCTGCGTCGCGGGGCGGCTCGCTATTTGCTGCGGCACAGAAGCGTAAGGCGTCGCAGTCCGGGGCCAGGATCAAGCGGAAAGCGTACGCATAAAAAGGTGCATCCGCCTCTTCTTCCGGGACGAGGCCCGCATCGGTGAGACGGATGGCCTGGGGAGAGGGGGCGAGATTTGCCGGTCGAGCTCGGCCCAACCTGGTTTCGCCGACTTTCCCGCGATCCAGCGCTTTGGATATTGCTCCCCCTCGGGGCTGCCCGAGGATCCTTGCATGTAGTGTTCAAGTTCGACCAGTTCGGCCTCCATACCCCTTCCTGGTGGTGATTACGTAACCCTCCGCCCTCAGTCGATCGAGGATGTGCAGCGCCTGGAACCAAAACTCCTCGTCGGCCTCGGACTTCGTGAGCACGTCGCTCTTTCTGGCAAAGTCTGAGCTGTCACAGAGGGCCTGGTAGATGACCAGATGCGGGTCGAATTGGGTCATGGCGCATGTCCCTTTTGTCACCGTAGCCACACGAAACCCTAAGGTCGGGACGAAAGTCGCGACATCGGGTGCTTTGCGGAACAGATCGCTAAATGACCCCTAAGCCCGGCGGGAGAACGCCCGATTTTGTTGGCTTTCTTCGGGATGCCGCGACAGCGACACCGCCATCAGCACCGAGCGCTCAGGCTTCTCGCAGCTGTAAGCCGAACCCGAGCAGGCGGGAAAGTACAAGGTCCGAGCCAAGACCCCGCCAAGACCCCGCCAAGACCCCGATGGCGAAGGCGGGCGAGGTCGCTGCTGGCAAACGGTGAGCCCGACCGAAACCCCGGATCGGGCACAGCAGCCTCCCCTGTGAGGAGCGCAACGCAAGGCAGGCCAACGGTGTGCCGGCCAACGTCCTCACCCCTCGGCGCTCTCCCGCTGGGTGCTCTCCAGTGCTCTTTGGCAAAAAAACACCCGCCTGGCGATTGCCAAATGGGTGGCCCCAGAACGGCTCGATCAGTGAAGCGGACGGTCCCCGCACAAACAACGGTCCCGCACACAGGGTAAGGACGCAACGCCCCCGACCGCCGCTCATTTCTATCAGTGGAGGACCGGCATGGAGTTGTCAATGGTGCCGAAGAGATTTGAAGGGATTGTTGCATTAACAACGCAGTTGAACCCATACAGCCACGCGGGGTGAGGCCCAGCCAGCCAGCGTTGGCCTAGCTGGTCGCGGGAGGCAGAAATCCCAAAAGACCGTTGCATTTGATGGTTACGACCAGCTGGCGGCTGGCGTCGGCTCGGGCCCTGGCAACCTCCGGGTTGGGGCGCGCCACACGCCAAGGTCAGGGTAGAGCCCAGCGACGCCTCATGATCTGCAGGCCGGGGCCGCAACCCCCAATCTATCCGCAGGCCAGCCCATCTGTCATTGGCTGGGGTCCTGAGCATGAATAGGGCGTTAACCGATCGCTTTAAGTTAGAATTAGAGGCTTTCGCCTACTCTTGCCGTAAAACCGGAAAAACCGGAACGCGTCAGACAGTGTTGAGCAGGGACTCACAGCCGATGAGTGATGCGCTGGACAGGGCGCGCGCGTGCGCGCCTGCGAGCGAGGCAGGCCTTCGCGGCGAATATCTAAATGCGCTCAGGATGATCGAGCGCGTGCATCGTCTGCTGCTCGAGGTCGTCAAGGACGAGTTCGACCGACATGGCGGCGCTGAGATCAACAGCGTTCAGGCGCTGCTGCTCAACAACATGGGCGACTATGAGCTGACCGCCGGCGAGCTCAAGACGCGGGGCTACTACCTGGGCTCCAACGTGTCCTACAACCTGAAGAAGCTCGTGGAAATGGGCTATCTGCACTACAAGCGTTCCGACAAGGATCGCCGCTCGGTGCGGGTGAGCTTGGCGGCCAAGGGCGTCGAGGCGCGCGCAACCATCCAGCAGCTCTATGAGCGCCAGCTTCACTCGCTCGAGCCCGTCGGCCAGATCACGCTTGAGGATTTCAAGACCCTGAACAAGGCGCTTGTGCGCCTGGAGCGCTTCTGGACGGACCAGGTCCGCTACCGCTTGTAGTCTCGCTCGTACGCTTGGCCTTGCTCGTACGCTTGGCCTTGTCTCGAAAGCGACCGACCGGCGAGGACAACCTCGCGGCATGCCGCGGGCAAAACGGGCGAGCTGAGCTCTTGTGTGGCGACCAAAACGGATCTGGCGCAGATCGCGCATCAAACCCAATGGGGGTGGGGCCAGCATCGGGTGAGCCTCGCCATAAGCGCCATCACGCCTGGCATGTCTTCGGGCTCGGGGCTTGCTTGAGAGCTTCCAGAACCGAGTTGGTCTGGGCGACGGGTGGGAGGGCTGGCGGTGTCGGGCTGCTGACCCTTCGCATCACGCTGGCCATCTCCTGACGTCTGAAGCTCGGCGCCTACCTTGGGGCTGGACGCCGCGAGCCGCGAAAGAGCTTGCCGCGGAGCCGCGACGTGCTGTGGCGGAATGATCTTCAGTGAGGTTGGCAACCCCTCTGGGAATACCGATTCTGCGCCTAAGCTTCCCGATCAGTTGCCGGCGAGGTGCGTCGGCAGGTGGCTGATCGTGCACGGAACGCCGATGGGCACCCAAGTGGTGTTGTTGAGGAAGAGATCGCAGCGCGCCAGCTGCACGCCCCGGTAGGTATTCATGCACACCGTGTCGCCGAGCCGGAAATCGCTGTCACGATAGCGGCAGCGGCACGGGATGGGCTCGCCCGTGGCACCGCTGATGACGCCGTGATAGGGCGAGGTTGGCCACGCTGGCGGGGGCACGCCTTCGCTTGCGCCGCCGTCCAACACGCCATCGACGGCGAGCAAAGGCTGCGGCAGCGCCAGCAGCGTAGCGGTCGCCACGGCAGCGAGGGCAAGACGGAGCTTTGGCATCGCTATCCCATGCAGCGCACAATCTAGCACACGGATTGCGGCGCGGGAACGGGCCGCCGGCTCGACCTCGGCCTCGTTGCGCTCGGCACGGCTCAAAAGGAGATTTCGAGTGGCGGTGCTAGGCAGGCGGTTGGGCCGCGCGATACGTGCCGGCCCAGGGCTCGATGGGACTGAACTTGGAGATGAGCGCAAGGGCGGCGAGCAAGACCGAGTTCAGGAACACGAACATCGACGGCGTGAGGCGCATGCTGGGCTCCCCCGAAGGAGCAAACAGCGAAAGAGACCAGCGAACAGCAATCGACCCTAGTCGCTATCGGCTATTGGCTATTCGCTCACGCTGATCTCGGGCTCGCAGCCGCAGTTCCACCTCGGTGAAACGGCCGCCCTCGCGCGCGTCCTCAACCATGGTACCGGTCGGCTTGTCACGGTAGGCAACCACCGTCACGCCGGCCTCGGCGCAGAGGTGCAGGTACCAAAGCATGTGGCAGCAGGCGAGCGATGCAACCAGCATCTCCTCCGGATTGTAACGGGTCGCGTCGCCGCGGAATGCCGGATCGGAAAACCCGGCAGATCAGGCTGCCCGCACCGGAAAGCACGTAATCGCGCGCATAGCTCTTGTAACTTGTCTTGTAGCTTGCCGTACCTACGCCCCTATTGCCGGTCCACGTCAGCGAACAGGTGTCGGTATGAAGCGTCCCGCCCATGACCGATTGGCGCTTGGCTGCTCCTCGTCGTTGGGGAGATCGTTGCGGCGCGCCCGCAGGCTTGCCGACGCGCGGCCTCACAAAGCCTTGGCAGGTGCCGGCAGCGCACGCGCGACGGGCTCGGCCTCTATGATGAAGCGCACCGGTGCGTCGGCCCGGTCGCCGGCCTCGCCATTCACACGGCAGGTAACAAGCAGCAGGCGCATTCCTCCCGGTCGCAGCGGACGCACGGCTTTGCCGCCCACGGCCCTGAGCTCCACCACCTCAAGCTGTCGCTCCCGCCCGTCGCGGCCGGCAATGGTGATCCGATCGCCGACGGCCAACGGTTTGGCGAAGGGCGCCGGGCTCTCGACTTCCGAGCGGGTCAGCCAATAACCTTCATCGCCCACGGCGTTCGCGCGATCTTGCGCCTTCGTCGCAGAGCCGTCGAACGACAGACCGGGGCTTGCCGTCTGCAGCGCATGACCGAAGCCGCGATTGAGCAGCACGTCGCTGTCCAGCACGCCCACGCCCACCACCACGACGGCCATGGCGCACCCTGCCATAACAATCAAGCGGCCCCGCGACGTCGCATTGCTGGCCATCAAGCTTCCTCCGAACAAGTCGGCACCTGCGACTGAGGCAGACGACGATTCACGTCAATGAAGATGTATAGACGAAGATGGTGGAAGTGTGGAGGCGGGGGTTGGGGGGAAAAGACCCGCTTTGACCCGGTCAGCCCCTCCTCCACACGCTGCGCCGCGGGGAGGCATAAGCGCGACGCAGATGACGGCAAAACCCAAGGTTGACGGCGGCCAAAGTGGCAAACGCGAGGCTCAAGAGCAGGCGTGCCTGCTCGGGGCCGGGTTGCGCGTTGTATAGGTCGTGGCCTGCGGGCCTGCCGGGCCGGTCGGGCAGGCTTGCCGGCCTCGATGGCGCTAGATCGGGCGTGATGGCCACGCGGACGAGCACGGGCGGGGACACGGCGTAGGCGCGGCTCTGGCCGGCGTCAAGGAGCAGCACCACGGCCCAGAACAGGATGAAGGAGCGCGAAATCCGCAACCCAGCGCCGCACACCGGCTCCATTGCCTGCACCCAGCAGCATGCCCGTTCCCTCGCAAATGGCCGCCCCGAAGCTTGAGCAACTGACGCCGTGCACTCAGAAGAGTGCGCTAACAAGCACAGCACTTGGGCGTGGATAGGCCCGAAATGCGGCTGCTCGCTTGGCTGCACATGGCCGAAATAAGTAAGGTTGACGCTTTGTCGTGCCAGCAACGCAGCCAGCGCAGACAATCCGTCGCAGGTAGTCGGCCAGCGATGCAGCAGCCAAGCCCCAGCTGCCGCAAATAGAGCTAAAAGTGCATGCTTAGTCCCCGCGCGCGCGGGGGCAACGAGGGAAAATCGAATGGCTCGACGGCGTTTCTACGCAAGCTTGGCGCTGGCGTTTGCGTGCGCGGGCAGCGGACCGGCTCAGTCAGCCACGTCGATCAGCCTGCAGCGCGATGGCGCGGTGGCGATCGCCGGCCGCACGCTGCGCTGCGGCGGCGTGCGCAACGTGCTCGACCCGCACCTGCCCAATCTGGGCGTCGCCGCGCCGGGGGTGCTGGTGCTCAATCCGGGGTTGCTCAGCCGCCAATCCGAGATCGTGCGTCTGTTCGTGTTCCATCATGAATGCGGGCACCACCATGTGGGCGGCAACGAGCTCAAGGCTGACTGCTGGGCCGTGAACGAGGGTGTCAAAGCCGGCTGGCTCGACCGCGAGGGGCTGGCGCAAGCTTGTCGCTCGTTCGGCGACGCCCCCGCGACCCCGACGCACCCCTCCGGCGCCCGCCGGTGTGCAAACCTCGATCGCTGTTTTGCCGCTGCCACCGCCGCGCAGGCCAAACTGCAGGCGGCACAGCAGACACCGCAGCCGAACCTGATGACGGCCTCGGTGGCTCGGGATGCCCCCAAGCTCGTCTCAGGGCCTACCTTGGTGCGCAGCGGGACGCTGCGCTAGCGGATCGGTGCCTGTGGGATCCCGGCGATGCCTGCGCAAGCGGGAAATGGGTCCCACCGGTTAGATGACCGTCACGTCGAGATCGCCGACGCCATCGACGTGGCCTTTTAGCCGGTCGCCCTGCTTGACAGCTCCGACCCCGGACGGGGTGCCCGTGAAAATCAGATCGCCGGCCGTGAGCGCGAACAGGCCGGACAAGAATGCGATCTGGTGCGGGATATCCCAGATCATCTGCGACAAATCGCCCGTCTGCTTGCGCACACCGTTGACGTCCAGCCAGATGGCACCCCTGGCGGGGTTTTCCAAGTGCTGGGCTGCAATGAGCGTGCTGCAGGGGGCCGAGCGCTCGAAAGCCTTTCCCACTTCCCAGGGGCGCTGCAGCTGCTTGGCCTGCGCCTGCAGGTCGCGGCGCGTCATGTCGATGCCGACGGCATAGCCGAAGACGTGCTGCATCGCGTCGGCGGTCTTGATGTCGGTGCCGCCCGATTTCAGGGCCACGACCAGCTCGATCTCGAAGTGCACATCGTTGGTGGCTGCGGGATAGGGGAACTTGCCGTCGATGACGATGTTGTCGGGGTTCTTCTGGAAGAAGAACGGCGGGTCTTTGGTGTCCCCGCCCATCTCCTTGGCGTGCTCGGCATAGTTGCGACCGACACAGTAAATGCGGTGGATCGGAAAGAGCTTGTCCGTGCCCCTGATCGGGAGCGCCGGCTGCGGGGCGGGGTTGAATGCATAGCTCATGAACGGGGCCCTTTGCTGGTGTCGCGGTGGTTCATATCAAAACCCAGATTTGGCGCACACCCGGTGCATGGGAGCTGGTGGTAAAGGGAGCAGCAAAGATTGCGTTCGCCCTCTGTCTCGGAGGCTCACGCGACCATCTTGCAGCCTTGCGACGCCTCGCCGCACGCGGGTCTCCCGCTCTCGCTCAGCGGCGAGGCCACCCAACACCCGAGCGGGGCCCAACACCATTGGCCGCAATGCGGCGACGGGTCGAGGCAACTTTGCAGCCAGGCGCGTTTGAAAGGTGCAACCGCTCTTGACTGTCGGCACAGTCCACAACCCCACCCACCCCGCGCCGCCGTTGCGCGCGGAAATTTGAAGCAGGATAGCGCGAGCTCTGATCTAGAGTTCTCCCGGATGGATAGCGAGTTTCAGCACTGAGGAAGTTCAACGTGGCCAAACTGAACGTCAATGGCAAGTCCGTCGACCTGACGGTCGACGGCGATACGCCGCTGCTCTGGGCTTTGCGGGAGCAGGCGGGGCTTACGGGCACCAAATACGGCTGCGGCATTGGCCAATGCGGGGCGTGTTCGGTGCACATCAATGGTGACGTGCAGCGCTCGTGCTCAATCCTCGTCAAGCACCTGAAGCCAAGCGACAAGATCCTCACCATCGAAGGACTGTCGCAGAAGGGTGACCATCCCGTGCAAAAGGCGTGGCTGGCCCTCGACGTACCGCAATGCGGCTACTGCCAGTCGGGGCAGATCATGGCAGCGGCAGCTCTGCTCAAGAAAAAGCCGAAACCCACGGACGCCGACATCGACGAGGCCATGACCAACGTCTGTCGCTGCGGCACCTACCAGCGCATTCGCGCGGCGGTGCATCAGGCGGCAGGCAACTCGAATGCTGCCTTTGCCGGCAACAAAGCTTGAGGAGACGTGCCGTGATCGCCCGCAACACCGTCAGCAAGGTCGTCTCCCGCCGTCGATTCTTGACCACCGCCGTGGCCGCCGGAGGCGGCTTGGCGCTCGGCGTGCACGTGCGCGGCGCGCTGGCGCAAAAAGCGCTCGGCGCTGAAGGCAATGAAGTGGGTGCGTGGGTGTTCATCAAGCCCAACGACGAGGTCGTTATCCGCATTGCTCGATCGGAAATGGGCCAAGGTACATCGACAGGGCTGGCTCAGCTCGTGGCCGAAGAGCTGGATTGCGACTGGAAAAAGGTGAAAACCGAGTATCCAACGCCCGGGCAGAACCTCGCGCGCAATCGCGTCTGGGGCGATATGTCCACGGGTGGGAGCCGCGGCATTCGCGGATCGCAGGAATACGTCCGCAAGGGCGGCGCGACCGCGCGTGAAATGCTGATCCAGGCCGCTGCCAATCAATGGAAGGTGCCGGCCGCCGAGTGCAAGGCAGAGGCCAGCGTCATTACGCATACGCCTACGGGGCGCAAGACGACGTATGGCAGGGTTGCCAGCGCGGCAGCCCGGTTGGAACCGCCAAAGGACGTCAAGCTCAAGGACCCGAAGGATTGGAAAATTATCGGCCAGCCGCTCGCTCGGCTCGACACCGCCGACAAGATCACGGGCAAGCAGGCCTACGCCATCGACGTCAAGCTCCCAGGCATGCTCAACGCATCGATCATGGACGCCCCGGTCTTTGGTGCGAAGGTCAAGGGCTATGACGAAGCCAAGGCCAAGGCGATGCCTGGCGTACGCCACATCGTGAAGGTGGGCGAGACGGCCGTTGCCGTGGTCGCCGACACCTGGTGGCAGGCCAATCAAGCGCTCAAGGCCCTCAACATCACCTGGGAGGAGGGCCCCAACGACAAGGTCTCCAGTGAGTCCATCCACGCATTGCTGCAAGATGGCCTCGCTGCCAACGAGGGCGTCTTCACCGGCAACAAGGCGGGGGACGCGTCCCAAGCGATCGCTGGTGCGGCAAAGAAGCTCGAGGCCGTCTATTTCGCTCCCTACGAGAACCACTTCACCATGGAGCCCATGAACTGCACCGCGCTGGTGACGGCGGATCGGTGCGAGGTATGGGGGCCAACGCAGAATGCCGAGGGCGGACTGGCAGCGGCCGCTGAGGCCGCCGGCCTACCACCTTCCAAATGCGAGTTTCATAAACACCTTCTCGGCGGCGGCTTTGGAAGGCGTGGCAGGCAAGACTATACGACCAAGGCCGTCCTTATCGCCAAGCAGATCCCCGGCGTCCCGATCAAGTTGATTTGGAGCCGCGAGGAAGACATGCGCCAATGCAGTTTCCGGCCGGTCGGCTTGTGCAAGCTATCGGCTGGCCTCGATGACAAGGGTGATCTCGTTGGGCTGCACATGCGAATTGCAGCACCCTCTATCCTGGCGAGCGCCGCGCCTAGCCGCCTCGACAGCGACGGACGAGATAGCGCTGCCTTTCAGGGGCTTAATCCTGGTGGGACGGAGGGGCGCTTCGGCTATGCCATCCCCAACCTCCTCATCGAGCACGCCATGCGCAATACCCATATTCCCGTGGGCTTCTGGCGCGGCGTCAACACGAACCAGAACGCGATCTGGCTTGAGTCCTTCATCGACGAGGTGGCGCGCGCCGCAAGCAAGGATCCCCTGGAGTTTCGACGCCAACTGCTGGCGAACAGTCCAAAACACCTTGCGGCGCTCAATGCCGTCGCCGACCGTATCGGCTGGAACACGCCGCCAGCATCCGGCGTCTATCGCGGCATTGCGCAGTTCATGGGTTATGCCAGCTATTGCGCAGGAGCCGCCGAGGTATCGGTGAGCGACCGAGGCAAGCTCAAGATCCATCGATTGGTCATCGCCATCGACAGCGGCTATGCGGTCAATCCCCAGCAGGTCGCCATGCAAACCGAGGGCTCGGTCGCTTTCGGGCTCGGCGCCACGCTGTATCAGGAGTGCACCGTCAGCAATGGCCGTATGGTGCAAGAGAACCTTGACAGCTATCCGATGATGCTGATGGAGGACTACCCGAGGGTGGAAACCATCGTCATGCCGTCGGGCGGGATCTGGGGCGGCGTCGGCGAGCCGACCATCAGCGTCGCGGCGCCGGCCGTGCTCAATGCGATCCATGCTGCGACGGGATCACCCGTGCACTCGTTGCCGCTCAAGAACGTGAAGCTGCAGAAGGCTTGAGGTGAGGTTCGGCGGTCCCGCGCTCGCCATTGTCACGTCGCTCGTCGCTCACCCGGGAGGGCTGGCGCACGCGGCTGAAGGACCAAGCGCTGAAGGACCAAGCCAAGTCATCGTGATCGGCGACGCTATCCCCCTTTTGTTGACCGGCACCCCGGGAGATGCTGCCCGCGGCCGCGAGATCGCCTTCGACCGCGATCGAGGTAATTGCCCCATTTGCCACGTGATACCGGCACCGGACCAGAAATTGCACGGCGATGTGGGCCCGAGCCTCGAAGGCGTTGCAGGCCGGCTCAGCGAAGGGCAGATGCGGTTGCGGCTGGTGGATGGCCGGCGGATAAACCCCTCGAGCATCATGCCGTCCTACTATCGCCTCGACGGTCTAAGGCGGGTTGCCGCGTCTTATGCGGGAGCGACCATCCTCAGCGCCGACGAGATCGAGGATGTGTTGGCGTTTCTGATGACGCTGCGGCCGAATGGCAAGAGGTGATCATGCAGCAGAGCTTGCCCCAGGACCAAGCCGCTAAGCTATCACGCCGGTCGCTCCTTGCTGGCAGCCTTTGCCTTCTCGTGCTGCCGTTGTCAGGCGATCCGGCGGAGGCGACGCCGGAAAGCATGGCCGAGGCGATGGCGCAGGCGCTGGGAAGGGACCCCAGCATCAAGGCGGGCCGCGTGAAGGTCGAGCTGCCCGAACTGGCGGAGAACGGCAACTCCGTGCCGCTGAAAATCTCCGTCGAAAGCCCGATGAGCGCCGCCGACCACGTCAAGATGATTTACGTTTTCTCCGAGCAGAACCCCGTTGCCAATGTTGTGCGCTTCCACCTCGGCCCTCGATCGGGGGCGGCGCGCGTGCGGACCACGATTCGGCTCGCTGCCACGCAGCGGATCACCGTCGTCGCCCAGATGAGCGACGGTTCTCTCTGGTCGGGTGGGGCCAATGTCGTCGTAACCCAAGCGGCTTGCTTCGACGGCACTTGAGGAGGCAACCATGCCCGCGACGCGGATCGTTGTGCCGGCCAAAGCCAACAAGGGCGACGTGATTGAGATCAAGACCTTGATCAACCACGTCATGGAGACCGGCTTTCGCCACGACAATTTCGGCAAGCCCATTCCGCGCGACATCATCACCCGCTTCACGTGCACCTATGCGGGCGAGGAGGTGTTTCGCATGGACTTGTTCACCGGGGTTGCCGCCAATCCCTTCGTTGCCTTCACGACCATTGCCACCGAGACCGGAGACTTGGTGTTCGAATGGACGGACCAGCACAACGCGGTGACCCGGGCGCAGGCGCACATTATCGTCACGTAGCGGAGGGCATCGGGACGCTTTCCAAGCTGGGCAATACCCATCGGCTCCACAGCTGGCCGAAATTCCCGATGAATATCGCGCGCGCGGCGCTTTCGATCGCATTGGCCATGGCCTTCGTCCCTTTCCGCGCCGCGGCAGAAGAACCGCAGCGCGCCATTGCGCTGTCACAGCTGAGATCGGGCAAGGAATTCATCTCCGCCGAGACGCGCGCCCAGCAGGACGATCTTGCGGTGAACCCCGGAATGCTGTGGGTCGAGCAAGGGGAGAAGCTGTGGGCCGAGGGGGCCGGGCCCGCCGGGCAGTCCTGCGGCTCTTGCCACGGTGAGCCATCGAGCCTCGCGGGCGTCGCGATGCGTTACCCAGCCTACGATGCGAGCGCGCAGAAGCTTCTCAACCTCGAAGGACGCATCCAGCGCTGCCGCGTCGAGCACCAAATGGCTTCCCCATTTGCCTACGAATCGCAAGAGCTATTGGCGCTGACCGCGCTGGTCGCACACCAGTCGCGAGGGATGCCGTTGCACGTTGACATCGGCGGGCCGGCGCGAGGGTTGTTCGAAGCTGGCCGCACGCTCTATTACGCGCAGCAGGGGCAGCTCAATATCTCCTGCGCGCAATGTCACGAGCAAAGCTGGGGCAAGCGTCTCAGGACCGAGCGCATCAGCCAGGGGCATCCCAACGGTTTTCCTGCCTATCGTTTGGAATGGCAGACTATGGGTTCCCTGCACCGGCGGCTTCGCGCCTGTTTCCAAGGCGTTCGTGCCGAGCCGTTCGAGGCGGGAAGCCCCGAGCTGGTGGCGATCGAGCTCTATCTAGCCTGGCGCGCGCAGGGGCTCGCGATTGAGACACCGGCCGTCCGCAGGTAACGAGCAGACTGCCCACGCGAGAGCGCACCGCGGCCCTCGACCCTGCGACGGGCTGTTGAAGGCAAAGGCGATGCACGCCTATCAGCCCCAGCGCAAGTGCCAACATGCGCTTCTGTTGACCGGGAGGCACGAACAACTGCGCGAGAAACCACAGTTCGCCAGCGACCCAACCAAACGCGAAACCGAAACGCTCAAGGTCGGGGCAAAGGAAATAGGCATTGAAGGGCGTGCACCTCTTGGGGAAGAGACCGGACACGGCAACGCGGCAAGAACGCGATAGGCGGACGCGCCTTTGCCAAAGCAAAAGGACCGCACCGGAAAGTAGCGCGGTCCTTTCGGGTCCTGATCTCGTCCTGACTGTCACGCCGGGCGGTCAGTCCAGGGCTTAAGCTATCTGTGAAATGCGCCTGCCTTGCTGCAGTTCCGGCCGGGAACAGATTTTCTCTCCACCTTCATGACCAGGCTGGCGGGCCCATCGCGGCCATGGATGGGGTGGATTGGGCCGGCGAGGGATTAACCAAGCTAGATTCGGGATTTGACCCGATGGATCGCGTCGGGGGCCGTGGGCCATAGTGGGACTGGATCACGCTTCCCCCGAGACTTCCCTCTGTCTCGTACCCTTGCACGTGATCCTCACTTGGGCCGCCGCGCTGGGCGGCTCTTTTTCTTAACAAAATTGCTTGCGGCGATAGCGCGCAACGGGGGCCAAAGCAGGGGAAGCTTGCGACATTGCTGCAGCGCGCTAATTAACGCGCGCTTGCGCGGTCATTGCCGCAAAATAGCTGCCCTGTTGCCGGGCGCCGGTGAAACATCAAGGCCCAGCACGCAACCGACGAAGAGGGTCACGATTTGCGCCGGCATTTAGGCCGGCAAACGAGCGCCCCCGACCTCGAGGGCCTCGCGACCAGCGCTTGCCTCAGCCAACGAACCTTGTGGGTGCCGCCATAGGGCAGCGGACTTTCAAGGCGGGCCGCTTTGCTTCGCATGCGGAGTTTGCGCGATCTTCATTGCTGCAAGCGGACGGCGGTTCGTTGACCAGACACCGAGGTGTTCTCCGGCCGCGGGAGCTGACCGCCCGATGCAATCCAGTGGTCGTAGGACTGGAACTTCAGCCCGAGCTTGTCGTAATCGACCCGCAAGTAGCCGTCGCGACCAACCACGACCGCCGCCGGCGCAATGGTTTCTACCTCCTGCGCCATGACGCCGACGTAGGCTCGGTCATCGCCGTTGTAGGCAAAGCGGTAGAACCCAAGTCCGTTGTCGAGACGACCAAGAAGAACAATGTCGTGCTTGAGCCTGATGTCGGACCGGCGTCCGCCGCGCCCACCCCGGATACCTCCTCGTCCTCCGACGCGTGCGCCGCGCGGCGCAGCAAAACCAAAGCTCTTGCGGTTATGAGCGACGCGCGATGGTGCGCGATGAGGCTGTGGGCGCGCCACCTTGTGCGAGGGGGCGTTGCGGGCAGCCCGCTGATGCGACGGTCGGCTTGCCTGCGAGGCGTGCCGCTTCGCATGGCTCACCTGTTTGCTCGGCCCACCCTCAGCAGCTTTTTGACGATTGGCCGGTCGGTGTTCTGCGCGCTTGCTGCGGTCGCCGCCGGGCTTCAGCACCTGCTGGCCGCCGCGGCCGCGTAAATCTAGCTGCCCTTTATTGCCCGCCCGCTTGGTGTTGCCGGCAAACTTCTGGCGCACGTTCGGGTTATTGTACGCCACTCCGCGGCGATGCTGAGGATTGTGCTGCCAATGCTGCACGTGGGCGCCCCGGTTGATGTTGATGTCACCTTTGCCCCAGTTGATGCCTCCACCCCAAAAGCGTCCACCCGATGTCCAGCGCCACAGGGCATAGCCGGCGCCGAAGGCAATTCCGGTCGCAATGATGCCGCTCGGGTAGTACCCGTCTTCCGGGTAGTAGTAGGGCGGGTAGTCGGGATACGGCCACTGGCCATACACGACTGCGGGATCGTAGTAGGGCACGTAAAGGGTGGCGGGGTCCGAAGGCTCGATGGCGATGACCTGCTTGTTGCCATCCTGCCGGACCGTGACTTTCTGCTCTTCGGTCGATCTCAGTTTCTCGGTCGCATAGGCCTTTGATCGCAGACGCTGAATGGCATCCATGACATCTGGCTGCTGAGCCAGCACAGCATCGCCCAATTTTTGCGTCCAATCGAGCTTCTTGCTCATCATGGTGAGAACGGATGGCGTTGCCGCCAGCGACTTCACGCTGTCGTCCCAAGCTTGCTTCTCGACCTCTGTCTTGAGCCGATCGCCGTCAAGGTTCTTGTGCTCACTGGCCCAGCGTTCAGCCTGCACCACTTCGAGCGGATAGGTCGAAGCCATCAAAACTTGGGCCAGCAAGGTGTCTGGATAGAGCGCAATCGGCGCGACGAGCGCGTCAAGCTGCTCGGGTTTGAGCGCCTGTTGGCCCGAGCTCTCGGGCGGAGGACTTGGGTTCTGCGCCCCCAGCCCGAAGGGCGTGAGCGCAAGCAGCACTGCCAGCAAAGCCCCCATCGCCCAAGTCATCCCGCGGACGGGCGCGGAAAGCTCGTTGGGCGATCGCCCGACCGGCCACGCGCTAGCTCCTGGAGCGCGCGTGATCGAGCTCACTCCCTTCGCTGGGACCGCGGTCGTGGCCCGTTCGTCGCCAGCAGATCGTCGAACGACATCCATCCCGTTGGTCACTCCTGCCATAAGCTCGGTCCTTCTCCACAAATCGCGTCAGGCAGCAGCTTCTGGCGTCGCACTTGGAGCGGCGCGAAGCTTGTCTTCCCGTTCTCGCGCAAGCGATGTCTGGATGCCTCGCGGCCTGCACGGCACGATCCTCGGCAGCACCTTGTCTGGCGTTGCGCGCTTGATCAGCAAAAACAGGGCTGCGGCGCCGCTGAAGTGGGTCGGGCACAAGTTCTTGATGCACCGGTCGCTGATGCCATGGTCGGCAAGCGACCCTGACAGGGCACCAAAGCCCGCGCCTGCAAGTCCTCCGGCCGCCATCCCGAGACCACGCAGCTCCGCCAGGCCTGCATCGGCCGTGCCGGGACCAAAGCCGAGTACCCCCAGATCACTCATGGCGCTCAACCGCTCCTGCGCCTTATTGGCGATGCCTTTAGGCTAGGGCAGCCGACGTTCACGGGCATCCGGGCAAACTCTGAGGATGGCTGAGGAGAATCCCCGAGTGATGCACCGTGAGCCTTGCGGGATCCCCATTGGGGGCAGCGCGGCTCGATGCGCGCAGCCCCTGTTAGGCTTAATTGCGGCATTGCGGCCGCCGCGGTGCACGGCCGGGGATAGCGGCGCGCCGTTATCTCTGCGCGCCATCTACGCGCACCTTGGCCGGGCTCGCACCCAATGCGCGGCGGCACCGCGCACCCCTCGCGCTCTCCTGGTTGTGACGGGGCCCCATGAGACTCCATAAGATGAGACCTCATAAGATGAGACCCCATAACAAATGTCGCGCAGCGGAGGGGAGATTTTGCGAGCCCCGGTCGGGGTCGCGCCGCGGGACGTCGAACAAATTATGGCGCCCAGCGTTGCTTGTTGCGTGGTGCCCGATCGGGAGGATGTCACATGTCCCTATCGCGTTGCATTTACTGGGGAGCAACGGCTGTGGGCTTGGCCATCCCGCTCTTATCTTTACTGGATTCTTCCCTGGCGGTCGCGGCCAGGGGAGAGGTCCAAGCAGCCGGCGCGGAGAGCGCGAGGGGCCAACGAGGCGACTTGCAGGGCCCGGCGATGGCGCAGCTCGGCCGCTCGGGCGGCGGATCATCGGCCCCCATCCGACCCTCCAGTGGGCCGCCCTCTAGCCCGGTGACGCCCAGCACTCCTGTTCCCCCGTCGCAATTGGGGTCCCCCGCTGCTCAGGCGCCGGCGATTGCGCCGCTGTCGCCCCAGCAGCAGACGCAGTTCGCCACGGGCAGTGGCCGCCCGGGCAACCTGGCACTATCACCGGGTAGCTCGCAGGGGAGCCCGAGCGAACAGGCCGCCAGTGCGCCGGGGGGCGGCGGCAAGAGCCTCGAGGCGTGCATGGGCTTCTGGGAGAAGGCTACCCACATGACGAAGGCCGAATGGCGACAAGCCTGCAAGCGCACCATCCAGGAATACCCTTCGGTGCGCTGAGCGTCGGGAATTTCACTCCTTGGCTGCGGCGAGGCTTACTCTCTTCAGGGCTCAAGCCTTGAGCGCTGCAGCGCAGAGGACAAACGTGTGGGACGCGGGGCGCACGTCCGTCACCCAACTCGACAACGCCTCTGGCGTCGAGCCCAACTCGAGGAGGCGCGTTCGCTTGGCTACGGCATTGCGCTCGAAGAAGCGCCGCAAGGAACTGCGGTGTGAGGAACGCGGCAAGTTGATCGCGCGCCCGGCAATGATACGGCGTGACGAGACGAGATTGCCTTCTCGCGCCCGACGGCGGGGCCTCTCCGCCTACCGCAGCCGCCCGTTGATGGCCTCGAGCGCCTTCGCGCCAGGGCAGAGTTCGGCCATGGGGACAGCATTGAGAGGACGCGAGTCGGTGGCCAGGATGTCATGCATGTCCTGCTGGGTCTCGTTGATGTAGAGCAGACCCGTGGCCACCCGCCCCTTAGCCGCGTTGCTGCGGATGGCCATGATGGCGGCGTCGGCATCGCGCGCATCATGCTGGTGGCCGAGCTTATGCAGCACCAGGCGCGAGCCGTCATGCATGGGTACCGCCACGGACGTTCCCTCCGCGTACTCCGCGGTGATCTCTTCTTTCTCCTCGACGAAGTCGAGCTTGTCGACGGCCATGTTATGCGCGCGCACGTAATCGTAGCTCTTGGTCGAAGTCGGGTGATTGTTAAAGGTCACGCACGGGCTGACTACGTCGAGGAAGGCGAAGCCCCAATAGCTGATCGCCGCCTTGATGAGCAGGATGAGCTGAGCCTTGTCGCCGGAGAACGAGCGGGCGACGAAGCCGGCGCCGAGCTGGATCGCCATCTGACACAAATCGATGGCATCGAACGGATTGGCCTCGCCCTTCTTGGATGGCGAGATCTTGTCGTTGGTGGCCGAGAACTGGCCCTTTGTCAGGCCATAACAGCCGTTGTTCATGACGATGTAGGTCATGTTCAGGCGGCGGCGAATGGCGTGGCAGAACTGACCCAGCCCGATCGACGCAGTGTCGCCGTCGCCCGACACGCCGATGTAGACGAGCTCGCGGTTGGCGAGGTTGGCGCCGGTGGTAATCGATGGCATGCGGCCGTGCACGGAGTTGAAGCCGTGGCTGCGGGAGAGGAAATAGGTCGGCGCCTTCGACGAGCAGCCGATGCCCGATACCTTGGCGATGCGGTGGGCCGGTAGATCCATCTCGAAGCAAGCTTCGATGAGCGCCGCCGTGATGGAGTCGTGCCCACACCCGGCGCACAGCGTCGACATGGTGCCTTCGTAGTCGCGGCGCGTGAGCCCGAGCGCATTCTTGGGGAGCGCCGGGTGATGGGCGGAAGGCTTGGCGATATAGCTCATCTGTGCCTCGACTTACTCTGCGGCAGCCTTGGCGGGCTGCAGGCGCTTCAGGACGGCGCCGCGCACAAAGGCCGCGGTCAGCGGCATGCCGTCATAGTTGAGCGCGGGGATCAGCTTGGCGCCCGGAATCTCGGCCTCGGTCATCAGCAGCGATCGCATTTGCGCATCCCGGTTCTGCTCGACCACGAACACGCGCTCGTGCATGGCGCAGAACGAGGCCACATCGCGCGTGAACGGGAAGGCCTTGATGCGCAGCGCGTTCACCTTCACGCCCTCGCGCTCGAGCAGGTCGAGCGCCTCGCGCACGGCGGGCGTCGTGGCTCCGAAATAGATGAGACCGGTCTTGCCACTCTTGTCGCGGATCGAGACCTCTGGCTTTGGCACCAGGGTCTGGGCGGTATCGAACTTACGGCGAATGCGGTCGAGGACGCGGGCGTGGATGCGGCCATCCTCGGTATAGCGCGCATTTTCGTCGTGCGAGGTGCCGCGCGTGAAGAATGCTCCCTTGGTCGGATGCGTTCCGGGCAGCGTGCGGTAGGGTATCGCATCGGCGTCCACATCCTGATAGCGGCCCCAATCCTTGCCCTTCACCTCCTTGAACTTTTCCAGCTGCTCTGCGCTCAGCACCTTGCCGCGGTCGTGCACATGCGCGTCGCTCCAAGCGAACGGTTCAGTCACCCACTCGTTCATGCCGATGTCGAGATCGGACATGACGATCACGGGGGTCTGGAGGCGCTCGGCCAGGTCGAAGGCCTGCGCACCCAGCGAGAAGCATTCCGTCGGGTTGGCAGGAAACAGCAGCACGTGCTTGGTGTCGCCGTGCGAGGCATAGGCGCAAGAGATGATGTCCGATTGCTGCGTGCGCGTCGGCATGCCTGTGGAGGGGCCGCCGCGCTGGATGTTGAAGAGCACCACCGGCACCTCGGCGAAGTAGGCGAGGCCCAAAAACTCGCTCATCAGGGATATGCCGGGGCCTGAGGTGGCGGTGAAGGAGCGCGCGCCGTTCCAGCCGCCGCCGATGGCGACGCCGATGGCTGCGAGCTCGTCTTCGGCCTGCACGATGCCATAGAGCCGCCGGCCGTCCTTGGTGACGCGCAGGCGCTTGGCGTGGCGCTCGTAGGCCTCGGCGAGCGACGTGGACGGCGTGATCGGATACCAGGCGCACACCGTGGCGCCGGCATAGATGGCACCGAGGCCCGCCGCGTCGTTGCCGGTCACCAGGATCTGGCCCTTGGCACCCTCGGCGTGACGCACGCGGATCGGTAGCGGGCAGTCGAAATGCTTGAGCACGTACTCGCGGCCGAGCGCGACGGCCTCCATGTTGGCCGCCACCAGCTTCTCTTTGCCCCTGAGTTGATCGCCGACCGCGCCCTTCAGAACCTCCACGTCCATGTCGAGAAGCGCCGTGAGCGCGCCCACATAGACCATATTCTTGAACAGCTGGCGCTGGCGCGTGTCCTGCCACTTGGCCGCGCACATCTCGGCGATGGGCACGCCGATGATGGCGATATCCTCGCGCGGCCACACGCGCGGCAGCGTCGAATCGTAAAGCAGCCAGCCGCCCGGGACGAGCTCGGCCAGATCCTCCTTGAAGGTTTGCGGGTTCATCGCGACCATCAGGTCGATACCGTCGCGCCGGGCGAGATAACCCGCCTCCGACACCCGCACCTCGTACCAGGTCGGGAGGCCTTGAATGTTGGAGGGGAAGATGTTCTTTGGACTGACGGGTATGCCCATGCGGAATAGCGTCTTGGCGAAGATGCCGTTGGCGGAAGCGGAGCCCGAACCGTTGACGGTGGCGAACTTCACCACGAAGTCATTGATGCCGCTCATCTAGCGAATGGCCTCTCCTCGAACGGGGACAGCCCCTGCGGCGCAACGCCCGCTTCGGCACCCGAGCGCAACGCGCGGGGTCTCACCCCCGTGTGTCTCCCCTTCAGCGCAGGTAGGCATTGTGATGCGCCAGACAAGCCTGTGAAGCTTGCGCCTCCACGTACATGAACTTCTGCATGTCCCATGCGCCGGTCGGACAGCGCTCCGCGCACAGCCCGCAGTGCAGGCACACGTCCTCGTCCTTGGCCATGATGCGGCCGGTCTTCAGCGGCACCGAGACATAGAGCTCCTGAGCCTTGTTGCGGGCGGGAACGCGCAGGTGCTCGCGCAGCGCCGGCTCGTCGTCGTTGTCGATGAAGTTGATGCAGTCGACCGGGCAGATGTCCATGCAGGCATCGCACTCGATGCACAGAGGCGCCGAGAATACCGTCTGGACGTCGCAGTTGAGGCAGCGCTCGGCCTCCTTGAAGGCCAGCTTGTCGTCGTAGCCCAGCTCCACCTCGACCTTGAGGTTGCGCAACGACTGAACTTTGTCGGCGTGGGGCATAGCCACGCGATGCAGCGGCGCGTAGTCGTTCTTATAGGACCACTCGTGGATGCCCATCTTCTGGCTAAAGCGGGAGGACCCGGGCTTGGGCCGCGCCTGGAAGAGGTCCTTGCCGTGGCACATGAGATCGATGGAGAGGGCGGCTTGGTGGCCGTGGGCGACAGCCCAGATGATGTTCTCAGGCCCCCAGGCGGCATCCCCTCCGAAGAACACGCCCGCTCGCGTCGACATCATCGTCGCCTTGTCGACCTTTGGCATGTCCCATTGGTCGAACTCGATGCCGGTGTTGCGCTCGATCCAGGGGAAGCTGTTCTCCTGCCCGATCGCCATCAGCACATCGTCGCATTCGAACACGATCTCCTCGCCGGAGGGCTCGAGCTTGGACCGCCCGCTTTTGTCGACGCCGACCTCCTTCATCTTCTGGAAGCGGACACCGGCGAGCCGACCCCTGTCGAGCAGGAACTCCTTCGGCGCATGATTGTCGAAGATGGGAATTCCCTCGTGCTCAGCGTCCTCGATCTCCCACGGCGATGCCTTCATCACTCGTCGCGGCGAGCGCACGGTGACCCTTACGTCCATGCCGCCCAGCCGGAGCGCCGAGCGGCAGCAATCCATTGCCGTGTTGCCGCCGCCGATGATCACCACCCGCCGACCAATTGTGTGCACGTGTTCGAAGGCGATAGAGGTGAGCCAATCGATGCCGATATGGATGTTGGCCTTGGCTTCCGCGCGGCCGGGGATGTTGAGGTCCTTGCCCTTGGGTGCACCGGAGCCGATGAACACGGCATCGAAGCCTTCCTGCAGCAACGCCGCAAGGCTCTTGATCTCCTGGCCGAAGCGCACCTCGACACCAAAATGCAGAATACGATCGATCTCTTCGTCGAGCACGCTCACGGGCAGCCGGAACGAGGGAATGTTCGTGCGCATGAGGCCGCCACCCTTGGCGTCCTTCTCAAACAGCACGCAGGTGTAGCCGAGCGGCATGAGATCGCGCGCCACGGTGAGGGAGGCGGGCCCGGCACCGATGAGGGCGATACGCCTGCCGTTCTTCGCGGCCGGGATGTCGGGCATGAAGGCGTCGATCTCGCCCTTGTAATCGGCGGCGACGCGCTTGAGACGGCAGATGGCGACCGGCTTCTCCTCGACGCGGCCGCGGCGGCACGCGGGCTCGCACGGGCGATCGCACACGCGTCCCAGAATGCCAGGGAAGACGTTGCTCTCCCAGTTCAGCATGTAGGCGGCGGCGTAGCGGCCCTGGGCAATCAGGCGGATGTATTCGGGGACTGGGGTGTGCGAGGGACAGGCCCACTGACAGTCGACGACCTTGTGAAAGTACCGAGGGTCGGAAATGTCGGTCGGGGCCATGCGGCCCCGGCTTCGTGCTGCGATTTCACCCGCTTGCATCCCGCCCAATCCTTCGCCCTAACCCACCGCTCCACCCGCATCGGGATGCGTTATCCCAACTTCCCGCACGGTTCCAGAGTTGTTTTCTCAACCCGCAAACTAAGGGGCCCTCTGTGGCATGCGCCAGGGGGGCCGGCCCGGCCTTTGCCCAAGAGAATCTCAAGAGAATCTATGGTGCAGCGCCGCAAACCCCAAGGCCGAGCATAGCATGGCTGCTGCGGCCGGGCCGATGCCGTTAGTACAGCGCGGCCCGCAAGGCAAGGGCCATGCTCAGTTGAGCTTTACGCTATCCAAGGAGGGGACATATCTCGCTCCGCGGCAATCTCGCCCTCCGCCCGGAGAGGCTCAGCGGATAGGCACCTGGGCGCTGGCGGCCGCGCGCCGCAAGAGGCCCAAGCAGGCGTCGGCGTCAGAAGGTGGCAAACCTAAGCGGGGCGGCCGAGGGTGGGCGATGGCGCGATCCAGCAGCCAAACCGACGCCCGAGCTCCAATGGGCTTGAGGCACGCACAGCAGCCGACCCCCTCGCGCCGCCGGCTCCAGGGCCCCATGGGCGAGGGCCATTACCCCAATATGGCCGGCCCCGCCTGCGGCTGTAACCCAGCGGCTGTGACTATGACGGGTTTTGCACGCACCGGCGAGGTGCCAAAGAAAGTCCACATGATTGCCGGGCAGGCCGGAGCGCACGGGTTGAGCGCGCTTGTTGCCCCCGCTCAGGCCGCCTCCGTCTTCACCACGCCCGCGGCGTAAAGGCTGCGGATCTCCTCTTCGCTGCAGCCGATCTCGCGCAGCACTTGGCTCGTGTGCTCACCGAGCAGCGGCGTCGGCAGCCCGGCAGGAAGACGCGCGTTGCCCGATTGCACGAGCTGCCAAGCGATCCGCATCTTGCCGATCCGCGGGTGCTGACGGACGGCAACCATGCCATTTGCGGCCGCGTGCGGATCGTCGAGAAAAACTTCGCTGTCGGCGGCCGCGGCCCCGGCGCAGGGCACGCCGGCCGCGCGCAGCTGCTGCAGCGCCTCGGCGACAGAGCGCTGCGCCACGACCAGCGCCAATTGCTCCGCAAAGGGTGTCCCATTGGGATGCTGGCCTCGGCCGGGCTGCAGCACGGATGCTGCCGGCATGGTGAGGCCGAAGGCTGCGCACATGGCCCGGCGCGACCGATCGGTCTCGGCCACCACGTAGATCCACCCGTCGCTGACGCGATAGAGGCGATGGAAGGGGCCGAGACCAAATTGCTCCCGGTCGGCCAGCGGCCGCTCGGGCTTGCCCCTATAGCGCGTGAACCAAGCCGAGCTCAGGACGATGCCTCCGCTCAGGAGGTCGCTGTCGACGCGCTGAGCGATGCCGGAGCGCGCTCGGACCAGCAGCGCGAGGAGGGTGCCCAATGCACCCATGGCACCGTTGGTGTAGTCGGTCGGGGCCAGTTGCGCGGCGAAAACCGGAGGGTTTTCGCTACCCCCTTGCGCGCGCGAGAGGCCCATCAACGCCTGCGCGAGCGGATCGATGCCGGGACGTTTGGCGTAGGGCCCGGTCCAGCCGTAACCCGTCATGTGTGTCTCGATCAGCCGCGGGTTGACCGCCGGGCCCAGCCCCATGCGCTCCGTGGCATGGGGGCGCAGATTGGCGATCAACGCATCGGCGCTCGCCGCCAGGCGTTGCACGACTTGCCGGCCGGCCTCCGTCCCGGTGTCGACGCAAATCGAGCGCTTGTTGAAATTCACGGCGTAGAAATAGGTGCGCGCGATCGGCCGGGACATGTCGCCGCCGGGCGGCTCCAGCTTGATCACGTCCGCACCGAGATCGGCGAGGATACGGCCGGCGGTCGGCCCGGCAATGAGGTTGGTGATCTCGAGAATGCGCACGCCGGCGAGAGGCGGGCCCGCCGCGTCCATCTCCGGCGAGCCGGGCGAACGCGGGTGCGCGGTGAGGGGCACGTCGCTTGCGGTGTGCGCTGTCGAGGGCCGGGAACCGGCGACCCTGCCGGGCGTCTTGCTCAAGCGAATGGGTACGCCCATCTGCAGCACGGGCCCGACAGCGGGATCCTCGAGGGTCGTGACCATGCCGTTGTGCGACACCTGAGGATCGCTCAAACCCTCCTCGGCGACCCGCGCCGGAGCAAAGGGCACGTCGGCCGCCTCGAAGGCCGCCGCCCACTCGGCATAGGTTTTCGACCGCAGAAGGCGCGTCAGGGTGGCGCGCAGCTCGGCGTCGTCTTCGGGCGCCGCGCCGCCCTTGCCGATCCTGAAGCGCGGCTCGGCGATAAGCTCGCCGATGCCGAGCAGCTTTGCTGCCGCGGTTATGAAGCCGATGTGGACACAGCCGAGCTGCACCCATTGACCGTCAGCGCAGGGGTAAAGGCTGTAGAAGGGCGTGCTGCCGGAGGGGTGGGTCTGGAAGACCTGGCGCTCGAGCCGCTCCCCAGTCACCTTGGTCTGATAGAGCAAAGCGCCGGCCAGGAGCGAGGTCTCAACTGGGCGGCCGCGGCCCGTCGTCTCGCGCGCCAAGAGCGCAGCCGCGATGCCGTTAGCGGCCAGCAGCGCCGCACCGACGCTGGGCAGCGGATGCACCACATGCACCGGGGCGGACCGGAAGCCCGGCATGCCGGACAGGAGCCCGGTGCGCGCCAGCACGAGGTCCTCGATCGGGGGCTCGTCCCGCCAGGGGCCGCGCTTGCCGTAGGCGGTGATCGAGCAGGCAACGAGGCGCCGGTTGATCGCCTGCAAGAGAGGCCACGCCACGAGGCGTTGCCGGGCAGCGCTCGGTGCAAAGTCCTCAACAAGCACGTCGGCGCCGCCGAGGAGACGCGCATACTCCGCGGCCGGGGTGCCGCGCGCTGGCGCACCGGCGGCTGCGATTTGCGCAAGCGCGGTGTCAAGATCGAGCGTGGCGCACACCTTCCCGCGGTCCCAAACCACAAAGCCCTCCTCGCGCAGGTGCGGGGTCCCCGCTGCAATGAGACGCACGACGCGCGCTCCGTGGTCCCCCAGAAACATCGTCGCCACGGCCGCGGCGGGTCCCGTGCTCAGATCGAGCACCACCATTCCATCAAGCGCGCAGGCCATGGGCGTTCCTGGGCAGGGGAGTTCCTGTGGGAGAATGCATTCGCGGGCAGGTGCGCGCCCCGAGCTTAGACAACAAGGCGATCCCTTGAAACCTTCCCGTCCGCTGGCGGCGAGCTGCGAACCGGCATAGGGTGCGGCGCATCCTGGGAGATGCCATGGCTCGCCTTGCACGCTCGCTCGCCAGCCTCAAGCCCCGCTACGAGGTGGTCGTGGTGGGCTCGGGCTATGGCGGCGGGGTGGCGGCATCGCGACTGGCACGAGCGGGCAAACGCGTGGCTGTGCTGGAGCGAGGGCGCGAGTTCCTCACGGGCGAGTTCCCTTCGCGCTTCCCGGACCTGCGCGGCCAGATGCAGCTGACAGGCAAGCGCCTGCGCATGGGCTCGCCGACCGGCCTATATGACGTGCGCTTCGGCGAGGACATGCATGTGCTCATTGGCTGCGGGCTTGGAGGGGGCTCGCTGATCAATGCCGGCGTGGCGTTGCGCCCCGATGACCGCGTGTTCCGCGATCCGGTATGGCCGGATGCGGTCGCGCGGGATGGATGGCTGGATGAGGGCTATGCGCGCGCGGCCCGCTGGCTGCGGCCGGCCCTCGATCCCATGGCGAGCGAGCACCCCAAGTACCTGGCGCTGCAGCGCGCGTCGGCCGCGCTCACCCAGGCGCCGGTGCGCGCTCCGTCGGTGGTGAGCTTCGCGGCAACGGTCAACCCCGCAGGCGTGGCGCAGCCCGCCTGCAGCCGCTGCGGCGACTGCTGCGGCGGCTGCAATCTCGGCGCCAAGAACACGGTGGCCCTCACCTATCTGCCCGACGCGGTCCGGCACGGCGCGGAGATCTTTACGCACGCCAAGGCAAGCCACCTCGCCAGGGCGCCCGGCGGCGGCTGGCGCGTCTACGTCGACCGGCAAGATGGAGCGGCCGGCGACGCCGGGCCGGGCCCAGCCAGCGTGGCCGCCGACGTCGTCGTGCTGGCTGCCGGTACGCTGGGATCGACGGAAATCCTGCTGCGCTCGCGCGAGCGGGGGCTCCCCCTCTCGGACCGGCTGGGCAGGGGCTTTTCCGCCAACGGCGACATCATCGCCTTCGGCTACGGCGCCAAGCTTGCCGTCAACGCCATCGGCGTTGGCCATCCGGCCAAGGTCGAGGGCCTCAGCGTGGGCGCGTGCGTGACGGGCCAGATCGAGATCGTCGACGAGCACGACCTTGCCAACAGCCTGACCATTCAGGAGGGCGTGCTGCCCTCGGCACTGGCTCCGCTGCTGCCCGCATTATTCATCCCCAACGGCCGTCTGCTGGGCGCGCTCAAGAGCCTCATCGCCGGCGTCTACAAGGGGCCGTTTCAGAGCCTGCAGACGTTCTTCGCCGTGTCGCACGACAGCGCCTCGGGCCGCCTCGTGCTGGAGGACGATCGCCTGCTACTGGCGTGGCCCGGCGTCAGGGACGAGCCGGTCTATGTCCGTCTCGACGCGGCCTTGGAGGCGCTGGTCGGGGAGGCCGGCGGCAGCTACGTGAAGAACCCGCTGGCCGGCACCATGATGGGCCAGCAGCCGGCCACCGCGCATCCGCTGGGCGGCTGTGGCATGGGCCGCGAGCGCGCGGACGGCGTGGTGGACCACAAGTGCCGCGTCTTCGCCGCGAACCCCGGTGCCGGGGCTGCGGATGTGCATGAGGGGCTTTACGTCATCGATGGCGCCGTCATGCCACGCTCACTGGGCGTCAATCCGCTCCTCACCATCACCGCCTTGGCCGAGCGCGCCATGCTGCATCAGGCGGCGGACTTGGGCCTCTCGTTCGACGCCGGGGCGCGCCACTACGAAGCAGCAATAGCCGCCACCGCGCCGGGGCTTGAGAGCATCGAAGCTGGGCATTGACGCACGCCAGCCGCCGCCCGCGGCCCCGCTCCATGACGCTCCTCGTCAAAGCCCACGCGCCGCGCCGTCGCCCTTCGACCGGCGTGCTCGGCGCGGGAATCTTACAATGCCACCTCGATCAGATAGGGACCCTCAGTGCTGAGACCAGCACCCAGCGCCTTGGCGAGCCCTTCACACGTCTTGGCGCGGGAGGCCTCCACCCCCATGCCTCGCGCGAGCGAAACCCAGTCGAGGTCGGGGCGACCGATCGAGAGCATGTCGACGGCACGGGGCCCGGGGTTCTTCACGCCGACGTTGGTGAGCTCACCGCGCAAGATGTTGTAGGTGCCATTGGCGAAGATCAGAACCGTGACCCCCAGGCCCTCGCGCGCCATCGTCCACAACGACTGCAGCGTGTACATGGCGCTGCCATCGCCCTCCAGCGCGATGACCTTGCGGTCGGGGCAGGCGATGGCGGCGCCGATGGCAACGGGCATGCCATAGCCGATGGAGCCGCCCCGATTGTTGATCCAGTCGTGCGGCGGGGCGCCCGCCGTCGCGGGAAAAAATTCGCGGCCGGTGGTCACGCTTTCGTCCACGACGATGGCGTTCTCCGGCAGCATGGCTCCCAGGATGGAGGCAATGGCCGCCGGCGTGATGGGACCGGTGGGGAGCGGGGGCCGGTGCGGCGCGGCGATGCCGACGGGAGCCGTGCCCATGGCGTCGAGCTCGATGGTGAGCGCCTCCAGCGCGGCCTCTACGTCCTCGTCGATGCCCGCGAGCTTGGTGGACCTGGCATTGGCAGGCATGAGCAGGCTCGGCTTGTTCGGATAGGCGAAGAACGCGACCGGCTCGCGCGCGCCAACGAGCACCAGGTTGCCAGCCGCCCGCATCACCTCCAGCGCCCGCTCCACGACATAGGGAATGCGCTCGACCTGGACGCGGCCGGCGCCACGCTCCAGCCTGGAGTTGGCGCCTTCCGTCAGGATGCCGCAGCCGGTCTTGGCCGCGATCCGTCCCGCCAGCTCCAAGGAGCGCTGGCGCAGGGCGTCGCCGCCCATCAGCAGCGTTGCCCGCTCGCCGGCGCGCAACATGGCGGCAGCCGCTTTGACGGCGGCATCGGCGACTTGCGCCGGAGCTGACGGAGGCGGCGCCTCGGCAATGTCGGTGGCCGGACCCCAGGCCGTGTCCGCCGGCAGGATCAGCGTGGCGATCCGGCCAGGGGCGTGCCGCGCCATCCAGACGGCCAGAGCCCCGTCGGCGGCGACAGCGCGCGAGCTCGGCGACGTCTTCACCCAGTGCGACATGGGCATTGCCACGCCTTCGATATCGGCGGTCAGCGGAGCATCGTAGGCGATGTGGTAGGTGGCGTGCTCGCCGACGATGTTGACGATGCCCGAGTTGGCCTTCTTGGCGTTGTGCAGATTTGCCAAACCGTTGGCGAGACCGGGCCCCAGATGCAGCAAAGTGGAGGCGGGGCGCCCCAGCATGCGGTAGTAGCCGTCGGCGGCGCCGGTCACCACGCCCTCGAACAGGCCGAGCACGCAGCGCATGCCGGGCACCTTGTCCAAGGCGGCAACGAAATGCATTTCCGAGGTGCCCGGATTCGCGAAGCAGACGTTGACGCCGCCAGCGATCAGGGTGCGCACCAGGCTTTCGGCCCCATTCATCGCGTCCGCCATCCTCCCACATCCTCCATCGGCATCGTCGCGGGGATAAAGCCTCGCCCATCGCTCAAGTGCGCGGCGGGGGACCCTAGTCCGAAACGCGCCGTCGTTCCAACCGAACGATCATGCTGGAGACGGCAGCCTGCCCAGCATTTCCGGGCGTTGGGGCAGCGTCGCGGGCCGTGCTAATGTGCGGGCGATGCTCGGCGCGCGGAGGGAGCAGCCATGAACAAATCGCTCGTCCAGCAGCAGTTCGGCGCCCACGCCGCGGCCTATGCCACCTCAACGGTGCACGCCAAGGGCGCAAGCCTCGGCCGCCTGGTGGAGTTGGTAGAGCCGCAGCCCGCCTGGCAAGCGCTTGACGTTGCCACCGGCGCCGGCCACACGGCGGCCGCCTTCGCGCCGCATGTGGCCCGCGTGATCGCCAGCGATCTGACGGCCGAGATGCTCGAGCAGGCCGCCAAGCTCGCCACGGCCAAGGGCTTCGCCAACATGGAGACGGCGCGGGCCGACGCCGAGGCGCTGCCCTTCGAGGATGGGCGCTTCGACCTCGTCACCTGCCGCATCGCATCGCATCATTTCCCGGACATCCCGGCGTTCGTCGGCCAGGTCTGGCGCGTCCTCAAGGCGGGCGGCATTTTCGCGCTGGTCGACAACATTGCGCCCGACGCCCTCGCCACGCCGGGCTTCTCCGACGCCGAGCTCGGCGATGCGGCGCTGACCTACAATACGTTCGAGAAAATCCGCGACCCGAGCCACGGCCGCTGCCTCGGCATGGCCGAGTGGAGCGAGGTGCTGGGCGATCGGGGCTTCCAAGTGTTGCACACGGAGCGCCTGCCGAAGGACATGGAGTTCCAACCGTGGGCCGAGCGCATGGGTCGAGATGCGGCGACGATTGCGCGGCTGCGCGCGATGCTTGTGGACGGCGCGCCGGCGCTACGAGCGTTCCTCAGGCCGCGGCTGGAGGAGGAGCAGCTGTGGTTCACCCTGGATGAGGCAATTCTGATAGCGCGCAAGGCGGCAGCGTGAGGAGGTCGGACCGCTGACTTGAATTTGCCACCGGGGCGCGCGTATACTGCTAACCATGCAGAGGAACCTGCAAGAGCTGATCGCGAGGCGAATTACTCCCCCGGTTGCCTGAGGGCACCGGGCCGCTGCCTGCTTTTCCCGCGATCACCTCCAAGGTTCTGCCTCCCATGTCATTGCCAGTGTCATTGCCAGCCGTTGCCGCCGGCGTAGCCCTCTTTGCGCAGCCTCGCACCGTGCGAGCCTTCTTCTTCGTCACCGCTCCCGCCGACCCCGGCCTGCTGCCGCGCCTGATCGAACCCGTCGCCAAGCTGGGCGCGGTTCCAAGCCGCATCCACGCCTCCCGCGAGTGGGGCGACGGCAGCGAGCTCAGCGTGGAGTTGCGGCTCGCCGGGGTGGCGCCGCGCACGGCCGAGCTCGTCGAATTCGCGCTGCGCGCCGTGGTCGGCGTCCGCCAGGTGAAGGCTGTGGTGGAGACCGAGCGACCCGCCGGGCTGCGGGCGGGCCCCTAGCCGCAACCGCGCCCATCGCCTATGTGTCTTCGGCGGGATCGGCGGCCGGGCGGCAAGGGGACAACCCATGGCGGGCGGCAAGGACTGGGCACGGCGGCGGGCGCCCGATCTCGGCGATTTCGAGGAGCTCGCCGCAGCGGCCTGGACGAGGCTGCCGCCTACGCTCCGCGACATGTGCGGCAACCTCGTCGTGCGCGTGGAGGACTTCCCGACGCAGGACGTGCTGCGCGAGCTGAAGCTCGACAGCCCCTTCGACCTGATGGGGCTCTACCACGGCGTCAGCTTCGAGAAGAAGAGCGTGATGGATCTGCCGCGCATCCCCGACATGGTATTCCTCTACCGTCGCCCGCTGCTCGACTGCTGGGCGGAGGGCGAGGAGACGCTGGGTCATCTGGTCGCTCACGTGCTGGTGCATGAGATCGGCCATCATTTCGGCCTGTCGGATGCCGACATTGAGCGCATCGAGGCGTCGGCGGTCGATTGAGGCGCCACACTCCCACCGGCTCGGCGCTGCCAAGCCACGCCTCCAGTTGCATTCCACAGACGATCGCGCCAAGGTGCCCGTCACGGTAGGGATCTTTGAGGGCAATCTACACTTGAGGGGCGAGGCATTTTTCCGGCTGCAGTCCCGGCGGGGGGCGCGGATTGCGCTTGCCTTGGCGCTGAGTGCATTGTGCGCGCCCCCCGCAGGCGCTGGACCGACGCCGGAGGAATACGTGGGGCATGTGGGCGGGGACGCCAAAATCGTCGCCGCGGGTCAATTGAAGCTCGACGGACAGCGGCTGCTGTGCGGCCAGCGTCCCACCGTTCTCGACAACAACCTCGACGACTACGGCGCCGCCTAT
>Ga0306920_100000572_pt1 | contig 43172 bp, 44 predicted proteins | sample flu12Cox44000170_FD_204666 | JGI IMG/M metagenome (GOLD analysis project Ga0306920, IMG submission 204666) | Lab enrichment of tropical soil microbial communities from Luquillo Experimental Forest, Puerto Rico - flux4day.12C.oxic.44.000.170 (v2)... | ecosystem: Environmental > Terrestrial >... | reverse complement strand
CGTACTTGGTATCCTTGCCTCCAATCCGCACCACCACGTCCGTCGATGACACGGACTCAAGATCGCCGTTCAGCACACTTCCATCGCGCAACTCCACGGTATCGTGCACTGACGAGCCCAGCTCATAACTTACGCTTCCACCCGAAGTATCATTCGGCCCAATCTCCAATGGAAATGTGCCCGAGTTGAACCCTTCCTTGCTGAACTCCAATCGATGCTTGCCGACGCTGACTTCCACAATCTTCGGACTTGTTCCCACCTCCGCACCGTCCAACTTCACGAGTGCTCCCTGTGGAATCGAGTTCACCGTGATCGACACTTTTCGCGCCACAACCGGACCCATGCCTGCCGGCACCTCCCGTGGCGAAAGCGCGAACGTAAGCGGCACACCCGACGTATCCATCGAGACCTGGAATTTCACGGTCTCCCCGATCCCCACGTTACTCAAACTGATGTAACCTTCACCAACTCGGACCTTATTCTTGTCGAACAAGTACAAGGAGAAGCCCGCGCTCGGAACGACCTTGTCCCACAAATTCTTTACCATTGTGTCGATGGTGTAGCTGTGGTCGATTCCCCGCCGACGCAACCTCCTGCATCTTTCCGAAACTGAACCTTAACACTGGCGAGCCGGAATCCGGCCAGTCGATCACCTGCGGGGGCGATTCTTTCGCTGCGACGGCCCCGGCTACACAGACAACCATGCATGCCATCAAACCGCGGCGAACTGCGCTTCCCATACCGTTTACCCCTTATCTTTGCTGCCCTCTGCCTGCTTTATCCAGTTACTTCCGCTAACCGGCAAACCGACAACCTAATTCCGTATCTCCCCTATCAACCCTTCCACCTCCGATTTCAAATCCGCCGTCAAAGGCAAAAGCGGCAACCGCACCGCCCCCCCGTAATACCCATTCAGATCCATCGCGTACTTCACCCCCGGAATGCTCAACCCGCTCACGACCCGCTCCGCTGCCTTCGCAATCCGCTCCTGCTTCAACCGCGCCAGCGCAAAGTCGCCTTCCTTCCATGCCGCATAAATCTCGTAACACGCGGTCGGCGCGGGACAAGCAAATCCCAGAATGGCCCCCACCGCTCCGGCCTGCAGCGACGGCTCGAGTTTATTCGCCGCACCTACCATCACCTGGAACCCTACTTCCTTCTGCCGGGTCTTCAAGGCCCCCACCACGCTCACGCCCGCCGACGAAGGCTTCCCGCCAAGTGTCCCCACCGGCACCAGTTCCCCGCCCGGCCCCGATCCCTGCGTCGCCGCCTTCATCATCCGTGCAGTCACCGCCTCGAACGTTTCCGTCACCCTCGCCGTGCGCGTCACCGGCCGCGTCCCTTCCACCATCTCCCGCGCTTTCTCCACGTTTCCGCTCGAGTCCTTGATCCCAATCACATTCGGATGCCCCGCCAGCTCCACCACCAGCTCCACCGGAATGTCATACCCGGTCGCCCCCGGGAAGTTATAAATAATGACCGGCAAAGCTGACCGGTCCGCCACGAATCGATAAAACGCCAGCATGTTCGACGGCTTCATCTCTCCCCTGTAGAAGTGCGGCGTCCGCACCATTGCCACGTCGTACCCCAACTCCGCCGCATACTCAGTCAGCCGCAGGGTCTCCGTCGCCGACTCGATCCCCGTTCCGGCAATCAGAACCTTCGCGTTCGCCGCTGCCCCGCGCGCCGTCTTTAACACCTCGCGGCGCTCGTCATCCGACAGCAGAATCGCCTCCCCCGTAGACCCCAGCACCACAATCCCGGCCACCGGAGTCCGCGAGTACCGCTCGACATTCGCCTCAAGCTTCTTGTAGTACACAGCGCCGTCCGGATAGAACGGCGTCGTAATCGGAGGAAAAATTCCCGACAGCAACATGTCACCACCTCCCTAACCCCTGGTTCCCCATTACCCTAACGATTGTCATCTTGAGCGAAGTGAGGCGCCAGCCGAGCGAAGGCGAAGGACCTCGTGTTTCTTAAAGTCACCACCAGCCTTAACAGGAATTCTCACCACCCCTGTTCGCGTCGGAATGACCACTACTTCCGCCCCACAAACTTTCCCACCCCCAGACGCACCTGGAACGTATTAATCCCCGGATTCGGCGTCGCCAGCCCGGCATTCGAAATGTGCATATACCGCGCCTCAATGCTCCAGTTCCACCGATCGCGCAGAACATGCAACCCGAATACTCCGCTCGACGTAAAGTTCACCGCATTCGTCCCCGCAGGCACCGAGTGATTCGTGAACAACGTCCCGCCATCGATCTCCAGGTAAGGCACTACCCGTCCCCGCGTCGCAAAATTCCACTTCACATCAAACGGATTAAACCCCACCCCATACGCCGTATTCCGCGGCTGAAACACTAAGAACATCGGCACTGCATCCACCGCATACTCAATCCGCCCATTCAAAAACGCCGGCCCATGAGGCCGCGACAACACCCACCCGTATCGCAGTCCCAGATTCCACACCCCAGTATTCTTCGTTCCGCCCGGAATCGTATACCCACCCCCAGTCCACACCTGCACCTCGTGCCCGCCATCCTCCGGCCCTTGCTGCGCCCACCCTGCCGCCGCCATCACAAACATCGCGACGGCCGCGAAAATCACCCCTCTGATCCTGTTTCTGCCCATGATTTGTCTACGCGTACGCACGATACAGGAAGCCCGCCTACCCCAGCAAACCCGCACCATCCGCCCTTCCAAACGCAAATCACTTCCGGATCGAGTGTCCGCAAACCCTGTCATCCCGAGCGAAGTGAGGCGCCCGCCGAACGGAGTCGAGGGACCCCGTGTTTTTTTGACACCACCACGGGCTCCAAAAGGAATTCTCACCACGAGTGTCATAATCTCCGAATGGCTACCGCGCCGATCGCGCCGCCCGAAACCCTGCGCGCGGTCCACCGCATTCAGGCCATCACCATCGCCTGGATGATCCTCGAAGCCATCCTCTCTCTTTACTCGGCCTGGAGCGCCCACAGTCCCGCTCTCGCTGCCTTCGGAGGTGACAGCGCCGTCGAACTGGTCTCCGCTCTCGTCGTCCTCTGGCGCTTCCGCAATCCGGCCGCCGAAAGCGCCGAGCGCATCGCCGCCCGCCTCACCGCCACTCTGCTATTCGTCGTAGCCGCCTTCGTCGCTGTAGTCTCTGTTCGCGCCCTGCTCGGATACACCGAACCCCGGCCCAGCTATCTCGGAATTGCCGTGCTTGCGGCCGCTGCACTCATCATGCCTTGGCTCGCCAAAGAGAAACGCCGTCTCTCCGCCCAAACCCAAAGCGCCGCCCTGCGCGCCGACGCCGCCGAGTCCACACTCTGCGCCTACCTCTCCCTTATCGCCCTCGCCGGCCTCGCCGCCCACGCGCTTTTCAAAATCGAATGGGCCGACCCGATCGCAGCCCTCGCCATCCTCCCGCTCATCCTCTACGAAGCCCGCGAATCCCTCCGCGGACACCCCTGCGATTGCTGCCCCTGATCACAACCACCGCTGCCAACTCTGATCACCACGATTTTTCTCCCGTCATCCCGAGCGGAGTGAGCCACTGAACGCAGCCGAGGGCCTTGTGTTCCTCAATCCGGCCCGGCCTCAAGGGAATTCGCGCTAGCCATGCCGAAGATTTCTCTCCGCGTCCTCCTGCGCCTTCTGCGTTTTAAGATTTTGCTTCGCGGGCAGAGCTGGCTCAGAGCGAAGCCTGAGGAACACGCTTCGATCCGCGATCTCGAGCCCTCTGGACTTCATTGACTTCCAACACCCCCAGACCTAACATTTCGCCCAATGATCGCCCTGCTCCCTTCGCATCCCCGGACTCAATGGGTCGCGACATGAACCATCGCAGGCTGCACCTTCCGTCCACAATGAGAATGTTCTGCATCGGAACGCTGGGAATGCTCTGCGGTGTCGCCGCAGCTCACGCCCAGACTCCAACTGCGTCCGACGAGATTCCTCTTGAGTGGTGCGACCGCCTGCCCGTGGTCAAGGTGCGCGCGGCCGACGCCGACATGCACTTTCTGGTCGACACCGGCGCCACCACGATGTTGAATCTGAAATCTTTCGCAGGCGGATCGGAAGGACATATCCGCATCAGCTCATGGACTGGAACCGAGGCGACCAGCGCGCGCGAAGTCTCTCTTTCCTCTCTGACCCTCGGCTCTCACACCCTTCATGATTTGAAGCTGCCTGCCATTGACCTGAGTCCGATCGGCAAGGCTTGCGGCGGCCCCGTCGACGGTCTGCTCGGCGTCGACCTGCTTGACCGGATGAAGGTCACCATCGATCTCAAACGTCGTGTCGCCTCCCTGGGAAGCGACCCCGTCGATCCCAAGCTCTTATATCAACAGATGGACGCTGCTATGGGCCATTGCACCAGCGCCTTCGAGCAAGCGAAGGCCGAAGAACTGGAGCAATGCTTCGATCCCGAGATCGTACTCTACTGTCCAAAGGGCGAGTACAAAGGCCGCGCCGAAGTCATGCGCTACATGCGCGAGGAGTACTTCAAATTCGCTCCGAACCTCCACTACACCACCAGGCTCCGCGACGTGCAAAGCTTTGGCGATGCCCTCTGGTATTCCTACGACTTCGAAGTGACCACCCCCGAAAGAAGCGTGTCCGGCCATGGGATGGCCATGTGCAGAAAGAACCAGGGACGCTGGGCGATCCTCAACATGCATAACTCGCTGCGCGAAGGGCAACCCGGCGCCGCACCGCCGAAAGAATAGGGGTGGGTCAAAGCTTTAGGGGCCCGACGTCATTCCGTGCAGGCTCAAGCGGGTGCCCCGCCTTTACCTCGCGCCTCTTGCGAGGTGGGGTAGGGACTTTTCTCCCCCAACCAGTGCACCGATGTTTGTGGGCTAAACGGGGGTCGACTAGAATCCCCCGTCGACACAAATCCTCCGCAACAGCGCCGGAAGCGGCAAAAGGCTGGCGAGCTTGTAAGTCGGCTGCACATCCTCCAAGGACAGGGTTTCATCGCCGCTGCGATAAGCGCGTCCAGAGAGCCAAACAGTTCGAATCCCGCACCGCATTCCACCAAGGATGTCGGTGTTTCGCTGATTCCCAACGAACAGCACCTGGTCGCGGGTCAGGCCACCCTTCGACAAAGCGAAATCGAAGAACTCCGGCGCAGGCTTCCTGTGGCCGGCATCCACTGAAGTGACGACCCACGTGAAGAACTTCCCGATACCGGCTCGATCTAGAAATCCGCGGAGGTCGATCTCCGTCGCCGTGCGGGTGTTGGCCCACACCGCCATTGGGAGTGGAACCTGAGGCAGAGTCTTCAACACATGTGGCATGAAGCGAATGGGCTGCGGCTCAAGCGTAGGGTCCGTGCGCTCATCCACCAGCGTGTGTCCGAAGTCGAATGCGACTGCTCTTAGGATCACGGCTGGAGTTCATCTTCCTCCACACACGTCATGCAAACACCTTCCTCAATTCGCGCCTGAGGATCTTTCCCGACGGGGTTCGCGGGACCGCCTCAACGAAGTGAATTTCGCGAGGCTGCTTGTATCCCGTAAGGCGGTCAGCGACGAATCCGCATAACGTCTTCCTCATAGCATCGTCAGCGCTGTGGCCTTCGCGCAGGACGATGAACGCGCAAGGGATTTCTCCGGCATCAGGATTCGGGCGGGCGACGACTCCGCAATCGCGCACCGCAGGATGCTCCATCAGAACCGCTTCGACCTCAGCCGGTGCTACCGGGAAGCCCTTGTACTTGATCATTTCCTTCCGCCGGTCGAGCACGTAGAAGAAATCTTGTGCGTCGCGCGTGACAACATCGCCGGACCAGTACCATCCATCGCGCAGAACGCTCGCGGTGGCCTGCGGTTCCTTCCAGTATCCCAACATAAATTGCGGGCCTCTCATAACGAGCTCTCCTGCTTCGCCCGCGGCCACTTCGTTGTCGCTGGCGTCGAGCACGCGGCAATCTGTACAGGCGAGCGGCTGCCCAATGGAGGCCGGGTTATTAAGCTCGCGCTGCACAAAGCCGACGTGGGTGACAGGCGAAGCTTCGGTCATGCCGTATCCCTGGTTGATTGGGATGCCGGTAAGCTCGGTGAATCGGCGCGCAAGTTCGGGAGCGAGCGGCGCGGCTCCAGATTTGACCCACGCGACTTTGTGGTCACCAGGAAACTGTCCGGCTTCCGCCGCCTGGTTGAGAGCGTTCAGTGCGGGCGGGACGAGCGGCATCATGGTGACACCTTCAGTCGTCAGCAACCCCAGCAGTTGCGGGACATTGAAGCGCGGCATAAGCACGATCGTCCCGCCAAGCGCGAGGATCGGATTGAGTGCAACGTTGAGCCCATATATATGGTAGAGCGGCAAAAAGCAGAGCATCGTGTCCGCGGCCGTGAGCGGCGCTCCGTTGGGCGCGATGAGCTGGTAGATGTTCGCGACCAGGTTGTAGTGCGAGAGCATGACTCCCTTCGGGAGTCCGGTGGTGCCGCTGGAGTAGGGCAGCGCAGCGATGGTTTGTTGCGACGATTGGCTGGGCTTAGGAAGTGTGGCGGTTGTCGGCTGCAACAGGTCGGAGAACTTTTCGGCTCCGGCCGCGGCTTGGCGAGTGGTGTAAACACAGCGGAGATTGGGGAGTCCGACGAGATTAATGTTGGCGAGCAGCGGGCCGTCAGTGATGAGAAAGGCAGCTCCCGAATTTTCGAGTTGGTAGCGGACTTCGCGCTCGCGATAGGTCGGGTTAAGGAGCGTAGGGAATCCGCCGGCGAGCGTCACGGCGTGGTAGGTTGCGGCGAATTCCCACGAATTCGCAAGAAAGATGGCTACGACTTCGCCAGGTCTCAGGCCGGCCGCGGCTAGACCGCGTGCCAACCTTTCAACGATGCCTCCGTACTCGGCATAGGTCAGGCGGCGATTGTTGGACGCGTCAAGGACAGCCACCTTGTTTGGGTGCTGGTGACAGGCCTTGAGGATAATGTCGTGAAGAAAGTGGTTCGCGGGGTCGGCATAGAGTTGGGTTCGAAGCATGGGCCGGGGGAGATTGTAGGGCAAACGAGCCGCGAGTGCCAAAACCCTCCCTGCCCATCTCGTGAGGCTGAGGCCGACCGTCCACCCCTTGTCATCCCGAGCGAAGTGAGGCACAGGCGAACGCAGTCGAGCGACCCTTGTGTTGTATTACGCGTTATCGAGGGATCACTACGAGGGGCTCTGGGCGCTCTTAGCTCGCCAGCTTCCGCAAAAATTCCCGCTCGTCCATGTGGTACTTGAAAGCCTTGCGCCCGTCGATGAACACCACGGGCACCTCGTCCGTGAATTGGCGCCGGAGCAGGTCGTCGGAGTCGACGTCGACCTCCTGCCATCGGAACAGGCCACGGCGTTCGAGCTTGACCAGGCTCTCCTTCACGATTTCGCACAGATGGCAGCCTTTGCGCGTGTAAACGAGGACTTCGCGGGTGGCTTCCATTGGCGGAGTGTAACAGGTTTGGGGCGATTTTCAATCAGGTCAAATGTAAAGAAGAGTGAACAAGCGCAGGTCACTGAGGACTGGTAACCAGTAACGCCGCTGCTCACTCGTCACGCAGGCCACCATCGCACTTGAAAGTCGCTGCGCGGCTCTCCCCGAGCCCGCCGAGCGAGGAGTCTTAGCATCGAATCCCCAGGCGTTCAGCTCTGGCTCGGTCGTTGCTCGGCTTCGGAACCGCGCGCCTTGTCGGCCGCTTCGACGGTTTCCTTCATAGCGGACTTGAAGCCTCGAATGCCGTCGCCAAGACCCTTCCCGAGTTCGGGAAGCTTCTTGGGTCCGAACACAAGCAGCGCGATCCCGAAAATCACGAGCAGGTGCATGGGTTGAAAGAGTCCTTCGAACATAACTGCTCCTTTGCGGACCTTATCAGTGTCCGCGACGGTGGCGTGGCGCGCTCCGGGGACATCGATCACCGCGCATCAACCGCGGCTTTGTGCTCTTTAGTCAATAACTACGCAGCAGCGAAAATATTCCGCTTGCGGGCGGGTTGCCTGTGGTTGCAGCGCGGCCACCCTCCGAACGGTCGAGCGGGCAACGGGGTTCAGGATTCGCGTTGAGCTGCGTCCGCGTCTTCGGCCAGATCGCGGAGATAGGCGTGGAAATCCGCGGTCTGGCCAATAAACAGCCCATCGTCAATGAAAGACTTGAGAGCGGCTTTGGCGGCGTTCTTCGTCGCGGTGGGCCGGATGATCGAGCAGACCGGGAAGTTGGCGCTAAGGAAATACGTCGGCTCGGGCATAATCAGGTTGGGCTGAAAATCTTCGCCCATAGCGGTGAGTTGAGCTCCGCTGGGGAAGCTGACTTTCACCTTGGTGACGGGGTCGATCACGTCGGTCAACTGCGGAGCATTGCCTGCCTTGTCGTGCCAGGTCTGGAAATGGGTAATTTCAGTGCCCCCGATGCTGAGCAGGATGCGCAGCACCTCGGGGCTTGTAACGCGCTGGGCGAGTTGCGGGTACAGACTAGAGCCGCCTTGCTCAATGAAGGCGAAGTGGAAGCCGGCGGTGTTGGCGATGGCCTGCGCGAAGTCTGAAATATTCATGGGCTTGGTTGGGTCTGGCTTCACATCGTCGTCAGTGCGCGGAATAGCGGTGTGGCGGTGAACGCCGAGGGTCGGAATGGCGTTCGAGAAAGTATCCCCGAGATCGGGGTTGCCGGCGCGGCTGCGGTAGCGAGTCCACCAGCTGGTGTCGACGGTGAGCTGCATCAGGTTGGTGATGCGGCCGATCTGCTGGGCCCCGGTCGCCTTGCTGCTCGGCAGGGTACGGAACGTGTCGAGGCTGACGGTGTCTGCCCCTTTGGACGCGAGGTAATGGTTGATGAAGTTCTCGTGCGTGAGTTCGTCTTCGGTGTTGTCGTGGATGTACTGCGCCATGTCACTGTCGAGTTGCGTAAGGGCGGCTGTATACAGGCTGCTGCCTCCGGTGATCGTGTTGGGATAGCCCGGAATGAGCTGGCTGGCGAGCAAGGGGAGTTCGGCGTCCTGAACGCCGCCGAGCTCGGCATATTGCAGCCAGAGATCGCTTTCGATGATTTCCGCCGCCGCGAGGAAGCGAAGAATGGCGGCATCGCCGGCGGTAAGTGACCCGCTGCTTTCTTCGGCGGCGAAGAGTTGGCTGTTTAGCAGGGCTCCGGTGGTTAGGGCGGCCCCGGCAACGCCCATTCCTTTTAAGAAGGAGCGGCGGCGAACGGTACGACGAGACTCCTCTTGAGTTGGGTGAGCAGGAGAATCAACGGTAGGGAGATCTTCGTTCTTCATGTTCCACGCTCCGGCTTCAGGAAAAGATTTGAATGGAAACCTCGCAGCCCTGAAGCCAACGCGCAGAGCGTAGCGGCGCCACTGGGCTGAGCTGTCAACATGTGGTTAGAGTTCTGTAAGAGTTTCGGTTGGGAGAAGTCTGCATAGCGTCACGAGTGTGTCTGAAGAGTATGACTTCCTGGACAGAAGCATCCGGGCCCCCGATTGCCGTCCCAGCGAGAGGCAAGGGTACAATCCAGCCATGAAAAAAAACGTATCGTTACCGCTGCTGGGGAAAGCGGCGCTGATCACGGGTGGAACGAAACGCTTAGGGCGAGCCTCGGCGTTGGCGTTGGCCCGTGCCGGTGCGGACTTGGCCATCACGTTCAATCATTCCGCCCGCGAAGCCCAGCACACGGTGGTCGATCTTGCCGCGTTAGGGGTGCGCGCATTCGCTTTGCACTGTGATGTCATGAGCGAGAAGAGCGTGCGCGGCATGGTAAAGGAAGCGGTGAAGGAACTGGGTCGAATCGACATCCTGGTGAACAATGCCGCGAACTACGAAACAACGGAATTCGAGAAGATCACCGTCGCGCAGTGGGATGCGATTTTCGCTTCCAATACGCGCGGGCCATTTCTCGTGACGCGCGAGGCGTTGAACCATCTGCGCGAACGCCGCGGCAAGGTCATTAATATGGGATCACTAGGCGGCTTGGTTCCATGGGCAACACATGCCCACTACTGTTCGTCGAAGGCAGCGCTGCACATGCTGACGAAGGTAATGGCGAAGGCGCTGGCTCCCGAGATTGCGGTGAACGCGGTCGCTCCAGGCATGATCGATCTGGGAGATCCGGCAGCGAAAGCGTTCATGCGGAAGATGGCGAAAGTCACTCCCATGAAGCGCAACGGAACGGGCGACGAAATTGCAACGGCGGTGCGTTTCTTTGCTGAGGCTCCTCACTTCATTACCGGGCAGATTCTGGCGGTGGATGGTGGGTTGGCACTTTCTTCGAGTGGCGAGTAACAGCCCACTCTGTCGACGCGCGCGGACCCAGCGTGCCCTTCTGCTACACTCGCCCTGACCATGCGGACGGATCTCCTCCCCCTCTGTGACAAGCATTTCCGTACCATGGAAGCGTGCATTGCCCCCTACACCCCCGATTACTCCATTGACTTCTTCCGTTGCACCGACAAATTTTGCGGCCGCTGCTTCGGCGAACGCATCGGCTACGCCACCCCACGCCGCAATGACGCACCCGAAGTCACTCCCGACCAGCCACGTTGCGACATGCACGGACGCCCCATGTTCATCATCTCCCTCGACCGCTCCCACAACCGCATCACCTACGCCTGCACTGAACCCGGCTGCACCCAGCGCGTCCTCAAAACCTAAGTGTGGCGCGGACACTCCTGTCCGAGTGTGCCCAGGTTCGTGTCCGCTCTTTGGACACTAACCTGGCATCCCCGGACTCAACCCCTCGAATGAATGATGAATCCCTTGTCATCCCGAGCGAAGTGAGGCGCCAGCCGAATGAAGTCGAAGCACCCTGCGTTCCTGAGTCGGCGTGTCATCCCGAGCGAAGTGGGGACCTCGTGCTCCTCAAATTCACCATGGGCCTCACAGGGAATTCTCTCTGCCGGAGACTTTGTTATTCCGACGCGTGAGCGAAGCGAACAAACGAGGGATCCGCTCCCAGCCGACCAACTACGACATGACAACAAATTCCCCACGCAACAACTCGCCATCCCACCCGATAACTTGTGCAGAGGGGACGGCACCGGTGCCAATTTACTTACCGCAGCGAACGAGCCTAAAGCAGTACTCCCGCCTCGCTCTCCCGCCACACCAATCGCATCGCCGGTAAAACGTCCCCCACCCGCCCATTCGCCCAACTCTCGTCATCACGAGAGAAGCGAACAAAGGAGGAATCTGATCCACCGAGGGTGCCCCATTCAATCGCGTCCGTCCTTTGCGACTGAGTGGGACAGGTAGCCCTCACCCCCGAAAGAACTGAACCACCCTCTCCATGTACACTTGTTCCCGCGCCACCGCTGCCCCCACCCGCTGCATGTTCGGAATCTGGTCCACCGCATCCATTTCTCGCACTTTCACAGGATCCACATCCGGCAGCCCCAGCCCGTCTAGCCGCTGCCGCGTCAAGCCCACCGTGATCCGTTGATACGTTAGCAACTTCTTCCCCGGCCCGCGCATCTGATCCAGCGCCGCCTCGCTCGGAATCCCCGACGCCGCTCCCGCCGCCACCGCCTCCGCAAACCCCGACGCCACCTGTGCCGGTCGCTGCCCGATCAGTTCCATCAGCATGTTCTGTTGCAGGTTCGCCTCGTTCATCAGCTCTTTCAGCACATAGCTCGCCCAGTCGATCAGGTTGTAGTGCCCCGCATCTCCCTCCACGATCGTCAACGGATAAAACCCCGTCCCCAGCGACATCAGCAGCAACTTATCCACCTCGGCTGGCCATGCAATTCCATAAGCCGGAACCGTCGCCTCTAGAAACACCTGCAACGCCGGATTGTTATAACTGCTCACTCCCCCATCAATGAACTCATAAGTCGCGATTCCACCTTTCCCATCCGGAACCCCAAACGCGTGCGGTGGAAAGTAAGTCGGCGCCGCCGAGCTCGCCCGCACAATATGCCACAGCGGAATATTCTTGTTCGTCGCATAGAACTTGCTGCTCTTGCAGTTCGTAAAGAACCAGTCATTCCCTTCAGTCGCGTTCTTCGCCACCAATAGCACGATCTTTTGCAGCTTCGGGTCCCCCAGCGTCGTGCCCTCCCCGAACTTGGCCTTCAACTGCTTCTCAATCCCCGTCGCCGGATACTTATACTTGAATCGCTCCAGCAAGCATCCTTTGCGAAAAATCTCCGGACCCAATTGCACATAAAAATCCCGCAGCTCCTGCGCCCGCATCCCCAGAGCCAGCCCCGCCGCCAGGATCGCACCCGTGCTCGTCCCTCCGATCAGATCAAATCGTTCTCCAATCGGCTGCGAAACGCCCGTCAGTTCATCCAGTTGCTGCTCCATCCGCATCAGCACCTCCGCCGGAATGAGCCCGCACAACCCGCCTCCATCAATCGAAAGCAGTCGCTTCGCGCCACTCACTGCACCCACACCTGCGCTCATATCCACCCCCCCGCGGGCGATCTTACACCTCACACACACCCCCGGCATCACCGTCATCCCGAGCAAAGTCGAGGGACCCTGTGTTCCTCGTTACCATTCCCGCCGCGGGTACCCCATGCGATCGCGTTCTTTGCGATTGGGCGGAGTAGCACCTGCGTTCACGAAGATTTGTTCGTGTCCATTCTTTGACGCTAACCTGCTCCAAGCACCGCGATCCGGTCCCGCCCGCTTTTTTTTGCGTCCTTCGCAACCTTTGCGATTAAGCTTTTCTCTGCGGACGCGGCCGTACTCTGCGTTATAAGCTTTCTACCCACTTACCCCCGCGCATACCACACATAGTAAGTTCCTGCTCCGCTCGCAACCGTCACCCACCACAACACCAACTCCATCCGCATCCACCGTTTCCAATTCTCAAAGCGCATCCATTCAGGAAGCCACTCTGTTCCAGCCACCAGAGCGATATACAATCCCAACCCTTCCGCCACGATCCCCAACAACCCATGCAAGAACGGAGCCGCGAAATACCACCGGTCCAGCACATTCGGAAAAGCCGGCAGCACTTGCTGCCGCGTCGAAGGCCACATCACCGTCGCGATCATCACCAGGTTCAGCAACAGCACCGAAGTCTGCATTACCCCGTGCGCCCGATAATGCTTCCTCCGGGCAAGAACCCCGCCGGCCACCAACGCACCCGCCATCCCCACCTGAACCGCAAGGTTCAAGTCCGCGGCAAACGGCGCGCCCGTCCCCAAAAATCCTGCGCTTGGAATCCCCATGATCGTCACAACCACAAGAACCAGCCAGACGACTTTTTATTCCCCCGGAAACTCGACCTCCTTATCCAGCCGGTCGCCGCGCCACAACAAAAAAGGTTCGAAAACTCTCTCGAGTCCCGAACCCCGTACAAATCGTCTTTCCTACTCGCGCCCCTGGCACCCCCTATGCCGTCCCGGAATTGCTCAGCGCATCCAGCGCATCCGCCAGGCTCGGAAAGATCGGAAACAGATGTGTCATCCGTGTAATCTCCAGCAAGTGCAGGATCCGCGTATTCACTCCCGTTAGCACCGTCCGCCGCCCCGACTTATGCCGTGACACATAGGCGCTCACCAGGATCCCGAGTCCCGCAGAATCGATGTAGGGCACGCCCGTCATGTCCAGGATCACCGTTGGCACATTCTCCCGCCGAATGGCGTTCTGAAAATCTGCCAGGTTCCCGCCTACCAGCGGCCCTCTCAGCCGCAGCACCCCACCCACATCTTTAAACGGACGTTCCACGATCAAGCGTTCCGCATGCATCCCCGGATTGTAAGCCAGAAGCGCATTCGCCCCAAACTGAGGGTGCTTCATTTCTCACACCTTTTGCGAAAAGTGGGGATGCCTCGTGCCCTATATAACAACTGCGGAAAAACTCGACTTACAGATGATTGTGAAGGAACTCGATTCAGTGACCTCGTGAAGGGCACGACTTCAGTTGCGCCGCAAGCGCCAAGGGTTGCTCTCGCTGGCGCGAGGATTCTTTCTGCAGCATGCTCGAAAACCCCCGCTGAGGGCGGTGATCCAATCGCCAGATGACCCAATCGCCGATGCCCGCTTGCCCCCTTTTTCGTCGAGGCCGCCCCCCAACTTGTGATACTTTCCCCGCGCCAAGCGAATGGCCCGCTACCTATGCGCCTCTGTGGTCAACCGCGCGGCGCCCCGCAGATCACTCTCACCGACGCCGGCTACAAGGCGCCGAATTCCGCATTCCTCATCGGAAACGTCACCGGCCAGACTTCTGTCGACGGTAAGTCGAAGGGCACCTTCGGCGCCGACTACGGCGATACCAGGTTGCAGACCAACCCGCTCGAGCAGACCTTCGTCACCGCCTTAATCCGCCCGATCTCATGAACCCAGCGCAACTCCGCCCACTCGCTTTTACCTCAAGCTCACTGCCAAGGACGCCTGGGCCAGTCTCGGCTACTACCAGACCTTGGCCGGCGCATTTTTCGCCAGCGAAGCCGCCTGCCCCCAATTCGGCGACCAGGGCCACATCCTCAAAGTGCAGTTGAAAAAACAGTAAGTCGGGTTATTGATAGATGGCTCATCTATAGGGCAAAACTGAGGCGCTATAGGGTGCTATGAAGAAAGGCTGAGGTCGCCCCATTCATCGGTTCCGACACGCGACCTGGAACCTCTGAACACGGGCCTCAAGAACGCACACTTCAAACAACCGTACGAAAGCCCCGCTCTTCCGAGCGCGGCCTCCCAATCTCCACTCCCAATCTCAACACACCAACAAACTCTAGTCCCCATCGGGCAACCGTAGCCCCGGAGGCTCCGGTCGACAACAGATCCCATAGCTCTTCCACAGCCGGAACCACGGACTGCGGGCCAGCTTCTCATCATGTCGGCGATTCGCCGCCAAGATCTCCCGCTCGTTTAGCGGCCGCAGATCGGGCTGCCGAAACATCCGCTCCAGCAACTCAATCTCCCCGATGATCCGCTCCGCATCCATAACCCCGACAGTATACCGCGCCCACTCCCCCACATAGGTGTAACGCGGGCACCCCCACCCGCGAATCGATTGCCACTTCCCCATTTCATGCCCCCCGGCCGAAAAAGCATCAACCTCGGCCTCCCCGTAGCCCACCACGCAACAAACAGCCCCACCCCGCCGATAACACGTAAAAGGAGACTGCTTATGTCCGATATCGGTCGTGCAGGCGGCCCCTCCCCAATCAACAGCTATCCCCAATCCACTGACAACAATGCGACCACCGTCCAGGTTGGTGAAAACAACCTGTCCGACGTGGCAAAACGGCTCGGGGTCGATCCCGACGATTTGCAGAAAGCCAATCCCCAGTTTTCCAGCACTTCCGCCCTAAAGACTGGCCAGGAGATCAGTCTTCCTCAGAACCAGTCCTCCCAAGGTCCACAGCAATCCCGAGAGCGCGACGACGACAAAGCCACCCAACCTCCTTCCTCTCGGATCGGCGACCCCATGGTCAAAGACTTCATCAAGTCCAAGCTGGACAGCGCCGGTAAAGAGAAGGACCTCTCGGAAAAAGATTTGGGCCAGCTTTCCGGTGGAGCCTCGGCGGGCAAGCTTCAGAAGGACTCCTTCAACAAGTGGGAACCGACTGGCAGCTCTTCCAGCGGCGCCTCTGCAGACAAGTTTGCGAAGTATGCCCCGGGGTCAGAACAGACGTTGGGTCAGATGTCCGGTGGAGCCTCAGCCGGAAAGACGGACAAAGACTACTACTACAAGCCTCATGGGGACGACGACCTCCACAGCCAGAAACAACTGGGCGAAGACCATTTCAAGAAAACATTTGACGACAGCTACAAAGGCACCATGAACAAAGACGTCATCGCGAGAGATCTGTCCCAGACTCCCGGGAGTGGCATCTCCGGCGTGTCCACGGCCTCGGGGAAACAGGAACCCGTCGAAGGCGTCGACCTTAACTATGGCAAGGTCAAAGTGTCTTACGACTCTCAGAAAGCCAACACTAGCTCAGGGCCCACTGAGCAGGGCTTCGATCTCCAAAAGCAAAAACCAGCGTAAGAACGAAACACTTCGCGAGGGTCCTCGAACCAGATTACACGCTTCGGGGACGCTCGCAGCAGAAACTCGGAGGACACAATGTTCGCGGAAGCCGCTCTTCCACCGCTTTACGGATCGTGGTTGCGCGCCGTTACCGGCGGGCCCATCCCTGCCGAGACGAAGGCCACCTGCAACCATTGCGCCATGCTTCCGCAAAGCGACGCCCAGTCTGCGAACGGCTTCTTCCATCCTTCTACCAAGTGCTGTGCCTATCAACCGCACCTGCCAAACTTCCTGGCCGGCCGTATCCTCTCCGACGACGATCCCTCCCTCGCAGCCGGCCGTCGCGAACTCGAACAGCGTATCTCGAAGAAGATCGGCGTCACGCCAGTGTGGGCCGGACCCGGCGGAATCTTCGGCCTGCTCTACCGCAACGTTCCTAGCGTCTTCGGTCGTGCTCCCGAACTGCGCTGTCATTTCCTCAGCCCCGCTGGAGATTGCGGAATCTGGAAGCATCGCCCCGGAGTATGCGCGACCTGGTTCTGCAAACACGTCCGCGGCGACACCAGCTTTCAGTTCTGGAGACTCGCTGCCAAACTGATGCAGCATGTCGAGCAGGACCTGGTTCTGTGGTGCGCCGCGGAACTCAAAACCGGCTTGACCGAGCTCCTCGACGGCGACTCGGCCACCTCCCCGCACGTCTCGGAACTCGGTGGCGAAATTGACGTCGAGCACTACCAGCGAGTGTGGGGAACTTGGGCTGGACGTGAGCCCAACTTCTACCGCGCCTGCGCGCGCCTGGTCGACTCGCTCAGCTGGGAACAAGTCCAGACCATCTGTGGTCCGCGCGTTCGCATCCTCGCCGACCTGCTGCGCGACGCTTACACCCACTTACTCTCCGACGCCATCCCCGAACGTCTTCGCGTGAAACAATTCCAGATCACCGGCATCGAAGCCGGCAATTATCGCGTCCTCGCCTACAGTTCGCTCGATCCCCTCTCCATGCCCGAAGCTCTCGCCGGCGCCCTCCACTACTTCGACGGGCGTCCCACGGAAGAAGCCCTCGCCACAATCCTCGATGAGCAACATCTCCGCATCGACCCCGCCCTCGTCCGCCGCATGGTCGACTTCGGGATTCTCGAAGACTGCAACCATCAGCAGCTCCTGCCCATCCTCAAAACTGCGTGATTAAGAGATGCGGGAATCGGCTGATTCATCCAAAACTAAAAAGCCCCGCTCTTCCGAGTGAGGCATTCACAAGCGAACGTAACCACCCGCACTGACCTGAACCACGATTTCGAGCCGGAAGGAAAAGTTTGGGGGAAGCGCTCCGGCCCACCTCGCGACCTTTCTAACCGCCGTTCAACGTGTCAATGACCTTCTGCAATTTTTCCAGATCTTCGTACACCAGGTCCCGCGTCTCGTTGATGTGTTTTTGTCGATGACGCTCCATTACCATCTTGTACTCTGGCCCCAGCTCAATCAACGAATGCCGGATCGCTCCCACCTCAGCCAGCAGTGCCGAAAGCGCCACGCGCTGCGCTCTCAGGTGCTCGAAGGCAGTCCTGAGAACGGCCTGAGTTTGATTGTTGGTCATGGCCGTGCAGGGTACCACCAGGACTGCCAAACATGGATGCGCCAAAATGCGCCAACCCTCGCCATTGATTGTCATCCCGAGCGAAATCGAGGGACCTTGTTTTCCCTCCATCTCCTGCCCGGTGACCCGGAGCCTGCTCTGAGCGAAGTCTAAGGGTCCGCGTCCGTTCTTTGGACGCTAACCTGGGTAGCACCGTTGCTGGGGCTGGCCCCGTCACAAGCGCCGTCCACTCGATCACCCGATAACGCTCTCCCGCACCCCCAGCAACTCCCAAGCCTCCCGATACTTCTTATGCTGCCCCGCATGCTCTCCCCGCGGATACAGCCACAAATTCCTCCGGCGCGAATGCCTCCACCGGGATCACGTACCACGCATCTTCCGGCACCACCCACGCCACCAGGAAATCGACCTCATGCGAATAAAATCTTCAACTAATTGGGCACGAATCGAGTGGGACAAACCCGGGAACAGACGAGACTTTCCCATACTGAACACTTCGTCCTCAGACTGACGGTTCCAGCTGTAGGATGTGGTCGTGAAAACCTACGACCAAAAAAGCCCCGCTCTTTCGAGCAGGGCTTACGATTTCAGTGACAGCTGAAAGCTGACAGCCAGATCCTCCGCGCAAAGTTCGCGCTCAGGATGAGCGCCCGCGGCTCCGTTCTTTGCCTGCCCTGAGCAACTGAGCACAACGAAGTTGTCGAACGGGCCGCGGACTACGCGCTCAGTACATATCCCCCATGCCGCCGCCGTGTCCGCCCGGCATCGGGGCTCCCTTCTTCTCTTCCGGGATCTCCGACACCAGCGCTTCCGTCGTCAGCATCAGCGACGAGATCGATCCGGCATTGGTCAGCGCCGTCCGCACTACCTTCGTCGGATCCAGCACCCCAGCCTTTACCAGGTCTTCATACTCACCGGTCTGCGCGTTGTAGCCAAAGTTCGAGTCCTTCGCTTCCGAAACCTTGCCCAGCACAATCGCGCCCTCTTCTCCCGCATTCTCGGCGATCATGCGCAGCGGCTCGGTGATCGCCCGCTTCACAATGTTCACGCCGATCTGCTCATCACCTTCGACCTTCAGCTTGTCCAGAGCCTGCACGCAGCGCGCCAGTGCCACGCCGCCGCCCGGAACAATGCCCTCTTCAACGGCCGCACGAGTGGCATGCATCGCGTCCTCTACCCGAGCCTTCTTCTCTTTCATCTCGGTTTCGGTCGCCGCCCCCACCTTGATCACGGCCACGCCGCCGACCAGCTTCGCCAGCCGCTCCTGCAGCTTCTCGCGATCGTAGTCCGACGTCGTCTTCTCGATTTGGCTCCGGATCTCCTTCACCCGGCCTTCGATCTCCGGATGCTTTCCCTTGCCTTCGACGATCGTGGTGTTGTCTTTGTCCACGGTGATCTTCTTCGCCTGGCCAAGGTCCGACACCTGCACGTTCTCGAGCTTGATGCCGAGATCTTCGGTGATGGCCTTGCCGCCGGTCAGGATCGCGATGTCCTGCAGCATCGCCTTGCGACGATCCCCGAAACCGGGCGCCTTCACCGCGCACACCTGCAACGTCCCGCGCAGCTTGTTCACCACCAAGGTCGCCAGCGCTTCGCCTTCCACATCCTCAGCAATGATGATGAGGGGCTTGCCGCTCTTGGCAATCTGCTCCAGCAACGGAAGCAGGTCTTTCATCGAGCTGATTTTCTTCTCGTGGATCAGGATGTACGCGTTCTCCAGCACCGCTTCCATCCGCTCCGGATCGGTCACGAAATAGGGCGACAGGTAGCCACGGTCAAACTGCATGCCCTCGACCACTTCGAGCTGCGTCTCCAGCGTCTTCGACTCTTCCACTGTGATGACGCCGTCCTTCCCGACCTTCTTCATCGCCTCCGCAATGATCTTGCCGATGGTCTCGTCGTTGTTCGCCGAGATGGTGCCCACTTGCGCGATCATCTCGCCGGAGACGGGCTTCGAGAACTTGTCCAGCTCACCCTTCTCGCGATTGCCTTCCTTGTCGAGCTTGCCGCAGATCACGGTCACGGCCTTTTCGATGCCGCGCTTCATCGCCATCGGGTTCGCGCCCGCGGCAACCGTCTTCACGCCCTCGCGATAGATCGCCTGCGCCAGGACGGTCGCCGTCGTCGTGCCATCGCCCGCGACATCCGAAGTCTTCGAAGCGACTTCGCGCACCATCTGCGCGCCCATGTTCTCGAGCGAATCCTTCAGCTCGATTTCCTTCGCCACCGTGACGCCGTCCTTGGTGATGGTCGGCGACCCGAACTTCTTTTCAATAACGACGTTGCGTCCCTTCGGACCCAGCGTGACCTTTACCGCGTCCGCCAGTAAATTGACGCCACGAAGAATCGCCTGACGCGACTCCTCGCCATGAACAATTTGCTTAGCCATGTCCTTCTTCTCCTGATCTTTTAGAGTTGCTTATTCCGAATTCTTGAATTTTCCGAGTCGGTGAATCGAACCCATGGAACTTCGAACTCGATTCCACATCCATTCCCGAATTCGCTTGGAGTTCGCATTTCCCGGAACCGTTATGAGTTCGCTGTGCCCTGTGACCTGGCCACGGGCTGCAGCCGCCAGCTAAAAGCTACTTCCTCGATCCCGCCAGTTCCTTCTTCGCCGGAGCACCCGACAGAATCCCGAGGACTTCCTCTTCCCGCATGATGATGAAATCCTCACCATCAATCTTGATCTCGGTTCCCGCATACTTCCCAAAGAGAACGCGATCTCCCTCCTTCACTGCCAGAGGAAACACCTTCCCCTCATCATTACTTTTTCCGCGCCCCACAGAGATAACTTCTCCCTCCTGGGGTTTATCCTTCGCCGAATCCGGGATAATGATTCCGCCGCGGGTGGTTTCGGCTTCTTCGACGCGGCGCACCAGGATGCGGTCGTGCAGGGGAGTAAACTTGGTAGCCATGGTTGTGCAGACTCCTTTCCTAAGTGTATGGTTTCGTTTCGGTTAGATTGCTGAAAACAGGCCTGCTAGCACTCTGGCCTGACGAGTGCTAATTTATCGGTTGGGGTGGCGGGCTGTCAAGTGCAGGGGGCCGGTGGAGCAGAGGTCGCTGACACAGAATGTGGTTGCTATCAGCAGGGGGATCATAGACATGCGGACGGTGCAGTTGGCGGCGCTTGAGCATACTGGTGGGCTGGTTCGGGCGGGCCTTCAAGCGGGGGGTCGAGCAGGAAGTCGGCCTCCAAACGTCGGGTTGAGGCGGAGACCTGCGGCAGGGCTGGTGGCGGCGGTGTGGTGGACGACGGTGTTTATCGGGCTCTCGGCCGTGGCCTCGGCGAGTGAGCCGACTTCGGCGTTGAGCTTTGTCGTGCTTAAAGAGGATAACGGGAAGCCGATCCGGAACGCGGCGGTGGTGCTGCATCCGGTGAACTCGAAGGGCAAGCAGGGACGGGGTGGCTTTGAGCTGAAGACAGACAGCGACGGGAAGACGCACTTCGAAGGCGTGCCCTACGGGAAGTTGCGGGTACAGGTACTGGCTCCGGGATTCCAGACGTACGGGGAGGATTTCGACGTCGCGTCTCCGCAGAAGGAGATCACGGTGCGGCTGAAGCGTCCACAGAAACAGTTTTCGATTTATGACGACGGGCAAGGGGCGGCGAAGAAGGATGCGCCTCTGGAGAAGAAGGAGTAGTGGCTGGTGGCTGGCGGCGTGGAGCTGTCACCTCTCAGCTGTCAGCGAGAACGCATGCTCCCCTCCGGAGAGCGGGGCTTCTTGTTTGGAAACACCTCATGACGTCGGCGGTGTGCTGACCCACTCAATCGCAAAGGCACAGAACGCGATTGAATGGGGCACTCAAGATTTTTGTGGGCCACCCAGACACCCACGATTGTGTGAGCCCGCCTGGCTCCGTCGTTAGTGGTGGGATCGAGCTGGTGCAGGACGGATAACAATCGGCGGACATGAGCGTCCGCGCCACAGGTCCGCGTCCTATCAGATAAAGATTCCTCGTCGCGGGGCTCCTCGAATGACAAACGTTTAGCGGGTAGGGCCTCGCAACCCGGTCGTCCCGCTGCTGTAGTATTTGGGCCCGAAGGGCGAGCGATCTTCCAGTCCCCGCTTTCTGCAGGAGTTCCCTTCTGCCGTTTTGGCGAGCGAGGCCGGAGTGAGGGTGGCGGCTGGAGTTTGCGAGCATGCTGGTACTGGCGAGCATATTGACGAGCACACCGGGCTTCGCGAGCATGTAAACCGTTTGCGAGCATGGAAAGAAAATTACACTGTATAAATGAAGATCCGCCGTTGAAGCGAGAGCGAGGTCAAGAGAACTCATGGACTACCTATTGAAGACGGAACCTTCGGTGTATTCGTTTGCGGACCTTGAGCGGGAGAAGACGACGGTCTGGGATGGGGTGACGAATCCGGTCGCGGTGAAGCATCTGCGCGGAATGAAGCCGGGAGAGCGGTTGGTGATTTATCACACTGGGGACGAGAAGCGCGCGGTGGGAACAGCGAGCGTGGTTTCGGTGGACGATGCGGATCCGAAAACGCCGCTGGTGAAGATTAAGGTCGGGCAGGTGATTGGGCAGCCGAAGACGCTGGTTGATGTCAAGGGGCAGAAGTTGTTTGCTGATTCTCCGCTGGTGCGGCAGGGGCGGCTGTCGGTGGTGCCGCTGAACGCGGCGCAGTACAAGTGGCTGGTCGGGGAGTGAGGGATCGGGTGATCAGGTGATCCAGTCATCGGGTGACTGCGTCATCGCTGGTCGGGCGATCGGCTGAGCGGCTCGCGGTCGCCGGGGCTAATCGTCGGTCGTCGGCTCAGCTCAGGGCAGGCTAAGAGCGGTCGTCGACAAGGGTAGATTCTAGGTCCTCTGTCAGGTGACGCGCTGAGTTGCGGGCTGGGCGCTGTACTACTTCCACGCGGCTTGAACGGTGGAGTACCATAGTGCTTCGCCCGTCATGGCCTCATTCCTATCCAGATGTGGAGAGGAGAGCCATGCCCAGTCGGATCCGAAGCAAGCCATCAACGCATTCCCTGGAGTCGATCGTTGCTGCCGTCGCGCTTTTCTGTGCCACCTCGACCATCCCGCTTGTTGCCCAACACGCTCAGGGGGCAAGCTCGCCCAAGTACGATGCGCAGACCGAGACGAAGATGAGGGGCACCGTCGACGATGTGAGGTTGCCCTCAAGCGCAAAGGAGATCGTCTACTTGCTGCTGAAGACCGACGGTGGACCCAGCGTCGAGGTATACGTCTGCCCCAAGTCGTTTCTCGACGACATGGGGGTGGCCTTCGCCAAAGGCGATCAGATTGATCTCAATGGCTCCAAGGTCAAACGGGGCGATACCGATCTCATCCTCGCCCGTGAAATCGTGAAGAAGACCGATACCCTCGTCCTCCGCGACGACAAGGGTAAACCCGTCTGGAACTGATCGCGCTGCCAGCAAGGACCCTTGGGAATCTGCATGAGCGTTTTTCTTTCTCGGCTTCTTTGGTGTCGCTGAAGAGGAAGTCCCCGGTCCTTGCGACTGGAACCATGCGAGATGAAGAGGCAGGGACTGCCCTGCAATTAGAAATAAATGGTGAGAAGCGCCAAAATACGCCATTCTGAAATAGCGGTTTCCCTGCGGCATTACAGTGCTGACCTGATTTTCGTGAGCGCCCTCTAACCTTACATATACGTCGACGAACTTCCTTTGGGGAGGGGCATGGCTTGTCAAAGGGGAGGTATGCAGCAGCCACGCTGGACCAGGGGCCAGCGAATGCCTGTCCCCTTTTGGTTCTCTGGTTAGTCAAATATCGATAGGGGCGTTGAACGGGCGATGCAGCATATCGACCAGATAATTGGAAGTACCACTGTGAAGCAAAAGGTCGTAGACAACACTTAAAGGCATTCTTGGTAATGCATGCAAATTGTCTTCTCCGTTTTCTCCGGGCTCGCGAAGATGCGGATTTCTGCCTTGCCGAGCCGGAGAGCGTACACCACTCCTCGTGTCGTCAGGCTCCACGTCACTTGGCTAAATCAAGCGATTACGCTCATCGACCCGCTGCCAGCCCCTGGTCATGAGTGCCGTTATTTTTCTGCCTCTCCGTAGAGATCTTCCTCGGACAGTACGGGACGCTCTCCAAACTCCGTTTCGGCCCTGGCTGCCGCGCCGAACATCGGTCCGCGAGCCGGGACGACCGGTGCGAAGGTCATTAGGCCGATGTTTTCGGGGAGATCATCGTAAATCGCCTCGATGCCCCCGCGCCGAAAATAGGTTTCGTGCCAGAAGCCGGTGCCGCCGGAGTCTTTCAAAAAATTCTGCCACCACTGCCGGTGCGGGTCCGAACGCGTCCACTGCAAAAGTGAGCTTGGGTCACGCCAGTATTGGCGCATGCCAATGTGCATGGGGAATAAGGAGTAGATCACGTTCTCGTGCCGTAGCAGCCCGTCCGGCCGCGCCGCCGCTGAAGATGAAATCTGCGGCCCAATTCCTAGCAGCATCTTGATTCCGGTGATGCGATTCACTCGCATGCCCAGATAGATGACGACCAAATCCGGATAAGCAGACAGATCGACGGTACGCCGTTCCACACGTGTGGGCATCGGAAAGGGCCTCCAACTCTATGATAGCCATGACGCAGGGCGGATGACAGACCGCCTCCAGCGTCCGATCCCAGGGGTGTGAAATTTTTCACAGTCCATGACCTGAAGTGGTGCCATACTCTTGTCTCAAATGTCGCTGCCCGTTTCCCGGGACGAGGTGGTGGAAATGATGGACCTGACAAAGAGCCGCGCAGATGCAGGCGGCCTTCCTCTGTGGAATGCAGTCTTTTGCCTGGATTGCGAAGTGATCAGCAACAGCCGGGGTGATGAGTGCCCGGTCTGCAATGGTCGCTCGCTGGTGAGCCTTGCTCGAATTCTCGGCGGAAGTTTGTTCGCGCATCGGGAACGGCTGTCTCAGGAGAGCGAACACGCCCTGTTTGACGTGACGATTGCAGTCGAGTTGCAGCAGATGGATGCCCGAGAGTTGACCGCTACGCTAGAGAGGCTGACCGGCGTGATTGGTCCGAAGCTGGCGCGAGAACAAGCAAGGTTCCACGTCGAGGTGAAGCCATCGCTGGACGCACTGAAGTCACAGGGGCTCCTTCGGTTCCCCGAGCGTGATGCCGCGTAGCGCAGTGACCTCTCTGCGAGCTCAGACTTTGTGAAGGCGATCCAGCGCCTTGCTGCCCAACCAGAGCACCACAACACAAAGCGCGAGGATCAGCAAGATGGTCATTTCTGATTTCCTCCTGGCAGCCGGGGCAAGTTATGCGGCTGCTTCCGGGTCGTCGATGATTTCGGCGTAGAGCTGACGGATGCGGTCGCATCTGCACTCGTATGCGCGGAGTTCTGCCTCCGTTACGACACCGAAGGTTTCCTTTTCCAGGGTATTCAGTTGTAATTGGATGAGGTCGACCAGTTCAGCACGGGCACGTGCTTTGGAGTCGGGGGAAGGCATGACGGACTCCTCAAGAAAAAGTGTAGCCATGCGAGTGACGATGTCTATACCCGGTATTCCTTAGGGGCAGAATGTTGCCAACGGAAAACCGGGGGGCAGAGGTTCACGTGCTTGACGCCGGCCATTTCGCGCTGGACACGGCTGCCGTTGAAATCGCCGCGTTGGTGCGGGCGTTTGTCGGGGCTTCGCGTTCAGAGCTGGGCGCCAGGCGCGCTGGCTGATGATGCCGCCGCCTCGCGCGGCATGGCGCCTGCGAGCAGGAAGATGGCTCCGCAATACATCAGGGTGTCAGCCATGTAATTGAGGCCAGTGATGCTGGCGCGGTCCACAATGCCGATGGGCACGTAGACGACGAGTTCCACGAATAGCACGGTGAGCCCGATCCACGTCGCGGCTGTTCGAGTTTTCTTGCCTGCGAGCAACGGTATGCCCGCGACTGCGTAAGCGATGGCCGTCAGGTATGTCCAGATGGCGTGCCCGTAAATCCACGTGGGCGTGAGCCGGTTCAGCGGGATGGCGGGAACGTAATTGCCATGCCTGAATTGCTCGAAGCTGTAAAAGAGCGCAGGAATGGCAATGAAGTAACGTGCAATCGTCGCGAGGATGTGCGCGCCGGGCTTCCGGGCCGACTCGGTGAGGCTGGCTGCCAGCGCCAGAGCGCCGCCGCTGAAGGACAACTCCCGCAGCACGAGGGTCAACGCAAACCGGTCCCGCGGATCTTGCACCCAGGCCGGGATGTCCATCAGTGCGACGAAAAGAAAAAACGTCAAGCCGAGCAGACTCGCCGCAAGGCGTGCCTGGACTCGCGTGACCAGGCTCAGGCCGGCCGCGATGAAGCAGGCGCCTACGAAGTACGCCCAAAACAGATGCCAGGGAATCCAGTCTGGCACCATCGGCGCAATGCCGGCGGTAAGGGTGAAATGTTCGGTGCCGAAGGCGGCAACGGGTGCGGCGTAGAAAAGCGGCCCGAGGAGAATCAGCTTGTCGACTCCGCTTGCCTTCTGCCAATCACCGCGAAGAAAAATCCCGGCCAGCCCGATGGCAAGAACCGCTCCAAAGGCGATGTATGAACAGGTCACCTCTTTCGGGATTGCGAGGAGGACTGCCGAGGAATTGATTAAGCCGTCGCTCAGATTCGCTCCACAAAAGTCCGCCGGTACTCGGGCAAAACTCTAGTCAAGATTTGAAAATAACCAAGGCTGAAGCACGAGGAATCTGGCGGTCGAGTCCTAGTTTGCCCAGTTATTTCGCGAGTGCCTCGCGGTTCTCTTTGGCCCAAGCGCTGTCTTTTGGCACTGCCTTCAGTGGAGGTCCGCCTTCCGTTCCACACGCGCAAGGCCCTTCCGTCTTGGCCTCGGTTAGGCAAAAGCAGGATTTAGTCTTCATGCAGGCACAAACATAAACGACGTCGCTCCTGTCGTCGGTCCCCATATGCTGAGGCGGAGCCCCAGACCCGCTGGAAGGGATGAAGGCTAACAAGGATGCAACGAAGGCTGTGGCAGTTAATCGAGATCGTCTGGTCATGGACCTCCATTGGCTAGCTGTCGGCTCATACGACAGTTCGAAGGTGAAGTGTGATTGGGGGAAGGCTGCATATCTTCGTGGCGCACAATCGCGTTGTTCGTTTTACGCGAGCGTTCCATAATTCACAAATCCGGTGGTCTACTGCAATAACCACTTGGCTAGATTCTGATATAACCACTAGGCGCCGACTCGTATTCGGGGCATTCCCATGAAGAAAGTTTCGTCGGCCATCGACCCGATCATCACTGTAGACCGGAAGGCGCCGGCACCGTTGCACCGGCAAATCTACGACCGGTATCGCGCGGCCATTGTCAGCGGCGCGTTGCGTCCGGGGCAGCGAGTACCGTCGACTCGCGGGCTGGCCGCGGAACTAGGGATCTCCCGCATTCCTGTATTAAGCGCATACGCTCAACTCCTGGCGGAAGGATATTTTGAAAGCCGGGTCGGGACAGGGACTGCGGTTTCTCAGTCTCTGCCGGACCATGATGTCTCGCCTGAACCAAGCAGCCTTCGTGTCTCCGCGGGCCGCCGGGTTCCAGGCTCCCTTGCCAAACATCCCTCCCTTGCCGGCCCTATTGCGAATCCTCCGTGGCGGCGGGGATGGGGCGCGTTTGGTGTTGGCCAGGTGGCCTTTGAGCAGTTCCCCTTTCAGGTGTGGAACAGCCTGGTGACCCGTCATTGCCGTCGCGCGAGCGTCGAATACCTGGACTATGGCGATCCGATGGGTCTGAAGAGTCTGCGGGAAGCCATCGCACTTTACCTGAGAACGGCCCGAGGTGTGCGCTGCGAGGCCGAGCAGGTGATGATCGTCAGCGGGTCGCAGCAGGCGCTGGACATCTGCACGCGAGCTCTTCTCAATGCGGGGAGTCAAATCTGGATGGAAGAACCCGGTTACCGTTTCGCGCGAGGTGTTTTTGCCTTGAATGATTGCAGAGTCGTCCCGGTTCCAGTGGATGACGAAGGGTTGAATGTGGCGGTGGGAATCCGCCGATGCGGCAAGGCACAGGCAGCCTTGGTCACTCCATCGCATCAATATCCGCTCGGCTTCACGATGAGTGCATCGCGCCGTTTGCAGTTACTGGATTGGGCTGAGAGTGCACGAGCCTGGATTCTTGAGGACGACTACGACAGTGAATACCGGTATGAAAGCCTGCCCATTCCTTCGTTACAGGGTCTCGACCGCAACGGCCGTGTCATTTATATCGGGACTTTCAGTAAGGTGCTATTCCCTTCTCTGCGGTTGGGGTATCTGGTGATCCCAAGTGAGCTGATCAAGCGTTTTCATGGCGTGAGACTAGCAATGGATATTGGCCCTGCAGCTTTTTCTCAGGCCGTGCTGGCCGATTTCATTCGCGAGGACCACTTTTCACGGCACATCCGAAGAATGCGACTGAGCTATCGCGAGCGGCGGAATGCTTTGCTTGCCAACCTGCGTAGTTCGCTTGGATCCAGGGTGGAAGTGACAGGAGAGCAAGCCGGCATGCATCTCTGTGTGTTCTTAAATGGAATCGGCGATCGGGAAATTGCTCAACGCGCCGCACTTGCGAAACTCTGGCTGATACCTCTTTCTTCTTCCTACGTGAGCGGCAAAGGCTCGCGACAGGGTTTCATTCTGGGGTTTGGCAGCACGAGCCCTGAACAGATGCCAGGTGCTGTCGAGAAGCTGCGCGTTGCGCTAGGTTCGGGAAAAGAGGCAGTGCCGCGTGAGCTTTGGAGGAATGAGGAGAAGGTCGCAGGCGCCGGGAATCCAGCGCCTGCGGTGAAAGGCTTCTAGAACGGACAGGGCGTTGCCGCTAGGGGAACAGGGGTTGTGTCGGGATAACTGTATGCGCCTCCGATGGCGTGGGAAGCGTTGCCGATTTCACACCACTGCTGCAGCGCCTCGGTCTGGGGGTGATACTGGAATACTTGGCCCCGTTCCTTGATCGGGATGGGTACAGTGCTGGTGGAAAGCAGTTCCACAGGGTCGCCAGTCTCCAGGTTTGCCTGGCAAAATCCGGGAATACCGGGAACTGCCGGGTGGGCACGATGTTGTTGCCGAAAGGATCGTTCAACGCTGCAGATGTCTCGTGCGAAAGCGAGGTCACATCCTGGACTCCGCCACCGAAAACTCCAGGTGAGATCCAGGGAGTAAAGGAGTAAATCCAGCGCTGCTCGGGGTTCGTTGTGGGATCGAAAATGAACTCGTGGAAACCGCCAACGGCAAAGCACGCTTTGAAGGAGCGGGCGCTGGCGTAGAAATGTATGTGCAGGGCTGAAGCATCGTTTCGGGCACGGCTCCCAGCGCGATCATGCCACGCTTGCTTTGGCCGAGCGCAAACATGCGGAAACTTCACGGATGACCTGGTCATAATCAGCGGCTACGGCACGTTCCACATGAATGCGAGCGCCCTTTGTGCCTGCTTCTTGCGCCAGCTTCTTGAACTCAATCTGAAGGAAGTCTTCCAACTGCTTCGGTGTCAAGACGACAATGGGGACAGTCGTGGACTTGCCAGTCGATGTTTCGATCTTCACGGAGTACGGGGATTCATACTGCTGGGTTTCCGAAGGCATGCACCACTCCTATTTCTAACGAAAGGTCGGCGGAAGAGACACGTGTCCTGAGCCGGACGGAAGTGGCGAGAAAGACGCTAACATTCTAGCGCGTCCGCCGCATGGGTCGTGGCTAAATTTCAGGTCAGTTGACGTTACCAGAGGATCACACTCATTGAGCCTTTGGATCTCGAGTTTTGGCGTTGCTCTTGCAGATGGGACAGGGGCGCAAGCGATGGATGAGTTTCTTCCAAAACGACCAGCCCTGTTTTTCGATTTCGTGCTGCCATCGGGGACCGAAAACTGTTTTTCGAACTTCTGGATCGCTTACTCCCACGGCCCAACTCCCCCCATGGCCGAACTCCACAATTGGATGGCCCGGAACACTCCCAAGAGGCCTCGCGAAACGAGCCTCCCTTAGATTTTGCAGCCAACAGTAGGAATCTTGCAATCAGGTGGGTTGGGCGCAGCGACCATAAGAACGGGCCCGCAAGGCGTGCAATCTGCGGGGAGTGAGCAGGCCGGTCAAAGTAACGGCTGCAAGGTTGTATTCACTAGGAATGGACTGTCAAACTCGGTTTTTTCTCCAGCTTGCTTTCCGGCGACCGGTTGCAGGCGCGCGGTCAGTGGTTTGTGCCACTTGAACGCAAGCGATGCCACGTCACCGAGGATCCGTGCCAGTTGTTCTTCGCTGATATTTCCGGGAAGGGGCACCGCGTCCAGACCTGTGCCGCAAATCGCTGAGTATGAGAGGAGCGAATCCAGGTGGTAGGTCCCCTGATTCCAGCGTTCAGCGAGAGTTTTGTCTTCGAGCACCGGAACCATGAGCCCTGAGTAGCCCACCTGCTTGACCGGAATCGCTTTAATGGCCTGGGTGATGATGGAGGCTGCGGTCAAAGTTCCGCTGCTGCCAAACGGCGCACCTAGGTAGTGCTCGATCGCGGCCCCAATGGAAATGTCTCCCAGTGGTGCCGGGGTAACGTCGACGCCGAGGAACTCCCACCCGGACTGTTTCTGAAGTGCCTGGCCCACTTCTTCGGCCACGCGCGCGTGTTCGGTCAGCGCAGCGGAGAGTTCCCGCACCAGATCGTCGGGAGACCTGCGCCCGGAGCTGAAAACCTGATCGACGACATTGGCCCCCTCGAACCCAACGGCAAACCTATCGCCGGGGCCGGTGTGGTAGGAGCCCGGAAAGAAAGGGGCATACGGCGTCAGCATGGCGGTCGCCGCAAAGCTGAACGTGGCCTGACTGTGTGGGCTGTGCTCGGCGAGATGTTTCACTAGATGCGCGGCGGCAGCGATTGCTTTCCAGTGGATGCCATCATCGGCGGCGATTATGACGCTCGAATTGGAGTGTTGAGTGCTCGGGAGAGCTTCGGCCAGCAGGCCCATAGCAATCGTGCTGTCATTGTCTCGGAGCATTGCCGGCCCAAGGTTCAGGCTGAACTGCTCGCGGGCGGCAAGAGCGTCCAACTGCTGCAAGAATGCGAGAGCTTGCTCGCGGGGCAGGCCGGCCGTGTATTCGGGGAAAGGCTGAGTGGTAATCCGAATCGTCTGCACTTCGTAGCCGCGGCTCTCAAAAGCCGTTCGGGCCGCCCGAAGGAGGGTTAGTGCATCCGCGATTTTTGCGGTGTAATTCGATCTGTCGATCTTGACGAAGGCCGTAATTGCCCGGACCTTGGGCTTGGCCGTGGACGCGGCGAAGAGAAGCTGTGGAATCGCGAGCAATGCCAGGAAAAGGAGTGACAATCTGCGGGACATTCTGGCTCCTCCAACGAGGTATCTTCGAGCGCAACGGGGATTATAGTTGCGCGAAGATTGGGCGTGGGCGGAGGCCGATTCAGGAGTGGTCTCATAAGTGATTTCCTGAGAGCAAAGCGCCGACTGATGGCTGTTCCCGGATGGCCGACGTCGATACGCCCCCATCTGCCCTAGTTGATCGGCGAACCGGCACCGAATATCACTGCCTGCGTTACTCGCAGCTTGGGACGGGGCAGATAAACTTCCAGGGCCAACTCCTGAGGACTGCTGGCTAGATATTCGACATCGTAGGTTTCTCCGAGCAACCAGGGCCAGGCGAATTCCCAGGAGTACTTCTCGACCGACTCACGCGGGTCCTGCTATAGCCGTGCGATTACGGCGGCAGGCGGCGTCCTCACGAGCATGACAGACCAGGCGCGGTGTCCGGAGCGATGAGAGGGGAGTGGCAAGGAGGGCTAAGGGAAAGATTCAGGTGCCGAGGGAACCCCGGTATGAAGGAGCTCCCTCGGCGCCGGCAGGACCGACGACGTGGTCACTTTCGCTGCGTCCAGGTTCCCGGGTCTAGAACACTCCCGAGCGTCGGGCTCCGGGCAACTACGGTAACGGGTTCAGCGTGCCCAACTTTACTGGGTCGACCTTCATCTGTCTGGAAGAGCCAATGATAACGGCGCTTGTAGGTTTCCAAGAAACCTTCACCTTCCGGATTCCGGCACTCCCGAGGTTGAGGACAATGGTGTCGGGCATCACGAAAAACAATTCAATACCAAGATAGGCCATTTCATAGGGGAGAGAATAACTCGGGAGAATTTTACCGTCCATCGAATCCCCTTGGTCGCAGGGTGAGGGCGGTTGAGAGAATTCCCCTTCCTAGCGTTAATCAGCCAGCGAATAGAGGGTCCTTCGACTACGTCCGACTGCGCCTCACTTCGCTCAGGATGACAGGAGCGGGGAGGTGACAGCAGGAATGGAGATCGAAGATACGCTCTTGTGTACCCGCGCTCGGCGGACAAGAGTGTCCGCCCCCCACGTCTTTATGTTCCTGGCTGCGTTCCGGGGCGAAGGATTAGCTGTTGGGCGGTAGTCATGACGCGTGCGCGGATCAATAGAGTGCTGATTAGCGACGTAAGGCCTGAGGCGGCGAAGATCATGGCGAGGATGACGAATTGGTAGATGGCGGCGTAGACGGGACGGGCTCCAGAGAGGAGCATGCCGGCCATGAGGCCGGGGATCCAGACAATGCCGAGGGAGCGGAGGTTGTCGATGGCGGGAATGAGGCTGGCTTCAAAGGAGGCCTGGGTGTAGGGAGCAATGCTGGTGGGGCCGTCGGCGCCGAGGGCGAGGGCGGTTTCGATTTCGCCGGTGTGGGCGAGAACGTCAGCACGGAAGCGGTTCAGGGCGAGACCGTTGGTGTTCATGGCGTTCGCGATCAGCATGCTGCCGACGGGAACCAGCGCAGTGATAGGCGTGTCGATGACGCCAAGCGCGACCATGATGGCGATGACGGATCCGGCGCCGCAGGCGATGGCCCAGAGCGAAACCTGGAAAGCTCCTGGCATTCCCTTGGCGCGCTTGGCGGATGTGGCACCGGCGGCGACGATCATGGCGACAAGGAGGAAGGTGCTGGTCCAGCCGGGAGCGCGCAATAGAAGAAGGAGGATGGAGCCGACAGCGACAATCTGGACGAGACCTCGCGCCATGGCGACGGTCAGTTCCCTCCCGAGGTGGATGCCCCGTTGCGAGGCGGCGAGCATGACGAGTATCGCGGCGAGGGCGGCGGCGGCAGCCTGGGCGATGCCGAGTTGCAGTTGCCCGTGAAGGAATAGTTTAAGCATGGAGGATCTCCGTGGTGGCGCCTCTGCGGGTGATGCGGCCTTGTTCAAGGATGTGGACGCGGTCGGCGAGGCGCTGCGCCTGGGCAGCGTCGTGCGTGACGAGAACGCAAGGGATTCCCTGCTCGCGGTTGATTTTCTGGATGACGGCTTCGACTTCGCGCTTGGCTTCTTCGTCGAGCGCGGAGGTGGGCTCGTCGAGGAGGAGGACTTCAGGTTGATTGGCTAAGGTGCGGGCGAAGGAGACGCGCTGCGCTTCGCCTCCCGAGAGATTAGCAACGTCGCGGGTGGCGAAACCGGGCACGCGGACGGCGGAGAGAAGATCTTCGAGTTGGGCATCGGGGAGGTCCTGGCCGCGCTGACGCGGGCCGAAGCGGAGATTGTTGGCGACGGTTCCCGGGAAGAGGTACGGGCGCTGGGTGACCATACCGATTCGACGGCGGAGTTCGGGGGGCGAAATCTGGCGGTAGTCGAGATCGTGGAGGTAGACGGTTCCGTCGGTGGGCTCGTCGAGGCGGTTGAGCAACCTTAATAAGGAGGACTTGCCGGAGCCGCTGGGGCCGAAGATGGCGAGGGTTTCGCCCTGGTGGATGGCGAAGGTGGCGGCCGTGACGAGGACCTTGCCGGGGACGGAGCGGCCGAGGTTTTCGGCGCGGAGGATGGGCTGCTTGTTGGTCATGTATTCTGCGTTCGTTAGTTTATCGGTAGCGGAGGAAAATCTTAAAACGCGGAGACCGCAGAAAACGCAGAGAAAAGCCTATCTCAGAAAAGATGGATGCACAGGGGCACAGAGATCGTTGCCGGAAAAAGCAAACTTCATGACTGTCAGCTAGGCGCGAAGCTCAACGAGTGTAATGGGCATCTCGCGGGTCATCAACGTTAAGGCCTCCACTCGTACGATGGGCTCCGCTTAGAACTCCAACCACCCATCCTCCACCTAACGAGATCGCGAGTCTGACCAAAGTGAGCTTTGGACTCAAGTAAGAAAACCTATCGCCAAAGCAATCGCCAGTCGAGATACCTGGTGATCGTGAAATACAAGAACATCCCAAGCCCCCACCTGAGCACGCCACAACCCATACAAACTGTGCCATGTTAAGGTGTTGATTGCGACGGTCTATTCGCCAGATTCCAAACGCAGACGGGACACCTAACCTGCGAAGAATTGCGGGCGCCACGAAGCCCGTCCACAACAAATCACAGGTTAGTCCGATGGCAGAGTAGGTAAGAGCAGCCACACCCAACAATTTACCCCAATTCCGCAGTAGCGGCTGCGGTGACAAGGCTTTGCGTCAGAGCCACGACCGACTCACAATCCCCAGGTTAGCCTCCAAAGAACGGAGGCGAACCTGGGGCACCGTCCTTGATTCCTTGTCTGCCTCTTAATAAGTTTGCAGACTCGTGTGCAAGTCTTTGCAGGCGGAGCGTTCTGCGTTCGAAACCCTTAAAACTGGGAACCCGCGGGCGTCCGGACACGTCTGACCATAATATGGGTCGCGGGGGAGCCCGCGAGTGCTGGTAGGGAGGATCGGATGTACCGGCGAAGGCTGATGGGCGCGGCGTTCTTTTTCCTCATGGCAACAGTAGCGCTGTCGGCAGCGGCTGGTTTCGGGCAAAAGGTGGGTGCCGCGGAGACGGTCGACCCGTCGCAGATTGTTGCTCGGTCGCAGGCGAGCAGTCCTCCGCAGTCGCTGGTGCCGGGGCTGAGCGTGATTGCTGAGCCGACGGCTGGCCCGAATCAAAAGGAACCCCCTCAGACCGCGCGGCAGGCGCTTTTGGAGATGCTGCTGGCGAGGACGCCGGACGCTTTCGAAAAGCACTTGCCAAGTGCGACACGAGAATTCGTCAAGACCGCTCTTGGAGTCATGCCACTGCAAGCCGTGATCGGATTCCTCGGAGATCTGCAGCAGACGGGACGCGAGCTGGAGAGTTCTGAGACAGGCCCCACGCTGATTCGGACGCGAGATTCGGGAAGCGAGCAAGCCATCGAGTTGACGGTGGAAGACGAGATCGACGGAGGAGACCAGGTGGATTTGCGGCTGGCAGTGCACATCTATCGTGCGGGACGGGCCCTGCCACTGCCGTTTGTGCCGACGTTTGATTGCCGTATGGTAATGGAGGAGGGTGTGTGGCGGCTGAGCGAGTTGGCCCTGAATCTGCGGCTGCCGCTGGGTGATGCGGGGTGGCTGGATGAGGTAAAGCAGAAAGTGGAAAAGGGCACGGCGCAGACGCACGAGATGTTGGTGCTGCGGCGCATGCGCATGCTTCTGGCCACGGAAATGACGTATGCGGCCTCTTATCCGGCGGTGGGGTTTACGTGCGCGCTTTCGGATTTGGCCGGGTCGGATGCGGGGCATCCGGGGCCTCGGGCGGCGATGTTGATCGATGACGAGCAGGCGAGTGCGCTGTCGGGTGACTACCTGTTTTCGCTGAGCGATTGCTCGGGTGGGCCGGTGAGGCATTTCAAGTTGGCCGCGGTTCCGCAGAATCCGGAGAACGGAGAGCGTGCGTTTTGCTCGGATGAGTCAGGCGAGGTCCGGTATGCGGACGATGGACGGGCGGCGAGTTGTTTGGCGGAGGGGGAGAGGTTGCCTTAGCTAAAGATCAAAGGGCAGCGAAGAGCGCGAGCCTTCTAGTGAGAATTCCTATTTAGGCGGTTGCATGTGCGGAGCAACATGGGGTCCCCTTCGGCTCCGCTCAGGTCAGGCTTTCGACTGCGTTCGTCTGTAGCTTCATTTCGCTCAGGATGACAATCGATAAAGATTGATTTCAAAAAACGATGCGCGGTTGCACCAACATCTCAACGCACGGAGCGGACGCTGGCGCGGAGTTCTTCGACGATTTCGAAGGCGGCGCGGCGGGCTTCTTCGTCTTTGGTGACGTCGAAGGAGATGGCGCCGACACGGGCGTGACCACCGCCGCCGTAGCGCTCGCAGACTTTTGCCAAGTTGACCGTGGGCTCCGTTGGGGCCCAGGGGTTGGAGCCGACGGAGACCTTGACGCGGAAGCTGCTCTTGCTTAAACCAACACTGTAGATACTCTCCGGATGTAAATAATAAGGAACGAACTTGTTGTAGCCTTCGAGTTCGTGGTCGGTGACGTCGAAGAAGATGGTGGCGTCCTTGCATTCGGTGCGCTCGCGCAGAATTCCCATGGAGAGTTCGTGGCGCTTTAGGAGCGGCGGAAGCAGCGGTGCGACGAAGGGGGCTTCGAGAATCTCGGCGAGTGACTTGGTGGCGAGCAGCGGGATCAGCTGCGGAACAAAATTGGAATCGGGCGCGGACTCGATGACCATCGTGAGCTTCATGGCCGGCTCTTTCATCTCGACAGCGCTCTTGGCGTCTTCATATAGAGCGCCGTCGATGATGTCGGTCCATTTGACGAGGTCTGCGACGGCGGCGGCGTTGAAGCCGAAGCGCTGCTCGGCGATCATGGCGATGAAGCTGGTGCAGGATTTGAAATCGGGGTCGTAAAACTTGCGGTTGCCCTGGTCCTGCTCGAAGTGGGCGGCGTCTTCTGGAGAGAGGAAGGCGCTCTCGTGGTGGTCGAACCACCAAGTGATTTTGGGCGAGCTGGAATATTTAAAGTCAACGATGGCGTTTTCGTCGCCGTCGAATTGCTTTTCGTCGAAGAGGGCCCCGGCGCGGTGGAGAAGGCCGGTGAATTGGAACTCGACGTCGTTGCGGATGCGCTCGCGATAGAAGCGTGAGAAGAGCGCGGCGGAGGAGGCTCCGTCGAAGCACTTGTCGTGATAAAAGACGCGGACTTTCAAGTGCGATCCTTCCGGAAGCGGCAGCCGCGGGTTCGTGGGCGCGGCCTCCAATTCTTCGAAATGAAAAGCGTATAGGATTACGTTCCTGGGACAATCTGTCAAGCACGGCGGACAGAGTTGGCGGCGGGCCCAGGTTAGCGTGCAAAGAGCGCACGCGCACCTGGGGCACCGATCGTGGGAAAAGCGACCTACGGAAACACCCGGTCCCTCGACTACGTTCGGCTGTCGCTCACTTTCGCTCGGGATGACAATTTCTTGAAGTAAGAAAACTGGGTTCGATTTCCACAGCCGACAACTTCACAATGCAAAGTGATAACTTCACCGTTCCGGGCATGACGAATGAGGCCCGGAGTCGTCTAACCTCGCTTGATGCCGGGAGGGGGAATGTCACAGTCACGCCGCAAATTTCTGGCTAGTTCATCCTTGGGCCTTCTGGGAGCGGCGGTCGCGGGGCTGCGGGCGCAGACGCAGAAGCCGGGGAATTTGCCGCCGGGGATGCCTCCGGCGTTTGGGACGGGAGCGGAGGTAGGGCCTGAGGTTTCGGTGGCCACGTTTGCGGAGGCAGAAAAGGTTGTGCAGTTCCCGCTCAAGGACGCCGAACGGGCGATGGCCGCTGAGAGCTGGCGGCGCACGATGGCCTCGCTGTATGAGCGGCGGACGGGGCCGCGGAAGCTGGCGCTCGAGCAGACGATGGCTCCTGCTTCGGTGTGGGATCCAGCGATTCCGGGCGTGCGGGTGGTGGAGCGAGGCGAGCGGTTTGTGCGGAGCACCGGGGATCCGGGACCTTTGCCTGCGCGGGATGAGGACATTGCGTTTGCATCGGTGACGCACCTCTCGCGGTGGATCGAGCAGCGGAAGCTGACTTCTGAGAAATTGACGAACATCTATCTCTCGCGGCTGGAGCGATTCAATTCGACTTTGCGGTGCGCAATCACGGTGACGAAGGAGTTGGCGCTGCAACAGGCACGGCAGGCGGATGGAGAGATTGCGGCGGGACACTATCGCGGACCGCTGCATGGGATTCCCTGGGGTGGGAAGGATTTGCTGGATACGGCCGGGATTCCGACGACGTATGGGGCGGAGCCGTATCGGAATCGAGTTCCGGCGAAGGATGCGATGGTGGTGGAGCGGTTGCACGCGGCGGGCGCGGTGCTGGTGGCAAAGCTGAGCCTGGGGGCGCTGGCGCTGAATGATGTGTGGTTCGGCGGGCAGACCAAGAATCCGTGGCTGCTGGAGGAAGGGTCGTCGGGATCGAGCGCGGGGCCGGGAGCCGCGACGGCCGCGGGATTGGTAGGATTTTCGATTGGAAGCGAGACGGGCGGCAGCATTGTTGGGCCCAGTATGCGATGCGGGGTGACGGGCCTGCGTCCAACCTATGGGCGGGTGCCGCGAACGGGAGCGATGACGCTGTGCTGGTCGCTGGACAAGCTGGGGCCGATGACGCGGCATGTGGAGGACGCGATGCTGGTGCTGCGGGCGATCTCGGGGCCGGATGCGGGGGATGTGGCGAGCGTACCGAGTCATCTGGACTTCGATGCGGGAGCGCCGATTCATGGGCTGCGCGTCGGGTATTTTCCCAAGTGGCTGGACACGAATCCTGCGACGGCGGTCGATCGTGAGGCGGTGGCGCATGTGCGAAAGCTGGGAATGGTTCCGGTGGAAATGGGGCTTCCGGACTGGCCCTATGACTGCCTGAACCTGATTTTGTTTGCCGAGGGGGCGGCGGCATTCGAAGAACTGACTTTGAATGGCGGGATGAACCAGCTCACGATGCAGGTGCCGGATGCGTGGCCGAATATTTTTCGCGAGGCGCGGTTTTTGTCGGCAGTGGATTTTGTGCAGGCAGACCGGTTGCGAAGGAAAGTGGCGCAGGAGATGGAGCACGTGTTCACGCAGGTCGATTTGCTGCTGGTGCCTTCGCTGCGGGATGAGATGCTGACCATCACAAATTTCACGGGGCATCCGTCGCTGACGCTGCGGGCAGGGTTTATTGAGGTGCGGAAAGCGCGGAGCGATTGGGCGCCCGATCCGAAGAACCCGGCGCCCACGTTTGCGAGTCCGCGGTGGGTACCACATGGGGTGACGCTGATTGGGCGTCTGTTTGATGAGGGGACGATCGGGCGGGTGGGGTTGGCGCTGGAGCGATCGTTTGGGGTGGTGGATGAAAGGCCGCCAGGGTTTTGAGGCAAGCCGATCTTGAGGCAGGAGAAGCTCTTAACCCCACAGCGCGCGAAAGCGATGGAGAGGCGAAGCGTTCCGAGAACTCCTTTTCAAGCCTGTGCCCTCCTTAGGGAACACGGGGTCCTTCGACTTCGTTCGGCTCGCACCTCACTTCGCTCAGGATAACAGTACAGATAAGATTTCGACCTCGTGTCGCTGTCGTGAGTTAGCGAACAAGAGTTTCCGCCCCACACCAATCGTGCCTGTATAATCCCCAGCCATGGCGGTGGCTGCAGGGCAGAGGTTCGGGCCTTATCAGCAGGCGAAATCCCGGGCAGGGCGAGGGATCTTGTGCTAAGCCCAGGTACAAGACTCGGCCCCTATACCATCCACTCGGGCATTGGCGCCGGCGGGATGGGCGAGGTGTACAAGGCCCATGACTCGCGGCTTGATCGCGATATTGCTATTAAAGTTCTTCCCTCTTCGTTCTCTTCCGATCCAGACCGGCTGCTGCGTTTCACGCAGGAAGCGCGGGCCGCGGCGGCGCTAAACCATCCGAACATTCTTGCGATTTACGACATCGGCGAGTTCGAGCGGGCTCCCTATATCGTTTCGGAGTTGCTGGTCGGCGAAACTTTGCGCGACCGACTGAAGGCGGGGCCTGTGCCTACCCGCAAGGCGGTTGAGTATGCGCTGCAGGTTACGCGGGGGCTGGCAGCGGCGCATGACAAGGGCATCGTGCATCGCGATCTGAAGCCGGAGAACATTTTCATCGCGCAGGATGGGCGAGTGAAGATTCTCGACTTCGGGCTGGCGAAGCTGACGCGGCCGGAGGCGGATTCGTCGGGCGATTCGGCTACGCAGCAGGTGGTGACGGACGCGGGGATGGTGATGGGGACCGCGGGGTACATGTCTCCGGAGCAGGTGCGAGGGAAGATTACGGATTCGCGAACGGACCTGTTCTCATTTGGAGCGATCCTGTACGAGATGCTGTCGGGCAAGCGGGCGTTCCAGGGAGATTCTCCAGCGGACACGATGAGCGCGATTCTGAAGGAGGAGCCGCCGGAGTTGTCTGAGGCGGCGCGAAACGTGCCTCCGGCGCTGGAGAAGATTGTTCGGCATTGCCTGGAGAAGAATTCGGCGGAACGGTTTCATTCGGCGAGCGATGTGGCGTTCAGCCTGGAGGCACTCACCGAGATATCGACGGCGTCCAAGAGCGGGGCGCAGGCGATTGCGACGGAGGAACCGGAGAAGAAGAAGCGAGGGCTGCTGGTGCCGATCCTGACCGGGCTGGTGGCCGCGGGATTGTGCCTGGGGTTCTATGTGGCGGGCAAGCGGTCGAGCGCGTGGTCGGCGCCGTCGTTCCATCGGCTGACGTTCCGGCGGGGAACGATTCCCGCGGCGCGGTTCTCTCCGGATGGACAGACGATTGTGTACAGCGCGGCTCTGGAAGGCCGACCGGAAGAGCTGTTCACGACGCGCTTCGACAGTACGGATTCGCGTCCGCTGGGGCTGGAGAAGGCGGAGTTGCTCGGGATCTCCTCGAGGGGAGAGCTGGCCACGAGCCTGAGTGTTAGCCAGTTCTCTCCGTTCGTGAGAATCGGAACGCTGGGAAGAATGCCGCTTGCTGGTGGAGCACCGCGGGAAGTTTCGGAAGACGTTACCTGGGCGGATTGGACCCCCGATGGATCGGATGTGGCTGCCGTGCGCGTGGCTGCGCGGCGATTTCAGCTCGAGTTTCCATTGGGGCGAGTCATTTATCAACCTCGGGGGTGGGTCAGCCATGTGCGCTTCTCGCCCAAAGGCGACCTGATCGCGTTCGATGACCATGTGGAGACGGGAGATGACGGACGAGTGGTGGTCGTCGATCGGCAAGGGAACATCAAACAGACATCGAGTTTCTTCATCACCGTGCAGGGGGTGGCGTGGTCGCGTGACGGCAAGGAGGTATGGTTCACAGCTTCGCGGGAAGGCGCGGCGCGTGCGCTTTATGCGGTTGATTTGTCGGGAAAAGAGCGAATGATACTACGAGTTCCCGGGACGCTTACCTTGCAAGACATCACGCACGATGGGCGGGTGTTGCTCACGATCAGCAACGAACAGTTTGGCATTATGGGGCTTCGGTCGGGCGACGCGAGTGAGCGAAACCTTTCCTGGCTCGACTGGTCAATTGTTTCGGATATTAGTGGCGACGGAAAAAACCTATTGTTTCATGAGACCGGCGAAGGTGTCGGGCCGAACTACTCGGTCTTCATGCGTGGCATGGATGGTTCTCCCGCAGTGCGGCTGGGAGGGGGCGAGTTTCCAGCACTTTCACCCGATGGGAAGTGGGTAGCGGCGCTGAACCACCAATCTCCAGATCAGTTGGAATTACTGCCTGTGGGCGCGGGCCAGCCCCGGCAAATCACGCATGACTCGCTGGACCGCTCTCGAGTGGGTTGGGTCCCGAACGGCAAGGCGCTGCTTTATCTGGCGTCGGAGCCGAACCATCAGCCACGGACTTACATGCTGAACCTGGAAGACGAGAAGTCTCGCCCGATCACGCCGGAAGGGGTGTTGGGACTTCTGGTCTCGCCGGACTCCAAATATCTGCTGGCGCGAGACCCGGAGCGCAAGCGATGGCTCTACCCGCTGGAGGGCGGGGACCGGCAGCCAGTTTCTGCGGCGATTTCGAATACCGATCAGATGATCGAGTGGGAACCGGATGGGAAGAGCGTGCTGGTCGCGGAGCGTGGAAACCCGCTGGTGGTTTGGCGGGTGTATCTGAATTCAGACCGACGCGAGCGAGTGCAGAGCTTTGCTCCGTCGGATGCCGCGGGGATTGTGACCGTGGGTGGAGTGCGGTTCAGCGCGGATCGGAAGAGCTATGCGTATTCCTACTACCGGATTCTGTCGGATTTGTATGTGGTGGATGGGATGAAGTAGCAACATCCCCTTGAACCATTTAAACCGGACGAGTCGCGCACAGCTTAGTCCGCCCTTGCGTTCCCAGCTTTGGCGTCATTGTAATGTGGTGGTTGGGGACATGGTTTCGGCTGGGGCTAAGGTTACACATTCCCACCCGAGCGTCAGGATGTAACGCCGCTTCGGGTGCTGCCTGTTCAGTTCTTCGACCACGGTGGCGCAACTCCCGTCATCCGCGCATAGGCAACGAGTTGCCCCATGTGTTCATTCGCATGTACGAGGATGCGCAGATACATGCCATCGACTGTTGCATCCCGATCGGCGATGTGGACTTTGCGCTGCAGGTCCTCCGGTTTCTCCGCAAGATGAGCTTCTCTCACTGCGTCCAGCGAGCGCTTCAGCCAGCGAATCACATCGGCTTTAGAGGTAACCGCCCTCTCTGCATCCTCTTTGAGGTCCGCGGGCATTTGGGGGCCCGTGACACTCAGCAAGTAGAAATTTGCACTCACAATGTGCATGTACACTTCGCTCGTCGAGCGAACTCCCGCCGGGGTGGCCTCGGCCAGCGCTACCAACTGCTGGGAAACGTGTTTCCACTCGCCGTCATAGCCCTGCCAAATGCCCTCGGGATACTTCTGCGCGGAAGCAAGTGAAGCCGTCAACACGAACAAGACGCAAAGAACTTTCAGTGACGATGTGCTCACAGCGTAGCCTCTCTCTGCGGAACCACCCGCAGCCAATGGCTGACATGGTACTAGAAAGCATACTTGACAAAATGTCACATTAGATTTATTCTAATCAATACATGAATTCCGAGGAGATTCGACGATCCCTGGAGGAATCCGGGTTGCGGTGCACGCCGCAACGCTATGCGGTCATGGCATTCCTGGTGGAGTGCCACCGCCATCCCACCGCGGCGGAAATTTTCGAGGCCGTGAATCGGATGGATCCGCGTTCGTCGAGAGCTACTACCTATAACAATCTGCGGGACCTGGTTGAGGCGGGATTGGTACGGGAAGTGGCGGTCGAGGGCCGGGCTGCGCGATTTGATGCGAAGGGGTTGCGGCATCACCACTTTATCTGCGACCGCTGCGGCAATGTGGAGGACATCGAGTGGTACAACGTGCCGAAGCCGGCTGCGGGTTCGCTGGGGAAACGCGTGCTTCGGGAGTCGGAAGTGATTTTTCGCGGGTTGTGCACGAAGTGCGCGCCGCGGAGCGGCTGGCTGAGAACGCCACGTTGAGCGGAACGGATTCCTCCTGCCTCGCTTCGCTCGCGCAATTGAATGCATGCTACAGAAGTTCGTCACAGATTTCTTCGACCACTTCAAGGAAGATGCTAGTCGTATAACCAGGAACTCATCTAACCAAAGAACTCATCCCTGCGGCGGGGAGGCCCGCCCGCAATCATCAGGAGAAAAATATGGCAACCGAAGCGAAGTGCCCTTTCACGAGCACAACTCCCGCCCACACGAACCGTGACTGGTGGCCAAACCAGGTGGACCTTCAAGTTCTTCACCAGCACTCTTCCCTGTCGAACCCGATGGGCGAAGAGTTTGACTATGCCCAGGAATTCAAGAGTCTCGATCTGAATGCCGTGGTCAAGGACCTGCATGCCTTGATGACGGACTCCCAGGACTGGTGGCCGGCTGACTTTGGACACTACGGCGGGTTGTTCATTCGCATGGCATGGCACAGCGCCGGGACGTACCGCATTGGCGACGGCCGTGGCGGAGCGGGAGCGGGACAGCAGCGCTTTGCGCCGCTCAATAGCTGGCCGGA
>Ga0306920_100000569_pt1 | contig 43238 bp, 40 predicted proteins | sample flu12Cox44000170_FD_204666 | JGI IMG/M metagenome (GOLD analysis project Ga0306920, IMG submission 204666) | Lab enrichment of tropical soil microbial communities from Luquillo Experimental Forest, Puerto Rico - flux4day.12C.oxic.44.000.170 (v2)... | ecosystem: Environmental > Terrestrial >... | reverse complement strand
ACGCTCCGGTCGCGCAGCTCCTCGAGTCGCCCGCCGAGGCTCGTGGCATGCGCGAGGTCGGCGAGCGGGATGATGTGGCGGATACCGTGCAGCCGGCCGCCGGCGGGTCCGGCGTTTATAGACTCCCAGAGCGAGCCGTCACTTGGCAAAGCGTTCGTACAACCTGACGAAGTCGCCGAAGGTCACGGGAAACTCGATGGCTTCCGTCGCGTTGAACGGATCGACGCCGAGCGAGTCCTCGAGTCGAGCCACGATGATGGCGAAGCTCAGCGAATCGAGTCCTGACTGCACCAGCTGCAGCTCCTCGGACAGCGGCGCAAGCGTCCGGTCCTGCTCCCTGGCGACCTGTTGGAATTGCGCCGTGATGGTGGATTTCACCGACACCGACTTCACCGCCATCTGTGTTCGCCTCCTGGCTGGTCGGAACATATATTATCTGAGTCTGTGTCCTTGCAATGGCCGACTGGCACACAGATCGGATGGCGGCTGGACCCGGATGCGGGTGCGCCTGCGCAGGACTGCAACGGCGGCGGCGCCGGGTTTGCCGGCCAAAGCGGACATGGCGCCGTAGGTGGCGCGCCTACGCGCTGTGCTACTTGCGGCCTTCCGGTCGAGACCGACGCCGCCTGTATAATGCCGGCCCATCTTTACTCGCTCCTGAAAAGGTGCCATGTCCGATAAAGCCGCTTCCAAACGGCAGCTCTCTGCCCCGGCAAATGCCGACACGCTCATCGCCGAGGTCGCACGGCTCATCGTCCAGGCGCTGAATCTGGAGCTAGCGCCTGCGGAGATCGCACCCGATCAGCCGCTCTACGGCGAGGGCCTCGGGCTCGATTCGATCGACATCCTGGAAATCGCGCTCGTGGTATCGAAGCACTACGGAGTACAGCTGCGCGCCGACAGCGAGGAGAACGGGCGCATCTTCGGCTCGCTGCGCCAGCTGGTCGACTACATTACTGCGCACCGCACGAAGTAGACCTCTGGCCACGCTGCCGCTGATTGCGCATGACTCCCCCGACGCGGTAGTCGCGTACCGCGCCGGTGCGCCCATCTTCGTGCCCCAGTTCCTGGGTGACGTGCACCGCCTTGCGCGTTCGTTCCCACCGTGCACCCACGTACTGAACGCGTGTGTGGATCGCTATCATTTCACGGTGGCCCTCGCCGCGGCGCTCCTCTCCGGGCGCACCAGCCTGCTCCCTTCGAGCCAGGCGCCGGATATGATGCGTCAGCTCGGAGCCTTTGCGGCGGATGTGATCTGCCTTACAGACGAGCCCGAGCGCGGCCACGGACTGCGCTGCATGGCCTATCCGCGCGAGGGCGTCGATGCGTGCGCGGACAGTACTACATCGTTCTGCGCGACAAATCGCATGGCCCTCATCGATGAGGGGCAGCTGCTCGCCTATGTCTTCACCTCGGGCTCCACGGGCGCCCCGCTCCCCTACCGCAAGAGCTTCGGGCGGCTCGTCGCCTGCGTACGCGAGCAGGCACGGCGGCTGGGTTTCGCCGGCGCTCACCGCTGGGCCATTCTCGCCACGGTGCCGCCGCAGCACATGTACGGACTCGAGGCGAGCGTGCTGCTGCCGCTCGCCAACGGGCACGCACTGTGCGCCGAGCGACCTTTTTATCCTGCCGATGTAGCGGCCGCTCTCGAGCGGGTGCCCCGCCCGCGCGCACTCATTTCGACTCCGGTGCACCTGCGCGCGCTACTCGCCTCGGGTGTGGCGCTGCCGCCCGTGGATCTCGTGCTGTCCTCGACCGCGCCGCTCCCACAGCAGCTGGCGGCGGAGATCGAAGGGCGCTTCGACGCCCGACTGCTCGAAATCTACGGCTCGACGGAGACCGGGCAGATTGCCCTGCGCCGGCCTACACAGACCGCCGAGTGGTGCCTGTATCCGGGCGTGTCGCTCGAGCCCGAGGGCGAAGCGAGCTGGGCGAGTGGCGGACACATCGAGCAGCGAACGCGTCTCCAGGACGTGCTGGAGATGACGGGGAAAGATCGCTTCCTGCTGCATGGCCGCGCGACCGATCTCGTCAACATCGCCGGCAAGCGCAGCTCGCTCGCCTACCTCAATTATCAGCTCAACTCCATCCCGGGCGTCGAAGACGGCGCTTTCTTCCACGTGGAGGAGTCGCCCCAGCGCTCGCACACTGGCATCGAGCGCGTCGCCGCCTGCGTGGTGGCGCCGTCACTCGATGCCACGCGGCTTCTCATGGCGCTGCGCCAGCGCATCGACGCGGTATTCCTGCCACGGCCGCTGGTGTTCGTTGCGCAGCTGCCGCGCAACGGGACCGGAAAGCTTCCGCTCACCACTCTGCGCTCGCTCGCCGCGCGGGCGAAGTCCGCTGCCACGGGCTGAGCCATGCCATGGACGAGCTGACGACGCTCACGATCGCCGCCGAGCACCCAGCGCTCGCCGGACACTTTCCCGGTGCGCCCGTGCTTCCGGGAGTGGTGCTGCTCGATGAGATGGTTCGCGCGGTGGAGAGCGGCGCGGGTGCGGGTCGCTGGCGGATCGGCGCGGCGAAGTTCGTGCGCCCGGTGCACGCCGGTGAAACCCTGACTCTCGGGCAGGAGCGGCTTCCCAATGGCTCGGTCCGTCTCAGCGTGCTCCGTGCCGGGGAGCCCGTCGCTCATGGAGTGCTCGTTCCGGACGACCGGGGACCGGCTGAGGCCGAGCGCGAGCCACACAACATCGCCTTGCAGCTCGGGAACGCCGCGCGTGGCGGCGATGCGGTTCAGCGGTCGGGCGCCAAGCACCCTGGCGCCGCCGCACACTGGGCGAGACAACCCGAGCGCGGCAGCGCATTGCTGCTCGAGATGATGATGCTCATGGCGCTGCGGCTGGGTCGGCCATTCTCGCGCGCCCTCCTTCACTTCATCTCCGCTTACTTCTTCGTGTTCGCGCCGCGCGCGCGCCGTCACGGGCGCGCCTACCTGCGCCGCGCACTCGGGCGCGAGCCCACGGCAATCGAGCGCTATCGCCAGGTGTTTGCCTTCGCCACCACCCTTCTCGACCGGCTGTATCTGACGCGCGAGCGCTACGACCTGCTCGAGATCTCCATTGAGGGCGAGGAGCTCATGCGCGCGGCGCTCGAGCGCGGCCAGGGAGCGTTTCTGCTCGGCGCACACCTCGGCAGCTTCGAGATGGTGAGTGCCCTCGGGCACCGGCAGCCAGGACTGCGTGTGGCGCTCGCGATGTATACGGAGAATTTGGGTCGCGTTGCAGCACGCATGGGCTACGGGCCCGGTGGCACTGCCGAGATCATCCCACTCGGCCAGCTCGAGAGCATGCTGCGCATCCGCGACTGCCTGGAGGAAGGCAAGTTCGTGGGCATGCTGGCCGACCGTACCTTCCGCGACGCGCCGCGGCAGTCTGTGCCCTTCCTCGGGGAGGCGGCGCTCTTTCCCACGGGCCCGATGCGCGCCGCAGCGGCGCTGCGGCGGCCCGTGATCTTCATGGTGGGGCTGTACCGCGGCGGCAACCGCTACCACGTGCTTTTCCGCACGCTCGCCGACTTCTCACAGCCCACTCCGCTCGGCCGCGAGACCGCAGTACGCGCAGCGATCGAGCGCTACGTGGCGCTTCTCGAGGAATGCTGCCGGAGCGACCCCTACAACTGGTTCAACTTCTATAATTTCTGGGGAGCCGATGCGTGAGACGCGTGCTCCCTGCCTGCGCGGTGCTCGCCTGCACATTGTCGCTCGTCAGCCAACCGCTGCCGTGCACCGCGGCCGAACCTGCCGGCGATGCCGCGGCGTTCGGAGAGCTGCTGAAGCTTCTCGCCGCCCGGCAACACGGGCATGTGACCTTCACCGAGGTGCAGCAGCTCTCGATCCTCGACCAGCCCCTGCATTCCTCGGGTGAGCTGCTGTACGACGCCCCGAACCGCCTCGAGAAGCGCACGCTCGAGCCACGCTCCGAAGACCTGCTGCTCGAGAACGGCGTGCTCACGGTCGAGCGCAATCATCACCGGCGCAGCGTAGCCCTGCGGGATTTCCCGCAGGCGGCGCCCTTCGTGGAGAGCGTGCGTGCCACACTCGCCGGCGATCGCGCCGCGCTCGAGCATTACTTCACCGTGCACTTCTCGGGTAACCTCGACCGCTGGTCCCTCGAGCTCACACCCGCCGATACCGCACTCAGGCGCACCGTGCAGCGTGTCCTCATCGCCGGCGAGCATGACCGCATACGCACCGTCGAGGTCCACCAGAGTGATGGCGACAGCTCCACGCTCACCATCGGACCCGAACTCACCCCATGAGGCGTGGCGGCGTTGCGGCCACCCTGATCTGGGCACTCTGCGCGATCCTCGCCGTCATCATCGTCCTTCACGCCCATTACACCGCGGACCTTTCGGCGTTTCTTCCACGGCGCGCGAGCGCCACGCAGCGTCTTCTGGTGGAGCAGTTGCGCGAGGGCCCGGCGGCGCATCTGATCATCGCCGCCATCTCCGGCGGCGACGCCGACACGCGGGCCGAGGTTTCGAGCCGCATGGCTGCGCGGCTGCGCACGGACCCCTCGTTCGCAGCGATCGACAACGGCGATGAGGCGCAGCTGCAGCGCGACCGTGAGTTCCTCTTCCAGCACCGCTACCTCCTGAGCCAGCGCGTCACCCCTGAGCGCTTCACGACGAGCGGTCTGCACGAGGCGATCGGCGAGGCCCTCGATGTGCTCTCTTCTCCCGCCGGGCCGCTGGTAAAGCCGCTCTTCCTCCGCGATCCCACCCTCGAGACTCTCGCCATCATCGAATCACTCGATGCGAGTCACGCGCCGCACATCGCCTCGGGCGTATGGAGCTCACCCGATGGCTCGCGCGCCCTGATCCTGGCGCACACGCGGGCGAGCGGTGCCGACATTGACGGACAGCAGGCCGCCTGCGCGGCCCTGAAAGGCAGCTTTGCGGCCGCGCTCGCAACGCTGCCGTCCCCGCGGCGTGCGGCGCTCACCCTGAGTATGAGCGGGCCGCCCGTGTTCGCGGTCGCAGCGCGCGCGACGATCAAGGGTGAGGTGTGGCGTCTCTCCTCCCTGAGCGCCGCGTGCATCGTGGTGCTGCTCCTTGCCGTGTATCGCTCACTCCCGGTGCTCGCCCTCACGCTGGTCCCGGTGGCCTCGGGGGCACTCGCCGGAGTCGCAGCGGTTGCGCTGGGTTTTCCGGCGGTTCACGGCCTGACTCTTGGCTTCGGCGTGACCCTCATCGGCGAGTCGGTCGACTACGCCATCTACCTCTTCATTCAGCGGGCGGGCGATCCTCGTCATGTTCTCTGGCCGACCATCCGCCTCGGGGTGCTCACTTCGATCTGCGGCTTTGCCGCGCTTCTCCCCTCGGCCTTCACGGGGCTCGCGCAGCTCGGCCTCTATTCCATCGCCGGCCTGACCGCCGCGGCGCTCGTAACGCGTTTCGTGCTGCCCGCGTGGCTGCAGCGCATGCCGCCGGTGCGCGACCTGACCGGCGTCGGCACCTTTGTCGGGCGGCTCGTGGCGCGTCTGTATCCGGCGCGCGCTACGCTGCTCGTCCTCGCGCTGCTCGCCGGGACGCTGCTATACCTGCACCGCGGGGCGCTCTGGAGCCGAGAGCTCGCGGCCCTGAGCCCCATCCGTGCGAGCGACATGCAGCTCGATGAGCAGCTGCGTGCAGAAGCGGGAGCGCCCGATGTGCGCTACGTCGTGGTCGCACCGGCCGCGGACCGCGAGTCGGCGCTCGCGGCTGCGGATGCACTCAGCGCGCGGCTCTCGCCACTCATCGACGCCGGTGTGATCGGCGGCTTCGAGTCCGCGGCGCGGTTTCTGCCCCCGCTTGCGACCCAGGAGGCGCGGCGCGTGAGCCTGCCACCCGCCCCGGTGCTGCGGAGTCGCCTCGAGGAGGCGCTCAGGGGACTTCCGCTGACTGCAACACGCCTCGAGCCCTTCGTCCAGGACATCGAGCGCGCGCGCACCGCACCGCTCCTCGGGCCGGCCGACCTTGCCACCATTTCCCTTGGCCGCGCTGTCGGTGCGCTGCTCGTCAGGAGTCCGTCGGGATGGTCGGCGCTGTTACCCGTCTCGGCGCGCGGCTCCGGGGACCTTCCGTCCACAGCGGTCGAAGCGATCCGCTCGGCCGTAGCTGGCACTCCGATGCGCGCCGAGCTGCTGGACCTGAAGGGCGAAGCAGATCGGCTGTATTCGGGGTACCTGCGGGATGCAGTGCGGCTCGCCCTTGGCGGGCTCGTCGCCATCGTGCTGCTGCTCTCTTTCGCACTGCGCTCGCCTGCCCGGGTGATACGAGTTGCGGCGCCACTGATGCTCTCGGTGCTCACCGTCGCCGCAGTGCTCGTGTCGCTCGGGCACTCGCTCACGATACTGCACATCGTCGGCATGCTGCTCATCGTGGCCGTGGGCTCGAATTACGCGCTTTTCTTCGATCGCACCGCCACGCATTCGCAGGCCGGCTCGATGCCACTCGTGCTCGCGTCGCTCCTCACCGCCAACCTCGCGACCGTCATCGCTTTTGGCGTGCTGGCCTGCTCGAGTGTTCCGGTGCTCGCCGATTTAGGTACCACCGTCGCACCAGGGACGCTCCTGGCGCTTCTCTTCGCCGCCTGGCTGGCACAGCCGCCCGCGGCGACGGGCGCGGCGCCCACATGATCCCGACGGTCGTGGAGGCTGCGCACCCGGGCCGCATCGCACCGACCCGCGTGGTGATGTTGCCAGGGGCCTATAGCGGCCCCGCCGACTTTGTGCAGCAGGGGTTCGTCCGCGCCGTGCGCGAGCGCTCACTCGAGGTCGATCTGGTATACGCCGGTTTCGGGCTCGAGCAGGTGATCGACCAGAGTGTCTTCACACGTCTGCTCGAGGACATCATCCTGCCCGCACGCAAGCTCGGGGCCACCCTTTGGATCGGCGGCATTTCGCTTGGCGGGTACCTGGCGCTCGGCTGCGCCGAACGGCACCCGTGCGAGTTCGCGGGCCTGTGCCTCCTTGCGCCGTATCTGGGAAGTCACCTCATCACGGATGAGATCGCACGTGCGCAGGGTATTGAGACATGGCACCCAGGTGAGCCCGGTCATGCGGACGATGACCGGCGCATCTGGCGCTTCATTCGCACGCTGCGAGCCGGACCTCTGACGGTGCACCTGGGCGTTGGCCGCGATGATCGCTTTGCCCGCCGCCACGACCTCCTGGCAGCCGCGCTGGCGCCTGCGAGTGTGGACATCGTGCCCGGAGGCCACGACTGGCCCACCTGGCGCCGGCTGTGGGGTCGATTTCTGGATGCAAGGCTCGCTTCAGGGGCCGCGGGGCGCACGAAAAACGTGACCTGAGGGGCACGGACTCTCGCGGGATGAGCCCGCTCGCGGCAGAATTTCCCGTATGGACCGACCCTGGCGGCCAACTCCGCTACTCCGTGCATCCCTTGCACTGCACGCCGGCTCCGCAGGCGTAGTGCTCCTGCGGCCGCATTGGTGGCCATGGGCGCTGTCAGCGGTCGTGGCGGACCACCTTCTGCTCGCAGCGAGCGGGTTGTGGCCGCGGAGCCACCTGCTGGGTCCGAACTGGACACATCTTCCGCCGAGGCCCGAGACCGCGGGGGCCCTCGCCATCACCATCGACGATGGCCCGGACCCAGAGGTGACGGCCCCGGTGCTCGACCTGCTCGATGAGCACGGAGCACGCGCGACCTTCTTCTGCATTGGCGAGCGGGTGGAACGCTTCCCGGATCTCGCACGCGCGATCGTCGGTCGAGGCCATGAGATCGCCAATCACACTTATCACCACCCCATGCGCTTCTCGCTCCTCGGGCCACGCGGGGTCGCGCGTGAGATTGCCGACGCCCAGGTGGCTATCGAAGCTGCGACCGGAGAGGTGGCACGGTTCTTCCGCGCACCGGCCGGATTGCGCAACCCGTTCCTCGAGCCGGCTCTCGCGCGCGCCAATCTGCAGCTGGTGAGCTGGACCCGACGCGGCTTCGATACCGTGTACGGGAGCGCCGGTCGCGTTCTCGGAAGCCTGACCCGCGACCTTCGCGGAGGCGATATCCTGCTGTTGCACGATGGGCACGCCGCGCGTACCCCCACCGGGGTGCCCGTGATCCTGGAGGTATTGCCGCCACTCCTGCGTGCGCTCGCGGCGGCCCAGCTCGCTCCGATTACCCTCCGCGCAGCGCTGGAGCGGCCGTCGGTACCTCCGTTGTGCGCTACCTCCGGCGTGTCCTCGTGACCCGACCCAGGGGACTTGCACCGCTCATCGATGCCGCAAGCGCCTACTATCGCGGAGCGGGACGGTTTGCGTGGCACTTCGCTCGCGGAAAGCTCGGCGGCGACCCGGTTTTCGCCGCCATCCTCGCGCGCGGGCTCCTGAGTGGCCGTGCCCGCATACTCGATCTCGGCTGCGGCCAGGGACTCCTGGCCGCATGGCTGCTCGCGGCGCACTCGTGTCACGCGAGCGACGCGCCCCACCTGTGGCCGCAGGGCTGGCCAGCTCCACCCTGGCTGCGGCATTACACGGGCGTCGAGATCAATCCGCACGAGGTCGCCCGCGCGCGCCACGCGTTTGCGCTCGACCCGGGCGCCGACCTGCAGATCGTGCACGGCGACATCCGCGAGGTCGACTACGGCAGCGCCGATGCCGTAGTGATCCTCGATGTGCTGCATTACCTCGATCAGCGCGCGCAGGAGCAGGTGCTGCGCCGCGTACGGGGAGCGCTGGGACCCGGGGGACTCCTGCTGCTGCGTGTCGGCGATGCGGCCGGTGGACTGGGCTTTACGCTCAGCAAGGCGGTCGATCACACGGTGGCGCTGGTGCGGCGCCGGCGCTGGATACGACTCCAATGCCGGCCGTTGCGGGCCTGGGAGCGGCTGCTGAGCGGTTGCGGATTCCGCACGCACGCTCTGCCCATGAGCGAGGGCACTCCCTTCGTCAATGTCCTCCTGCGTGCCGAGCTCGCGTGAGTCCGCTCGCGCTCACGAGCTTTACCGCAACGAGCGCCATCGGCCGCGGGCTCGATGCGACGCTCGCGAGTCTGCGCGCGCAGCGCTCCGGGCTGGCTCCCTGCCGCTTCGAGACGGTGAGTCTCGACACCTGTGTCGGGGAGGTCGCGGGCATCGATGAGGTGAGGTTGCCGGACGGGCTCTCCGGGTTCGAGTGCCGCAATAATCGCCTCGCGTGGCTCGCGCTCACCCAGGATGGCTTCGCAGACGCGGTGGCGCAGCGCGCCGCGCACTACGGGTCGCATCGCATGGGAGTATTCCTCGGTACCAGCACTTCCGGCATCCTCGAGACCGAGCTCGCCTACCGCCAGCGCGACGCGCAGAGTGGCGCATTGCCTCGGGGTTTCCGTTATCGCGGCGCGCACAACACCTTCTCGCTCGCCGCCTTTACGCAGCGCGCCTTCGAGCTTGCCGGGCCGGCCGTGGTGATCTCCTGCGCCTGCTCCTCGAGCGCCAAGGTATTCGCCTCGGCCTCCCGCGCCATCGAGGCCGGGCTCATCGACGCGGCGGTCGTCGGCGGTGTCGATACGCTCTGCCTCACGACGCTCTACGGCTTTCACTCGCTGCAGCTCGTGGCACGCACCCCCTGCCGGCCGTTCGATGCGGCGCGCGATGGTATCTCCATCGGCGAGGCCGCGGCGTTCGCGCTCCTCGAGCGGCCGGAAGGGCCGTTGGATTCCGATGAGGTGCTGCTCCTCGGCACCGGCGAGTCGAGCGATGCCTATCACATGTCCGCTCCGCCACCGGACGGGCGCGGGGCACGAGCAGCGATGTTGCAGGCGCTCGAGGCAGCAAGGCTCGAGCCACGGGACATCGGCTACATCAACTTCCACGGTACCGGCACGCCGAGTAACGATGCCGCCGAGGGGGTCGCGGTGGCGAGCGTGCTCGGGAAAGACGTGCCCGGCAGCTCGACCAAGGGTGCGACCGGCCACACCCTCGGCGCCGCCGGCGCACTGGAAGCGGTGATCTGCGCGCTGGCACTGAAGGCGGGGTTCCTCCCGGCTGGAGTCAACACCACACAGGTCGACCCAGAGCTGCCCGTCAACTATCTGCGCGAGAACCGTAGCGCGCCTGTCACGCACGTCATGAGCAATTCGTTCGGATTCGGCGGCTCGAACTGCAGCCTCATCCTGGCGCGGGTGGGGTGAGCATGAGCGCACTGACTGCCGGGATCGAAAGCCTCGGGGTTCTCGGGCCGGGGCTGCCGGACTGGCCGGCGACCGCGCGAGTGTTATCCGGCGTCGCGCGGTGGGAACCGGCAGCCACGGTGTTGCCGCCGCCCTTGTCGCTGCCGAGCGCGGAGCGGCGGCGCACCGGAGCGGTGGTGCGGCTCAGCCTCGCGGTGGGACTCGAAGCGACCGCCAGAGCCGGCATCGACCCGGCAAGGCTTCCGGTGGTGTTCTCCTCCTCGAGCGGTGATGGACAGAACTGCCACGAGATCTGCGAGGTGCTCGCCTCGAGCGAGCGTCAGCTCTCCCCGACCCGCTTCCATAACTCGGTGCACAATGCCCCGGCCGGCTACTGGGGAATTGCCACCGGCGCCACCGCCGCCGCCAATTCACTCTGTGCGCACGATGCGAGCTTCGGAGCGGGGTTACTCGAAGCCTTGTGTCAGGTGGTCGTGGAGCGCACCCCTGTGCTACTCATTGCGTATGACACGAGCTATCCGGAGCCGATGCGCAGCGTCCGTCCCATCCCCGACGCTTTCGGGGTGGCGTTGCTGCTCGCACCCGCTGGCGGGACAGCGTCGCTGGCGCACATCGAGCTCAATCTCACCGAGGCAGCCGCCAACTGCATGGACGACCCGGAACTCGAGAATCTGCGCAAATTGATCCCGGCGGCGCGCAGCCTGCCGCTCCTGGCACAACTGGCGCGGGGCGCACCGGGATGTGTGCGCATCGACTATCTCGATGGCGCGCGCCTTGCGCTGACGGTGAGCACATGCCGCTAGACCACGCGTGGATCGAGCAGCACATTCCCCACAAGGGACGGATGTGCCTGCTCGATGAAGTGCTCTCCTGGGACGCGGTTCGCATCCGCTGCCGCAGCTCGAGCCATCGCGCAACCGACAATCCGCTGCGTGCGCACGGTCGTCTCGGCGCCGCGTGCGGCATCGAGTACGCCGCACAGGCCATGGCCGTGCACGGCGCGCTCGTCGCCGCGAGCGCGCCACTCGCGAGCACTGTCTCGGTGAGCGTCCGTGGCAGCATCGGCGACTCGGTCGGCTACCTGGCGAGCGTGCGCAATGTGACGCTGCGCGTTGCGCGGCTCGATGACCTCGAGGCGGATCTCATTGCCTCCGCCGAGCGCATCACCGGCGATGGGCGCACGGTTCTGTATGAATTCTCGGTGTGGGGTGCCCCACAGCTGCTGCTGAGCGGCCGCGCCAGCATTGTGTTCGACGCCACCTTTGGTGCGGGCCATAGGTCGCGCTCATGAGCACGAACCGGCGTGCCCTGGTCACTGGCGGCAGCGGCGGCATCGGCGCGGCGCTCTGCCGCCGGCTCGCGCGCGCCGGGCACTTCGTGTACGTGCATTCGCACCGCGGTACCGAAGTGGCGGCGGCCCTGGTGCACGAGATCCAGGAAGCGGGAGGCCTCGCCGCCGCGGTGAGCTTCGATATCACCGACGGCGCCGCGACGCGCACGGCGCTGGAAGAGATTCTCCATGCCGGCCCGATACAGATCCTGGTCAACAACGCCGGCGTGCACGATGACGCGGTGCTCCCGGGGATGAGCGCGTCGCAGTGGCATCGGGTCATCGATGTGTCGGTGAATGGCTTCTTCAACGCGACGCAGCCGCTGCTGCTGCCGATGATCCGCACCCGCTGGGGCCGCATCGTGAATGTCTCCTCCATTGCGGCGCTGATCGGTAACCGCGGTCAGGTGAACTACGCCGCGGCAAAGGGGGCGCTGAACTCTGCAACCAAGGCGTTGGCGCTCGAGGTCGCGACGCGCGGCATCACCGTGAATGCGGTGGCGCCCGGCATTATCGCCACCGCGATGACCGCTGCGCTCTTCGATGCCGCCGCGATCGAACGGCTCGTGCCGCTGAATCGTGCCGGGCTCCCCGAGGAAGTGGCGGCGGTGGTGGGGTTCCTCGCCTCGGAAGAGGCCTCCTACGTGACCGCGCAGATCATCTCGGTAAGCGGCGGCATGGCGTAGACTGCCCGCCTCGATCGAAGGGGAGTTGATTCATGAATTGCCGTGCCGTGCTGGTTGCGGTCCTGACCTGGGGTTTGTCCGCATCGGCGATCGCGGATGTGCCGGCGGCCGCGCCCGCTGCAGTTCCTGTTCCCGCGGCTGAACTGATCGGGAAGCTCGGACTGCACGTCGCAGCCCAACCGGTGCGCGAGCGGCCCGGCTGGCGCACACCGCGCATCGTGCTGATCAACAAGGAGATGCAGGACCTGCGGCCGGCGCTGCAGCAGGCGGCACCCGGTGCGAAACTGATCGAGCTCTCCTCGGCCACGCCGGGCCAGATCGCGTCCGCCGATGCCGCGATCGGGCTCTGCTCGACGGAGATGCTCGAGCAGGCGAAGCAGCTGCAGTGGATCCAGTGGCCGGCGGCCGGAGTCGAACGCTGTGTACAGCAGCCGCTGCTCCACGAGCGCCATCTGCTGCTCACCAACCTGCAGCGCACCATGGGCCCGAGCATGGCCGAGCACGTATTGGGCATGATGCTGGCCTTGAGCCGGCACTTCGACTACTTCCTGAAGGAGCAACAACAGGCTCGCTGGGCCAGCGAGAGCGCGACGCCGCAGCTCGCGGACCTCGATGGCAAGACGGTGCTGGTGGTGGGCCTGGGAGGGATAGGCACGGAGGTCGCGCGGCGCGCGCACGCCCTCGGCATGCGCGTGGTAGCCACCCGCGCCAGTGACCGCACCGGGCCCGATTACGTGAGCTACGTCGGACTGCCCGATGAGTTGCTGAAACTGGCCAAGGATGCGGACTTCGTCGTGAATTGCGCGCCGCTCACCCCGCAGACGACCGGAATCTTCAACCGCGAGTTCTTTGCGACGCTCAAGCCCGCTGCCTACTTCATCAGTGTCGGTCGCGGGAAGAGCACGGTTACTGCGGATCTCATCGCGGCGCTCGGCAGCGGGCGCCTCGCTGGCGCCGGGCTCGACGTGGTGGACCCGGAGCCGCTCCCCGCCGACAGCCCGCTGTGGCGCCTGCCGAATGTCATCATCACGCCCCACATTTCCCCCAACAGCGCGGTGACGCGGGAGCAGCGCAACTTCGTGCTGGTCGAGAACCTGCGCCGCTATGCCGCAGGCGAGCCGATGATCTCCGTGGTGGATATCGAGCGGGGCTACTGAGGCCGGGCGTCCCGCGCGGTCTCAGCTACGCTGCGCCAGCCAGGGGATGATCCGGCCTGGTACCTCGGCTCCCGCCGAACGGCTCACGTACATCCCGATGTGTCCCGTGGCGATGGCGCAGCCGGTGTAGTCGCGACTGCCGATGTAGTCGCCGAGCGCCTTCGAAGCGGAAGCCGGCACGATGTGGTCTTCGAGCGCATAGAGGTTCAGCAGCGGTGCGCGGATCTCCTGCAGGCTCACGCGCCGGTTGCCGATCGCAAGCGTGTCACGCGCCAGGCGGTTTTCCTGGTAGAACCAGCGGACGAACTGCGCGAGCGCCGCGGCATTCTGCGGCGGGCTGTCGAAGATCCACTTCTCCATGCGCACGAAGTCCTCGACCGTGCGCTGATCCGGGCGGCTCGTGAGCAGGCGCACGTACTTCTGCTGCGTGAGCCGCAGCGGCATGAGCGCGAGGAACAGGCCATTCAGCAGCTCACCCGGCACGTTGCCGCAGCGCTCGAGAAGTGCGGTGTCGAGCCCGCGCACCCACTTGGCGAGCAGATTGTCGGGTGTGTGAAAGTCCACCGGGGTGGTGAGCGTGATGAGATTCGCCACCGCATCCGGATGCAGCGCCGCGTAGCAGAGGCTCAGCACGCCTCCCTGACAGACTCCGAGCAGATCGAGCCGCTCGCCGCCACGCTGCGCGCGAAGGTGGCGGATACAGCCGCCGAGATGCGCTTCGATATACTCCTCGAGACCGATGTGCCGGTCGGCATCGTCGGGGTCGCCCCAGTCGATCAAGTACACGTCGAGTCCCGCCTCGAGCAGTCGCCGCACGAGCGATCGTTCCGGCTGAAGGTCGAGCACATAAGGACGATTGACGAGCGCAAAGCAGATGAGGAGCGGACGCGATCGGCTCCGCGCCACAAGCGGCGCGTAGCGGTAGAGCGTCGTCTTACCGCAGCTCCACACGGCTTCTTTCAGCGAGCAGCCGACCTGCACCTCGCGTGCTGCCCCCAGCCGAGCGAGTGCTTCGCTGACCTGAAGTGTGAGCTCGGCGAATGCTGCGCCGTCTGCGGTACCCGGGGCCTTCAACGGCGCGGCCTGGGTGCGCGCGTCCGCTTAGCGGCGGGTCGTTTTCGCGCTGCGCGCGGTGGCTTCCGCGGCGTGTTGCGCTCCGCCTGCGTGCTCGCCTCGGTGGTGTCTGCTCGCGCGGCGCGCGGGGCTTGGAGTTCCGCGAGCTGTTGGCGCAGCTCCTTTACCTGGCGGTGGAGCGCATCGACCTCACTGCGTGTCGGCAACCCGAATCCGCGCACCAGAGTCTCGGCCTGCTGCCGCTGCTCATCGAGCAGCGCGGCCGAAGTGTTGGTGAGCTCAGCCTGCAGGCGGCTGAAGTCTTCCCTGTGCACGGTTGCCGCGTAGGCTTCCTCGGCACACTTCACCCAGAGCTCGTAAAGTTTTAGCGCTTGTTGCGGTGTGGTGGGCACGGCGGCTGCCGTCCCAAGGCGCCCGATGAAGCGCTGCGCCGCGGTGCCGGCAATCTCGCTCCAGTGCTTCGCGAGCTGCGCCTGCAGCTGCGCGAGCCGCCCGAGCAGCTCGAAGGTGCGCGGCACCTGCCCGCCCTGCAGCGCCGCGGGCCCAAGTGGCAGCGGGCCGAACGCCGCGGCAGGCGCTGCACCGAGCCCGAAGCCGCCCGGCGCTCCCTGCGCTGCAGGGTGGAACCACGGTGCCGCGCTCTGCGACATCTGCAGCCATCGCTCGAACTGCGCAGCCAGCGGCGCGGTAAGCGCTTTCCAGTCAGGCGTCGTACCGGCGCTCACGCCGAAGGTTTTCATCAGGTCGAAGAAGCGCTCGGCCGCGGCGGCGTAAGCCTCCTCAGGTCTGAAGGATGTACCCGTCCCGGTGGTCTGCATATAGTTGTGCGCTGCCGAAAAAAGTAGTGAACCTCAGCTCAGATCCCGCGGCCAAGCCCCAGAAGCACCCAGCAAAACGCGGTATATCGATATCGTGTCGCCAGAGGGTACGTAAACAACGTTATTGTGCGCTGCATACACAAGAGCTACTATCCATGGCGAGCCCCGGCTGAGCTCAAGGCAATGCCACTCGGTCGCCGCAGGACTCATCTAACATGGCCGAAGAACGCCTGATACGCAAATACGCCAATCGGCGGCTCTACGACGCGCACGACAGCCGCCACGTCACGCTCGATGACCTCCGCAAGCTGATCGCCGGCGGACAACGCATCAAGGTGGTCGACGACAAGAGCAGCGAAGACATCACCCGCAGCATCCTGCTGCAGATCATTGCGAGCCAGGAGCAGTTCGGCACCCCGGTGCTGAGCACGCAGCTCCTGGAGGCCATCATCCGCTTCTACGGAAATCCCATTCAGCAGATGCTCACCACCTATCTGGAGCAGAGCATCGGCACTCTCTTGCGCCAGCAGCGTGTGCTGCAGGCGGAGATGGCGAAGGCGCTCGAGACCCCGATGGCGCCCATTGCCGAGATGGCGCGCCAGAACATGGAAATGTGGGCCAAGATGCAAGCATCGATGTTGTCTGCGTTCTCGCCCCCCGGAGGCGTCCCCGACAAGGGCGAGCCGGCGCAGAAACCCGAGAAACCGGAGAAGCCTGCGCGGCCCGAGTCCGGCCGGCGCCGGGGCTGAGGACTCGCCGCACCCGCCGCGCGAGCCCGACAACCGCCGGTCGCAACCGAATTCTCTTCAGGCTATCAGGAGTACCCAGGCAGTGGATGTTCGTGGCAAGACGATTCTGGTAACCGGAGCGGGACGCGGCATCGGCCGCTCGATGGCTACCCATTTCGCGGGCAAAGGCGCCAATCTGGCGCTGCTCGATGTGAACGCGGAGGATGTGAACGAAACGCGTGCACGCTGCACGCAGCTCGGCGTCACCGCGCGCAGTTACATCGCCGATGCGGCTAACGAGGACAGCGTCGTCGGCGCCCTCGATCAGGTGATGGCCGATTTCGGCACGCTCGAGGGACTCATCAACAACGCCGGCATCGTGCGCGATGGCATGCTGGTGAAGGTGAAGGACGGGCAGGTGGTCGGCAAGATGACACTCGCGCAATGGCAGGCCGTCATCGACACGAACCTCACCGGTGTGTTCCTGTGCGCGCGCGAAGCGGCCCAGCGCATGATCAGCCACAACGTTCGCGGCGTGATCGTGAACGTCTCCAGCATCTCCCGTGCCGGCAACGCCGGGCAGACCAACTACAGTGCTGCCAAGGCGGGCGTTGCAGCGATGACGGTCGTGTGGGCGAAGGAGCTTGCGCGCTACGGCATCCGTGTGGGCGCGGTGGCGCCGGGATTCATCCGCACGCCCATGGTCGAGGCCATGAAGCCGGACGCGCTCGCGAAGATGACCTCTCCCATCCCGCTCGGCCGGCTCGGTGAACCTGCCGAGATTGCTCATGCCGTCGGCTTCATTTTCGAGAACGATCTCTTCACCGGGCGTTGCGTGGAAGTTGATGCGGGACTGCGGCTTTGAGGATCGCTCGTCTTTATGCAACGCAAAACCATTGTCATCGATTGTTCTGATGATCGCATTATAGTAATGTACTTTTATTGTTATTTATTAATAACTTATAATTTATAACAACATAGGTATTTGTCCTTGCTTCTTTCTTCTTGCAGTGCATACAAATCCGTGTAGAATCGCTCCCCACAGGAAAAGACCTGCACGGGAGTTGCCACCATGACCGACCGCACCTTTGACCCCAACCAGATGCTTGCTGCCGCCCGCGAGGCGTTCGCGCCGATGCTCAAGGCGCAGCAGGAAGGCTTCAAGACGTTCGAGCGCCTCGCGCGGCTGCAGTACGCCGTCGCGGGTGATGTGATGGAGTCCGGTATCGCGCGCATGCACGCCGCGTTTGCCGCGACGAGCCCGAGCGAGCTCTTCAGCAAGCACACCGAGCTCAACAGCCAGTTCGTTGACAAGCTGCGTGCCCGCGCCGAGGAGTTCGCGACGGTGACGTCCGAGATCCAGGCGAAGATCAATCAGTTCGGCACGGAGATCGCCGCGAAGGCAGTGCACGCACGGAAGGCGGCCTGATATCTTGGCGGTATCCCGCGTCCGGGGGCCGCGAGGCCTCCCGGACGCGGCCTGTATTTGAGGAGACCGCCGCTTGACTGCCCGCCGCAAGAACAAGACCGATTCCGCCAATACCCACTCGGCGACTGACTCCGCCCCCTCCTCCTCTACGGGCGCCACCGCGAACGCCAAGGCGGAGATCAATCGCGATCTGCGTGCGCAACTCGCCGCGCTCACCGGTGGCATGGCACCGGATGACTACCTGAAGGCGTGGTGGGACTGGTATCTCAATCTCGCTACCCACCCTCCGCGTCAGGCACAGCTCGCGCACAGCGCGTACGAAAAGCTCCTGGACAGCTGGCAATTCTTCTCCAAGGCCGCCGCAGGATCTCCGCTCCCGCCGGGGCATGAGAACCTCGGCTTCAACGATGCCGCGTGGAATGTGTGGCCATTCAACGTCTACGCGCATACGTATGCGAACTGGGCCTCCTGGTGGCGGCAGGCGCTCTCCCCTCCCGCCGCGGCCAGTGATCCGAATCTCGCGCGCGCCAACTTTGCTGGACGCATGCTGCTAGAGGCCGCCTCGCCCGCGAACTTCCTGCACACCAATCCCGAGCTCCTCAAACGCACCGTGGCCGAGTCCGGCCACAATCTCGTTCGTGGCCTGAAGAACTGGCTCGAGGATGCACAGCGGGCGGTAAACGGCGGCGGTCGAGCGCCCGGCACCGAGCACTTCCAGGTCGGCCGCGACGTCGCGATCACCCCTGGGAAGGTGATATTCCGCAACCGCCTGATCGAGCTGCTGCAGTATTCGCCGCAGACTCCCACGGTCTACGCGGAACCGGTCCTCATCACCCCTGCCTGGATCATGAAGTACTACATTCTTGACCTCTCACCGCGCAACTCGCTGGTGCGCTACCTGGTCGAGAAGGGTCACACGGTATTCATGATCTCCTGGAAGAACCCCGATGCGGCCGATCGGGAGCTGAGCCTCGCAGACTACGTGCAGCTCGGCTTTCTCGATGCGCTCACGGAGGTGCGTCGCATCGTCCCGGGCGAGCAGGTACACGCGGTCGGTTACTGTATCGGCGGCACACTGCTCGCGATCGCTGCGGCGATGCTCGCGGCTGGCGGGGATTCCTCGCTGGCTTCGCTCACCTTGCTCGCCGCACAGGTCGACTTCAGCGAGCCGGGGGAGCTCTCGGTGTTCATCACGCCCAGCCAGATCGCCATGCTCGAGGCGATGATGAGCAAGAGCGGCGTGCTGGAAAGCGAGCGCATGGGCGCGGCGTTTGCCATGCTGCGCTCGCGCGATCTGATGTGGACGCCGGCGGTCAACCAGTACATGCGCGGCGAGCGGCCGCAGATTAATGACCTCATGGCCTGGAACGCGGACGGCACGCGCATGCCATGGCGCATGCACAGCGAGTACCTCGAGCGGCTCTATTTGAAGAACGAGCTGGCGCAGGGCAGTTTCACGCTCAATGGCTCGCAGGTGGAGCTCAGCCGCATCGGCGCGCCGATGTTCGTGGTGGGAACCGAGACCGACCACGTCGCGCCGTGGCGCTCGGCCTACAAGATCCGCGGCTTGACCCACAGCCGTGATTACACGTTCCTGCTGACGAGCGGCGGTCACAATGCCGGCATCGTGAGCGGCCCGATGCACCCCCGGCGCCGTCACCGCCTGCTGACCTGGAACGATGCTACGGCCACGCTCACTCCCGATGAGTGGCTGAAGCGCGCAGCGCTGCACGAGGGATCCTGGTGGCCGGCCTGGGAGCGCTGGCTGGCGGATCACTCGTCGGCGCGCCAGAAGCCCGCGCGCATGCCCGCCACAACGGGAATCGATGCCGCGGCACTCGAGGACGCTCCCGGCACGTACGTGCGCAGCTGAGGTTTCATCGCTCCCCGGCCGCGTGGACGCCCGCGGGAAATGGGCGTACTAATAGTGCCAAACGCTCAAGGCCCATCGACGCAGTGGGGACAGCCATGGCATCCAAGTCAAAGCGCATCGCCTACGTTACTGGAGGAATGGGCGGCATCGGGACGGCGATCTGCCGCCGCCTGGGCCGGGATGGGCTTACGGTCATCGCCGGGTGCGCCCCCGGCTCGACGCGCAGGGAACGGTGGCTCACCGACATGCGCGGTGCGGGCTTCGACATCCATGCCTCCGAAGGCAACGTCTCCGACTGGGATTCCACCAAGCGCGCGTTCGATACGGCGCGTGCCGAGATCGGGCCGATCGACATCCTGGTGAACAACGCTGGCATCACCCGCGACAGCACCTTCCAGAAGATGACCAACGAGGCATGGCACGCCGTCATCGAGACCAACCTCAACTCACTCTTCCACGTCACCAAGCAGGTGATCGACGGCATGATCGAGCGCGGCTGGGGGCGCATCATCAACATCTCCTCGGTGAATGGGCAGAAAGGCCAGTTCGGGCAGACGAACTATTCGACCGCCAAGGCGGGTATCCACGGCTTCACCATGGCGCTCGCCCAGGAAGTCGCGGGGCGCGGGGTGACGGTCAACACGGTCTCACCCGGTTACATCGGCACAGATATGGTCCGCTCCATCAAGCCCGATCGGCTCGAGAAGATCGTGAGCGGCATTCCGGTGAAACGACTGGGCGAGCCCGATGAGATCGCCTCCATCGTCGCGTGGCTCGCGAGCGATGAATCCGCGTTCGCAACCGGCGCCGACTTTTCCCTGAACGGTGGCCTGCACATGGGCTGAGGCGGTGGCCGCCTCGACGGAACGACACCGTTGAAAATCTGCGTGGTCGGCGCCGGCGCCATCGGCGGCTTTCTTGGTACGCGTCTCGCCCTCGAAAGCAGCACGCAGGTTTCGGCGCTTGCGCGCGGCACGACCCTCGTCGCGTTGCGCGATCAAGGCTGGCGGCTGCAGGAAGGCGCCGAGCTCCTGCAGGCGCCTGTGGCGCTGGCGGCCGATGACCCAGGCGAGCTGGGTCCCCAGGATCTTCTGGTCATTGCTGTGAAGGCCCCTGCGCTCCCCACGCTCGCGCCAACCCTCGCGCCGCTCCTCGCCCGGGATACCATGGTGGTGCCAGCGATGAACGGCGTTCCCTGGTGGTTCAGCGCCGGCATCGATGCCCTCGGGCCACGCCCGCTCGAGAGCGTCGATCCCGGTGGAGCGATTACCGCGGCGATCCCGGTGTCACGCGTCGTCGGCTGCGTGGTGCACGCCGCGGTCAGCACTGCCGCGCCCGGCATCGCGGTACATCGCATGGGGCGCGGCCTCATCATCGGCGAGCCCGCAGGCGTGGAGTCATCGCGGGTCGCCCAGCTCGCGACACTCTTCAGCCGTGCCGGCTTTGAGGTGCGTACCTCGACGCGCATCCGTTACGACATCTGGTACAAGCTGTGGGGCAACATGACCATGAATCCTGTCTCGGCGCTCACCGGTGCGACGCTCGACCGAGTTCTGGATGATGACCTGGTGCGTGCCTTCTGCTCGGCAGCAATGCGCGAGGCTGCGACGGTCGGCGCACGCATCGGCTACGACGTGCGCGAGTCGCCCGAGGACCGGCACGCCGTCACGCGCAAGCTCGGTGCCGCCAAGACCTCGATGCTGCAGGATGTCGAGGCACTTCGCCCGCTCGAGCTCGACGCACTGGTCGGTGCGGTACGCGAGATCGGTTCGCGGGTGGGACTAGCGACTCCGAGCATCGACGCGCTGTTCGGTCTGACGCGGCTTTTCGGACGGGTGCACGGACTGTACCCGGGCAGATAGCCGCTGCACCTGCCGCGCAGGACGCCGCGGCTCGCCCCGAAAGACGCGTGGCACATCAAGAGTCGAGCAGGAACGGGGCGAGGCGCTCCCGGTAGCGGCGGCTCAATGTCAGGCGCGTGCCACGCCGCAGGATCAGCTCGTAGTCGCCGTGAAACAGCGGATGCATCTCGGCGATGTGCTCGACGTTGACGATCGTCGAGCGATGCACCTGCACGAAGCATCCGGGGTCGAGCCGCTGCTCGATCTGCCCGAGGGACTGACGGAAGGAGTAGCAACGCCCGGCGGCGTAGACCTTCACGTGCCTGGCGGCAGCCTGGACGAACTCGATGTCTCGCATCGCGAGCACCACAACCTTGCCGCGCTCGGTGAGTAGCAGCCGGGTCCCACCCCCAGCGGGCGCGTAACGCGGTGCTGCGGCAACCGCTGTGGCGTTGAGTGCGCCCGCGCCGATCAGCGATTTGGCGCGCGCCAGCGCTCGCGCGAAGCGCTCGTCATCGAAGGGCTTCAGCAGGTAATCGATGGCGCCAACCGCAAAGGCATCCATCGAACGATCGCCGTATGCGGTCACGAAGATGACGTACGGTTTGACACCCCGATCGGCGAGTGAGCGCACCAGCTCGACGCCATCAAGCTGTGGCATGCGGATGTCGAGCAGCAGCAGCTGCGGGGTGCGCTCCCGTGCATGTGCCGCCGCTTCGGCCGTGGAGCCAAAGGTGCCGACGACATTGATCTCCGGATCGCTGCGCAGCAGCCGCAGCACTCGCCGGCGCGCCAGCGGCTCGTCATCGACCACAAACGTCGTAATCGCAGCGCTCACCGCGGCGGTGCCCTCATGCCGGCCGTGAGACGCGGCGGCAAGTCGAGGATCGCACTCGTGCCACCTGCGCTGTCCGGCCCGATGGTGAGCAGCGCGTCATCGCCGTAAGCCGCACGCAGTCGCAGCTCCACGTTCGACAACCCGTGCCCGTAGCGGGCGGGCGAGAGAACATCCGCGAGCCGCGGACTGCTGTTCCTCACCGTGATGTGCAGCCGCTCGCCGCTCACTCGCGCCGTCACCCGCACCTGCAGCGGCCCACAGTCCTTACGCCCGTGCTCGATGGCGTTCTCGGCGAGCGGCTGAAGCAGGAGCGAGGGCACGTGAATCCTGAGCGACTCGGGGCTGGCATCGATGGCGGTACTCAGACGGTCTGAGAAGCGCGTCTGCTGCACGGCGAGGTACGCCTCGAGCCCGGCCAGCTCCGTCGCCAGCTCGATCCACGGCCATTGGCTGCAGTCGAGCGCATAGCGCAGAAAGTCCCCGAGCCGCGCCACCATGACGGCGGCCTGCCGCGGGCTGTCGTCGATCAGAACGCCGATCGCGTGCAGCGAGTTGAACAGGAAGTGGGGTTGGAGCTGCGCTGAAAGCATCGCCATGCGCGCCGCCGAATAAGCGCTCGCGAGGCGCGCGGCCCGCAGCGCCTCCCGATGCTGTCGGTGCGCCACGAGCACCAGGGCGATGGCGCACAACCCGAGTGTGTACGGCGGCAGAAAAAAGCGCAGCGACAGTGCCCACGACTCCCAGTGCGTCGAGGACGGCGCCCATGAATCGAACGTTGCGGGCATTTCGAGGGGATGGTGATCGGCGAAGCCCGCGACCAACGCGAGGGCGACCTGCGAGAACGACACCACCGCGAGCGCGAGCAGCGTGTTCACCGCAATCACGCTCGCCCGCTCCCACAGGGACGCGGGCCAGCCGAGCGCAATGGCAACGCGATAGGCAAGCACCGCGACGAGGAACACGAGCAGGTGTTGAGCCGCAAGGGCATGCGTGGTGACCACGTACCTGCCGTCCATGGTGCTGCCGTTCGCCGGTAGCATCCACAGGATCGCCGTGCCTGTGACCACGAGCCAGCACAGCCCGCCGACGCGCCAGATGACGCTCCACGGTACCGGCTCTGGTTCCGTGAGCTCCACCTCGAGGCCGCCGTGCACATGCGCCTCGAGCGATGCCCGGTCAGCTTGAGCTGCCCAGGCGGCGCGCGAGGCCAGCATCTGCGGAGCTCGCATCGCCTCAGTGTACGGCGCAGCGTACGCAGGCGGTTGGCGGGTGGACGCAGCTGGAACTCGCCGCGGCGCAAACAGCACGATCGGGGCACCGAAGCAAGATGTAGCCCGATTCGCACGTCGCCGCCTCGAGACATTTGCAGCGCGCGCAGCCGCGCGCTGTACTGCTTCAACGCTTTCCGCCCGCGTGTGCCATCGATAGCGGCACGCAGCGTGGTGAAAGCCAAGGGCAAACCCGTCGTGAGGCGGGGACGCAAAGCCTCCGGTCTTGCCGGGCAAGACAGCGGGGTTGCCGGTAAGCCGCTCGATATCGCGGCGGCTCATCGTCAATCGATCCTCAGTCGCGCGGCCGTCCGCGCCTACTCATGATCGAGCCAAGCCTCCCCCGCCGATGTTGTCGTTCTGGGGAGACACATGAATCAGACTCAAATCTGCAGGCACCGGTGGCTGCGGCTCTCTCTGATCGCGCTCGTGACGGGCGCGACCTGGTGCAGCGTCAGCCTGGCGCACGAGTATGACGGGTCGGGCTGGTCGCGCTGGCGCGATCGGGTCTCGATCTCGGGCGCACCAGCGCCAGCAGTCACGGCCGGGCAGGCCTATTCCTTTACACCGAGCGCGACAGATTCCTCCGGCCGTACGCTTGTGTTCGCGATCTCCAATCTGCCGTCGTGGGCTACCTTCAATACCAGCAGTGGACAGCTCTCGGGTACGCCAGCCGCGGGCAACGTTGGCACTTATTCCAACATCGTCATTGCAGTGAGCGATGGCCTGAAGACAGCCACCATGCCGGCTTTCAGTATCCAGGTGGCCGCCAGCAAGGCGAGCACACCCCCGCCACCCGCGCCGACGATCGCAGGCACCCCGGCAACCACTGACGTCGCGGGCAAGCCCTACTCGTTCCAGCCTGCGGCGAGCGGCCCGGCCGGCATGACACTGTCGTTTTCCGTCCAGAACAAGCCGTCGTGGGCGAACTTCAGCATCGCCACTGGACTGCTCTCTGGCACTCCAACCAGCGCGCAGAGCGGCAGCTACGGCAACATCGTGATCAGCGTCAGCGATGGGCAGGCCTCGAGCGCGTTGGCACCCTTCGGGATCACGGTAACGGCGCCTGCCAGCACTACGGGTACGGCGACAGTGAGTCTCACCCCGCCCACCCAGAACAGCGACGGCAGCCCGCTCACGAATCTCGCCGGCATGCGCGTCCACTACGGGACCTCGCCCTCCAGCCTCTCTCAGCAGGTACAGCTCGCCAGCACCACGCCGACCGCCTACACGCTGAGCAATCTCGCGAGTGGCACGTGGTACTTCGGCGCGACGGCGTACACCACCACGGGCGTGGAGAGCGCCATGTCGGCGGTGACCAGCCTCACGGTGCAGTAATGCACTCCTGTTCCGACGTAGCGCCACGCGTTGCGTGGTGCACGCCGGGCGGCCATGAGCTCCACCGCGTTGGAGCGCGCGAACCATACTCGGGTGTTGAGCGCAAGCTTTTTTCTTAAGCCGTCGTGATCTGGAGCTAGTGTTGCCAAAGGCGCACGTCGCAGCCTCGAGACACTTTGCGCCGAACGCTGCGACGCGTTTAACTGCGCCCGCTTCGCCGCAGATTAAGTCACGCAGGTAGCTGCGCACCACGCGCAACGCCGGGGGGCATTGCAGGCTGAAGCAAGCCCGCCGGACGCGGGACTAAGGGGTGGTGCTCTCGAAGCCACGAGACACCGGGGTGAGCCACTAGGCCACCTCGGCGGCGGGGTTTCGCCCTCGTGAGTGTGTCGGTTCGCCTGCGGGATGCGTCGCCCTTGGATCGCCACCTCACTGTTAGGGAGGCCTAATGAACCGAGACCCGTTCTTCAGTCGCGCGCTGCTGAGTCAGCTTCTCCTCCGCACTGTGACCGTCATCTTACTCGGCGCGGCCGCAACCGCTCATGCCACCACGGATGGCCCAGCGATCTCAGGCACGCCGCTAACGCAAGCAGTCATGGGGCAGACGTACTCCTTCACTCCCACTGTGTCGAATCCCGCAAAGCTGCCACTGCGCTTCAACATCTATAACAAACCTGCCTGGGCGACGTTCAACACCAGCACCGGGCACCTCAGTGGCATCCCTGCAGCAGCCAGCGTCGGCACGCAAAGCTACGTTACGATCTTCGCTACGGATGGTGTGCTCAGGGTGTCCCTGCCGGCATTTACGCTCACGGTGATTGCCCCGGCGGCCGATAAGCCGGTGCTCTCCGGTGCGCCGCCAACGCAGGCAACGATGGGGCAGACGTACTCCTTCACTCCCACTGTGTCGAATCCCGCAAAGCTGCCGCTGCGCTTCAACATCTATAACAAACCTGCCTGGGCGACGTTCAACACCAGCACCGGGCACCTCGGTGGCGTCCCTGCAGCAGCCAGCGTCGGCACGCAGAGCTACGTGGCGATCTTCGCTACGGATGGTGTGCTCAGGGTGTCCTTGCCGGCATTTACGCTCACGGTGATCGCCCCGGCGGCCGATAAGCCGGTGCTCTCCGGTGCGCCGCTAACCCACGCAACGATGGGACAGACGTACTCGTTCACTCCCACTGTGTCGAATCCCGCAAAGCTGCCGCTGCGTTTCAACATCTATAACAAACCTGCCTGGGCGACGTTCAACACCAGCACCGGGCACCTCGGTGGCATCCCTGCAGCAGCCAGCGTCGGCACGCAAAGCTACGTTACGATCTTCGCTACGGATGGTGTGCTCAGGGTGTCCCTGCCGGCATTTACGCTCAAGGTGATTGCTGGGACCAGCACCGCTGACAAGCCGGTGATCTCCGGCAGCCCACTAACCAGTGTCACCGCGGGCAGCACCTACAAATTCCAACCCGCGGCGAAGGACCCCGACGGCAAGACGCTGTCATTCTCTGTGCAGAACAAGCCTTCCTGGGCGAGCTTCAGCATCTCCAGCGGCCTTCTCGATGGCACACCGACGAGATCACAAAGCGGCACTTACGGCAACATCATCATCAGCGCGAGCAACGGACAGTACTCGAGCGCACTGCCGGCTTTCAGCGTCACAGTCAACAATGCGGTGACCTCAAGCACGGGCACCGCAACGCTGCATTGGGTGGTGCCGACGGAAAATACCAACGGCACCGCGCTCACCGACCTGGCCGGCGTTCGCATCTACTACGGCACTTCCGCATCGAATCTGAGCCAAATGGTGCAGATGGCCAGCACGAGTCAGACCAGCTACACCGTCAGCAATCTGACAGCGGGAGTCTGGTATTTCGCGTCCAGGGCTTACACCACGACCGGCGTGCAGAGCGCACTGTCTTCAGTCGTCAGTAAGAGTATTCCGTAGCGCCTCGCTGGGCAGGTCTGAATTGTCCAGTGTGAAGTGTACGAGCGCGGCCGTTGCCGGCGCCGGAAGCGGCGCGCTCGCGTTTCACCAAAGTGCCCGGGCTAGGCGCGCCTCGCAGCCAGCGCGGTGGGTGTAGCGCATCGCCAATGTCCCTCGGCGATGTGACCTGTGTAATCAACCGGCGCGCGCCGCGTCCTCGCGGACGGTGCGCCCGCTCGTCCACAGGTGCCACGCCGCCCAGAAGCCGCTGGGTCCGAGCAGCAGCAACGCCCAGCGCAGCGACTCAGTGCCTGCGCCAAAGGATGCCGCGAACCAGTCGCTCAGCCAGCCGATGAGCTGCGGCGCGAGCAGCAGGTTGGCAATGTTGGCGAGAAACAACAGGATCGCGCAGGCGGTGGCCCGCATGTGTGCCGGGACCACGTTCTGCAGCAGGCCGAGAATCGGACCGATGTAGAAATAGACCGCCGGCACGAAGATCCACAGCAGCACGACAGTGGCGCGCTCCGACACCACCCAGTAGAGCACGAGCGATGGTACGGTGGTGAGTGCGGTAACCCAGCCCAACAGGCGTGTCACGTAACGCGGGTCAGCCGCGGCGCGGCGCGCCATCAGCCACCCGGCGAGCAGCGTGCTGGCAGTGCCGGCAACGAGGTGCATGGGGCCGAGGAGCTGACCTGCCTGCCCGACACTCAGGTGATGCGAGCGCTGGAGGAAGGCGGGTGTCCACCACATCAGCCCCCAGCTCCAGAACGTCGCCACCGAGCCCCCGAGGAGCAGGTGTACGGCCGATCGCTGGCTGGCGATGTAGCGTAGCGTCGAGAGAAACGAGCTGCGAGCGTCGGGGGCCGATCCGGCATCCAGCTGGCCGCGGCGTGGCTCGCGCACCGTGAGCCACACGATCAGCGACAGCACCACCCCGGGAATCCCGAGCACCAGGAAGGCCGCCCGCCAGCCGCCGCGCTCCGCAGCAGTACCCGCCACCGAGGAGCCCAGCCAGGCGCCGAGGCAGGCGCCGAGCGCGAAAATGGTGAGCGCCATCGGGCGCCGTGCAGGTGGAAACTTGTCCGCGAGGATCGAGGTGGAAGGGGGAGTGCCGCCGGCTTCGCCGATGCCGACGCCAAAGCGCGCCAGTGTGAGTTGCAGGCGATTCTGAGCCAGGCCGCAGAGCGCCGTCATGGCCGACCAGGCCGCGAGCGCTACCGCCAGGATGTTGCGCCGGTTTGCGCGATCCGCGAGTGCCGCGACGGGGATCCCCACGGTGACATAGAAGACGGCGAGCGCACCTCCCGTGAGGAAGGCGATGCCGGCATCGCTCAGACGCAGCTCCGTGCGGATCGGTTCGATCAGTGTAGAGATCGAGAAGCGGTCAGCGATATTGAGCGCGTAGGCAACGGTAAGTATGCCGAGCACGTACCAGCGGTCGCGGGGCGCCATGACCGCGGGCGCAGCGACGGTAGATTCGGCGACCGGCGCTGCGCTCAGGGATTCCAGGTCCACTCCTGCGCGCTCGCACGGCAGCCCCCACCGCCCGCGCCGGTCCACGCGCGACCGCGAACCGCGCGACCGCTCGCAGCCCCGGTCGCCACGCCCCGACGCAGTGCCCGCACTCCATTGACCCATACCTCATCGACGCCGGTGGCGAGCTGATGCGGACGCTCGTACGTCGCATGATCCTGGATGGTCGCCGGATCGAACACCACGACGTCCGCGAAGTAACCGCGCTTCAGCTGCCCGCGGTCAGCGAGCGACAGCGTCGCCGCGGGGAGCGCTGCCAGCCTGTGAATGGCCTGCGGGAGCGTCAGCACTTTCTCTTCGCGGACATACTTGGCGAGTACACGCGCGAAGTTGCCGTAGGCGCGCGGATGCGAGTTGGCTTTCAGGAACACGCCTTCGGGTGCCGGGGCTGCCTCGTCGGAATCGAAACTCACCCAGGGGAGCGCCACCTCGCGGCGGATGTTGTCTTCCGACATCAGGAAGTACGCGATACCGACCCGCGAGCCATCTTCGATCACCAGGTCGATGGCGGCGTCCTCCGGCGACACCCCGCGCATGCGCGCGACCTCGGCGAGTGTCTTGCCGGTGAGTGGTTTGAGCTTCGGGTTCTTGAATTCGAGCAGCAGCGTGCCACTGGCCCCAGCGGCGCCCAGGAGATTTTCCCAGGATGGCGCGGGGTCGCGCATATCTGCAATGACGCGTGCGCGCATCTTCGGATCTCGCAGCCGCTCGATCCAGGCTTCGAGGCCGCCATCGAGCACCCACGGAGGCATTGCCGCATCGAGCCCGGTCGCCCCCGCGGTGTAGACATACATGTCCGCGGTGATGCGCGTACCGGCAGCGCGTGACTTGTCCACAGCCGAAATCAGTGCGTCGAGCTTATCCCAGTTGCGGCGGCCGGCGACCTTGAGGTGATAGATCTCGGCCGGCCCACCGGAGGCGCGCGCGATATCGACGGTCTCCTGCACGGCTTCCAGTAGCCGGTCGCCTTCGCTGCGCATGTGTGCGCTGTAGATCCCGCCGCAGCGTGCCGATTCAGTCGCCAGCGCGATCAGCTCGGGGGTCCTGGCGTACTGATTTGGACTGTAGATGAGCGCGGTAGTCACGCCTATGGCGCCCTGCTCCATGGCCTGGTGCACCAGGGTACGCATCTGCGCGAGCTGCTCCGCGGTCGGCTGCACGTCGCGCTCACCCAGCACGTTAATGCGTACCGTGCCGGCACCGACGAACGAGGCAACGTTCGGAGCGATGCCGCGCTGCTCGAGCCGCTGCAGATACTCACCGAGTGTCGTCCAGTCGATCGGGTAGTGGATGTCTCCCTGCCGCTGCAGCGCCCTCTTCTTCATTTCCGGCGTCAGCGGTCCCATGGAGTCTTCACCGATCACTTCCAGCGTCACTCCCTGGCGCAAATCGCTCAAAGCACGGCCGTCGACCAGCAGCGATTCCTCCGGATGCGCCAGCATGTTGATGAAGCCGGGCGTAACCGCCTTGCCATGCGCGTCGATGCGCTCGCCGGCTGCCTGCCGGGCCTGCGGCCCGACGTAAGCGATTCGGTCCCCCTGAATCGCCACATCGCCCACAAACGGCTCTCCGCCGCTGCCGTCGTAGATGGTTCCACCGGTAATCAGCACATCGTAGCGGGACTCCTCTTTCGGCGCGGCGAAGACCGTAGACAGCGTGAGTCCCCACCCAATGAGCATGAACCCGCGCGCCCAGGCGCTCCTAGCCTTCATCATGCATCTCCCCGTGGCACACCGAACTTGCGCCCTGAGCTCACATTCTACGCAGTATCGATCGCGCCATAGCGGTACTGATGGAGCATCGAGTCGATCAGAAATCAGCCGCCAGATAAGCAAGCGCCATGTGCAGCGGTGGGTAGGGCGAGAGCCCACCGCTGTAATCGATAACCGACCATACCTTCTGGTTGGTCACGTTCTCGACCTGCACTCGCAGTGTCGCCGCATGTCCGGCAATGTTGAAACGATACCGAGCGCCGACGTTGACGAGCGTCTGGGCGGGATTGTACGCACCATCGTCCAGACGCACCGGTACGGCGCCCTGACGGGTCACCGTGAGGTCGATCGAGCAGCGAGGCAATGCGGGCAGCCGGTAGTCAGCAGACAGCTGCACGATGCTCCGCGGCTGATTGACCGGAGCCGAGCCGACCCCGCTCACGCCGCTCGCCACCTCAACCTCCGGCGTCATCAACACCGCGCCGATGACAGTGGTCAGTCCGCGGACAGGCTCAGCGGTGATCGACAGCTCCAGGCCGCGATGGCTCTCCGTTCCCAGCCAGCTATAGCTGCCATCGCTCCCCACGTTGTAATAGGGCTTGCGAACCTGGAACAGCCCGGCGACAAGAGTGGTCGCACCCTGGATATACCGGATGCCCGCCTCCTCCTGACTTGTGCGGCTGGCAGGCAGCAGCTGACCGCGGTTGGCGGCATTTGCTGGCGCGAGGCCCGAGTCCTCGAGACCACGGGTGAGCGCAGCGTAGGCGCTCGCACCGGCGGTAAGCGGTATGCCGGCGGAGAAGTAGTAGAGGAGCGGGTTCTCATGCAGTGCGACCGGCGTGATCCCGGGCTCGGTGACCGTACGTTCATAGCGCACGGGCTCCAGACCAGTGGCGAAGTCGACCAGGTCGCGCCAGTGGATCGCATACGCAATCCCTGCCGTCCACTGGCGAGTATGGTCGTGGGTCAGCGGCCCGTACGTGAATGAGGGCTCCGCTATTTCGGGCCGTGTCCCAAGGAGCACCGTACCGAGGTCGACGAGGTCGTAACCACCATAGCGCGCCGTCACATCGCGCATGCGCAGGGTCAGAATGAGCTCATGCTGACGCGCTCCCACGCCTATCAGGTGTGTCGCCCGCAGCTCTCCCGAAGTCGACCCGGTGTACTGCTCAGGATAGGAGACGTACTGATGCTCGGCAATGCGAGCGGGGTCCGGGTCGTTGAGCAGATCCGAGCCCGAGGTCGGCTGGTCGAAGGTTGACTTGAAGAGTCCGGCGCGGAGCGTCCAGCGGCCCGGCACCTCGAGAGTAAAGAGGCCGCCATAGTCTTCGAGCACCGTCGATCCCCGTGCCCAGATGGGGCCGGTGTTGCGCGCTTCAACCGGATCCGGTATCGGTGCGGTGGTGAGATACACGGTCGGATATACCGCCTGCTCGGTCTCGGTGGTGCGTCCGTAGAACAGCTTGAAGCCCGACCCATCCGATGCCTGACAGGCCAGGAAAACTGCAACATCGCTGGTGAACTGCGTGAGCTCCGGCACGAATTCGTCCCAGCGGCGGCTGACGCCTCCGCCGACACCGCAGTGCCCGCCGGCGAGCGGGACGTGAGCGTCCAGATCGAAACCACTGGTTCCATAAGGCCCGATGTAGACCGTGGGACCGATGTCCGCGGGACCAAGTGGACTGCGCAGGCTGAAGTCGACGATACCGGTGGGAGATGGAAACGGGAATCCCGCCGCTGCCGGGCCGACACGAATACGCGTGTCCTGCACCAGTCTCGCCGGGAGCGGTCCGTACGGAAGTATCGGACCATGAACGTCGACATACATTCCCTCGATGCGCGCGTTTCCGGCCGATAGCGGATCGAATCCGCGCACCTGGCTGGGGCTGTAGACCCCGAGCACCTCGACACCGATGGCGACACCGAAGGCGTCGGTGGACGCGGTAACCACATTGGTGTCGGTGCTCTGCGCCGCGGCACCGCTGGCCGCGAGCGCAAGCAGCCAGCCGAACCGGGGGGCCTTCGCTCGCCGGGTCACCGGTCGGAGTTGCTGATTTGATGACATACCTGAGTCAACGCTAACGCGTCGGCGACCCCAGTTTCCAGCTTCGGTGGAGCAACTCTCGCGTATCGATGAGGAAAAGTACCTTGAAGGGTGCCGCTCGATCGGTAGGGTGACGCGCTGGAACACCAAAGGACTTGACTATGGAGAGGCACTATCTGCTGGCATCCGATTTCGATCAGACCCTGAGTTACAATGTCTCTGGACTCGTGTTGAGCGCGTTGCTGGGAGTGAGCGATTACGAGGAGCGCGTTGCAGGGCTCGCACGCAGCAACCTCATCCAGCAGGGTGGCGAGCTCGCCTACCTCATTCGACACGACCCCCAGTTTCGCGGCGTACGCCGGGAGCACCTGTGGAGGTGGGCAAGCGCGTGCGCCGCAAAGAGGCCATTCCCGCGTTAGTGCGGTTTCTCCAGCAAGGCCTGGACAACTGCCGCTTCTCCTTCTGTGTCATCTCCGCGGCCCCCCGCGAGATCGTGGTGTCCGCGCTTGCGCGCATCGTGGCCCAGGACAGCATCCATGGAACGGAGTTGGATTTTGACTCGTTATCCGGTGAGGTGCGGGCCATCAAGCGGGTGCCAGCGGGCTACGGCAAGGTCGCGGTGATCGAAGAACTCGGCAAGCGCCTCGGCATAGCTGCCGATCGATTCATCTACGTGGGCGATGGCGGCTCCGATGTACACATCATGCTGCACGTCAACAATCACGACGGCTTCACCATCGCTGTTTCCGAAAACCGGCAGCTCGCGCGCATCGCACGCTCCACCGTACTGAGCGATAACGCTTTCAGCATCATGGTGCCGGTGCTTGACCAGATCCTTGACTGGCGCACCGGCTCCATTCGGGAGCTGCTGGAGCGGCACGGACTAACTCTCCAGGGGTGGGAGAAAGCGCGGACCGATCGTGTGCAGATTGGCGCCGCACCGGCGGCAGTACCGGCAACGTAAACTCAGCCGCGCTCAGCGACTTCCAACGCAAGCGATTTTCGCGCGCTGGGATCTGCCGGTATGATCAGGGCTGTTGCGATCCTTCCTCGCGAGGCAGCATAGCCATGGGCGTTAGAACAGGATGATCTCGCCTTCCGCCGACTGCGCACGCGGTGCACCCAAGAACGCATCCGGCGGCGGTTGGCTGCAATGGGCCGTGTTTGCGCTCGACCGCCGCATCCGCCGCCGCATGGGAGTGTATGAATACACGGTCCACCCGCAATGCCTGTTTCGGATTCAGGTCGTGCGGCTCGACGACTCACTGGTGCTCGCGGATGGCAGCTGCGTAGCCCGCGGAAACCGCGCGCTGGTCCTGCACCTCTGGAATGAGCAGATGCCCGTCATCGGTCCCACCGGGCCGACGCTCGCCTGGGCGCGCAAGGCGGACCGAGCCATGGACTTCTCGCTGCGCGAGCTGGCACGCTACCTCACCGCGCACCCTCAGCTGAGCGATATCGCGGTGATCTGCGGCAACATGCCCGTAATCGGGTGCGCACAGGCTAAACGGCTGGCACGGATCCTCGCGCGCTATGGCTTCGAGGCGGCAGTTGATGACAGCGACCGTCGCGGGCTTCTCCACCGGCTTGGTGATGGAGTGTTCGTTCTGATGCTGGTATTGGCTGCCAATCCGCGCGCGGTACGCAGCGCTGTGCTCCGCTGCTGCAACATGCGGGTGTTCGTCTCGCGCGCCGCTCTCGAACAGCGCTACAGAATGGGCGCCGCCAGCCGCGCCTGAAAGCGCCCCGGCTTCCGGGCTGAACCTTACAGGGTCAGCAGCACCGAGCGGATGGCGCCCACGATGGCATGGCTCGCTGACTGGAGCCGCAGAGCACTCGTCAGTTCGAGCTGCACGCCCGCACCGCGGCGGCCGCGATTACAGATGTTGCGAGGGTGCACCGCCAGGAATTGATGGCCCACCAGGTGCGTGTCGATGCCGGCGGCGAGGATGGCTGCACCAATCCGAGTCTTCAGCGCCGCATCCAGTCCACCGAGCAGTGCCTGGGGTGTGTCCCCACGACAACCATGGATGGCGATGACGTGATCGCAGCCGGAGAGCAGGCCGAGACACCTGGGTTCATCGAAGAGGTGACTCGTAAGATGCAGTGCCCCGTAGTTACCCGAGCGGCGAGTGCCCTCGAACAGGTACAGATTGAATTCCAGCCCAGCGACCGCACGCGCGATCTCGGAAGTTCCTGCTTCGATCGCGCCGCCATGGGGGGCAAGGATGGCAACCGAGGATTCGGGGTTGCGCTCGATGCGCACCTGGAAATCTGCGCCCTCGGTCTGCCCCTTGGCGAGATCTGCGTAGCACCCGTACCCGGCGTCATGGCGGCCCATCCCGCCGCATTTTAGACCCGCCGGAGCCGAGCGAGCTCAATCGGAAGCGGTATCGTTCCAGAGACCGCCGGTGGGGTCTGCACCCCGATTGCCGCGCGACACGCCTTGGAGAGACCGATTGCTCAACCGCTGCTACGTCACCGGTGATTATGCGTTATCGTCAAGTCCGGCTGCGTCAGATCCCATGACACCTGTGGGGTCGCGTAGCCCGTCAAGGAGTCAGTCATGTCAGGCTCGTCTCGAAACAGCGCCGATGAAGCCGCGCAAGTCTCCATCCAGACGGTGAATCCTGCGACCGGGGCGCGGGGCAAGGCCTATCAAGCGCATACACTCGATGAGGCGCGGACGATCGCCGCGCGCTGCGCGGCGGCGCAGAAGCTGTGGCGCAAGACGCCGATTGCTGAGCGCAGCAGGCTGATGCATGCCGCCGCCCGCGTACTACGCGCCAACAACTCGCGCTACGCGACGCTCATGACCGAGGAGATGGGCAAGACCGTCACCGAGGGGCTGGCAGAGATCGAAAAATGTGCCGCGACAGCGGGTTACTTCGCCGAGCACACCGATGCATTCCTCGCGCCGCGCCCCTGCAAGTTGAGCAGCAGTTCAGCCGGCGCCGTTCCAGTACCTAAGGCGTTCGTCACGTTCAACCCGCTCGGGGTGGTGCTCGCCGTGATGCCGTGGAACTTCCCCTTCTGGCAGGCGATGCGCTTCTGTGCGCCGCACCTGATGGCGGGCAACGGCGGCGTGCTGAAACACGCCTCTAACGTGCCCGGCTGCGCACTTGCGCTCGAGGAGATTTTCCGCGACGCCGGCTTCCCGCGCGATCTGTTTCGCACCGTGCTGATCGGCTCGCAGCAGGTGAAGGCGCTGATCGAGGATCCGAATGTCGCAGCGGTCACGCTGACAGGAAGCGTCAGCGCTGGCAAGTCGGTCGCCGCCGCGGCGGGCGCGGTGCTGAAGAAGACCGTGCTCGAGCTCGGCGGCTCGGACGGTTATATCGTGCTGGAGGACGCGGATATTTCGCGGGCGGCACAGGTGTGTGCCGCTGCGCGCATGGTCAACGCGGGTCAGAGTTGCATTGCCGGCAAGCGGTTCGTAGTGCTGGAGTCTGTCCGTGCAGCCTTTGAGGAAGCCCTCGTCGAAGCCATGCGCAGCTACCAATTCGGTGACCCAAAGAACCCCGCCACCCGGCTTGGCCCGCTGCAGAGTGTCAAAGCGCGCGACGAGATTCACGATCAGGTCAGACGCAGTGTGGCAAGCGGGGCGCGGCTACTGCTGGGCGGCGAACTGCCGCAGCGACCGGGAGCGTGGTACCCGGCCACGGTGCTCACCAACGTGACCTCAGGCCAACCCGCGCACGATGAAGAGCTCTTCGGGCCGGTGGCCGCCATCATCAGCGCGCAGAGTGAGGTGGAAGCGATCCGGATCGTGAACGGCACGCGCTTTGGCCTCGGGGGCGGGGTGCTGACAGCTGATCTGGCCCGCGGAGAGCGTATCGCCGCCGAGGAGCTCGACGCCGGCCTCGCTTTCGTCAACCAATACGTGCGTTCGGATGCGCGGTTGCCTTTTGGCGGCGTCAAAGACAGCGGTTACGGCCGGGAGCTGTCAGAGTTCGGGATCTACGAATTCTGCAACATCAAGACCGTGCTGGTCCAACAGCTTTGACTTCCGCTCCGCACGGCTTCATTCGCAATCAGAGTCACCTGGATTAAGGCCATGTACCCGGCGCTCTTCCTGGGAGTCTCTGATCGCGGGAAGGTTCGCGGTCATGCTCCTGCGAATCTGGCGCGAGCGGGAGCGCCTCCTTCACGCTTGGCTCTTGAAAACGAAGTTAGCTCTCAACTGATAATTCCAGAGAAAGACGATCCCCGTTGCAAGGATCTTGCTCAAAATCAAGTCCAAGCCGAGTCTATCAACCGCGACGAACAAGACACCTTGGTTAATCGCCAGTCCCATTGCACTAACAATGAACACGAGTGCCACCTCTCGAGAACGTCCGAACCGTGCGCCACTCTCGAAGACGTGTCGCACGCTAAGCAAGTAATTCACCAGGGTAGCGACAACAAATGTACAGCCTGCGACCGCAAGATAGTTGTAGCCAAGCAGCCGAGCAAATACCGTGAATAGGCCGATATCTACCGTCGCTGCCACCCCTCCGACGAAAAAGTAACGAACGATCCTCATCGGAACAAGTTGTATTTGAGGATGCAATAGATCGCGCGAACGCCGTCGCGCCACCCGATTTTCTTGCCTTCCGCATATAGCCGGCCGCTGTAAGAGATGCCGACTTCGTAGATACGGCACCTGAGTTTCGCGATCTTTGCGGTGATCTCCGGCTCAAAACCGAAGCGGTTCTCCTCGATGCTGATCGATTGAATGATCTCGCGACGAAACAGTTTGTAGCCGGTCTCCATATCGGTGAGGTTGATATTGGTGAACATGTTCGAGACAAGTGTGAGAAAGCCGTTTCCGACACTGTGCCAAAAATATAAGACGCGATGTGCCTCGCCACCGGCAAAGCGCGAGCCGAAGACTACGTCTGCTTTGTTGGCCAGTATGGGTTCGATAAGACGGGGATATTCTCTCGGGTCGTACTCGAGATCGGCATCTTGGATGATGACAAGGTCGCCGCTCGCGGCGCGGATGCCGGTCCGAAGAGCTGCACCCTTGCCTTGGTTTAGCTCGTGATAGAAGATCTTATCGACGACACCGGAAGGCTCCAGTTCATGCTTGAGCTTCTCCCGCGTGCCGTCCACGGAACAGTCGTCGACAATAATGATCTCTTTGTCCTCCCAAGGAGCAGCCCGCACGGCGCCGACGATCGCCGCGATGGTATTCACTTCGTTGAAGCACGGAATCACCACAGACAGCTTCATGCGTCTCCCCGAAAATATCCGCGTGCTGCGGTCCAGATCGTTCCCTGGCGTGATCAACCGTTCTCACGCAATCATCCTTTGGCAAAGCTCAAGCGATGTTGTCTTGCGTTCCGGTGAAGCTAATATAAACATCGCCGGTGGCCAATGCGCCAGCTTAAGTTCTTCGTTCCGGCGAGCAAATTAACAGATTGCGCTGCTCCATGTTAGATTTGGTTTGTACACGCTGGTGTCGCGAGCGGCGAGCCGGCGGTCGTCGGAATCGCAGAGAAGGACACGGGCACTTACGCAATACCGGACAAGCATATGCATTATGTCCGATATGGCGAACGACCGTATGTCAGCTCTGCTCAGACTTCAAGACAGGTAGCGCGACCGGAGCATCTGAGTTGTGAGCCTAGGTAACCCGCCAACCGCTGGCCTGAACCGAGGCGTTTGTGCGCAGCGCTGATGGCAAGAGACCACCACGAAGAGCGCGTGCGTGTCCATGCAGCGTCAGATTGCGCACATACTGGACCTGCCCGGCCCGGGCAGCGTCTCTCTGTTAGCATCGGGCCGGGTCAGGATCGGCCTCGGCCGTGGCCTCAGGCGCACCAGGACCTGAAGGCACCATGGCGCTGACGACGATCCGGAACGGGGCGGGTGCCTCCACCGGGCAACCGTGGGTTAGTCAACCGCTGCGCTGGACGTGTGATCAGCGGTCTAGGGAATGAACGCTCTCACGGAGAAAGAGCTGACTCGGGGTCGCATCGTGGCAAACATGTCACGGTTTCTGGCAGGCATCCGCGCGTGGCATGTATTCGTTGTGGCGCTGGCCCTGAGGCTCCCGCTCGTTGTGCTGCGCCACCCCACGCTCCATTATACGGAGAACATCAAGGCAGGCTTCACGCTCGCACAGCGCGGCTACTTGGGTGACCCGTTTGCCATTCCAACCGGGCCGACGGCCCATCTGTCACCGGCCTACCCGGCGCTCGTGGCGGCGGTGCGCTCTATCACGCCGAGCGATGACGCCTGTCTCCACATCCTGTCGCTCATTCTGGCGATCGTCAGCTCCTGCAATATCGCCTTACTCCTGCCCATTTCTCGAGCGCTCAAACTGCCACGTGGGGCCGGCACGATTGCCGCCCTGATGTGGCTGATGCCGTTGTTTGTATGGATTGAGATAAGCGGCGACCATGAGACACCGCTTACGGTCGCTGCGCTGCTCACACTCGTAACGCTGGTGATTCGCACCATCGAGCGTGCCCGCCCGACCGTCGCGACCGGGGCAGGACTCGGCCTAGCAGCCGGAGTCGCGGCATATTTCACGCCACTGGTGCTGCCGATGACGGCTTTGACAACGCTGGCCGGTGCGCGTTTGGTCGGCTGGAAAACGCAGGGTCTGCTGGCTATTTTGGCGGGCGCCACACTTGCATTCGCCGTTGCCATCCTGCCCTACACCCTGCGCAACCATCATGTGTTCGGCGCATGGTTTTTCATGCGCGATAATTTCGGACTCGAGCTCGCGATGTCCAATGGCCCGAACGCGCGAGCGACCATGTATGAGAACCTCGAAGCCGGCGGCGGTACGTTTACACAGCATCCCTTTAGTTCGCGCGCCGCTGCGGCGGAAGTGCGCGACCTGGGCGAGGTCGAGTATGACCGACGGCTTGAGACCGCGGCCGTCACCTGGATTAGAGCCAATCCACGAGCATTCCTGAGACTGGTCGCCGAGCGGGTGGGATACATGGTCCTGCCACGCTCCCCGCGCTGGTACCAATGCGTCATTACAGGCGCCATCGGCCTCATGGCGATTGCCGGCTGCGTATTTCTCTGGTCTTCGCGCTACCGGTTCGGCATCCGCTGCCTCACCGCGGCCATTGTGGGATACCTGCTCGTCTACCTGCTCGTTGAGCACGACCCTCGCTACATGTACCCGGCCCTCTTCCTGGAGTCTCTGGTCGCTGCAAGTCTCCCGGGCGCACTCATGAAGTGGAGCGATTCAATCCCCCCGCGGGCCGGGTGGGACGGCAATACATCGGAAAGCCGCCGAAACGATCATCGAGACGTTTGATGTGAGGGAGCACGCGCACCGGCGCATGGTGCTAGCGAAGGCGTGACCGTCCATGCAGGGGGCCGATGCCGGAGCCACTCGATAGGCCTTTGCAGCGGATCGCGGCAGCGAGACGGCCCCCGCTGAGGTCAGCGGGTCCCTGTGATCACCGCCAGTTCGCTGAGGGTTGGCGGTGAGGACCCCCTGATGCGAGGCCGCAGAGTGCCAAAGGCAGGCTCGGAAGGGCTTCCTGCATTCATCGACCTGGACGCAGTCTTTGCCTACTCGCACATGGGCGAGAGAACTTCCGTCGGCATTGTCTTGTCTCACCGAACGCCTATCCTTGCCGATCAATAGCTTACGTAGGCTCCACCACTTTGCAAAAGTCCCGCGTAGAGACAGGCAGTCAATCTACAGCGGTCGTCCATCGATAGACGTAGTCCATCTACATGTGTAGTCCACCTAGACATGTAGTCCATCTTCTGCCTTTAACAAACGCATTGAAGGGCGCCGTCATACAAGATATGCCCGGCTGGGATCCTACTCTGGGCCTCAGCCGGGCATTTGGCGTTGCATCCAACGGTCAAGCACCCTGGGTTCGGTGCGCGCGCCGTTAGCCGGCTCGATCTGCTTCAGCTGCCAGCCGCTCCGGGTGCCAGAGTCGGACAGAGTCGGTCGGCCCGATTCGATCGGCGGCCGCGGAAAGTAGCTCTGTCCTAGCGCCCGCGTCGCGTACAATGGCACTGCCAAGAAGCAATAGAACAGCCGCGGCAATGGGGTTTTCAATACGCGGGTTGGCAACGCGCGCTCAGTAGTTACCACTACTACGCGATTGAACGGTCGGTGCCATGATTGCCGCCGACGGGGGGAAGGCCTGGTGGCTCGGTTCATCATGTTGGTGGCTTTGCTGCTGACTGCCTGCGGGGGCAGTGGGACCAGTGTGAGTGACCCGCCCCCGAATAAAAGCGGCAGCTCGGCGCCCTCATTCGGTTACACGCTTAGTGCGGCTGCGCTGACTCCGGCCAGCGTGACTGCGGGGAATGCCGCGAGCGCAGCGATCACGCTCACACCTACACAAGGGAGCGGTGATACCGAAGCCGTTACCCTGTCATGCAAGGTGGTCAGCGGAGGCGTTCCGTCTCCCGCCTGCTCCTTCAAGCCCTCAGTTGTGGCGCTCAGCGGCGCCGCGGGCGGCACATCGCTGTTAACCGTGTCGAGCACCTCCGCCGTGCCAGGTGGTCCTTACTCGATCCTCGTGACGGCGACCGACGCGAGTGGTTTGGCGCCAAGCAACGGGCCGCAGACGCTGCCGCTTACCATCGCAGCGGTCATTCAGCACATCGTCATCATCTTTCAGGAGAATCGCACTCCCGACAACCTCTTTCAGGATCCTGTGCTGATTTCACGGGGTGCCGACATCGCCAGCAGTGGTAAGAACTCGCTGGGTCAGGTGATTGCGCTCACTCCAATCGACTTGGGCTGGTCAGGCCCATCTCCACAGAACTACGATCTGGCTCACGAGCATGGCGATTTCGTCATCATGTACCACTACGGGAAGATGGACGGGGCGAACTGGATCGCGTGCTGGACGGGTAAGGCCACCAGCTGCCCTGCGAACCCTCAATACAAGTACGTCATGCCCGCTGACGTTCAGCCGTACTTCTCCTTAGCCGAGCAATATACCTTTGCCGACCGCATGTTTCAGACCAACCAGGGACCCAGCTTCCCCGCACACCAGTTCATCATTTCCGGCACATCGGCGCCCACAGCAACCAGTCCACTCTTCGCTTCTGAAAATCCCTCGATCGAGGGGGGATGCATCGCTCCGGCGAACAGTGTGGTCCCCTTAATCAACGCGCAGGGCGGCGGCGAATACTCGCAACCACCCATGTACCCCTGCTTCGAGCATCCGACACTGACCGATCTGCTCGAAACACACGGCATCACGTGGCGCTACTACACCCCAACCGCCGGTTCGATCTGGACGGGTCCGGTCGCCATCCAGCACATCTGCCAACAACAGACCATCGGCGGCAAGCTCACCTGCACCGGTCCTGAGTGGACGGCAAATGTGGTTATCCCGCAAACGAAGGTGTTGAGCGATATCGCGGACGGTCAGCTCGCGCAGGTTACGTGGATTATTCCGGACGGCAGGTACTCGGATCATGCGATGGTCAACGACGGCAGCGGTCCCGCCTGGGTCGCATCCATCGTCAACGCCATTGGCAACAGCGCTTATTGGTCCAACACGGCCATCATCATCACCTGGGATGATTGGGGAGGCTGGTATGATCACGTCGCTCCGACGGTCGTCAATGACGGGAGCAGCTGGGGATCCGGCTATGTCTATGGCTTTCGTGTGCCGCTGATCTTCGTTTCGCCCTACGCCAAGAGCGCCTATATCTCCCACGCAACCCACGACTTTGGCAGTATTCTCAGATTCATCGAGGTCACCTTCGGCCTGCCATCACTCGGCTATGCCGACACACGAGCCGATGCCCTGGCCGATTGCTACAACCTCACGCAGGCGCCGCTTACCTTCCATACCATAGCTGCGCCCCTTGGCCCCGGTCACTTTATCAACGACACACGACCGCCCGTCCACCCTGATGACGACTAGCCGCCCCAACACGACTCGCATCGCACGGAGAGTCTAGGCACTACCCAACTAGGTGGGTTGGGTGGTAAGGGTGACTCGCTGACGTGCAGCGCTGGTGAAGGCGGGAGAGAAGTCTTACCTGATTGCGCGCGCCCGGCCTCAACAGAGAGGTGCTGTTGGAAGCTGCCTCCCCAGGCACTTTTGTCAAATGTGGTAGTGGGGGGTCGCTTCGTTAATTTCCGGCAGCGCGTTTTCGATTGGCTTTTTGCTCTTTTGGCTGCGAGGCTGCCCGGCGGCTGATATCAGCTCGCTTTGTATGCCGCTGTAATCGCGGCGGCAATCCCAACTACCGCGACTACTACTAGGAACCATAGGCCAGATGCGAGATCACTCGCACCTGCATGCCATGGCGGAATCTGATACCAGTGGATGTCCGAGCAGGCGACACACAACTGAGCAATAGGCTCAGGATCGTGATCGGTTAGCTGGTATTCTCGCGTGTTTGCGATGCGCGTGTCGAGCCGCTCGATCGTGCCGTGCGGGCAAACCGCTTCTCGGGAGATGGTTGCTCGGCAACCTGCTCGCATTCCTCCTGAGGCACAGTTTTTTGGGACATACAGATAGACCCCGTCCCGCACCGCAAAGCGACGCATCGCTCGACGAGTCCCCAAGACTGCAGCCAGCAGGGTTCCAGCGGCATTCTTTCTTCGCCTCCCCCTGTTATGTCAGTCGAGAGCGCGACTCCTGGCACGCGTGGGCCGAGCGCATACAGGGCGAGCGCCACGACGGCAGCGATGGTTCTGCGCCGCTTCGCGCTGGCGGAGGATTAGTTAACGCGCTGTTCGCGCCGCATTCTTGCTCCACGCCCGTAAACCCAGCGCGACAAGTCCGAGCAATAGCAGTGAAGCACTGGATGGCGTAGGAGCCGAAGAAGGCTTGAACGCGAAGCTCGCTTGAGTGATATCGAGCGATCCGGGGAAGTTTGGGTCAGAGTCTACATTGAGCTTGACAGTGCCACCACCATTAAAGGAAAGGAGCGTACACGTGATGACGTCACATCCGAGGGCTGGGTTGGATGACACCACGCTCTGCGGCGCCCCAAGGAATGAGCCTGTGAAAGCGAACGTGGTGGAGTAGGTCCCTGGACCCGTGAGCATCAAACGAGGATTGATGTCGAACTGTGCTATCGCTTCGCCGTCAAACGCCGTATTCATCGGAAGGCCCCAAGGAACGCCGTGCATCGTCAGCGACATAGTGAGACTCGGGGTCGCGGTATCACCGAAGAGTTGGAGGTCGAGGGGTCCCGGACTGAAGGGTAGAAGCAATGGATTCTCCAACGGGTCAGTTTCAAACATGCCCGAGGCGGAAAAATCAGTCCCGGCGAAGGTGTAGGGGGTTCCAAAGAAGTCCCCGGAACCAATGACCATCGAGCCGCTCGTCGCGTTGAACGTTTGTGCGAACGCCGGAGTCGAGGCAACGGCTGAGAGAAACGCCAACGACAGGGTGCGCAATGCGTCCATGTATGCCCTCCCTTTCGCTCGAATCGGGAAATTCGCTTGGGGCTACATGCTTATGAAGCGCTCCTAGTCCGTGGTCAAACGGTAGCTGTGACTGGAGGGTCGCACATCAGCTTAATCTCCATACCAACGCAGACGCTATCAAAGTAAAGCGTCGACCTCATCCGCGGAGG
>Ga0306920_100000568_pt1 | contig 43271 bp, 31 predicted proteins | sample flu12Cox44000170_FD_204666 | JGI IMG/M metagenome (GOLD analysis project Ga0306920, IMG submission 204666) | Lab enrichment of tropical soil microbial communities from Luquillo Experimental Forest, Puerto Rico - flux4day.12C.oxic.44.000.170 (v2)... | ecosystem: Environmental > Terrestrial >... | reverse complement strand
TTCACTTCCATTTTCTCGATCTTGGGCTGCACGATTTTCGGCTTCGTCAGGTCCGCAAAGATGTGCTTTTGCACCGGGTTGAGTTTCACCGGTTCAACCGGCGTCGGCTTCACTTCCGGCTTCGGCGCAACGGTCTTCACCTTGGGGGGAGGCGGCGGTGGCGGAGCCACGGGAATCTCGGTAATTGGTTGGGCAATTTCCACGTTCGTGTATTGCCATACTGCCTTCATTCTCTCGGGATAGAGTAGCGGGATCAGCAAGAAAACGATTAGGAGGGAAATCTGCACGCCGGCGCTCCAGCCCAGGCGGTCCCATCTTGTTTTCGGTTCCGGTAGCAAAGCCAGGCGGGCCGGCACGGGCTTCGTGCCAATGTGTTGCTTCCAGGCTTCAGGGTTCCCGGTTCGCGCGCGATTAGAGTTGAAGCCTACGCCCAACGAGGTTTTGGGTCGTGGATCTGCAATCATGGTTGTCATCCGCTTGCCTCGTGAGAAGTTTCTACCCGCGACTCGATTCCCGGAGGAGCCGAGCCGTTGCGTATCAGGTCGTATGAACTATCAGTACGAGAGTACTTGTGGGCTAGAAGCGTCCGAATAGGACTTTCGTACTAACGTTGCCTACTCGCTAATGTCTTTGCGAGGGCGCTTTCACACACCTACTTATTCGGGACAAACCCGCCAAGGCGAATTTCGTTGCGGGGCGGGGCGCGCAACAATCCATAGGATACCGCATCCACCCGCAGAGGTCCCCTCTGAATTATGCACCGGTTCCTCCGAGGGGGGTACTCCGTAGGATGCACCAGAGGGTGCAGACGTTGGTTGAACCTTGAGCCCCATAGGTATACATATAAGATGTTTAGTTTCAGTCCCGGGAGTAACGTGCCTCACGATACCCACGACGACCTGCCCCAAACCGTCGTTCCGCTCCTCGTGGTTTTCGAACCCTTGGTCTGCTCCCTCTATGCCGATTCCCGTGCTGCCGATTGGGGCCTTACCCTAACCAGTTTTGCTGGAGCCCTCAACCGTAGTGCGGGGAAGCGCTTTAATTTTGCCTCGTCATGGCCAGCTGGGGTCCAGGATTACCTGCGCTCCCTCTGCGTCCAGGATCTCGCGCTCGTTTCCGCTTGCATGGAGGGCTCCGAAGCGGCCTGGGAATACTTCGTCCGTGAATACCGCGCTTACCTGCGTGCCGCCGCAGGCGCTATTACCAAGGGCAGCCGGTCCGGCGCCGATGCCCAGGAACTTGCCGATTCCCTCTTTGCCGAACTCTATGGTTTGACCGATGGAAAACGCGGCGAGCGCTCCCTCTTCCGCTACTACCACGGGCGCAGTACCTTGAAAACCTGGCTTCGCACCGTTCTTGCGCAACGTTACATTGACCGCCTCCGCGAGAGCCGCCGCTGGGAATCCCTTGATTCCGGCGATGGCGAAGAGCCCAAGCCTCTTCCGCAACACAACGTCTCGATTCCTTCCCTTGATCCTCATCGCGAAAAATACGCCGCGCGTTTTGCCGTCGCCCTGGAAGCGGCTCTGGACGGCCTCAACTCCGCGGATCGCCGCCGTCTCGAACTTTACTACGCTCGCCAGATGACCCTCGCCGAAATCGGCCGTTGTCTCGGCGAACACGAATCGAGCGTTTCTCGCCATCTCGATCAGTGCCGCCGCGAACTACGTGCCCTCGTCGAAGAGCATCTTCACCGTCCTCCTTCCCTTAGCAATGCGGAAATCGTTCTCTGCTTTCAATACGCCGCCGAGGATGCGCCCATCGATTTCCGCAATTTATTCCCGCAGAAGAAATCCGGCAGGCCCGGCGCAAGCAGAAAGGAATCGTCATGAACTCCTGCAAGAAACGATTCCCTCAACGTTCTAAGAAAGGAGCGCGCTATGCCGTCTGACGATCGCGATAAACTGTTCGAACGCGCCCTCGCCCGGCATTTGCCCGGAGCTTCTCCCGACGCCGCTTGTCCCGACGCGGAAATTCTCGCCGCGTATCACGAACGCTCCCTTTCCCTCGACGAGATGGCTCATTGGAAACTCCACATCGCCGCCTGTTCCCGCTGTCAGGAAACCCTCGCCCTTCTCGAACAGACCGATTCGGTCGTTGCCCACGAATGGGAGAAGGGCGAAGTAGCCGTAGCCCTTCAATCGAGCGCCTCGTTAAATCTGCACGAAGAGCTCTTCGACGAAACGCCAGCTCCGCCCGAAAGCGTTTCCGCGACTCCGATTCCCACTTCGCCTGTCTCGGAAGCAAAAGCTTCCCTGCAGCGGCGTGCCCCCTGGCGTTTGTTCGTTCCCGTAGGAGCCCTGGCCGCTGGCCTCCTCGTTTGGGTCGCTTTGCATGAGAAGGCGAGAGTCGCGGAAGAAAAAAATGCAAGCGTGCAAGTCGCCGAAAACCGCCAGCCGGCCGCGCCGGTGTCGCAATCCGCACGCGATGAGAACGATGCGAACGAACTCAAAACTAAGGAAGAGTTTGCTCGGGCCGACCTTGAAAATTCCGCCAAGACTGCTACCAGAACTGTTCCTAAACTGAAAAAAAATGCGCCTTCGGAACGAAAACAACAACCCATCGGAACAGCCAGCGAATCCGTTGAAGTGTCGCGCGATGAAAAGGGAACCACGGGCACTTTCGCAACGACCCAGTCCGCACCAATGTCAGCACCCGAGACGCGTGCGAATTCACCGGCCCGCCGGGAGATGGCGCCCACCCCTCCGTCTTCCTCGGCCGCGCAGGCCCAGGCCTCCGGGGTTGCCGGAGGCGTCGTTGCCGGGTCGCGCTCCGACAGCCAGGAAAACAAGGCGCAAAATGAAGCCTTAAATCAAAAAACCAGTGGCCGGGCCAGTGTTGCCCAGCAATATCAACTTAATTCCTCGCTCCTAAAAGTCCTTGACAAAGACGCGCGCCGGGACCCCAGCGTGATTCTCACTCCCGACCTCCTGCACGCCTGGCGCGTCCTTCCCGGCGGCAAAATCGAATTCACTGCCGATGGCGGTTATCACTGGCTTAAGCAAAAAAGCGGCGTCACTGCCGATCTCACCACCGGCTCTGCTCCTTCATCCAGAGAATGTTGGATCGTCGGGAAGTCTGGAACCTTGCTTCTCACCACCGATGGTGGAAAGCATTGGAAGCAGATCACCTCTCCCGTCAGCGGCGATTTGGGCGGTGTGCACGCCGTTGATGCGCAGCGTGCCTCCATCTGGGATGTGGCCAATCGAAGGAGTTACGAAACCGCCGATGGTGGCGCTACCTGGAAACAGACGGCGAACGAATAGAAATACTGCAAGAACTTCCGGTGGCGCCGTTCTAACAGGGAAGGCAAATTCAATTCGAGGTGAATTCATGAAAATCCCGCAAGCCGCCAAACGAACCGCTGCTCGCTGGGTGGTCGCTACCGCCGCGACCGCAGTGGTAGCCGCAGCGGCGCTTGTGCCGTCCTATTACGCGGACAAAAAAGCCGGGCCCCAGGAAAAAGACACTGCCCGCCCTGTTACCCCGGATCAGAGCACCACGTTGAACGACCAGACCGACCTGGCCGTCACCGTCTACAATTCCAACATCGCTCTCATTCGCGACGTTCGCCAGTTGCAAATCCCCGCCGGAACCTTCCGCCTGAAGTTTATGGACATCGCCGCGACCGTCAATCCCGCCGCCGTCCATTTCCGCTCGCTCAACGAGCCGGACAAGCTCTCCGTGATCGAGCAGAATTACGAATACGATTTGCTCGAGCCCGCAAAACTCCTCAACAAGTACGTCGGCAAGGAAGTCACCCTCGTCCGCAGCTACATGGACAACAACACCACCAAGCGCGAGGAGATCAAAGCCATTCTTCTCGCCAACAACAACGGCCCGGTCTGGAAAATCGGCAACGACATCGTCACGGGCGTGTACGGCGAAAGTTACCGCTTCCCCGAAGTGCCGGCCAATTTGTACGACCGGCCCACGCTTCTAATGTCCCTCGAAAATTCCGGCTCGCGAAAGCAGTCCATTGAAGCCTCTTACCTCGCCAACAATCTTTCCTGGAACTCCGACTACGTGCTCACCGTCGGCCGCGACGACAGAGCCGCCGACCTCGATGGCTGGGTCACCGTGGTCAACAATTCTGGTACCGCTTTTCACAATGCCCGTCTGCAGCTTGTCGCCGGCGATCTGAATCGCCTTCCACAAAGAGATCAATACCGCGCCATGGAGGCACTGGCGAAAGTCCAGGCCCCCGCGGCGGCGGGTGGTTTCGTACAAGAAAATTTCAGCGAATATCACCTCTACTCGCTCGGCCGCCGCACATCCGTCGAAGACAAGGAAACCAAGCAGATCAGCCTGCTGCAGGGCAGTGGCATCCCGGTCGAAAAACTTTTCGTGGTCAACGGCCAGAATTTCTACTACCACAATCGCCAGAGTCCCGGCTCTCCGCTAAAAGATCCCGTCATGGTCTTTTACAAGTTCAAGAACGAAGAAAAAGCCGGCCTCGGCATTCCGCTGCCCGCGGGCAATCTCCGCGTCTACCAGAAGGATTCCAAAGACGGCCTGCTTTTCATCGGCGAGGATCACATCGACCACACGCCCAAGGATGAATTCATTAACGTGAAAATTGGCAATGCCTTCGATGTCGTCTGCGAACGCAAACAGACTGACTACAAGAGCATCGCAGGGGGTGTCTGGGAAATGGAGTTTGAAATTAGGGTGCGCAACCACAAGGACTCGGCCATCACCGTCCAGGTCAACGAACCCATCGGCGGCGACTGGGAAATGCTCGCTTCCACCTCCAAGTACAACAAGACATCAGCCTGGGCCGCCCAATTCGACGTCCCGGTAAAAGCCAACGGAGAATCCGTCCTCAAATACCGCATCCGAACCAAGTGGTAATCGCTACAAACCAACGTACCCACCACAGGTCATCCTGAGGCGCGCATGGTCTGCGCGCCGAAGGACCTCCACCTCAAAATCTTGCAAGTTCCCGGTACGCAGCTCTCAAGCCCCCTGTCATCCTGAGCCCATCCTTTGCGGATGGGCTCACGGCCTCACGGTAAAGTCCTTCCTCTGCGCAGCCGTGACAATTGCCCCTGACAAATCGACAATTCGTTTTGCCCACTCACCCCTCCACAATCGCGTCCGCTTCGATCTCCACCAGCATCTCCGGCGAAATCAGTTTACTCACCTCGACCATGCTCGTCGCGGGCCGTATATCCTTGAAAAATTCCCCATGCGCTTGCCCTATTTTTTCCCACTCGGCAATGTTAGTCACAAACATGCGCGTTCGTACCACGTCCTTCAGACCCGCTCCCGCCCGACCCAATGCCGCCTCAATGTTAAGAAGAATCTGTATTACCTGCGCGTGCGCGTCGCCAATACCGACAATCTTCCCGTCCGGTCCCGTCGCGGTTGTTCCTGCAACGCTGATATGGTTGCCCATGCGCACCGCCCGCGAGTAACCCACAATCGGCTCCCATGGCCCCGCGCTCGAAATATTCTGTCTTGGCATCTTGAGCCCCTTTCCTCTCGTATTTCCTGCGGTTTCAGACCTGCATGTTAAACTTTAAAGAAGTATGACACGGCCCGGGACAGACTGTCTGTCCCCGTAAAGAGACTGCCGAATGCGCTGCAACAACATCATTGAAGCCGTGGGGCGAACGCCACTGATCCGCCTCAACCGTATCTCCAAGGACCTGAAACCGCAGATCTGGGTGAAGGCGGAGATGCTGAATCCCGGCGGCTCGGTGAAAGACCGCATAGGCATCACCATGATTGCCGACGCCGAAAAAAAGGGCTTGCTCAAACCCGGCGGCACCATTATCGAAGGCACCTCCGGAAACACCGGCATGGGTTTGGCGCTCGTCGCGGCCGTGCGCGGCTACAAGTGCGTTTTCACCACGACGGACAAGCAATCCAAAGAAAAAGTGGATTTGCTGAAAGCGCTCGGCGCCGAAGTGATCGTCTGTCCCACGGCCGTCGACCCGGAAGATCCCCGCAGCTACTACAGCGTCGCTAAGAAACTCGCGCGGGAAGTTCCGAACTCTTTCTATCCAAACCAGTACGACAATCCCAACAATCCCGACGCCCACTATCGCACCACCGGCCCGGAAATCTGGGACGACACCGAAGGGAAAATCACGCATTTTGTTTGTGGCATGGGCACCGGCGGCACCATCAGCGGTGTCGGCAAGTTTTTGAAAGAGAAAAAGCCCGACGTCAAGATTGTTGGCGTCGATCCGGAAGGCTCGCTCTACTTCGACTTTCATAAGACCGGAAAAATCGCCAAGGCGCGCACCTATGTCGTCGAAGGCATCGGCGAAGATTTTTTCCCCACAACCATGGACATGCAAATTCTCGATGATGTGATCCAGGTGAGTGACGAAGAGTGCTTCGTGGTGGCGCGGCGCCTGGCAAAAATGGAAGGGCTTTTTACCGGCGGCTCGGGCGGCGGCTGCCTCTCGGGCGCGCTTCGCCTGGCCAAGGATTTGAGCCCCAAGGATTATGTCGTCGTGCTTCTGCCCGATACCGGCATGCGTTACCTGAGCAAGGTTTTCAACGACGAATGGATGCGCGAGCGTGGCTACACCGAAGCGACGGTTTCGATCACCGCGGCAGAGGTCGTCAACGCGAAAAAGCAGTCCGGCAAAGTGCGTGAACTCATCATCGCGCGCCCTTATCAGACCGTGTTCCACGCGCTGAAAACGATGCAGGAGCAGGACATTTCTCAGATTCCTGTCTTCGAGGAAACCCTGCCCATCGGCACTATTTACGAAGACCAGATCTTGACTCTCGCCCTTCAGGGCAAAGATCTGCGCAAGCTCGTGGTGCGTGAAGTGATGAGCAAGCCCCTTCCCAAGGTGCCCAAAACGGCTCCCGTCGAGCGGGTCACTTACATTTTGAGCCACGAAAATCCCGCTGTCTTCGTCGAAATGGGCGACGCCAAGTTTGAAATTCTCACCAAGTACGATTTGATGAGTACGGTCGCGAGTTTGATGGAACAAAAGCGCTAGCTGAACTCCCCGCGCGGCGGCCAAGAAACACAGGACAAGAGAAACGTGAAAATTTACGACTTCAACGAACGGCTGAAGGACTCCATTCTCATCGCGGATGGCGCGATGGGCTCGATGCTGCATGAAGTGGTCGGCGCAGTCCGCTGCTTCGACGAGCTCAATGCCTCGGAGCCGGAAGCCGTCTTCCGTGTCCATCAGGCTTACATCGAGGCCGGCGCGCACATCATCGAAACGAATACCTTCGGCGCCAACCGCTTCAAACTCACGCCCCTGGGCCTTGCCGACGAAGTGCAGCGCCTGAACAGCCGCGGCGTGAAAATTGCCCGTGAAGCCCGCGAAGCCGCCTCCCGCGAAGTCTTAATCGCCGGATCCATCGGCCCTCTGGGAATCGGTGTGCAAGCGCGCCATCCGGAGCCAGACCTCATCCTTTCCGTATTTCATGAGCAGGCGCTGGCTCTCGAAGAGCGCGGCGTGGACCTTTTCATTCTCGAAACATTTTCTTACGTTGACGAATTGATGCTGGCCATTGACGCCATCCGCTCGTTTTCCGGGCTGCCCATTATCGCGCAGCTCACCTATTCGGAAGAAGGCACGACCTATGGCGACGTCCGGCCGACACTGGCCGCCACGATGCTTAAGGACAAAAACGTCCAGGTCATCGGCGCAAACTGCACACTCGGTCCCCAGTTGCTTCTGCCGATTCTCCAGGAACTTGCGAACGTTGGCGACATCCGCGTCAGTGGCATGCCGAATGCCGGCTTTCCCAAGCGAGAAGGCGACCGCATCGTCTACCCGAAGTCCTCGCCCGAGTATTTTGCTCTGTTCGCGCGGGAAGCCGCGGAAGCGGGAGTGCGTATTCTTGGCGGTTGCTGCGGTACGACGCCGGCGCACATCCGCGCCATGGCCGACGCCGTAAAGTCCCTGCGCCCGGTTAAGACCCATGTTTCCACAACCGTTGCGAAGGCTGTGGAACGCGTCGCTGAATTACTGCAGCGACAGCCGGAAAGTAAATTCTGGAAGAAACTGCAGAAGAAGGAATTTACTGTTTGCGTCGAGATCGATCCCCCGAAGGGCATCGCGCTCGATCGTATCTACGAACAAGTAGATAAAGTCATGGCGTCAAAAAAAGTAGACGCCATTGATATCAATAGCGGCGCCATGGCCCGTGTTGGCATGGACGCCCTCATCGTGGCGGGTGCGCTCGAAACGCGCGGCATCGAGACCGTGCCACATCTCACAACCCGCGACCAGAACATCATCGGCCTGCAAGCCATGCTTCTCGGTGCCTGGACCGTCGGCGGTGTCCGCAATGTCCTAGCCATCACGGGTGATCCGCCCTCCGTCGGCGACTACCCGGAAACCAGCGGCGTTTATGAAGTGGATTCCGTCGGCCTCGTGAAAATTCTGAATCGGCTGAACCAGGGCACGGACTGGGCGGGAAAGACGCTCGGCGGTCAGACCAACTTCACGATTGGTGTTGCGCTGAATCCCGTCGCCGATGATTTGGACAGCGAAATTGAACGATTCCACGCCAAAGTGGAAGCCGGCGCGCACTTCGCCATGACTCAGCCGCTCTTCGACCCGGCGCACTGGCACGTCTTCTTGAAAAAGCTGGGTGCCAAACCGGCCATCCCCGTTCTAATTGGAATCTGGCCGCTCAATAGTTACAAACAAGCGCTTCGTCTCAACAACGAAGTCCCCGGTATCGTGATCCCCGAGCCGCTCTTGAAATCCATGGAAGCAGCGGGTGCTTTGGCCCGCGAACGCGGCTTCGAAGTTGCCAGCGAGATGCTGACCTGGGCGCGGACGGAATTAGCGGGCACGTACTTGATCCCGCCGTTCAAACGCTATGAGGAAATCCTGGACATTCTGTAACGGAAATAAAAAAAAGGGAGGCGCTGGTGGCCTCCCTCTTTTTTTGAAGCTCAGAAAAATTAGGCCGTGCGCCTCTTCCAAAAGCCTAGAAGAGCAGCCCCGCCGATTCCCAAAAGCAGAATCGAGGAACCCCCGTTGCGTGATCGGCATCTCTCTTCCGCTCCGGGAACGATTGAAGTCGTGGGGATCGCCATCCCAGCGGGAAGATACCTCTCGCGCTCTCTGGGTAACACTTCTACCGTGAACAGGCACTTACGCCCGATCTATCGGTTAACAAGCTGGCAATTTCATTGCCGCGGATTGTATCCGTGTAAGTATATTAGAATCAGTCAGATAGAATGGGTGTGCAGATAAGAATATGCAAGACTTTTCCTTTCTTGATCTTGGAACGTTCTGTTCATTGCACATTCGGTCGCTGGACTTGTGCTTCGTAAGGCCATCAAAACAGGGGCATTCAACTCCTGTCGTGTGGTCGTGCACGATCCTCCACCCCTCGGAAAAACGCTGAAACACCAGCGTAAATATGCCTCCCACATCCCCAGAAGTACGAGCCAGATGCCATTTCCCAAATACCAGGGCCGAGCCCGCGCAAAGTGATCGCACCTCCAGATCGGTGAATTCCAGATGGCCCATGCTCATTTTGTCAGGGTACGAGCGCTTATACCGTTGCAGCACCGCCTCCCACCCCCGTGCAAAAGAATCCTTCCCGGCAAAGGTCAGCTCTGGTGAATTCCAGTAACCCTTCATAAAATCAGTAAGATCCCCGCGATTCCAGGCCTCTTTCTGGTCTTCAAGCACCGCCGTGATCGTATCCCGGTCAACATCTCCGGCAGTCGTTTTCTTGTTTCGGCCAGGAGCAGGCCTCAAAAACGTCGTGACGAGCAAGGTAAAGGCGAGCGCGAATAGAATCAATCGTCGAGACAAAGTGATCCTCCTGAACTTAGGCGCGTCGAGAGCATACGAAGGGATGGAAAGCCAAGCAAGGGCGATTTAAGCCCCTTTCAGCCCCGAAAGAGCTAAGCTCAAGGGGCTATCCGGAGTGGTACCGGTGGACTATTGGCCAAAAACACTCCCTGGACGGATACTCCTACGTGGAGGTTGAGGCATGTTCTCCGCCATGCTGCTCGCCATCTCGGTCGTCGCGATGTTCCAGTTCGCGCTCTTCTACTGGCGCGCTGTCTTGACGGGTGTGGCTACGCAGCCGATCTCCGAGCGCGTCCTTGACGCAGTCCAGGTTGCCGAGACCGACCTGCAAGGCGCCGACTTCGAGCGCCTCGCCAGCCTTCACGAACTCACCCCCGAACTCAACGCCGATAAAAGCGGACTCGGTTTCGTCAGCTTTTACTACAACCTGGTAAGCAAGGTGGAAAAGCTCTTCGGCGGCCTGTCTCCGGCAGTGCTCAACTGGGGCGCGCGCGAACGCGTCCTCTGCGCGCGCTACGCCGCCGTGCAGATCGGCCACCGCCTGCAGGCCAATCTCGCCCAAGCCGCTTCCATGCGCTCCTGCTAGTTCCGCAGCAAGCTCCTCTAACATTCACTGGCTCGTCCCCGCAAGTCTCTGGATTGTCATATTCTCTGCCGCGCCGCGGTGCTAAGATAGCGGCCCGCCTACCTGAGATTCCCTGAAAGGAAAGACCAATGCCAGAACTAGAGCAAATGAAGCAGAAGTACGCGTCGGTGTTGAACTTCATCAACCAGCAAGGAGTGCGCCTTGCCCACGTGCACATCCAGGACAACAAACTCTACATTGAAGGCGCCTGCGGCACGGAAGCGATCAAGAACAAGATTTGGGACCAGGTCAAGCTGGTGGATCCCAGCTTCAGCGATCTGACCCTGAACTTGTCGGTGGATCCTTCGCTAGCCCCGAAGCAACAGATTTACACGGTCGCGGCCGGCGACTCGCTCTCGAAGATTGCCAAACAGTTTTATGGCAATGCCAACGAATACATGAGGATCTTCGACGCCAACAAGGACAAGCTTACCGATCCCAACACGGTCAAGGTGGGGCAGCAGCTCGTCATCCCCAACTAAATTCTCAACGCAAATCAGATTGATTCAAGCGAGAAAGGCGCGGGCGGAACAATCATTTCCTCACGCGTTTTCTTTCTCCGTTCGCAATCGGGTGAAACGCTCCCGCGAGACTGGGAGAGTACGCCCCACCGGGCTTCAGCCCCTGAGGCTGCCTGCTCAATATCCCCATCGCAGCAACACGCCACCGGTGGTGTAACCGGCGCCAACCGCGGCCAATAGTACAAGGTCGCCCTTCTTCAATCGGTCTTCCCGCACCGCGTCGCGCAGTCCCAGCGGAATCGTGCCGCCGGTGGTGTTGCCGTACCGATCGATGTTCACCATGATCTTTGAGTCTTCCACGCCCAGGCGTTCCTGCGTCGCGCGAATAATCCGCAAATTCGCCTGATGCGGCACCAGCAGCTTCATGTCCTTGCTCGTAAATCCGTTGCGCTCCAGCAGCGTTGTGGAAACCTCCGCCATCCGCCGCACGGCATATTTGAACACCTGCGAGCCGTCCTGATGGACCACGTGCATATTTTTGTCCACGGTTTCGTGGCTCGAAGGATGCAGCGAGCCTCCGCCGGGCATGCACAGAAACTGTCCGCCCGCGCCGTCAATATCGTGGACGAAATCAATAATCCCCTCGTCCGGACCGGCCGGCTCGACGAGCACCGCCCCCGCGCCATCGCCAAACAGCACACACGTCGCACGGTCCTTATAATCGAGGATCGAGCTCATCGCGTCGCTGCCGATCACCAGCGCCTTCCTGTGCGTGTCCGCGCTCACAAACTGCGCGCCCACGGTCAGCGCGTACGTAAATCCCGAGCACGCCGCGGACAGATCGAAGCCCCAGGCTTTCTTCGCGCCAATGCGCGTTTGCACCAGGCAGGCCGTCGCCGGAAACATCATGTCCGGAGTCACGCTGGCCACCACGATCAGGTCAATGTCTTCCGGGTTCGTGCCCGTTTCCTGCAGCAATTGCTTGGCGGCTTCCGTTGCCAGGTGCGAAGTGGCCGTGCCATTGTCCACGATGTGGCGCTCGCGGATGCCGGTGCGCGTGCGAATCCACTCGTCGTTGGTCTCCACCATTTTTTCCAGGTCGGCGTTGGTCAGCACGCGCGGCGGAACATACCCGGCTACACCCGTAATTTTTGCGGCAAGGCGACGAGACATGATGCTCCTTGAGATTTGCCCACGTGCGGCAGAGCCAACCGACTGCACTGCCAACGCACCGCGAAGCGATCGAGCTGCAAGGTCAATCCACTGGGCGGTCGCACGCCAAAGAAAGTCCGATTGTATGCGATGCCCTTTGTCCGAAACAAGCGCGCCCACCGGCCGTCCTACCGCTTGTTATCCGCAACCCGTCATTCCGAGAAGCGCAGCGGCGAGAAATCCCTCTTTCACGAGCACCACGGAAAAGAGAGATTGCTCGGGCAAAACCGGTCCTCGGAATGACGGGGGCGCAAACACCCTACTCCGCCCGCAAAATTTCATACCTCCACGTCACCTGGGCCGTCTTCTTCAGCATCGCCGCCACGGAACAATATTTTTCCTCGCTCAATTCAATCGCGTGTTTTACCGCAGCTTCCTCGAGAGGCCCGTGCAACCGGTACAAAATTTCCAGATTCGTCCATACCGTGGGCGGCTCCACGGCGCGTTCGCCGCTGCAAATCACTTCGAGCGACTGCAGCTTCTGCCGCTTTTTCTCCAGGATCGTCACGACGTCCGTCGCAGTGCACGCGCCCAGCGCCAGCAACACCAACTCCATCGGCCCGGGCGCGTTGTTGGACGCGCGGTCCGAATCCACCGCCAAGGCGTGCCCCGAGGGCCCAATCGCCACAAATTTCTGCTCGCCAATCCACTTCACACTTGCCGTTTGCATGTGCCTTCCTCTCGCGTAGGGGAACGATGTATCGTGCCCTCTTGGGGTTGTAGGGGCCGCCTTCGGAGGCGGTCCGCAACTTACACAGCTCGGTTCTTGAGCTGGCATTCCGTCCCTCGCATTATAGAAGCCCGAAGCAGCGTGTCCAGCGATTGGCTCTCGGGACTCCGGTGTTCGGAATTGAGGCAGGGCCACCCGCCAGGCTGTTCGGCGGTGGCGGGCAATAGTTAACAGTGATCAGTTTTCAGTTATTAGTTGTTAGCCTAGGAGAAGAGAGGAATTCGCCACAGAGAGCACAGAGAAGAGAAGAACCAGCCTGAAGGCTGGCACAGACAAAAGCGCCTGTGCTACAGGAGTTCTTCATGGCGCTGTAACAATTCGAGTGGTAAGTTCTAAATCCTTCCCAAGCACGAACAAAGTGCGGGATTCGGCTCGCCCAACCTATCCCCCGGGCAAAAAGGAGCATCGCGATTGCTACACCTTCTTCCGCAACATCCGCGCAGCAACAACTCCACGAAAAACTGGTTGATGTGTTCAGTTTGCTTTTTGGAGTTGCATCCCGGTTACCGGCCGATGCACGCGAAAGGCATCGTTTGCGAAGGCACGTTCGTCCCGGCCGCGGCTGCGGCTTCGCTGAGCCGCGCGCCGCATTTCCAGCGTGAATCCGTGCCAGTGACGGTGCGGTTTTCGGATTCCACCGGCTTGCCGGATATTCCCGACGGTGATCCCAACGCCAGCCCGCGCGGCCTGGGCATCAAATTTCACCTGCCCGGCGGCGCGGAGGCGGACATCATCGCGCATTCCGTCAACGCTTTTCCCGTCGGCACCGCCGAGGAATTTCTGGAGTTGCTGCAAGCCGTGGCGGCAAGCGGTCCCGGTGCGCCGAAGCCCACGCCCATCGAAGCGTTCCTGGGAACGCATCCGCGTGCGCTGAAATTTGTGACCGCGCCGAAGCCCGCCCCGGCCAGCTTCGCTAGCGAATCGTATTATGCGATGAACGCGTTTCGCTTCACCAATCGCGACGGCGTGAGCCGCCATGCGCGCTACCAGATTCATCCCGCGGATGGTGAGGCGCTCTCTCCGACGCGGAAGCGGCCCAGCGGCCGGCGAATTATCTCTTCGATGAACTCTCTCAGCACCTGCAGCGCGGCCCCGTGGAGTTGCGGCTGGTTGCGGAACTCGCCGAGCCGGGCGGTCCCGTGAACGATGCGTCCATGAGCTGGCACGAAGGCCGGACGAAGCTGGAGCTGGGCACGGTCCGACTGGTGAAGCGAGTAGCGGATAGCGACGCGGCGCAGCGCAAATTGGTTTTCGATCCCGTGCACATTGCCGACGGGATCGAGTTGTCGGACGATCCCCTTCCCGCGGTGCGGTCGGCGGTCTACAGCATTTCCTACAAGCGCCGCAACGCGTAACGGGAGCAAATCAGGGGTTGCGTGAAAGAAGAGAAGCGACTTCGATGATGGGGTTGGGAAGCTGTCGCATGGCCCGGACAAAGGCTTCGACGAGACGGGGATCGAACTGAGTGCCACCGCAGCGCTCAAGTTCGGCGAGGGCTTGTTCGGCAGTGCGTCCCTTCTTGTAGCTGCGGTCGCTGGTGATGGTGTCGTAGGAATCGGCGATGGTGATGATGCGCGCGCCGAGGGGAATACTTTCGTTGGAAAGCGCCTTGGGATAACCGGAGCCATCGAAAAATTCGTGGTGGTGCAGGACCATAAGGCGAATGCGCGCGAGAGGTGCGAGCGGCTCGAGAAGTTTTCCCCCGAAATTTACGTGCGTCTTCATGGTTTCCCATTCTTCGGGATTCAGCGGGCCGCTCTTATTCAGTATGTGCTCAGGGATGCCGACCTTTCCGACATCGTGAAGAACTGCGGCGAGGCGAATCTCTTCGACTTCGGGTTCGGACATGCAGAGGGATTCGGCGAGCAGCGCAGCGTAGGCAGCCACTTTCTGGGAATGGCCCTGGGTGTATTGATCCTTGGCATCAATGGCGTAAGCGAGTGAGGTCACGGTATCAAGAATGGATTGTGGCAGCGAGGAAGGGCCTCCCTCAGCCGGTCCCAGCGAAGATTCCGAAGGTGGCAGGGAATCGGTGAACTGACGAAGACGCTGGTGGATTTCATCGAAGGCTTCGGGCCCTGTGGAAAAGAGACGCTTCAAGGTAACGCCGAGATAGGCTTCGAGAACGTCGCGCTTCCAGCGGCGGGCTTCCTTGGGATCCACGTGATCAGCGGTAGAGACGGTGTTGCCGCCTTGATGCTTGGAGAGATACATGGAGGCGTCGGCGACCTGAATGAGTTCCTGCGGCGAAGAGCCGTGGAGCGGATAGCAGGCGATGCCGAAGCTGGCGCTGATATTTTTCTCGCGCAAGAGCGGATCGGCGGCCACCCAGCCGCGCAGCTTGGAGGCCAACTGGCGCGCCTGTTCCATAGTGGTTTCCGGCATGAGGATGACGAACTCGTCTCCGCCATAACGGGCGACGACGTCGGAGCGGCGGCAATTGGTTTCGAGGATCTGGCCAACGCGCTGAAGGACCAGATCGCCTTCGAGGTGGCCATAGAAATCGTTGACAAACTTGAAGCGGTCGAGGTCCATGAGGACCAGGGCGAACGAACGGCCCGCGCGCGAAGAACGCTTCCATTCCGAGGAAAGCGCTTCCATGAAGAAACGATGCGTCTTGACGCCGGTGAGGCCGTCGGTGATGGCCTGTTCCTGGGCTTTTTGGAAAGTCAAAGCATTGTGGAGCGCGCCGGAAATGAGGTCGGCAAGGGTGCTGAGAAGCAGTGTTTCTTCCTCGGAAAAATCCACGCGATCCTGGGTTTCCACGTAAAGAACGCCATGAAGATAATCGGCATAAAAAATCGGGAGGGCCATGGCGGTGAGGGAATCCGGGAGAACCGGTTGTGCGCCACTTTGCGTGTTGGCGGTGGATCGGAAGACGCTGGATTTTCCGGTACGCGCCACTTGGCCGATCAATCCCACGTCGAGCGGGAAACGGCGGCCCATGGCGCCGCGGCGCGCGCCGCCTTCGGCGTGGACAACCAGTTCGCGCGTGGTGTAATCGAGTAGGGCGATGCCGATGTGGTCGTAGGTCAGGCCATTTTCCAATTGCTCGGTGATTTTTGCCAGGACCTCGTCGGGGTTAAGCGTGGCGATGGCGTCGCGGGAAATGAGGTTGAGGAGATTGAGGTGACGCGCCTTGGTGCGCTCTTCCTGGAAGAGGCGTGCATTTTCGATGGCGATACTGGCTTCGCTGGCGAGCACGCGCAAGAGTTCGAGATGGCCTTCGTCGAAAGAGCGTTCCTGGTCGGAATAGATGCACAGTGCGCCAATGGCGTGGTCGTAGGCAACCAAAGGAACGCCGCAAAACGAGCCGGTGGTGCGCAGAGGATCGACGCCGAGCTTGCGGGCTTCGGTAACGTAATTATCACGGATGAGGACGGGCTGGCGCGTGCGGAGTATGTATTCGGTCAGGTGGTTGGCGGCGGGGCGGCCGCGCTTCGGCATGCGCACGGCGTCCACCATCTCCAGTTCGAACTGGATGAAATCCCGCACGGGGTCGATGGAAGCGAGATAAAGATTTTCAACGTCAAAGAGCCGGCGCAGCTCTTCCCAAATCTTGCGGAGGAGATCTTCCTTGTTCAGCGTGGAGCTGAGGGCGCGGCCGATTTCGTTGAGGACGTGGAGTTCCTCGGAGCGGCGGGAGGTCTGCTGGATCAGGTAACTGTTTTCGACGGCCATGCCGATCTGGTGGCCGAGCGCAAGAAGTAGTCGCAGCTCGGCGGGAGTGAAGCGGCGATTGTCGGGCGAGCCGAGGAGGAGCAAACCGAAGGCTTTTTCCTTGGCCTGAAGACTGATCACTACAACGCTTCGCAAGCCATTCCTGAGGCCAAGTTCGCGGAAACGGCGGATGGGCTCGTCTTTTTCGAGAGTCGTGAGATTGTCGTCTCGCAGATCGCGAAAGCCGAGCAAGCCGCCCAGGCGCGAGACCAGCCCGACAAGGTAATCGTCAAGGCCTTCTTCCTGTGCAGTGCGGCAGAACGCGTCGGGGATGCCCGCGGAGACCACCGAGGTCGGCCCATTCGGGTCGCCGTGATGCAGAAAGAGAGCGCCCGAGGGAAGACGTACCACGCCGAGAACGCGGTCCAGGGCCTGGGCAAGCATGCGCTGAATTTCGCCGCCGGCAAAACTGGAAGTGGCTAGGTTGAGATTGGAAAGCGCCAACATGTTGCGCTCGACGCGGCGCTTCTCCTCTTCGTAAATGGCCATGACGGAAAACATGGAAACAAATACGGTGGGGATGGCGGAGATGGACAACATGGCTGTGCCGAGGGCCTCCGGCGTGACGTTCAGGAGATGAAAGCCAATGAGCACAAGGCCCCAGGCTGAGAAGGCGACGCCGAGGAGGCGATCGGCGAACGTTTCGTGGTGCTGGCTTTCCCACCAGAAAAGAAAGCCCACGGCGATATAAACCAGGGATGCCGGCACAAAAGAGGAGGCGGGCAACACTTGCAGCGCATTTGCGAGGGACCAGATCACCAGGGCCCCGGCGGCGCCAATAGCCGGCGCGATCCAAAGTCTCTTTCGGGTATAAACCTGTGCGCCGAGGAAAAAGCAAATCCCCGCGAAGCCGTATAAGGCATTATTCAGAGAAGTGAGAAGCGGGTTTGTGCCGATCCACTGCGAAAGGCCGGGCACCAGGTAGTGCAGGGCGTAGAAAACCCACGCGGCGGTCCAATACAGGAGATAGGTTTGGCGTTTCAGCGAATAGACATAGGCGAAGAACACCCCAATCAACAGGGTGCCGAGGAGAAAGCTGAGCGCGATGATGCTTTGAACCATGCTGGGCCTAAGTCCGCCGCGATTCGTGAGACGCCGATTGAGGGGAACGACAGGAGTGCTCCCTCTTTGCCTTATGGCGGTGCAAAGAGGCCTGAACGAACACACCCGACTGCCCGTAAAGGACACCCCAACCCGACACAAAACGAAGCACTCCCGATTATGAGGCAGGGGAAAAAGGAGCCGCAAGCGTACGTGGGTACTGGTAGCGTAAGAGGTAGTAGAAGGGGCGGTAACCAGGGGTGCCAGGGGTGGTTGGACGGAGCCAGCGTGGTTCCGATACACTGAAGTTTTCCGAGAAGAGAGCGAGACGCGACTCACCATGATGGAAGCTACGAAAAAACAGAGCGGAGCGGTGCGCGTGCGATTTGCACCTTCGCCGACCGGGTATTTGCACGTGGGCGGGGCGCGCACGGCGCTGTTTAACTGGCTGTTTGCGCGCAAAGAGCGCGGGACGATGATCCTACGTATTGAGGATACCGACGCGGAGCGCAACAAGCCGGAGCTGGTGGAAGGAATTATTGACGGGCTAAAGTGGCTGGGTGTGGATTGGGACGAAGGGCCGTACTACCAGTCGAAGCGGACAGAATTGTACCGCGAGGCCGCGAAGAAGTGCCTAGCGAACGGAACCGCGTTTTTGTGCTGCTGCCCACCGGAGCGTTACGTGGGTGGCGACCATGCCGAGGAAGGTGCAGAGGCTTCAAAGGTACGCCGGGTGGTGAGGTGTTCCTGCCGCGACGGCAAACCGTCTTCGACGGATACGAAGCCGGCGCTGCGCTTCAAGGTGCCTGTGGGCGGCACAACGAAGTTTTTTGACGCGGTGTTCGGCGAGCGTGAATTCTCAAATGACGAGATCGAGGATTTCGTACTCCTGCGCTCCGGAAAAGACGGTGAAGAGTTTGGCCAGGCGATGTACCAGATGAGCGTGGTGGCCGACGATATCGATATGCGCATCACGCACGTGATTCGCGGCGCGGACCATATTTCGAATACGCCGAAACAGGTGCTGCTTTATCGGGCGTTGGGCGCGGAGCCGCCGGTGTTCGCGCACCTGCCGCTAATTCTTGGACCGGACAAATCGCGGCTTTCGAAGCGGCACGGGGCGACGGACGTGAACTTGTACCACCGCGAGGGATTCTTGCCGGAAGCGTTCCGGAATTTTCTCGCGCTGCTGGGCTGGGCTCCGGGCGGGGATGAAGAGTTTTTGCGCACGAAGGAGTTACTGGAGAAATTTTCGCTGGAAGGCGTAAGCCGCACGAACGGCGTTTTCGACCGCGCTAAGCTGGAGTGGTTTAACACGCAGTATCTCCAGAAACTGCCGATCGAGGATTTGCTGCCGGAAGTGGAAGCGGAGCTGAAGCGCGACGGATTGTGGAAGGAAGAGTGGGCCACGGGCGCGGGGCACGAGTGGTTTTCGAAGACCGTGGATGTGCTCCGGCCGCGGGTGCGGCTGCTGCCGGACTTTGCGAGCTGGTCGCGGGCGTTTTTTAGCGATGAGTTCACGATCGATCCGGCGGCTAAGGCGAAATTCTGGAAAGATGAAAAGGTGCCGAGCCTGTTGGCCAGTTTAGCGGATGCACTGGCGGCTTTGCCGGAGTGGAACCATGATGCGTGCGATCACGCTTCACGGAAGGTGGCGGAGGATGTGGGCGCGAAAGCGGGATCGCTGATCAATGCGACGCGTGTGGCGATTGTGGGACAAGCGGTAGCGCCGCCGTTGTTCGATACGATGGTGGTGCTGGGGCAGGAGCGCGTGGTGCGAAGGTTGAGAGAAGCGGTGAAAGGATTGAATAAAGAAGTAAAGAAATAAGGACAACGCCGGACACGGACGCACTCAGAGTTACTTCCTGGAGAAAATTTCTGGGTTGGCGGATTTTGCGGCGGAGGAATCGGCGACCACGTTGATCATAGCTTCGACATCTTTCGTGACGGGCGGGAGGCAGATTTCGTTGCTGCAGGCCTGGTAGCGGAGCTTCATGGCGAGGTGCTGTGCGCCAAGCGCGGCGCTGGGCAGCACGGTGAGAGGCACACGTACGATTACGGTGTCCGTGTACACATTCAGCGGCTTGTTTTTGGAAAACGCGAAAGTCTGTAGAGTTCCCTTCGGATAAATAATATCACTCAGTTTGAAGCCTGCAGGGACTTCCGTCCTCAGGTCCGTCGGAATCAGATAGTCGGCGCTGACTTCGCGCGCATTCACGTGAAAGCCTGGGCGAATTTTCAGGGCCACTGCGATCTGGAAGCTCATTCCGCGAGCAACCGGATCAGAAGAAGTGTACGCCGTGGGAGCGACGACGTCCTTGCCCGAGGGCATTTGCGAGCCTGCCAGAGCGGGTAGAAGCAGTGTTGCGAAAAAGAGAAGCGCGACGAAGGCGGCGGCAAAGGATTTCACACGGTCACCTGGGTACCCAGTTGTTGGGAGATTACACGGCTCATCACGGCATATAAATCCTCGCCGGTTTTTTCATGGATGAAGGCGTTGCGCGCTTCATTCCAGGCGAGCTTAAAACTGGTGGAGAGCGCGGAGACCCAGATCTCGCGGATCGCTGTGTTCGGGGAGATGACGAATTTCGCGGGCCCGGGCTCCTCGAAAATCACTTCGAGCTTGCCGCTTTCGCCCTCGACATCGAAACCCTGCGCGTCGCCTAGATGCAGCAAGCGCTTCTTCATTTCTTCAAAAAGAGCGTCAGCCTTTTTTTGGAAGTCGTGTTCAGCAAGCATGAATGGTCCGATCAGAGTTGCGCTTCGATGGCTCTTTCGAGTTCGTCGCTGCTCTTGAGTCCCTGAAACTTGGCAACGACTTTACCATCGCGGGAAATCAGAAAGCTCGTTGGGTAGCCGAGAATGCCGCCGAACTTGTCCGCGGCCTCGTCCGTGCCCAGCCAGATGGGATAGCTCATCGGCAATTGCCGGCCGTTAACGTCGAAGCGCTCCTTGGCGATGAAAGGCGCGACGGCGCTTTTGCCTTCCTCGTCCATGGCCACGCCGACAACCGTAAAACCGCGCGAGCCGTATTTGGCCTGCATATCAATCAGCCAGGGAATCTCGATGCGGCAAGGGTCACACCACGTGGCCCAGAAATTCACGAAGACCACTTCGCCTTTGTAATCGGCGAGTGTGACTTCCTTGCCGTCCAGATCTTTGAGCTTGAATTCGGGCGCGGGCGTTCCGGCTTTGATGTCCGTTGCAGGCTTTCCAGTGGCATTTGGCGTTAAGTTGGATTTGCCCTGGAGGCGCGTGGCCTTATCCGCGTAATACGTGAGCCCGATCAGGAAAAGAACAGTGACAATGATGATGCCAACTTTTTTCATAGCGACTTTATCCATCCCATATAAATTCTTTACATCGAAAAGCGATTCAAAAACGTAAGTTTAGCCGAGAGCCAGGTCAGCTTGTTAAAGAAGACCAGGCCGCCGACGAACAAGAGCAGCGCCCCGCTGAAAAGCTCCACGGCGTGGAGATGCTTGCGGAAATTCTGGTAGAAGCGCAGAAACTGGCTGAGGCCAAGAGCGGTGAGGAGAAAAGGAACGGCAAGCCCCGCGGAATAAACGGCGAGAAGCAGAACGCCGCGAGAAACCGTATCGCTGGTGGCGGCAAGAGCCAGCACCGTAGCAAGAATCGGGCCGATACAAGGTGTCCAGCCGAACGCGAACGCGAATCCCAGAAGGAAGCCGCTCAGTATGCCGGGCTTCTTGGTGTCCGTATTGCGCAGGTGCACATCGCGATTGAGCCAGCGGGCAAATTGCGGACCGAGGAAACCGATGATAGAAAGGGAAAAGAAGTGGCTGGCGCCGAGGCCCAAAAAGAGCGGTCCGTGATGAACGAGGGACGCGATGCCAAGAGCAACGAGGATCCCGCCGAGGATAAGGCCCGCGCGGACATTCATGCGCATCAAGCCGCCAAGAAGGTGCAGGCCAAACAGAAGGATCAAGGCCCCGGCCAAGGGTGCGAGCAGGGAACGATTCTGGCGCAAAAAACCACCTACGGCGCTGGCGGAAGCGCCAAAGGAAATAAACACGACGGAAAAACCGATAACGAAGGAAAGCGAGGAAGAGAATAACCCGGATTTCGGTTGCTGGCCCTGGCGCAACTGATCAACGCCAATGCCTGAGAGCATTGAAATATAGCCGGGAACGAGAGGCAAAACGCAGGGCGACAGGAACGAAATGAGCCCCGCGAGGAAGGCTCCGGCCAAGGAAACATCAGTCATGTCGTATGCCTGTCCTTTTCGTTTCTATTCTCGCACAAAACAGGGCGGCGATTGGTGCTGCTCGGCAATGCGGCGCGGCATCCCTTTTGTACCCCTACGGGATTAGACGCAGGGCAGAGAAAGGGTTACAAGTGCCGGAAGCGGATTGCGGCAATGTGTCGCATCGTGAGCCTGCATCAACCGCATATTGCTGAATAGAGGGAAGTTATTTTGGGATGAAAGGGTCCGACGCTTGCCATTGCCCCTAGCGGCAAACTTTCGGCAGGTGCGCATGATCTGGACGCCAAACAAAGTGACGTTGCTGCGTGTGATCGTGGGATTTATTGCGGTGAGCTTGTTCGGGCGTGGTGCTTGGCAAAACCTGCTGGCTGTGGCGCTAACGGTCACCTCGATTGCACTGGATGCACTCGACGGGCATATCGCGCGGACAAAAAACATGACCACGCCAGTGGGAGCGCAAATCGACATGCTCGGCGACCGCGTGATCGAGAACATGTACTTCACGTATTTCGCGGTGGTGGGCATGGTTTCTCTGTGGCTGCCGATACTGTTTTTTGCGCGCGGGGCGGTGACCGATTTCTTGCGCGGGCTGGCCATGAGGGCAGGGCATTCCGGCTGGGGAGCGAACGCCATGCCGCAAACCTGGTGGGGAAAGACTCTGGTAGCTTCGCGCTGGAGCCGAGGCGCGTACGCGGCGCTGAAGTGCATCTGCTTCTGTTATCTCGGATTGGAAATGGCGCTTACGCACGGTCCGGTGCAGTTGCTGGGGCCGATGACGCTGGATGTGCACGCGGCAATTCGCGCCGGCGCGCAAATCCTTGCGTGGGTGACGGCGGCGTTTTGCGTTGTGCGCGGCTTGCCTGTGCTGCTGGAAGGCTGGAAGTTCTTTGCCGGAAATCTTTCAAGCACGAAGCCGCGCCGGTCTGCGCAGAGAGGCGCCGCATGAGTACCGCAAGCAGTAACCCGAATCGAGTGGGCACATTCTTCGACGTGGATGGCACGCTGGTTCCCGAGCCATCTCTGGAGCGGCGTTTTTTTGAGAGATTGCGCTGGAACGGCGCGATTCCACTGGCCAATTATTTGCGATGGAGCATGGAAGCGCTGCGGCTGCGGCCGAAGGGAATTGCATGCCTTGCTCACGGAAACAAGTTCTACTTGCGCGGCGTGCGTACGGATCAGGTATTTCAGTTGCTCGAATCCATCTTGTTCTATGAAGAAGGAATCGAGCGAGTGACATGGCACGCGCGGCAGGGGCACGAAGTTGTTCTTGTGAGCGGGACTCTGGAGCCTCTGGCGCAGATGGTGGCAACGGCGCTGGAGTGCGAACTCGAAGCGCGCGGCGTAGAATGCCACGTGCAAGTCTGTGCGACGCGGATGGAGGAAGATCACGGGCGCTGGACGGGCCGAGTGATCGGAGACGCGATGCATGGAGAAGCAAAAGTTCGCGCGATCGCGCGCCTCGCCCAGGAGCACAGGTTCGATCTAAACCTTTCGCACGCTTACGGAAACACGCTGGTCGACAGGCCGATGCTTTCGATGGTGGGCCGGGCACACGCGGTGAATCCGGGAAAGGAAATGGCCACGCTGGCGAACCTTTTCGATTGGCCCGTCTGGCACTGGCACACGGAAAAGAACATGAACGGCCAAAGCCTTTCGCATCTGAAAACAAAATGCGCGGATAGCCAGATATGAGTATAAGAAGAGCAGAACAGCATCGTGAAGAGACGACGACTTCGGCGTGGCCAGTGCCGGGTCCCTATCAGGGGGACGAAAGTTCGATGATGGAAGCGGAATCCCCGATGGTCCGTTTGGAGGACATGACGCGGCGGAGACTGGCCACCCTCTGGGCGGCGTGTGGAGCTTTCGAATGGGTGGCGCTCGGCTATCTGGCCGTCACGAGCGTGTTGATCGCGCTCTTTACATCGAACGTAAAACACCCGCTGCGATTGCTGGGCGCGCAGGCGGGAGTGGCGGCTTTGCTGTTTTTCTTGAGTTGGGCCGGCGAGTGGGCGGAAATAAGGCGAGCAGAAAGCGGCCGAACGCTGACTACCCGGTGGTGGCATTTTTGGCGGCACTGGTATCCGCATCTTTTTTTTCTGTTTTGCTTTGAAGAGCTGGCGTACCTGATGCGATTGATCCGTCCGGATTGGCAGGACGCCAAGCTGATCGCGTTCGACTACTGGCTGACGGGTGTGAATCCGTCCGTGTGGCTCGAACAGTTCGCGACGCCGTTCCGCAATGATGCGATGCAGCTTATCTACTTTACCTATTTCACCTATTTGCTGATTGTTGGCGGAGTTTTTTATTTTCGCAAAGAGTGGCAAGCCTACTGGTCGGTGATGACCTATTCCATGGTCGGCTATTCCATCGGATACCTGATCGCGATTTTCTTCCCGATCGAAAGTCCGTGGTTCTCGATGGCAGGGTGGTGGAAAGCGCCTCTCGCAGGCGGGCCGTTCACGGCGATAATGAATTTCATCGAGCATTACGGCCGCGTGCGAGGCGCGGCATTTCCCTCAGCACATGTGACCGGAGCAACCGCGGCGTTGTGGGGGGCCTGGAAGTACCGGCGCTGGCTGTTCTGGGCCATGCTGCCGTTCTTTGCGGGAATGTGCATGTCCACGGTTTGGGGGCGCTATCATTATGCGGCGGACGTGTTCGCGGGGATGATTACCGGCGCTCTGGGCTATGGGATTGGCAACTGGATCATGAAGTCGAAGAACGCCGTGGCCACAGTCCGTGCGAAGGCCCAGCCGTAGATTACGCCAAATCAGGCCAAGCGCTTAATGGAGACGCCTGCTCGAATTCATGAGCGAGTTCGAAGAGCAGGGCTTCGGCATTTGCCGCGCCGATGAATTGCAGGCCAATGGGCAAATTGTTTTTGGAAAGGCCGCAGGGTACGGAGATCGCCGGCACACCGGCGAGATTCGCGGGGCGATTGAGGCGAAGTAGCAAGGCACGGGTGGGATAGTCCTTCCCGCCGATGGAAACGGATTCTTCGCCAATGCGCGCAGCCGTGATGGGGGTCGTGGGCACAAAAAGCGCGTCGAGCTCATTGTCTCTGAGCGCCGTGTGAAAGCTATTGATGAATGTTTCGCGCTGCTCGAGCGCTTGCAGGTAAGCCGCGGCGGAAACCTTCTCTCCCATTTCGAGACGCACGCGAACGTCTTCGCCGTACTCACTCGCGTGGTCTGGATACCAACCCGCCTGCTGGTGATAATGCAACGCTTCGGCCCAGGCGATCTGGTTTCCTGCGTCTTCGGTTTCTTGCAAGAGTGGAACGCTGACTTCGTTGAATCGGGCGCCCCGCTTTTTCAAGATGCGGACGGCGGCGTGGAAAGCCAGTTCAACTTCGGGGTTCACAACATCGAAAAAGAGTTCCTTCGGGATTCCCAGATGTGGACGGCGCGCTCGCGAGGAAGAGGATTGCCGCGGGCGGAGGCTATGTTCATCCTTGCCATGAGCGAAGATCGGCTCGAGCAGAAGCGCCGCGTCGTCCACTGTTCGCGCGAGCGGGCCGACAAAGTCGAGAGTCTTGGAAAGCGGAATCACATCTTCGGCGCTGACGCGGCTGAGCCCCGGCTTGAGCCCGACCACGCCACAGAGCGAGGCGGGAATGCGAATCGAGCCGCCGGTGTCCGTGCCGACGCTGCCATAACAAAGGCCGGCGGCAAGGGCAGCCGCGGAGCCGCCGCTGGAGCCGCCCGCAATGCGCGCAAGATCCCACGGATTGCGAACAGGCCCGAAGTGGGGATTATTGCTGGTGGTGCCGTACGCGAACTCGTGCATGTTGGTCTTGCCGACAATCACCGCGCCCGCTTTTTTCAGAGCGGTGACGATGGGAGCGTCATGCAGGGGTACGAATTCGCGCAAGATTTTCGAGCCGCCCGTGGTGCGAATTCCGGCGGTGTAGATATTGTCCTTCAGGGAGATGGGAATGCCATGGAGCGGCCCGCGATCGCCGCGCGACTTTTTCCCACGCCCGCCGAAAAGTTCTTTTTCACAACGGGATGCTTCCTGAAGAGCTTGCTCTTCGTTGACCGTCAGGTAGGCGTTCAAGCGCGGGTTGATTTTCGCGATGCGCTCGAGAAGAAAGTGAGTGAGCTCGACGGGGGACAGCTTGCGCTTGCGGAAGAGCGCCCCGATCTTGGCGATCGAAGCAAACGCGAGTTGCACGTCCCGGGGCATCAGAAAATCTTCTCCTGGTGGCGGAGATTCCCGAAGGTGCCGATGTTGGCGATGACGAATGCGACGCGAAACTGATTCTCATTGCGCACGACACCGAGATCGATGCGCCGGTATTCGAAGGCCAAACCGCAGCAACCGCCGTTGTAACTCAGAAGTACGAAATGGTTCAGCAGGGTGTCGTTCTGAATGTTGTAGCTGAGCCCGCTGGCAAAATTGAAGCCCTTACGCGAGAGATCGCCGTAGCCCATGATGAAGCGAAGCTGGTGTGAGGGCGGTTGCACGACCGGGTCGCCTTGCAGGCGTATATCAGCGACGGTGGCGAAGAACTGATGGTACGGCCGTACCTTGAGCAGAGTGCCGATGGTCGTGATTTTCTGGAGTTGCGGGTCGTATTCCAGGATTTGCTCGGCATCGTAGCGGCCGCCCGGAGTGAACTTGACGTCGCTGATGATGGGCGACCAGTTACGCGGCGTGGAAGCGAAGGCAAAGGCGGTGATGGAATCCAGGGCCTGAAAAACGTTGCGCTGCCCGGTGACGAGAGCTCCGCCAAAGGTGGGGTCGAAATAGTGTTTCTGGACGATGCTCCAGGAGATGAAGTCGATGGGCTGGTCTTCGCCTTCTTTCAGGTATAGCCGCTGTGTGATCCCGTATTCAATTTCATTGGTGTTGGTCAGCGTGGCATCGCTGTCGAAGCGGATGAAGTCGGCGAAATCGTGAACCCCGGTAACGTAGCGATAGGTGGCATACGGCTCGATAGTGTGTTTGTAGCGGTGATGGGTCTTAGGCCGGTCGAAAAAACGCTCGAGCGTCGGAGGCCGAAACTCCACGGCAAATTCACCCGTGTTCCGGGCGAGGGAGTTACCTGATACCACATCGCTGGAATTCAGCGAGTTGCCGTAGAAGGTCGTACGGAAAGTGGCCGAAGTCGTGATGCCGAACTCGCCGAGGCGCAGAGGAATGGTAATGCGAGGCGCGAACTCGGCACGTGGGACGAAGTTGGGCGTGGAGATGTAAAGATCATCGCGGTACACGGCCCCGGCGAAAGACTCGAAAGAAAAATAAAAAGGCAGGCCGCGCCACGGTTGTTGCTCCACGGAGCCGAAGCGGACTTCCGGAGCGCTGCGAAGCACGACGGTGTTCACCGGGCTGATTTCCAGGAAGCTGCGGTCGTTCAAGGCCGCGACGTTGAAACTGAAACCGCGAAAATTGTTGCTGAGGAAGACGGCGCTGCGCACATCGGAGTTAATGGCGTCACCGTAGGTATCGGCGAACGCAAGCCGGAAGGTCAGAGAAGAAAGCTGATTTGCGTCGGTGACGAAACGCCAATTGTCGTTCCAGAGGGACTGTATTTCCAGTTGTTGCTGTTCGCCGCCTTGTTTCTGCACTGTTCCATTGGCTTGGGGAAGGCCGCGGTCGTTGACGCCGTAATAGGTGTAGCGGATCGAAGTATTTTCGAACGGGCGGGCACGAATCTCGCCGCGCTCGGCGTTACCGCGTCGGCTGAGGTAGGTGAAACCGAGCGTGGCGTCGAGCCATGTTTTGGGCGCCCAGTAAAAGGAATCGCCGAGGATGAAGCCCTTGGTGTTGCTGTTGCCCGCGACGGGTATGAGAAACCCGGATTGCCGCACATGGCTGCCCGCGGGCGTGGTGGCGTAAGGCATCCAGAGAAGCGGCACATGATAGAGCCGAAAGTTGGCGCTGACCAGCGCAACGTTTTTCTGCAGGGTGACCTTGGCCTCTGGCGCGTAGAACTTCCAGGTGGGATGCTCCGGATCGCAGATGGTGAACCACGCATGGCGCACGTCATAGACGTCTTGCGAAATGCGCTCGACCTCGCGCGCCTCGAAGTACAGGGGATTTTCGGTGATGAGCAGGCTGGCGTTGGGGCGGCGCTCGATCTTTACCATGCCATGAACGTTGTGAAAGGTGCCGTGGCCGGTGGCAACATTCAGTTCGCCGCCGTCACCCTCGATGTGCTGGTTCTGGTAGTCGAACTGGACGTGCCCGCGGGCACGTGCCAGTGAAGTGGCATTGTTGTATTCGATGTGATCGGCGCGCAGGCGCAGTTCGCCATAAATAATGTCCACGTCGCCGTCCGCGACATAGAGGTCGCCCTGTCGGCGTTGCGGGCCGCTGGAGGAAAGCTCCGCAATCTGGCCGGGAGGTGCCGCGAGAGGAATCTGTTGCGCAAGGGAAGGCCGCGCCCACAGAAATAAAAAGAAAAGAAAAGGCAAGACGCGCAAACGGAGCAGGGCGGATTTTGAGGCGATGGTCTTCACGCGACTTATGAGCTCACAAATTGGAAGAGTTAGCCTAGCATGCGCTCCCGCGGATTTGTAGCTGCGGGCTGTGCCGCCGAAACAATAGATGCAAGAGAGCCTTCAGAGGCGGTATCATGCCCAACTTCGTGAGGAGGAATAGCCTTATGCCATGTAAGCACCCGTTCGCGCGAATTTTGTTGATTGTCTGGGTGCTCGCGGCAGCCCCGCGAGCCTTTGCGGGACCCGCCGATACGCCAACCACAACAGACAAGTGGAAAGGCCTGGAATTTCGTGAGATCGGTCCCGCGGTGATGGGCGGGCGCATTGACGATTTCGCCGTGGTGGAGAGCAATCCCAGCGTTGTGTTTGTCGGCGCTGCGTCTGGCGGCGTCTGGAAATCCACGAATAACGGTACCACCTGGCAGCCTGTATTCGACAAGGAAGGCGTTTCGACCATCGGCGACATTGCTATTGCTCCGTCGGATCCGTCCATCGTGTGGGTTGGGACGGGAGAGCCAAATAACCGTCAGAGTTCGTCGTGGGGAGACGGCGTTTACAAGTCCATGGATGGCGGCAAGACCTGGCAGAAGATGGGACTCGGGGGAACGCACCACATCGGCCGCATCGTGATCCATCCGAAGAATCCGGACGTTGTGTTTGTCGCGGCGCTGGGACACTTGTGGGGCCCGAACCCGGAGCGCGGCGTTTACAAGACCACCGACGGCGGCAAAACGTGGACTCAAGTATTGAAGATCAGTGACGACACGGGTGTCAGTGACATCGCCATGGACCCGCAGAGTCCGGATACGCTTTACGCCGCGGCGTACCAGCGGCGCCGTTCCGTCTATGGGTTCAATGGGGGCGGCACAGAGGGCGCGATTCACAAGTCCGTGGACGGCGGAACGACCTGGAAGAAGCTGACCAAAGGATTGCCCTATGAAAATGGCGGAGACACCGGGCGTATCGGGCTGAACATTTACCGAAAGGATTCAAACATCGTGTACGCGCTGGTGCAGCACGAAAAGGGCGGAATCTTCCGCAGCGAGGACAAGGGCGAGACGTGGAAGAAAATGAGCGACACCAATCCGCGGCCGTCTTACTACAGCCAGGTCCGCATTGATCCGAACAATGACCTGCGCGTGTGGGTTCTTGGCGCTTCCATGTATTACTCCGAAGATGGGGGGAAAACGTTTTCCACGCAGCGTGTACAGAAAATTCACGGAGATTTTCATGCGCTGTGGATTGATCCGGCGAATTCCGACCATATCCTGGCCGGTAGCGACGGCGGCATCCACTGGAGCTACGACAGCGGGCGGACCTGGGATTTCGTCAATACGCTGGCGATCGGCCAGTTTTATGAAATTGGACTCGACAATGAGCGGCCGTACCACATCTGTGGCGGGTTGCAGGACAACGGCAGCTGGTGCGGGCCCGTGAGGACACTTTCGACGGATGGCATCTCGAACGAGGATTGGGCGCTGGTCCACGACAGCGATGGATTCTATGCGCAGATCGATCCGGTCGAACCGTGGATTGTCTACGCGGAAGCGCAGGATGGCTACCTTTCGCGACGCGACACGCGAACTGGCCAGGAGCGCTCGATCAAGCCGGAAGCGGAGCTGGATGAGCCACATTACCGGTTTAACTGGAATTCGCCCGTCGTGGTATCCACGCACGACCACATGACGATTTATTACGGCGGGAATTATTTGTTCAAATCCACGAACCGCGGAGATTCCTGGACGAGGGTCGGTTCCGACCTCACTACAGGGGCGGACCGGAATAGGCTGGCCATTTCAGGAAAAGTCCCGGACAAGACGACGCTCTCGCGCCATGACGGCGTCGAAGAGTACCCGACGATCACAACGATCGGCGAATCGCCTGTGTCGCCGAGCGTGCTCTGGGCGGGCACCGACGACGGCAACCTGCAAGTGACACGCGACGGCGGGAAAACCTGGAAAAACGTTGCGCCTCGCGTTCCCGGACTGCCAAAGGGCACGTACGTTAGCCGGATCATCGCCTCGAAATATGCGGAAGGCACGGCATATGCGACGTTTGATGGCCACCGCGCAGACGACTACAGCATTTATGTTTTCCTGACCACGGACTACGGGGAAACCTGGAAGCTCATCCGCAACGGCATTCCGGATAACGCTGGCAGCGTGCATGTGGTGCGCGAGCATCCTCGCGATGCCAATTTGCTCTTCGTCGGGACCGAATTTGGATTGTGGGTTTCTTGGGACCGCGGGGCGAATTGGAGCGCGCTGAAAAACAATTTCCCCACAGTTCCGGTGGATGATCTTCAGATCCAAGCGCGGGAGAACGATCTGGTTCTGGGCACACACGGGCGCTCGATCTGGGTGCTCGACGACCTGACGCCTATCGAGAAGATGGCCAGCACGGTGGCGAACGCGGATGACACCTTCTTCCAGCCGCGCGCCGCAACACTCTGGTTTTTGCGCGCCCGACGGTGGAGCGCCGGGCAAAAAATGTTCACCGCAAAAAATCCGCCATACGGGGCCTTGCTCACTTATTACCTGAAGAACGCTGTTCCTCCGGAAGAGAAAAAAGCCGAGAAGAGCGACGATAAAGACAAGAAGGAAAAGCCCGCCGAGGAGGACAAGTCCCAGAAGGATACAGCGCCACTGAAGAAGGAAGGCAAGGTTAAGATCACGGTCTACGACAAAGACAACAAGGCATTGCGCGAAATGGACGGACCCGGGGCGATGGGCCTGAATCGTACGAATTGGGATTTGCGCTACGATCCGGCCGCGGAGCCGACGCCGGAGCAGAAGGAAGCTATGGACGCAGGCTACTATGAAGGCCCGCGCGGGCCACGCGTGGACCCCGGCGAATACTCCGTCCACATCAAAACGCCAGGGGCCGCGGGGAAGGAAGCGACTCAGAACGTCACGGTGGAGGAAGATCCGCGCATCACGATGTCCGCCGCGGATCGTGCCGCACGCCGCGCGGCGCTGGACGAGCTCTATGGCCTGGCCAAGACGGCGGCCAAGGACCGCAAATCGATTCTCGGCCTGCAGTCGGCGCTCAAGACGGCGCGCGAACAGTGGAAAAAAGAAGCGGACAAGAAAGATGGCCTGAAAATTCCGGAAGACATCCAAAAGCAGACTGACGAGCTGCAGAAAAAAGTGGACGAAGTGGCCAAGAAATACAATCGCGAACGGGAAGGATTGGGCAATGCGGGGCCGCCGTTCGAATGGCTACCTGCGCCGCTGCCGTATCAGGTGCAAGGACTAATGGAGGATATTGACGACTTTTATGCCAAGCCCGGTCCGCAACAAACGGAAAAAATCTCCGAACTGAAGCCGCAAGTCGCCGATGCCTCAACCAAAGTCAAGAAGCTGTTGGACGAGGATTTGCCCGCGCTCAACAAGAAGATGAACGAAGCGGGCATCCCGCACATCGTTCCGACACCGGACGGCGGTTCCCACGGCGGCGGGAACGAAGAAGAATCGGACTAGCGACCGCCGAAAAACTTTATGCTTGAACGTGCGTCAAACGAGGCAAGGTGTACGAAGTCGGTCCCGTATAGCCATTGAAACGCAAGAAATTTCTACCTTGACTGTGCATCACGGAGAGGATAGCGCAATGAAGGCCAATAGCTCGATTTGGGGCAGTTTGGGTGTGTGGCTTGTCCTTGCTGGGTTGGCGTTCTGCAGCTCAGCGGTCGCGTCGCCGCAGGCGCCAGAGAAGAAGGAAGAGAAAAAAGAAGAAAAAAAAGAGGAAAAGAAGGACGAGAAAAAGGGTCTGGACCTGAAGCCGGCCCGCACGATCGAGTTCACTACGGAAGAAGGCACGTGGCTGTCACTGGATGTATCGCCGGACGGCAAGACCATCGTGTTCGAGTTGCTGGGGGACCTCTACACCCTGCCGATCGAGGGCGGTAAAGCTAAATTGATTTCCGGCGGAATGCCGTTTGACAGCCAGCCGCGGTATTCGCCCGATGGAAAATGGATTGCGTTTCTTTCGGACCGTGAAGGTAGCGAGAATGTGTGGATTATGCAGGCGGACGGCTCCAACCCAAAACAGATTTCCAAGGAAAACTGGTCGGATATGGCCTCACCAAGCTGGACGCCGGATGGGAGATACGTGCTGGTCTCCAAGACCGGATCGCCCGTTGGGACCTTCGAAATCTGGATGTATCACATGGATGGAGGCTCAGGCATTCAAATCACGAAAGGCAAATTGTCGCCCAATCAGCCGCGCCGGGAGCGCCCGAACGCGCTCGGCGTGGTGGCTTCACCCGACGGCAAGTATCTTTACTACGCAAGACGCACGGGAGGCTTTCAGTACAACGCGCAATTTCCTCTGTGGCAGATTGCCAGGCGCGACCGCAAGACGGGCGATGAGGACATCATCATCGAGCAGCATGGCAGTTCGTTCCGCCCGGCGATTTCTCCCGATGGCAAGCTGTTGGTGTACGTCACGCGGCGCGAGACCGAGAGCGGCCTGCGTTTGCGCAATCTCGAAACCGGTGAGGACCGCTGGCTGCGCTACCCGATCACGCGTGACGATCAGGAATCCCGATATACGCGCGACTTGTTTCCCGGGTATGCGTTTCTGCCGAACGGCAAGGAAATTGTCTACAACCAGGACGGAAAGATTTGCCGGTTGAACGTGGAATCCGGCGCCGAAACCAATATCCCGTTTATAGCGGACGTGAAGCAGGAGCTGGGCCCGAAGCTCGATTTTCCGCAGCGCGTGGAAGAAGGGCCGGTCAAGGTACGCCTCATTCAGACGCCAGTGGAATCGCAGGATGGAAAGCGCCTAGCGTTTTCCGCGATGACCCATCTCTACACGCTGGAGTTGCCTTCGGGTAAGCCGCAGCGCCTGACGTCCGGGAGCATGCGCGAGTTCGAACCGGCGTGGTCGCCGGATGGGAAATGGCTCGCTTTTGTGACGTGGTCGAGCGATGGCGGGCAACTGTGGAAAATGCCATCCAGTGGCGGACTGCCGGTGCAACTGACCAAAACTCCGGCGCTCTACAGCGACCCGGCCTGGTCGCCGGACGGCACGCGGATCGTGCTGCTGCGCGGAAACGCGTATGACCGCGATAACAGCGAAAACGACAACGGGCAAACCTCCAACGCAGATCTCATCTGGATTTCGGCCGACGGAGGCAATCCAAATCTGGTGCTTCCGGCACGCGGCGCGAGCAGCCCGCACTTTACAAATGAGAAGGACCGCATCTTTCTGTCCACACCGCAGGGCTTAATCTCCGTGCGCTTTGACGGCACGGACCGCCGCACGCACATCAGCGTGAAGGGCCAAGGCAATTATGGGGCCGAGGAGCCCGTCGCCGCTGATAGCATTAGGGCGAGTCCCGACGGACAATGGGTACTCGCGCAGGTAATGAATCAACTGTATGTGATCGCCATGCCAGTCGTTGGCGGCGAGACGCCGACGGTGATCGTCAGCAGCGCTGCGGTACCGGTGCAGAAAATCACCGACCTGGGGGCGGATTATTTCAATTGGGCCGATGATGGCAAGAACATTACCTGGGCTGTCGGAGCAAGTTTTTTCCGCGAACCACTCAGCGCCATTTCCTTTGAGCCTCCGAAGGACGAGAAGAAGGACGAGGCCAAGAAAGATGACGCCAAGAAAGAGGAAGACACTAAGGAAGTAAAAAGCGAAGAAAATAAGGAAGAAAAGAAAGAAGCCAAAAAATTCAAGGAACAAGAGAAGAACGTTCAGGAAGTGGCCGTCGCTTTGGAAGTGCCCCGAAAAATGCCCAAAGGCACGGCTGTTCTGCGCGGCGCCACCGTCGTTACGATGAAGGGTGATGAGGTGCTGCCGGATGCGGACATCGTGGTAGAGGATAACCGCATCAAGAGCATCGGGAAGCGGGGCAGCACGCCCGCGGGGGCCCGCGTGATTGACGTGAAGGGGAAGACCATCGTGCCCGGCTTCATTGATACGCACGCGCATTGGACGGAGATTCGCCGCGGGATTCTCGACACGCAGAACTGGTCGTTCCTGGCGAATCTAGCCTACGGCGTGACGTCCGGTCTCGATGTGCAGACAGGTACGAACGACATGTTTGCGTACGAAGATCTTGTGGATAGCGGCGACATCATCGGGCTGCGTGCTTTTTCCACGGGCCCGGGAGTTTTTTCCGATAACAATTTTCAAACCGAGGACCACGCCAAGGGGGTGCTGATCAAGTACAAAAAATACTATGGCGCGCACAACATCAAGAGCTACGTGGTGGGCAACCGCAAACAGCGCCAGTATATGGTGGAGGCATCGAAGGAACTCGAAATGATGCCGACAACGGAAGGGGCGCTGGATCTGAAGCTCGATCTGACGCACGTGATCGATGGTTTTCATGGCAACGAACACACGCTGGCCATCACGCCGCTCTACAAGGACGTCATCCAAATGTTCGCGCAGTCCGGCATTGCCGAGACGCCCACGCTCATCGTCAATTATGGTGGCCCGTTTGGCGAAGAATACTGGTTCCAGCACACCAACGTGCATGATGATCCCAAGATCAATCACTTCATGCCCGCAGGCCTGATTGAGGCCAAGACCAACCGGCGGACCGCCTGGTTCCGTGACCCTGAGTACTCCTTCCCGAGGCACGCCGCGCAGATGACCAAGCTGGTTCGCGTCGGAGGGCTGGTCGGCGTCGGCAGCCACGGAGAATTCCAGGGGCTTGGGTATCATTGGGAAATGTGGATGCTCGCGAGCGGCGGCATGACGCCCATGGAAGTACTGCGCTGTGCCACCGTGAATGGCTCGAAGATCATCGGCCGTCCGCAGGACGTGGGCACACTGGAGCCGGGGAAGCTCGCGGACCTGCTGATCTTGGATAAGAATCCGCTTGAGGATATTCACAACACGAACACCATTCACTGGGTGATGAAAAACGGCGAGCTGTTCGAAGGAAATACCCTGGACCAAATCTGGCCGGAGCAGAAGAAGCTCGAGCCACTGTGGTTCTGGAAGTTCGATCAGCCGAAGAAGGGGGAGCCGCTGCACTACGGCACAACGACGAAGCCCTGAGTCGCTTGTTTTAAGAGGATCCCGGTGCGATTTCTGGCCCTGATCAATCCGCTTCATCGGCTTCGAGCCGGAGTTTTGCGGCGCGCGCCGTTTCACGCAGGAGTGGGTCCGCGTGGCTCAGACAGCTCTCCAGCTCTCTCGCCATGGATTTCATCCGAAAGGATCCAATCGCATAGGCGCCGCACGATTTCAGCCAGGGGTCTTCACTCGAGACAAGTTCATTGACTGCCTGCTCGCGGCTCTCCAGCTTTGTGCGTACCAATTGGTTCGCCAACCGAGCGCGTTCTTTGGGCGTAACCCGCCCATCCAGCAGTGGTACCAGTGTGGTGCGCAACGCTGATTTCAAGGCGCTCTCCAGAAATTCCAGCGCGTTGTCGTAAACGGTTTTATCCGTGGATTGCAATCCAAGGTAAACCGCGTACGAATCGACGTGAGGATACAGCAGGCCCAGCAGCCGGAAGATTCTCTCCAATTCCTGCTGAAGCGAGTCCGCAAGCGCACCTCCCACCCCATCTTTTGCTCCTCCGGGCCCGGAGATAGCCTCCAAGATCTGATAAGTGCGGTAATGCCCCAGGATTTCCGCCGCCAACACCATCTCCAGCATCTGATAATCAAGGGGAATTTCCGGGTGGTCGCGGTGGAGTTTGTTCAAAGCGCTGATGACCCTGAACCGCAAAGACGTATCACCCTCCATCACGTTCTCCAACAACACGCGCGCGGCGGCGGGCGTCCCGATGCCCGTTAGGACCACGGGCATTTCTCGACGTTCTTCCGACGGCACGCCCGGGTCACCCAGGCGGTCGCTCAAAAGACCGATGATCGAATCCCCAAACGAAATGAGCGCCTGTGTCGCACTTTCGCGAAGCCCCGGGTCAGAAAACTGCTTCAACAATTGCGGAGCCAAAGCCTCTTTTCGGAGCAGGCCCACGGAGCGGATCGCTTCACGCACCACCGCACTGGAGGGATCCTCGAGCAAACGCGAAAGCAGGGGGTCGAAAGCGTCAGGAAGCTCACCCAGAAGTCGAGCAGCCTCGCGCCGCGTTCTTTGTCCGGCTTCTCCTTCTTCGCCAGCCATTTCCTCCAATATTTTTCTTGGAGTCTCCAGGTTTTGCGCTTCACCCGGGCGGGCCAGATAGGCGGCTACCGCCGACCGAACGGAGAAATCCTCAAATTCACTCAATTCCTGAAGCAACAGAAGCGGATCAACGTGTGCGTGATGCACCAAGTAAAGCATGGCTTCCGTGCGCACGGCGATCTCTGGATCCTTGAGCAATCTTTCTACTATCGGCAAGACGGATGTGTCTCCAGTGTCCGAGAGAATGGCAAGCGCTTTCTGCCGCACTTCGCTGGAAGGATGCTGAAGGAGACTTCGAATCACCGGATGAGGAGTCCGCGCGCGTTCTACCTCGTAGAGACTGAGGGCATAAAGAATTTCCTTGGGGTCGGCGACCTGGAGCTTGCTTGCAATCAGTTCCGACGTGGAGCGGTCCAGCGCCAGTGCCGTAGCCTGCTCAGCGCTAAGTCGGTGCTGGTTGATCGAATCCTGAAGCACGGCGAGATACTGCTTGCCCCCGACGAAGACCGCGGCCAGCCATCCAACGATCAGCAGCAGGGCAATGTAGCTAAGTTGCCGCGGTCCAAAGTGCAGGTAAGTCGCGAAAATAAGTACGACCAGCCCTGCCAAGCCATCTCCGAGCCGCCAGATGACCGTGTCAATAAACCATTTCGCCTGCAATTTCACGCGATGCGCCAGCGGCAAGTAGAGCAGCTCCACGGTGGATCTATCGAGCGAATAGCGCAGCACTTGATCGCTGCCTTTCAACAGAACCACTGCGGCCAGAGTCCCCCAGATCAATAGTCCACTCGAGCCTAGGAGCACGATGACGGGAAGCACGAAGAGCATGGTGCGAATTCCAAAGCGCCGCAGGAAGCGCGTGGTAAGCAGGATCTGGAACACGAACGCCACAATCCCAGCGTAGAAGTAAAAATCACCAAAAAAAATCGCCAGTTGGACTTTGTTTGGGAAAAACTCCTTGGAAATCGCCTTGAACTGCCATCCGGTGAGCGTGGTCACGAAGGAGGAAATGCAGATAATCGCCGCCACTGCCCGGAGGTACTTCGAGGAAAATACCAGCCGCAGGCTGCCCTTAACATCCTTCTGCAGGTTTCCTGACGCCTCCACCCGCGGGTCCTTCGAATCCGCGAGCGTGAATTCGCCCGTCCTCCACGCGGCGTACATCAAGGCGGAGGAAATTACCAAAAACGGAACCATCCCCAGAAGAAGACTCTCCGTGCCAAACGCGCGCGCCACCAACGTCGAAACAAAGCCAGCAAAAACCCAGCCCAAAATACCGCCGCCCCCCACCATTCCGTACACGCGCTTCGCTTCTCGCGTGGTCAACAGGTAATTCGCAAGCGTCCAAACCTGCGTCGGAGCCAGCACTCCGAATATGCCCACCCAAATGTAGAAGACGGGAAACAGCCACGCGGGGTGATAAAAATTTGCCAGTATCCAGAACACGACGCAATTTGCCGCAAAAAAGATTTGGCTTCCGACCAGCAGGTTACGCAGGGAAACCCGGCGCGCCAAACGCAAGTATCCGGCAACCACAAAACCCACGAGAATGCCGCTGGCGATATCTGCATAGGGGAGCTGCACAGCCCGGAAACGCGCGAGGAACAACGCGTCGCGCGCCACCTTCCCAATCACATAGCTGCTAATGATCAGGAAGAGACATGAACTCAGAAGCAGGCCACGCCTCAGATCTCCGGGGTGAACGTCCAGAATGCGCTCGATCCACCGTCTCATCGGCAGGACCTCTTTCGAAACCCTCCTGTATTATTGCGGTGTGGCTGTTGTTGGGGCACAGATGTGCTCGATCGGCCCGTTGGCAGGCTTTTCTGAGGCCGTTGCTCCCTCTCCCGAAGATAGGCCGAGCCCTCCTTTTGGCAAAGACCCGGCGGGCTCAAGAAGCACCGTCAGCTGATCCATATATACAACGATAATTCTGGCATCGCCGCAGATTTCCAGAGCTGACGCCCTGCCCCCTGGGTAGTAGCTGCTAAGCATTCCGGTATCGATGAGGAAAACTTTGTTGTCAAAGCGGGGCCGGACGCGACCGCCCTTCTGCACTGTATGTCCGACGACAATATGTGTTGCCTTACTGGTTTCCAAGACCTTGTTCACCTGCGGTGCACCCTCTTCCTCGCTCCACGTGTCATAACCTCGAAACCACAGCGGGCCATCGGCTCGCACGCTGAACCAGTCCCCATGCTTCAAGAACTCGATCATCTTAGCTTGGCGCTCATTGTTGGCCGGGACACCCGACTTGCGCTCTGCGATGACTTCCGCCTGGAGCACATTATTGATTTCCTGCAAAGTAAAGAAAGGCAGAATCAACTTTTCGTCCTCTAGATACTTTTTCGAAGCATCAAACGCCTTGATTTCATCGTGGATCCGGCTATTCATCGCATCCAGTTTTGTCGTGGCCAGGTCAGGGCTAATTCCTCCGTGCAAGAAGATGACTCCTCCAATTTCGGCCGCTGCGGCGTGCCTTCGCAGCCACTCACCGTATTGCCCCTTCGGGCCATAGGCCTCGCGCTGCTCCACGAAACCTGCCGGATGCCGCGCCATCCACTCCGCCGCAGTCAATTCCATGGGCTGGGGAAGCTCGGTTCGCAAAGAAGCGTGACTCTCGCTCCATTTTACGAACTCGTCGTACGCCGCTTTCCGACGCTTCTCGGAATTGCTGTCGACAAAACTCGCGTAGTTCACGGGTGTGACGTAACGCAGGTCGCCCATTAGATTCATGACTTCGTGATTACCGAGCAAGCCGACGATCTGGCCGCCCGCTTGTGCCGCTTCCTTCTCGAGAGCCATCATCAGGTCCATGACCTCGCGTGGCTTGGGGCCTCGGTCCAGAAGGTCACCGACCTGAACAAGGGTTGTCTTACCACCTGTCCAGTGGTTCTGCTTGTCTATCAGACCCGTGCGCTGGAGGATCGCGACGAAGTCGTCAAAGTCGCCGTGCACATCTGCAATCACAACAATAGCTTGCTGTGGTTCTGCGGAAGCCCACGCCGGTGCCGGCCGCACGGGTCCTGCCGATACAAGAACCAGGAGAACGAAAATAGAATAACGGTGTGGAGTTGCGCGGACTGGAGGACGGACCATGCTCCTGCCTTTACCTAACTCTGCAGCTCTTAGCGAAAACATTGGGTTTCGCGTTCTTTTGTGCTGCATCTTAGGCTTCGAGAGTGGCGCGAGTCAACAAGCTGCGAATACACAAAGTCGGAACTGGCGCTTGCTAATGGTGTTCGCGATAGACTCGCACAAAGGGACAATCGCGGAGCCATCACCAGGAAAGCTCCGCGATTGGTACAAGTGAACCTCGTGCGTAAGCTCAGATGTATCACGCGTTCTACTAAACCGAACTCGTCCTACTGGGGGGGGTGGGAGAGCCGCTTCGAGATGAGTGTGGCATGAAGCACACCCCCACTCTTGTCCCAAGTGCCCATGCAGATAACCCGGTCCCCATCTTTGACCTGACTTGAATCAATATCGTTGACCTTTGTGGAGCCGTGTTCCTGACTGACCCATTTCGTCGAGTTATCGTACTGAACGGTTCTCTCCTCCGAGGAACCCAACTTACGAACGGTGAGAGTAGATTGCTCCTTGCTGCTCCTTATAACATTACCTTCCCAGCGCACCTCTTTCGTCTGGGCTGGAGCCGTCTGCGCGAACACCGCTGTCGCCAGCGGGAAGGCAAGCGCAGAGACGAACAGCAGGCCGACTAGCTTCTTTAGCATGTTTCTCTCCTTTTTCACTGGATAACTGAAAAGATGTGATGCGTAGCTAGAGACACTAGGCCCAGTGGCCCCAAAAAGCAAGCTACATTCGAATCTAAGGCTGAATCCAGCGCCTCCGCGGCGTTCCCCATGGTGGCTGCCCTGCTAGACCTGCTCTTCAAAAAAACAAATTCGTTCAGTCAAGATGTACGCTGTGCTGCAGGGGCCGCGTAATCAGTACAACACGGCATTTTCCCCTTTTTCCTGAATCATCTTTTGAAACTGGGCCACAATCTTGTCCCGGCGCGCCATCACTCCTTTCACTTCATCCTTGGTCAGATAGTGCCGGGTCTTTTCCTCCAGTTCGCTGCCATTCAGTTCCTTCAGCCTCTCAAATAGATGCCGTTCGCATTCCACCAGGTTCGCAGGCCTCTTTAAGTCTGTGTAAGTGCGGAACGCGCGGGTGAAATCGATCCGCCAAATCTGCCAGTCCGGGCCGATCAATACGTTGGTCAGGTTGGCATCGGTGTCATAAATCAGTTCGTCGAACACGCGCACTCGATACATCTGTTTATTCCATGCCTCCGGATTCGGTGGCTCGACCTTGTTTTTCACGCGCTCCACTTCGTCCATTTTTACGGGAAGCCACCAGCTCAGCGAACCTGTTTTTCCCTTCCATTTGCGTTCCACATACACAGGCAGCATGTCGTCAATTCCCAGCATTTCCGAGAGGGTATAAGCGGCGATGTTGTACTTGTAGGAGTCCACGAAGTTGTAAACCGTGACGCCGCTTTCCATCTTTATCGAATCCTTATGTACATCGATGGGTTGGAAAGACCCATCATGCGTAATCGTGCCGTTGCTCAGCGTGACGCGCGTCGGGTGCGTTATCCCTTTGGCGGACTCCTTGCCGCCAATCACATCTGCAGTCAGCAGAAATTGCTTCATCTGCTCTTTTGTCAGCGGGGCGTCGTCCGCCGCCGTTGCCGATATGACCGCAAAAATGCAAGTGATCGCAAAAGCAATCATCCCAACCCAGGGCCGTTTCTGTGAGTGCATGGGTGGCTCCTCCGCGCAATCGATGCCCCAGAATCTACGCTCATTGAAGCCATCTCGGCAAGTTCATTCTGCGCCTTTGCCCTGCCAAGACGAAATGCGAGACCAGTCGTAAGCAATCAGGATGGACAGCCATTACCTCTAATATAGCTCTCGCTAAAAATTGCCCGAACTCTATACTGCGTTCTCACTCATTGATCACCAAGTGGGACAGCGTTATATCCTATTGTTCTGGATTTTGTCCGTGCTTCGAAAAAACATTCTCCATTTCCCTAAAAAAAGGGAAGCGACGGTCGGTCGGCCGCGCGGATTATGTTGCGGCTCTTGTCTCAAGAACTCTGGGCTGTTCCCGGAGTTACTCGCAGGTTTGTGGTCTGAGGACCCTATCGTGCGAATGCGTGCCGCCGATGCGGCCGAAAAGGTTACGCGGAAGAATCCTCAACTCCTCCAGCCATTCAAAAAAGAATTGCTCGGTTTGATGGCCGACGCCGGGCAACAAGAATTGCGCTGGCATTTGGCGGTCATGATTCCGCGGCTTCCGCTGACCTCCTGGGAACGGCAACGCGCGACTTCCTTGTTGAACAGTTATCTGGAGGACCGGAGTTCCATCGTCAAGACTTTGCTCTTCAGGGGCTTGCCGACTTGGCTCAGGTTGACCCGAGCCTCCAATTCAGGGTAGTGGAGATTCTGCGCGAGGTTACTCGAAATGGTACCCCTGCGATGAAAGCGCGCAGCCGAAGACTGCTTCCCAATGGGAGCGCGCCTGATCTTCAGGCGCGCCGGCAGAAATCCAACTCACAACGTACTTCCGCGAATGACACTTCAAGATAAAACTAGGGTGTAATGACGATTTTCCTTCCCGAGTATTGCACCGTCTTGTCCGCATGTTCGGTCAATCCTTCGCCCGCGCCATGGTTTTCCCCCACAAACACAATCCGGATTGTGCGTGACGTGAGCATTTCGGGAAAGCTGCCGGTGCGATTATCGACAGTCAGAGTTTGTGCGCCTTCATCCCAAAAGAAGGGAATCGTGGCATACGTGCCTTTTTCATAGTTGTAGTTATCGTTCTCATCTTCATAAAGTGTGAAATTGCCGCTCGCCCCGCGATACACGCGAATTTCGATGGGATCGGCGGGTTTTTCTGCCGCATATTCAATGTCTGGCCCCAACGGCAGAATGGACCCGGCGCGGACATAGAGCGGAATGCGCTCGACCGGCGCTGGCGCATCAATGGCGCGCCCGCCTTGAATTGCGGCGCCCGTCCAGAAGTCAAACCACTTGGCTTCCGGCAGATAAAGATGGCGCGAAGTAGCGCCAGGTTCGGTAACGGGATTGACTAGGATCGCTGGGCCAAACAAGAACTGGTCACCAATATTTTGCGCGCGGATATCATTGCGGAAGTCCATGACCAGTGGCCGCATGAGGGTGTAACCTGCGACAGCGGTTTTCCAAGCCAGCGAATAAATGTAAGGCATCAGCCGGTAGCGCAGCTTGTCAAAGGAAACTAGGGTTTTCTCGGCTTCAGGACCGTAAGACCACAATTCATTCTGGTTTGTCGTCCGTGTTCCGTGCACCCGAAAGACGGGACAGAAGGTGCCAAACTCGAACCAACGGACAAACAGTTCACGGTAAGCGGAATCATCGGGGTTTGCGGCCACAAACCCGCCGATATCCGTCGTCCAATAGGGCAGGCCTGAGAGCGAAAAATTCAGGCCGGCCGGGATCTGCCGCCGAAGAGTTTCCCAGTTCGAATCGACGTCGCCGGACCACATGGCCGTCGCGTTGCGCTGAATGCCCGCATAGCCCGAACGCGAAAGGATAAAGACTCGCTTCTGGTCTGAGGTGGCGCGCTGTCCTTCATACACACCCGTGGTGGTAAGCAACGGGTATTCGTTCGCATAGCGAGCGCCGTTGCCGATAGCTACTTTGTTGGTCACGAGAATGTTGGTCTCGCGCCCTTCGGTCTCCGGTTCCGTGGTGTCCAGCCACCAGGCGTCAACACCGATCCCAAAGAGGGCATCGTTCATCAGCTTCCGATAGAATTTGCGCGCGTCCGGGTTGAAAGCATCGTAGAGCGCCATGCCAGCGGGATGAAACCCGGCGACCTTGGTTCGGTCAATGAAGAATCCCCGCTGATCCATGTCTTCGTAAACGGGCGATCC
>Ga0306920_100000567_pt1 | contig 43370 bp, 39 predicted proteins | sample flu12Cox44000170_FD_204666 | JGI IMG/M metagenome (GOLD analysis project Ga0306920, IMG submission 204666) | Lab enrichment of tropical soil microbial communities from Luquillo Experimental Forest, Puerto Rico - flux4day.12C.oxic.44.000.170 (v2)... | ecosystem: Environmental > Terrestrial >... | reverse complement strand
AGTCGCACCGTGGATAACCATGTGCTGAGGCTGCGGCAGAAACTTGAACCGGACCCCGGCAATCCGCGTTATTTCCTTACCGTCCACGGGGCCGGTTACAAATTTGTTTTCGATACTGCGCCGGCCATCAACAACTAAGGAAAACTCCGGCTGAGCATGGCCCATATCGCACTTCGCACTCAGCTTCTGGTCGCAACATTAATCATCATCTGCGCGCTCACCGGAGCAACCCTGCTCATTATCCGGCATACCGTCAGCACGGAAATCCAGAAACAGGTGCGGGACGGGACTCAGGAATCGGTCAAGACCTTCAAGAGTGTGCAAGAGCAGCGCGAGGCGCAGCTTTCGCGCACCACGGAAATGCTGGCGATCCTGCCCACGGTCCAGGCCTTGATGACCACCGCGCACGCGCCCACCATCCAGGACGGCTCCGAAGTATTTTGGAAGCTTTCTGGAAGCGACTTGCTGGTGCTGGCAAAACCGGACCGGCAGATCATGGCGCTGCATGTGAATCAGCCACGCTGGTCGCTAAACGCTTCCGAACGGGAGTTGGCGCGGTCGCTCGATGCGGGGGAAGACGCGTCCTGGTGGTACCACAACGGACTGCTCTATTGGGTGTTCTTACGGCCGATAAGGCGCGGCAACACCGCCCAGGAACTGGGCATCCTGGTGGTCGGTTACCAGGTTGACGCGACAGTGGCCCAGCAGCTGGCAGCGGTGACTGGAGGGCAAATCGCGCTCACCACCGGGGACAAGGTCATCGCGTCGAACCTGCCGCCCACGGACGAAGCAGAGATGGAAAATCTGCTGCGCACGAATGGATCGAACAAACAAGCCGACAACGAAATCGCCCTACAAACCGACCACTATGCCTCGTCGTCGATCGTGCTGCACAATGGGCCGCCATCGGCTATCCGTTGCTTCGTGATGATGCCGCTGGCGCCCACGAACGGTTTTCTGCGCCGTCTCAACCGCATCATTTTCGTCTCCGGCGCCGCTGCCGTGGCGTTGGCGGCGCTATTGTTTGGATTCGTCGCGCGGACCATCACCAAGCCGCTGGACAACCTGGTCGCAGGCGTGCGGGCGCTGGCCGGCGGCGATTTTCACTATTCCATCAAGCCGGAAGGAAGCAGCGAGGTTGTTGAGCTTGGCTCGGCATTTGCGCAGATGCGAAACGAGTTGCTGGCGTCGCAGCGACAGCGCATCGAATCGGAGCGCATCGCCGCGGTGGCGCGGGCAGCGAGCTCCATTTCGCACGACCTCCGCCATTATCTGGCGACGGTGGTCGCCAACGCCGAATTTCTGTACGAGGCGGACCAACTTAACCTCGATAAGCGGGAAATTTACGAGGAGATCAAGCTGGCCGCAACGCAGATGACCGACCTCATCGACTCGCTGCGCGAACTCTCTTCCCAGCGTAGTGCCATTTCGCCCGTACCCGCGAATCTGGTTCTGGTAATTCGTCAGGCCATCGAAGCGGTCCGTGCCAAGCCGGAGTTCCGGACCATGCAGGTGGTAATGACCGGCGAAGAGGATGTGCCCGGGCTATTCGACCCCAAGAAACTGCAGCGGGTGATCTTCAACCTGCTGTTGAATGCCTGCGAGGCGACCGCGGATGGGAAATCGTCCGTTCAAGTGGACGTTCGCACGACGGAAAACGCTTTCGAAATTCGCGTGAAGGATAAGGGCCCGGGCATAGCCGAGGCCATTCGCCAGACGCTTTTTGATCCCTTTGTCAGCTTCGGTAAGCCAAATGGAACCGGGCTGGGCTTGGCGATCGTCAGCAAGATCGTGCAAGACCATGGAGGATCGACCAGCATCGAGTCTTCGTCGAGCTCCGGTACAACCGTGCTGGTAAAGCTGCCTCGCGCCGAACATCCCGAAGCCACCTACACTAAGATGAATGTCGCCTGACCTGCAGCGGGTTCGGTGGCCAGTCGTTCAGGGTCAGGGCCGGGGGTAGTCGCCGTTGGCCGGAGGCGCATAGTCCTGGCCGTACTTATTTTTGTGCGCGTTCGTGAAACTCGGATTTTCGGCGATCTCGACGGACTCGAGACTCCGGGTGGAATCGGAGATGGCGACGATCCTCGTCATCTGCTTCATGGCCTCGGGCAGCCCGCGCTCGGACCAATAATGCACCTCATATCGGCCATCGGGAACGTTTGCGATCGTCACGTTGCCGGTGGCATCGGAAACCCCAGAATACGGGGTGTCCACCGTAACGACCACGGCGCTCATCTCCGGATGGATGTTGCAAAATAAGAAGCTGACGCCAAGCCGATCAAACCGAACGGAGTTCGTGGCCCCCGCTTCGTACAGGCCCAGATCAAAACGCTTGCCTTCAAACAGGGAAAAAACGTTGTGAAAGAAAGGGTCGCGGTTCGGAAAGTCCACGACCGACCCCACCTGCACCACCAGCACATGCGGCTCAAACGTCTTATGAGACTGAATGAGTTTCAGCCTCTTGGACGGAGAACTGGAAGGAACCGGCACAGGGTCGAGCGGCCGCAACCATACGACGATCCCACTATCGGTCCGCGGGACTTTGTCGTTGTCATGATGAGCCAAACGAACGCGCGCGGTAACCGGAGCCTGTTGCGCGAGAACCGGAACGGCCAGCGCAAAAGCCATCGACAGCACCGCAGACCATTCCGTCGCGACCCGGAAGCTTGCCATTTCGCGAGACACTAGAATATATATCCGACCACGAGATTCACGCTGTTTGCCGTGTTGGCGTTGCTGTCCAAAGTGAACGTCTTTAGACGCTTGTATTCTAGCGAAAAGACAAGGTCAGAGCGCGGCTTGTAGATGAAATTGACGAGAGACGTGAGATTCCTGGCCAGCAGCGAATTCGCATAGATCGGATTCGCGCTGAATTGACGCAAAGTGGCCGCGAACGGACTGTCCTCGCCAAAAGCGCCGTTCAATTCGAACTTCACGGAGGGCTTCAACTTGATCTGCGCCCAGCCTCCCACCGAGTCCAGGCCGTAGACTTCCGTGTTACGGTCGAAGAAAGCGCCATTCCAAAGTACGCTTTGCCCTATGCCTCCGCCTAAACCACCAACCGCTCGTCCACGATAAAACTGCCCCGTAAACTCCACGAGCCGGCCGAAGGGCACCGTCAGGTCGGCCGTTCCCGCCCAGCTATCGACGCTGCGGCTGAAACCCCAATTCTGACGACCATAGAAGCCGCCGATTCCAGCGACGATGTTTTGACCGAAAGCCGACCGGTGCCATGCGACGCGCGACGCGGTTCCTGGAACGCCCGACCTTTCGCCCCAGGTCGCGGTCCGCTCATAGTCGAAGGCAGGGATGTCGCCTGACAAGGTTTGCAGGATGCCGGCTTCAACGGTCACCGCAGATCCCTCGGAAACGTGAAAACGGTGCTCGACGCGGACTTGCGGTGTCCAGCCCCAAAGATTTCCCGAATAGGAGAGCGCAGGGATCGCCAACGAAGCATACGATGTGGGTGTCAACGGAGAGAAGAAGAGGTAGTCTTGGCCGGCTACGATGGAGGTGTCGTTCCAGTCGAAATGAACCGCTGCCGTGCGCATCCGCACCAGGCCCGTGACATCGCCATTGGGAGCGCGGGGAAAGCCGCCTGAGAAATCGAATCTGATTTCTGCGCTGGTGCGGGCGCTCGCGACGTTGGGGCCAAAGGCTTCCAGTCCAAGTTGTGACTGACGGACGGAGCCTCCGAAAGACCCGGATGAGTCCAGCGGGCCGGCTGGTTTCGCGAACTGCGGCGCATCCTGGTTGTCCACGATTCCGCGGTTCACAAACAAATTGAACAAGACAAGCCCGCTGAGACGCAAACGATACTTGGAACTGCTCTCGACCTTGGTTTGGCTCTGTTCCGTGATTCTTGAGTCGGCTAGAGCGAGGTCTTCTTCCATGCGTGAGATACGCTCATCCGTCGCTTGCTGGGGGTTGGCGGCAGAGGTCCCCGGGCCGGAAACCTCCAATGCGCCACCTTCAGCAGCCTTTACACCGGGTGTCGGCTCTTTCAGTTGCGCTAAAGCGGGAACCGGAGCATTTACCGCCTCGAGTTGCGATCGCAGCTTTGCCGACTCCGCGACGGCGGCTCCTTCCGTTGCCTCCAGAGTTGCGACGCGCGTCCGCAGAGCTCTTACCTCGGATTGAAGCTGCCGAACCACGTCCGTCAGCGCTTTTAGATCGTCCGCGGGAGGCGCGCTTAGAGCACTCGTTCGGTCACTCTTCGCGTCTTGGGCACAGACCATCATCGGTGCCGTCGGCAAAGCGAGGAGCAGCCATCCCAGTGGCAAAAGCTTCCCAAAGCGGTTACGTGCGTTCATAACTCCCTCCTTGTTCTGCAACTCGACCCGGTAAGCATGGCGACACCTGCCGTCTATTGTTCCGCGCACGCGCGCGCTGAATTGTCTCTTTTGGACTCCGAGCCACCCTCAATATCTTCTCCAATGAGACCCTTATCCGAAAGGGTTTCGAGGGAGACCCGCCGTTCGGGCTATGCGGTGTATCCCAGGCAGCCTTCTTCGGGCGGACGCTTACGCTTTTTTGGCAGGGTGTAGGTTCCCCTTGGGGGAGTAACGTGCACTCACCTATGGCCCGTTACTAAACGGCGCTGGTGTTCGTTCTCCGCATAGATGGAGGGGCGGAGACGGTCTCCCGTCGACGCTGCCGGCATTGCCGAGGTGCGCGACGGAGCGCGACCTGTCATTATGCCGGGGCGAGAATTTCCCTGACCCCTTAGGATGTCATGGCGCGGTGCCGGTTTTCGCGAAGAATCACCGTCGTCGCCGCCGATTGGCGCAGCGTACGCCCCGCGGCGCCCGGCGTTTTGCGACCGATTGCCCAACGGTCCACCAGAATCCCAGTCGCATGTTCAAGGAGCCACAATGAAATTGAATCAACTGTTTTTGGAGCAACTCGACAACGAAGCAAAAAGCACGCGGCGCGTGCTGGAACGGGTGCCCGAGGGGCGAAACGACTGGAAACCCCATCCGAAGTCCATGGCCCTCGGCTACTTGGCCGCTCTGGTGGCCAAGATGCCTGCCTGGCTTGCGATGATGATCGATCGAGATGAATACGAACTTTCCTCGCAGGATGCGAAATTCCAGCCGGTGGAAGCCAAGTCGACCCGCGAGCTGCTGCAGTCGTTTGAGGAAGCGGTCGCGGCGGGACGACGGGCACTGGAGAGCGCCGGCGACGAGCACTTGTGCAAGACCTGGAGATTTCTGGTAAACGGCCACGTTGCCACCGAGTCTCCTCGCTACGTCTCGATCCGCGACGCAATGCTCAGCCATTGGGCGCACCATCGCGGGCAATTGACCGTGTATCTGAGGCTGAATGACGCAGCTGTTCCTGCGATTTACGGGCCGTCCGCGGACGACAGAGGCTTTTGAGTTAGCCGTTCCCCTGGCCTAGCGGGATCGTCAATCAGCCGAAGCTCCTCCCGTGTATTTTGGTCAGGAAAAAAGAGCCGGTTGCGCGGGGGGATCCTCCGGATCGCAAAAGTTAGCGAGACCCACGCCGACCAAACGAAATCTCTGCTGCGAGCTAAGACTGACACGCTCGCGCAGTGCCAGCGCAATGTTCGTCAATTCCTCGCAGGAAGCAGGCGGAGTGGAGGGCGTATGGCTGCGAGTGAGAATCTTGAACTGGCTGGTTTTCAGCTTCAGCACCACGGTCCGAGCCGTTCGCGATTGGTTGCGGGAGGCGGCCCAGGTCTGCTCTGCAAGTCGTCGGATCATCGGTTCCAGCTCGGTCAGCAGGACATCTCGCGCCAAGGTGTCTTCGGCGGATATCGACTTTGTGGGCCTGTCAGGGATCACCTCGCTGTTGTCTATGCCGCGCGCCAACTCGAACAGCCGCACGCCATTGCGGCCGAAGCGGCCTTCAAGAGTCGCTACATCCATTCGGCGCAGGTCGGCGATCGTTTGCACTTCAAGCTGCTTCAGTTTTGCTTCCGTAACCGTGCCGACTCCCGGCAGTCGACTGACAGGCATCGGTAATAAGAACGAATCTATTTCATCCGGTTGTATGACGAAGAGCCCATCCGGCTTCTTCCAATCGGAAGCAATTTTCGCGAGGAATTTGTTGGGCGCTACGCCGGCCGACGCCGTCAAGCTCAATTCCATGCGGATCTGTTCGCGAATCGCCCGGGCCACTTGAGTGGCCGTGGACAATCCGGTCTTGTTCTCCGAGACGTCGAGATAAGCTTCGTCGAGCGACAACGGCTCAATCACGTCGGTATGGCGTTTGAAGATCTCGCGCACCTGGCGCGACACGGCGCGGTAGCGCGGGAAGTCGGGAGGCAGAAAAATAGCGTGAGGGCACAGGCGCTCGGCGCGAACCGCCGGCATGGCGGAGCGCACACCAAACTTGCGCGCTTCGTACGAGGCGGCGCATACGACGGAGCGATTTCCGCGCCAGGCGACGACCACCGGCTTGCCACGCAGTTGCGGGTCGTCCCGTTGCTCCACAGACGCATAGAACGCATCCATATCGATATGAATGATCTTGCGCCAGCTCATGCGAGAACCATTCTAGTTCTAAATCCGGGGTTCGGCTGGTTCTGAGAACGGGTCTCCTCGGGTCATGCGCTGCGGGCACTTTTCCATTCAAGGGGTGGGAGTTCGAAACCACGGCGCTCGAGGTATATGCGAGCGTGCGCTTCGGCTCGATCCTTTCCCTCTTCAATACTAGCGACGGCCTCCGAGGGGGCAACCCAAGTCTTGGTAACCGCGTTATAGACCGAAGCTTGTACGCCTTGCGCGTTCGATTCCGAGAACAGGCGTAAATGCTCAGCCCCTACTCTCACCTCAGCCCACACGCCTTGATCCAACATTTTCCCTACTCCAAGAAAGACTTGTTGAGTTTACCATCGCCTCCTTCCGGTGAAAGTCTGCGGTCTGACCGGAATGGGCTATCTTTAACGCGGCCTAAGCGTTCAAGGAGAGAGCGTCCGACGAAGCTGACCTCCAGGGGAACAAGTGAAGACTTCTGAGCTCGGGACCGCTGGCCAAAGAGTTTCACGTCGCGAACCCTTAACCGGAGCTATTTTTTTGCGCAGCGAAGAGCTAGAACCGAATGGATCCCTAGGAGGCGAAGTTGCCCGCAGGCAGTTGCAAAGCCTGGTCGGACCGTCTCGCGCTCAATTTCCCCTTATGAGGGCAACGTCTTCTTGCGCAGCCCAACTCTGCAAGTCCTTTCCAGTGAGAGCAGACGCCATCATCGAAGGAAACTGATCGGGCGTGCAGGCGAACACCGGGCAGCCTAGGCTTGCGAGTGCTTCAGCGTGTCTCGCCTCATAGGCTGGATGGCCCGAATCCGAGAGTGCGAGCAGTACGATCAGGTTTACACCGCTCTGTTTAAAATCGGCGGCACGCGCGAGCATGGACTTGGCATCGCCCCCCTCGTATAAATCGGAAATCAGCACAAGGTGAGTCTTCGTCGGGTTCTCGATTTGCTTTTCACAATGGGCGAGCGCCAGGTTGATATCCGTGCCGCCGCCCAATTGGACGCCAAAGAGCACTTCCACCGGGTCCGCGAGCTCGTCTGTCAGGTCCACGATTGATGTATCGAAGCAAATGAGCTTCGTCGAGAGGCCTGGTATCGACGCCATGACGGCTGCAAATATCGATGAATACACCACCGAAGCAGCCATCGATCCGGACTGGTCAACGCATAAGATGACATGGTCGAGCTGGGCGCGGGACTTCGTGTGGCGCGTGTGGCCCACCAGCGTCTCCGGAACAACCGTACGATGTTCCGGCTGGTAGTGACGCAGGTTTGCGCCGATGGTCCGCGGCCAGTCGATGTCCGCATGACGCGGCCTTCGCGTTCGTTGAGAACGGTTGAGCGCGCCTCGCAGCGTTTCGCGCGTGTTGTGTTCCAGCTTGCGCATGAGGTCGTCCACCACCTTCTGAACCACATGCCGGGCCGTTTCGAGAGTTTTGCCGGGAATCGCGGCACGCAGGGCGATGAGATCGGCGACAAGGTGGACGTCTGCCTCCAGAGTGGAAAGGAATTCCGGTTCGAGCATCAGCGTCTTCAAGTTCAGCCGCTCGAATGCGTCTTTCTGGACGATTTGTACCACCGGAGTCGGAAAGAACTCGCGAATATCTCCGAGCCACTTTGCGACACGGGGAGCCGAAGCGCCGAGTCCCCCTCTGCGCTTCTCGCTGCCGCGGTCATAGAGCGCTGAGAGCGCGGCATTTAGGCGCCGGTCACGCTCTGAAAGCTCGTTTGGTTCGTCATCGGCCCCCAGGACCAGTCGCCACCGCCGCCCGCGTTCCATCTGAGAGATCATGGAAGCTCTGCTAGGCCGAGGATTCTATAGAGGAGCGGCAGAGCCGCCGCGAAGGCAGGATTCGACTCGGTCGCGGGCAGCGAAGCCGCTGCCGTGCTTTGCTGGCGCCCGCGCTGGACCTTCTCGAACACGCGCCGGCGCGCAACCGCATCGAAGTCCGACATGCTTCGGCGCAGCAGCGGAAGAGAATCCGTAAAATCCGTCTCACTGAGCTCGCAAAGCCATGCATCGAGCAGGCGCAGCAGCGGCTCGTCTTGCAACAACACTTCAGATCCGCCGCGCAAAAAGCCTTCGAGAAAATCTCCAGCCTCTTTCGGTTGGCGTGACCCGGTGTGTCGAGCAAATTCTGACGCAACTTTGTCCGGCTCCAAGGCGCGCACATCGTGCAGCCGGCGAAGGCTCAATCCGGCAATCGAAGGCGCAACCTGATCATCGCTTACGGTCTTGCTCAGTTCGCTTCGCCATGAAGAGGTCAGCGCGTCGTCGCCAAACAGGCGCAATGCCTCATCGTAGGCCTCCATGGCGGAAATACGCTCGGCAGCCGTCGGTTGATCAAGGCCGCGCGAAGCAATTCGAACGCCGGCGTTGATCTCCACGCTGATCGAGAGAATCAACGACCGCAGGGCATTTTCCGGCAGGCGGCGAGCGGAGCCGTAGCGAAGCACACGAACCAGCGGAGAGATGGCCTTCATCAGGTCGGTGATGTCGCTGGAGCTTACAGCCACCGCCTGGAGTTGCTCGATGCAGGACGCGGCGGTTTCGGGCAAGTCCGCAACGAGGGCGTTCTGGATGAGACGGGCGAGTTCGGTGATCGACGTTGTCTCCCGAGCCTTCTTGAGCGTGGCATTGGCGGCCGCCTGTTCGATCGTGACTCCATACACCAGCGCTTCGGCCAACGAGACGGAATACCAAGGCTCCCATTCGATAACCCACACTTCTCGGAAGGTCCCTCGGCCCGACTGGGCGTCCATCAGTCTGCCCCACGGAACTTTGATCAAGTTCAACCGGTGCAGCAGGGTTGATTTGAAGAGGCCTGCCTCCGAACGCAGGTCGAGTTTGATTTCCAGCTCCAGGTCTTGCGGTTTCAGGCGTGTCTTCCGCTGCCAGAGAGCCAGATCGTGTGCCAGGGGATTCTGCGGAATGCGTTCGCCGATTTCGCCCACACGTTCGCCTATGTACAGCTTGCGTTCCAGCAGGGCCAGCGGAACCGGATTTCCGTCGCACATCGCAGCCAACGACGCGTCGCGCATTTCGGCAATACCGGGCATCGGCAAATCGCGGATTGCGGCTAGTCCAAGAGCCAACCTGGTCGCTTCAATGGCGGAGGCCGTTGGGGCCGTGTATCCTTCTTCACGAAGCTTGAACGCCGTGCGCGACTGCCAGACCGAAGCGAACTCCTCTGCGCTAGGCAATTTCTTGCGCGTGTAAAGGGACCACAGGTGGCCATACCATCCGGGCGAGATCACACCTGCACCGTAGCCCGAGAATGCGCTGAGGCGGCTGTCGGTCCACGGCACCCACGTTGCATCGATCTTTACGCGCGGCAGGTCCTGCACCAGGGCGCGGTCATCTGCGGCCCTAGTCGCCTGCCGCAGCCCGCTGACATGCCAAGCGCCGGTGACCACCACGATATTTCCCGCGAACTCTTTCAGCGCCGCTCTTAGGTTCGAGCGCATAAAGGCTTCGCGCTGAAGGTTTTGTTTCGCCGCTTCGGGTGACTGCGCGGTGGGGCCTTGGTGCGCGCGTGCCTCGGTCATGGCGTTCTCGATGGAAGCGAAAACCCTGAGCGCCTCCCGGCCGTCCCCGCCGTGCTGTTCGATCAGGCCGTTCCAGAAGGCTTCGCCGTCTTCATATCCCGCGGCGCTTGCAAGCAAATCGAGCGCATCTCGGCGCGCCTCGGGGGCCGCGCTCTCTGGATGCTCTGTTGCAGCCTTTTTTAGCGCGAGTGAGATAGCCGCCGGCCAATCGCAAAACCGGACGGTGCGCTCGTGTTCGAGCGCCCACCGTATCCCCTGCCATTCAGGAGAGAACTCGGCGAAGGGCATAAACGAGGCAAGACTCTCCTCTTCGACGGCGTGCAGCAGTAGGGCCACCGGAGGCTTCAAGTCCGGGTCGGAGACGTATGGGATCAGATCGTTTGCCTCCGGGGGCCCCTCCACCAGCACGCATGCCGGATCGAGCACGTCCAGAGCCTTCCGCAGCAAAGCCGCAGATCCCGGACCATGGTGACGGACTCCGAGAAGGTGCACCCGTTCCTCAGCTTCTGGAGGCATCGGAGCTATAACACCTCACGAATTGCGGAGTAGAGGTCCGACCAACCGTCGCGCGTACGCACTACGCTTTCGAGGTACTCCTGCAATGCGACGGTGTCTTGCACGGGGTCTTTCACCACCGCGCCCACAAGATTGGGAGCGAGGCTTTCTGCGGTCATCTCTCCGTCGCCGAAGTGCGCTGCCGATGCCCACGCACTCACTCCCACGGAAATGGCTTCGGCTGTTGAAAGCGAGCCGCTAGGAGACTTGAGCTTGGTCTTGCCATTCAGCGTTTTACCGTCACGCAACTCGCGGAAGAGGGTCACGACGCGCACCAACTCTTCTTCGGCTGGGCGGATGGGAGGCAACTCCAGACTAGAGCCGATCTCGCGAACCCGCTTTGTAACGATTCCGGTTTCCTCTTCGAGCGTAGCGGGACACGGAAGTACTACGACGTTGAACCGTCGTTTGAGCGCCGAGGAAAGATCGTTCACACCTTTGTCGCGATTATTGGCGGTCGCGATGACATTAAAACCGCGCTTGGCTTCGATCGACTCGTTGAGTTCGGGGACGGGCAGAATCTTCTCGGAAAGGATCGTGATCAAGGTGTCCTGCACGTCGGATCCCATACGCGTGAGCTCTTCGAGGCGGGCGATGCTGCCTTCTTCCATGGCTCGCGTCAGCGGAGTCTTGACCAGAGCCTCGCGCGAAGGTCCCTTGGCAAGCAGCAGCGCGTAGTTCCATCCATAGCGAATGTGGTTTTCATCGGTGCCTGCCGTGCACTGAATCATGCGTTGCGAGGATCCCGAAATGGCCGCCGCCAGATGCTCCGATACCCAGGATTTCGCCGTTCCCGGGAGTCCAAGAAGCAGGAGCGCGCGGTCGGTCGCGAGCGTCGCAACGGCCGTTTCAATCAGGCGCCGATTGCCAACATATTTCGCAGAAATTGGAGTGCCGTCCGCGGCCTTGCCTCCAAGGATGTAAGTCACGACGGCCTTGGGCGAAAGGCGCCAGTTCGCGGGCCGGGGAAGCTTGTCCGCTGCGACCAGAGCTGACAGCTCCTGCGCATAGGCCTCTTCGGCGCTTAAGCGGATGCGGCCGGACGTTGGTTTAGACATGGGCAGGGTCCCTTTCCATTCCATCAAGGATATCCAGCAGTAAGAGCGGGCTGACGGTTGGCGATGGGTCGAATTGCGCGAGTTGCTCGCGAAGCTCGGATCGTTCTGGCGCTGGACAGGTCGCCGCGATCACTTCGAGCCACGGGCCGCTGCTGCCTCGCTCGCGTTCCGGGATCTTCGTCAAGAACCTGGCCTTAAGGAGAATCGAGAGGACCGAAGCCGGAGCGGTGGCATCGGTTACGCGATGAAGCCAATCCCATAGAAAGTAGGCCGCCGGCAGTTCCTGGCCATACGGATGCACGATAATCTCCGTCCAGCTTTTGCGCTCCGGCTCGGTCATCGTTCCGAGCGTGTCGAGCCCGCTTTCAGCCATCTTTTCCCACGCGTTTGGCAGGTGCTCGACCACAAGTTCAAGCAGATCGAGACGGCGTTCGCTAGTTGCTAGAAGCGCCAACGCAAGAAGTAAAGATCCGTCTTTTCCTGAAGCTTCAATCAATTCCCTTTCGGCGATTTTGAAAGCGCCCGCCAGTTCAGCGAATGACGCATCGGCAAACGTTTGCCGTATCCAGCGCGACGCTACTTGATCCTTAACGTTCGCAGGCAGTTCGAGCTGCAGGACCGTGCGCTTCCTAAGTAAGCCGCTCTGGCCCTGCTTGATTCGTTCAAGGCATGCGCGCAGGGCCGGATTCCCTCCTCCGGCGCCGAGCCGAGCCAGGAATTTCGCGGCAGTAGCGCGCACACGCGGCGCTCGATCCTTCTCGAGTGAATTCAGGAAGGGCTGGTCGGCCAGGCTTAGGCGAGTCTCGAATACCTGTAGCAGCCGGAAGCGGGCATCGGCATCTTCTTGCGCCCAGTTCGATTCGACCAGAGCACGGGCGCCGTCGGCATCGTCACTCCGGCGCCGCTCCAGGTAGGCAACCCGCCGTTCGAGCGCCGCCTGAGTCCAGTTGCTTTCGTCGAGCGCCTGTGGATCAAAATAGCTTTTTGCTTCGTCCTGTGGTTTCTGCCTGTCGGCCCAGTGCTGCGCTGTCGGGCCAAGCTTCTCTGCGTGGGAGCGAACGAAACCTTCCATCAACGGCAGGTCGAATGGATGCGGCCGCAATCTCATCCGATCGAAGGTACGGGCCAGAGCACGCGCGGGATGCTCGGTGGAGTTCTTGGCCGCAAGCAAGCGAATCAGAGGGCGGCGCAGAGAATCGGCCAGGATCTTTCTCTCATCCCTTATTTCCGGCTCGATAGTGAACGATTCGGGTGTCGGAGGTCGCTCGAACCGCAGTGCTTGTCCCACCAGGCTCAACATCTCGAGTACGCCATCGGAAGCCGGATCGGAAGGACGAATCAGGTCACGCGGCAGCGCATGGCGCGATGTTCCGGTTATCAGCGATGGCAGAACCTTGGCGCGCAGATCGGTCAAGTTCATGAGCGCAACCACCTTCCGATGCGGGTTTCCGCCCAGGCCATCGTGAATTCGTAGCCATTCCACAAACCGATTCCGTCGATGCGATCGAGGGCCGCAAGCGGCAAGGCATGAGTCGCGAGCGATGGATCGAGGGGCAGCGACAATTCGCTTTGCTCGTCGTGAAGATAGAGTTGCTCTCCATGCCGGCGCACACTGGCCGAGCGAAAGGTCAGGGGCATCGTCCCGAGCCACGGAAGCCGCGCCAGCGCTTGCTCGTAGTTGGCATAGGAAGTGCCCAGACCTTCCATCGGCGAGGTGAACGGTCGACGGCTTTGTTCAGCGCCTCGGTTGAGCTTGGTTATTTGGGCGCGGAGCGGGACGGAGGAGCGGTAAAAGGTCAATTCCGCATCGATCTCATCCCCGACCAGGTACCCGCCCGCCGCGGCTCCGGTAGAGTTCGGTACGAAGTCAATCAGCACCGCGCATGCTGGATTTCCGTCGTTTTCGCGGCATAACCAGGTTTCCACTCTGCGCAAGCGGTCCGGTTGTGCTTCAGAAAGCACCGCAAAAACCCGCCATTTTGCCGCTGCCCGCAAGGCTTCGGAATCGTTAAGCAACGCGTCTCGCGTAACCGACCAACCCACGGCCTGCCTTGCATCCGCCGCAAGCAATTCGGGGAGCTGCGACGCGCGCCGGTAAGCTTGGCTGATCAAATGAACTTGTCCCAATTCCCGTAACGCGGCTGAGGGACGCGCAGGTCCGGGTAAGGTGAAGAGCCTCGACGGAAGTGCATCAAGCCTTCCGGCAAGGCCGGACGCCTTTGCATCGACCAATCTTTGCGCAATGGTGCGACAGGCCCGTGCGGCCTGTGCGACGAAGTTCGCCACACCGCGCTGCACCTGATCCGCCAGCCAGACATCGAGCTCGTCCAGCCCCGCCAGTACGGCGGCCTCGCGTTCCAAACGATTTCTTTCGCGTGCCGCTGCTGCTCGCCGCTCTGCCTTCGGGTCGGCATCCGCCGTCGCTTCGGGCATTTCGGCGAGACGGATGGACGGTCGAGGTTTGGGCTGGTCTTTGTCCTCGGCCTTTTTTCCCGGCGTCGAACTTCCGCGCCTGCGCGAGAGCCAGTCCTTGACCCAATCGGGAACGGTGGCCGAAACAAAGGACGTAGAACGATCGACTCGCATCCACATGAGAGCGAGCGTGTGTTTGCATGGGAATTTTCTGCTGGGGCACGTGCACTTGTATCCCACGTCGTCCTCGCTGACCACGACGCGGTAAGGCGTCGCGCCAGAGCCCTGGCATTCGCCCCAGATAAGCCCGTCGCCCTGTGCCAAAGTTGGCCAAGAAGGCGTCTTCAGCAACTTTCTAGCGGCTGCGAGCGAGGCCTGATCGGGAGCGAGCCCCTCGATTCTTTCGTGCGTGAGTGACATCGTGCTTCATAGTAGAGCAGTCATCCTTGTGCGCGAAACACGTGGCCGCGAATACGCAAACACAGCATCTCCCCGCCGGGCTCTTGCTGTGGCCAGGCTGCTTGCAGCGAGCCGCGCACGTTCGGGCCGTGCGGGACCTATATATAATAAAGACAGCCGGCTGCCGGCTGGCGAACTGCAATGATGAGAACGGAATTGCTGCGATTTGACGGGGCTGTCGCGCGCGATCCCGCCATCGATGCGTGGATGAAGGCGCATGCCGGTGAATTGGGATCGATCGCGCGTCGGTGGTTCGAGGAAATGCGAAAATGCGGGGACGAAGTCCGGGAGCTATTGCATGACGGCTGTCCGGTCGCCTGTCTCGGAGATGCGCCTTTCGGCTACGTCAATGTGTTTCGATCCCATGTAAACGTGGGATTCTTTCACGGCGCCACGCTGCCCGATCCGGCCCGTTTGCTGCAAGGCACCGGCAAGTTCATGCGCCATGTGAAGCTGCGACCGGAAACAACCACAAACGCCGCAGCGCTCCGCGGGCTCATCGATACCGCGTACTCGGACATAAAGGCGCGCGTCGAAAACGGCTAGGCTTAAAGAAATACCTTGAGATGCCGACGCGGGCGGATAACGGTGGCACGGGTACGCGGCTCCTCATAGGTACTGGCACGAAGACAATCCACGACCGCTGGGTTCGGACGCAGGTTGAAGCTGATCTCGTCTGGTCTCTCTTTACGCGCTCTTCCCGGACTAATCCTTGGCCGTTGCGTCCGATTCGAACTGTGTTCCCATCCATTGCTGAAACGGGCGCATACTCTGCGGCCGTCCAAGGAAATTCCGCACCAGGTCGTTTGCGGACATTGAGCCGCCCGGCTCGAGCACCAGCTGACGGTACCGCGCCGCGGGTACGGGCGCCAGCAGATCGCCGCGATCGAACTTGGTTACAAAATCCTCGGCAATGACCTTGTCCCAGAGGTATGTGTAGTAGGCGGACGAGTATCCGCCCAGGTGGCCGAACGAAGCGTAGTCGTGGATGCCGGGAGTGGGTACCGTCAGCCGGTACTTTTTGTCATCGGCCAGCGAAATGGCATCAGGATCCACCTCGTCGGGCTTCCGGTTGTAAAGATCAAAGGACACCGCGGTCAAGGAATTCTGCCGGAGCACCCAGGACGCCCGTCCGAACGCATTTGCGCGATTCATGCGCGCCACCAAGGCCGCGGGAATCAACTCGTTCGTCTTGTAGTGCCTGGCAAACGTCGCCAGAACCTGCGGGCTGCGCATCCACTCTTCCAGCATTTCCGAAGGTGCTTCGCCGAAATCGGATTCCAGGTTGTTCGCGCTGATCCCCGCCCATTTCTGCGCGCTCAGCACCCAATGCATCAGGTGGCCGAACTCGTGGAAAAACGTCACAACGTCGTCGTAGTCCATCAGGCCTGGATCATCGCCCTTGGGAAGTGCGAAATTGCACAGCAGTACGGCTTCGGGCAGTTGTTTGCCGCGCACGCCATCGAGCAGGGTGCCCATCGCGGCGTGGCTGAATTTCCCGGGCCGCGGATGCATGTCAAGGTAAAATCGTCCGATCATTTTTCCCTGGTCAAACGCGTCCCAGGTCTCAACCGACGCATCCCAGGCCGGAACGTCAGGTTCCTGCCGGAAGGTTAGACCGAACAGCTTTGCCGCCGTATCGAGGACGCCGTGTTTGACCCGCTCATACGGGAAGTAGGCGCGCACGCTGGTCGAATCGAATTCAAATTGCGAGCGTCGCACCGACTCGCTCAGGTAGAGGGATTCATAATCGAATATGTCCTTCGCTCCGGGCTCCAGCTTCTGCTTTTCCGCCAGCAGCATGGCCCATTCGCGTTGCGCCAGCGGGCGGGCAGCGGAATCCACCTGTAGGATGAAGTCGCCGATGTTTCGCGCCGATAGGATCATCCGGTCTGCGGCGTTGTAGTCGGCCCATGAGGGATACCCGATAATCGAGGCGATTTCATATCGCGTGCGGATCATGCCCATCAAAACGTCGCGGTTCTTCGGATACGCCCGATTTGCAAACTCCAGGTACAGCCGCTTGCGCAACGCGCCGCTTTTGGCAAATCTCAGCACCGGAAAGGCGTCCGGATAGTTCGTGCTGATTTTGATTTTCCCGTCTGCGCCCGGTTGGTGGGCCTCGAGGTAATCCTTGGGTAGTCCATCGAGCTCCGCGATGCTGTCGACGGTAACGTTCCGCTGGTCGTCCGAAATGTTGCGGTCAAACGCTGACTGCAAGTCCACCAGCTTATCCTGCAGCGCCTTCAGCCGCGCACGCGTTGGGTCGTCTTTGTCCACGCCGGCCAGGCGAAACTCCAGCAACTGCCGTTGCACGTAGTAGCGCGTTGCCGGATCGGCTCCGCTTAGGTCGATTGCCGCCAACGCCCGGTACACTCCCTGATTCAGGCCCAGCGCCGCTGCGGCTGCGCCTACTTTCGAGGTCATCGCCGTCGCCGCGTCGCGGTATTTCTCATCCGGATGCAGTTGCTGCAGCAACGAAGAGAGGTATCCCGCCGAATCGTACTGCCGCACTATCTCGTCGTACGGCAAAAGCGTGTTCTCGACGGTATGCCTTCCCTGCACGGCCAGAATCTGCTCGATACCGCGCTGCGCTGCCGCCAGTCGCTCATTCTCCAGCCTTTCAAAGGCCGCAATGTCCGGCTTGGCCGCCCATACCGGGGCCTGCGTCTGCGCCGGCGTCTTCCAGGCTGCAGCGGAAAACAGTGACGCGAAACCCACAACGCGCAGGAAATACCTGAAGCTGGTTGTAAATGACATAATCTCTCCGCCACGCTTTCGATCGATACCGGATTCAGATTCCGGAACGGAGCCCCCGGATTCAGCGACCCGTGAAAGCGATCTGCTGTCGTCCATTTGACACAGCACGAAGTGCTCGCGCAGTTCGAGGTGATCGGCTGGTTCGCATCCGGAATCGCATCCTGCCGGCCGCTCCTCAGGAGATGCGAGTCGGTTAGGCGATGGAAAAATGACAAGCAACAGGTGACGCAGCCGAGCAATCTTTGTCGCAGTAAACTCCATTCTCTATGCGAAAAGTATTGGCAACCAGCAGAAAAAACGTCGAACGTTTCAGTGTGTCAGTGTTCTCGTGAATGCAAGTGTGCCGTCAGCGAAAAAATCTAAGGATAACCAATGCGGCGAGCACTAAGAACAACCCAAGTAACCACCGCTCCCCATTGCTGCCGTCCTTGTCTTTCATCGTACGTCCAGAGAAACAGCTCCCGCGGGGGCACCGGGGCGTAATCAGTTCGCATCGATCCCCAGAGTCGGACGTTTTCTAGGAGGTTACCACGTTTCAGGTATCGGGGATGTTTCGAGGCCGTTAATAAGTTCCCACATTTCGGCGCCTCAGGGGGCCGGCCGTTGGGACGCTCCCAGCAAGCAATCGGACGACCGTCGGCGCAAGTTCCCATCGTGGCCCTTCTAAGCCTCATGCTACGAAGCGGTTACCAGTCTTACCGGTCTCAATCGCCTGGAACTCGAACGCCCGCACGTCTGAGCCAGCAGGTGGCATCAGGAAATGAAAAGAAAACTGTCGATCCTGGGCTGCGTCAAACGTCGGGAGAGTGTAGCGTTCTGCCCGGCGCAAATCGCGAAAATCCAGCGTCGTGGCACGGCGGGGCAGAGCGAAATTCCAAACGGAGAAGGCACTATGGATGCAAAACCGACGCATGAACAAGCACAACTTCAGCTTCAGATTTACGACCAGCGGCGGGAAGCCAAGTTACGCCAGGCGCGCGATTGGTTCGGCAAGAATTACATTGTGAGCAACTTCGACGACGCCATGCGTATCGCGCCGATGGGAAGCGAAACGGGAGCCTATGTAGGAATGGTGATCGGCTACTGGGAGCAGGCCTGCGCCTTGCTCAACTACGGACTACTGCACGAGGACCTCTTCTTTGAGACTAACGGGGAGTTCTTCGGGGTGTGGGAAGCGGTTAAACCAGTCATTCCGACATTCCGCGAGCGCTTTGCCAATAAGCAGATCCTTGCGCACCTGGAACAGGCGGCGAAGCGTTATGAAACCTGGTCGGAACGCCGAAGCCCGGGGCATGTGGCTGCCATGCGGCAATTCATGCAGCAGATGCGGGCTCAAGCAGCTTCGGCGGCAAAAGCCTGAATCTGAACCTTAGAATGCGCGGTAGTTGAACCCTTGGGGCGAGCCAGAAAGCAGATGCACTCTGGCTCGTCCCGCTTGAGTTCATTTTTCTTGGACGAGGCCAAGGCCCGCGTTTTATGATTTGGGAATGAAACTTTCTGCACGGAATAGACTCGCGGGCAAAATCACGGAGCTTCAACTCGGCGGGGTCATGGCCCACGTCGTCGTTCAAGTTGGCGAGAACTTCATCGAAAGCGTCATAACCAGACGAAGCGCCGAAGAGATGAATCTGAAGATCGGCGACGCGGTCGCTGCCGTAATCAAATCCACCGAAGTAATGCTGCAAAAAGATTAGGTGCGTTGTGTCTTTGCTCCCGACGACTGGCGTCGCCCTCGTATCCATCAGCACGCCTCTCGTCCAGCAACCCGTCCCTTTGCTACTACTGCAACCGCCCAATTGCAGGTCGGCGGTGAGGTCACGACCCCGTGCGCTGTCAGTAAACGACCTGAAGAAACTGCCGCGGACGACGGTAAAGGTGCTCAACCCGCACGACCACAAAGAGGAGATTTACGAGGGTGTGGCAGTTCAGGAACTGCTCGGCCGAGCCGGTGTGCCCCAAAAAGAGAGACTCCGCGGCTCGGCGATGGCCATGTACGTGCTCGCCGAGGCTTCCGACGGATACCGCGTGGTATACGCATTGGCCGAGCTCGATTCGGATTTTCAGGACTGCGACGTGATCATAGCGGATACCATGGGCGGCGCACCGCTTGGAGAGAAACAAGGGCCATTCAAGATGGTCGCGCCACACGACAAGCGACCCGCACGCTCGATCCGCATGTTGAAATCCATAACCATGGTTACTGCCCGCTCGAAGTAACGGAATTTTGCTCGGTTCAGCGAAGTTTTCCAAATGGATTTGAAGGATCAAGTACCGGACGGAAGCGTAGGCAATTGACTCGCAAGTCGCTTCAGCTCAACTGCCTTCTCTTGTCGAAACCAATCATCCAACAAAGGCAGATATTCCAGTTGCAGCTGGATCGGCAGGTGGAAATAGTCTGAATGAATCTGATGCCGGCAGCGAGCCGCCGCGCAGTGGCAGGTCCAGACCGTTTCCCCGTCGCTGTTGATGGAATAGTCGTAGGTAACCTCCTCTCCCGCGGGTATGTCCCGCAATGCCCATAGCAGCCGGCGGCCATTCACGGTCTGCACGTAGCTGTTGGGGTCGCACGAATGGTTGATATGGCGCTCCGGAGCTTGCATCAACACTACCGTTTTCCGCGCAAGGTAGTCGCAGTGGCGTGGATCGTCGCCCGGCGCGAGTGGATGCGCGTCCTCCACGATTCGAGAATCGTCGATTTCAAGGAGCGCATCGCCCATCCGGAATGACCGGCCAGCAAAAACACCGAGTCCGTTGATGGGCGAATTTAGGACGAGAAGGTCGGACACGTTAAGCACCATGACCTGGTACGCTCCGCAGAGCCGAGCAGCACGAAGCAGAATACTCGCATAAGGAATTGAAGCCCCTTCGATCGATCTCCTAGACTTGCGATAGGTCTCGCAATGCAAGCGCTAGTTCCCGAACGCCGCGACGGATCTCCCACTTGTCCGGTGCTGCCAACCACAACGACGCTGTGCCAAGCCCGCCTCATGAGTCTGCTCCTTCGTTGGACGGCAAAATCTCCCTGGCTTCAAGCCGCGTGACGGAGATTTTCGTCTGGAAGCATGGCCGCTGGACGAACCCAGGCTGGTACACCGACGAAGAAGAGTAGGATCGCAACCCTGTTTAAGCTGCCTCGGGGACTACCATCGCCCTGCGCTAAGACTTGCCGTTAAACAATGCCAGCCGCCTGACCATCACCGCTTTTACCTGGCGCACGACGTCCGGCAGCACCTTGTACGGGGCCAAGGAGCCGGCCTCTTTCCCGAGCGCCTCCTCGAGTCCCCTGCGCCAGGCCACTCGCAACTCCGTGTTGATATGGATCATCGCGATTCCTGCCGCAATCGCCTGACGGAAGTCCTGGTCGTCCGTTCCCGAGCCCCCATGCAACGTCAAAGGCACCTCGGCGATCTTTTTGATAGCTGCGATTCGCTGGATGTCCAAGCGCTTGTGCTCTGTTCCTCGAATCATGCTTGGAAGCATTCCATGAGTCGTACCGACCGAGGGCGACAGTAGATCCACTTTTGTCTTCGCGACAAATTCCCTCGCCTCCTCAGGCTCGGTAAGGCGGATATTGTCGGGTCGTTTCTCATGAATTTCCGAACCCGAGCCGACATAGCCGACTTCCCCTTCCACCAAAATCGACGGCCGAATGGACTTTAGGGCATCCACCGCACGGATCGTCTCCGCAATGTTTTCTTCCAAGGGCTTGTCGGACAAATCGAATACCACCATGTCGAATCCGGCCCTGGCCGCCTCTTCCGCTTTCGCGAGCGAATGCGTGTGGTCGGCATTCAAGAAAATCTCCAGACCCGTTGCTTGTCGCAGCGTGTCGACAAGCGCCACCGCTTCGCGTACCCCGAGAAAATCGCGCTCGCTCTCGGAGACTCCCATAACCACGGGCACGCCAAGTTCGCTCGCCGCCTCGGCTGCCGCTTTCAACACTACCAACTCGGAAAAGTTGAAATGCCCTACGGCAACTCTACGCTTGCCGGCTTCTTCGAGTACTTCTCTAAGCACACGCATTGCTCCACCGCCTGTGAGTCATCGTCGCATTGCGCGTCGCCAGTGCCAAGCCCTTTGCTTTAACCTTGTAACGCCGCATAGCCCGGCGTTGCTCTAAGTTGAGTATCATGAGGATCGAAATCGGCTGGTCGGGTATACCCGACCGAGCTCGCGGGGTGGCAAAAAATGAAGTATCTACTTTTCTTGGCGGCGTTGACTTTACCGTGCCTTGTGATCGGTCAGGATCAGAAGAGTTCGACCGAGCCGACCCTCAAAAGCATTCTGCTCGAGCAACTGCGCTCCACGCACAACCAGGTGGAGTGGTTCGTGCCCGCCAACACCGCCGTCGCGGGTCTAACGGCGGAACAAGCAAGCTGGACAGACCAGAAAGGCAACCATTCTGTCGGGCAGTTGGCCGCGCACCTCGTCTATTGGAACCAGAGAAACCTAGCTCGGTTCCGTGGGGAGGCGGTCAGCAAGTTCAATAACAACGACGAGACCTTTACCAGCTTTGATAGCGCCCGGTGGAATGTCACTGTCAGGCAACTGGACGAGGTGATGACCGCCTGGGAGCGCGAGGTAGAAGCAGCCGATGAGCAAAAGCTGAAGTCTTGGTACTCCACCATAGCGCGCATCGGAGCGCATAACGCCTATCACATCGGGCAGATGATCTACGTCCGCAAGGCTCAAGGCAGTTGGGATCCGGAAAAGGGAGTGAAGGAATGACCGGCACTCGAATAAGCGAATGTCAGAGCTTCCCGGCCGGCTGATGCTTCGCAAGTAAGTCGCGGAACAAACCTGCAGCGGTGGCGGCTAACGACCGGTCTCTCGAATGAACCAAATACGGCCGGACACTGAAAGTTGCCTGACGCGACGGTTGCCCGCCGCCCGGTCACCTCATTCCAATAACGACCATCCGAGCAATCACGTCCGTGAATCCGGCAATGGTGAACAGCGACGCCGCAATCAGCAGGAATAATCGCGACGCACTTGAAAGTTCCGAAGTCTTTTGGATGCTGGCGGCTGCCCTGCGAAGCAGCATCAACACACCTGCAACGGCAAACATGGTCGGCCAAAGAGGATTCACGTAGGTAGGCATAGGGCGCTCACAGTCAAAAAAACTCTAATAAGACAGTCTTGGTTTGTGGCGATACTTCCTGACGATTCGGGACTCCCCGAGCTTGCTCTTGGTGAACGACCCCGCGGTGGTCATCCCAATGGCTATCAGCACAGCGCCTGATAGCAGTTTGAATGAGTACGAATCTGTCGTACCGGAAACGCCGTCCCGGATCAGGTATGCACCGGCCAGCAGGCCAATGAATGAAACCACCACTCCAGAGTCTTCAATCATACCACACCGATTACGGCCCGTCGTTTGTTTCTCGGAAGGAGAGTGTGCCAGGTGCGCTAAGACGAAGGAATACAGCGATCTCTGGATTTTCTTCACCGACTTTCTTCATCCTGGTGAAGTGGGCAGGAAAAGCCGTCTTGCAAGCAGAGAACGAAACGGGGGAGTTCTCGCTTGCCGGCCTCCATGGCGGCATGGAGTGGCCCCCAGCCTGTGCCCTAGTGCGGTTTTGCGGAAGCGGATTTGCGACGCTGCTGGTCGGCGGCACCCAATGCTTCAGCGAGCAGCACGCGATAGATGTTGCCGAGACCGTTGAGCGCGCCGTGCATTCGGCGAGTGAATTCCTGGTACGAGACGGGTTGATCGTGGATCTCGGTCGGAAATCCACGTTCGCTTGAGAAAACGAGATATCTTCCGTCGGGCGAAATGCGCGGACTGTAGTCCCGCGCTTTGCTGTTGATCGACGGACCAAAATTGACCGGCTTCGACCAAACGCCATTCACGTTATAGGCGACGTAGAGGTCTGCGTTGCCTAGCGAATCGCGCGCAAAGCTCCCGAGAAGAAGAAACGATTCGTCCGGGGCAACGAAAGCTTCAATCGTGTAGCGCCCGTCGTTGACATCGGGGCCGAGGTTCTCTGCGGCCTGATATTGGCCGTTGACGAGACGGCAGCGGTAAACGTCGAACGATGAGCCGGAGCGATCGGAGGTGAAATAAAGATTGCCATTGGCCGCGAAGGATACAAACTCCGTGTTTCCTTTTTCATTGACCGGTCCGCGCAACGGACGGAGGTTTGTCCAGCCGGTCTCCGTCCGGTCGGCGGACCAGGCGTGGAATCGATTGGGTTCGAGACCTTCCGCGGGACGATCCGATACGAAATAGAGCGTGCGACCGTCGGCGCTAAGGACAGGATCAGAATCGCGATATTGACCGGAGAACGGGAGCGTTTCCGGCATGGACCAAGTTCCGTTTCGGAAGCGCGACACATACAGGACGTAGTGATAGTGCGCAGGAATGGAACGATTGAAATACAGCGTGGTCCAGTTCTTGTCGGGCATCGCGCCGAATTCGTCCTGGTCGCTTGAAACGGTGCCCTCACCGATGAGTTCGATGTTGGCAGCAGGATCGCCGGGAGAGCGTGGAGCGGCGACCGACGCGGGTTGCGCCGACACCAGCAGGATCAACGCAAGTGAGCTGTTGAGGAGCAGGTTCATGGCTGCGAGTTGTTCGAGTCCGCGAGCGTGTCGGCACTGATGAAGAAGATGTTGCCGCGGCCGTTAAATGGAGTCCCCCAGAGCGCGTCAATCTGCGCTCGATCAAGTCGTTGGGTGGGAATCTCGAAAGCACTGCGCTCGCTTCCCCAAAAAAGAAATTTCCCGTCGGGAGAAAACGCCGGGTAGACCTCTTCTGCAAAGGAATTGATGCCATGCCCCAGGTGACGCGCCGGAGTCCAGCGGCCATCACGCTCAAAAGAAATATAAAGGTCCTGGCGCGGATAGGGTTTGCCGGCTGCGATCAGGTCCTGCGCGCGGCGGCGATCGGGATCTTCCGGCGCCGCGGTGGAGGCAAAGACCAGCGTCCTGCCGTCGGGAGAGATGGCGGGAGCAACCTCAGTGAACTCCGAATTGATTTCCGGACCAAGCCGTTCCGGCGCAAGAAATCTGCTTCCGTCCCAGCGGGAGAAAAAGATATGGAGATGGCCCGCCGGGTCATTGCGATCGGAGACGAAGTAGAGCGAGCCGTCGGCCGCCGGGGCCGGATCGAGATTGCTGCTGTCGTCCTGATTGATGGGCGCCGGAAGCGGCGCCGGTTCGTTCCATGTGCCCTTATTGCGCTCGGAAACCCAGATGCGAAGGCGCCGGGCTTGGTTCTTCTGGGTGGGCCGGATCGAGGCGAAGTAAAGCTTGTTGCCATCGGCGCTCAGATGCGGCGCGATATCGAAGGACCTGCCGGAGAACGAAAGCGTCTGCGGCGAAGTCCAGTGGTTGTCGAAGTGACTGAGGCAGATCATGGCGAAGCGCGGCGCAGTGGTGTACGGTGCGATAAGCGTGAAGTAGAAGTCGCGGCCGTCCGGGCTGAAGACGCCGCCCGATTCGTCGAGGTCCGTAGAGATGAGTCCGGGAGCGAAAAGCGTGGGCTCGGTGATGTGCCGACCGGGATCGTACGGGGCTGGTGAGACTTCTCTGTATCCGGCACTGAAAGAAACGGCGGCGGCGAGCAAGGCTAACAGGCAGAGTAGGCAACGAGAACCGGGAGGCACGGGAGACTCCTGCTAAGCGACACGTTCAGCTCCAAATCGTTGGAGCGTTAGACGGAAGGGTGAAGAAAAGGTCGCTACTCCTCGGCGGTGTCTCGCGAGTCAAGATCCAAGGCCGGCTGCCCGGTCCCGGCCGAAGCGGCTAGCTTGAACGGATCGTGGGCTGGCGGTTCATATTGAAACAGGAGGAAAAGGTTATGTTACTGGCATTCATCGGCACCGGCGAAATCACATCATCCATTGTGACTGGCCTACGTTCATCCGGCGCCGCGACGCACGCCATCCGGTTGTCGCCCCGCAATCCTGTCATCGCCAACGAGCTTGCCGGTCGTTTGAAAGGAATATCCGTCGCTTCTACCAATTAGGAAGTTCTCGACCATTGCGACACCATCGTGATCGCCGTGAGGCCTCTGGCCACGCGAGAAGTGCTTTCCGAATTGCATTTCCGTCCACACCATCGGGTTATCAGCCTGGTCTCCGCGCTCTCATTGCGGAGCCTGCGGGAATTCGTTGCGCCTGCCGCGCGAATTGCGAGAGCCGCGCCTTTGCCATCGAGCGCCAAGCGATTGAGCCCCACCGCAATCTATCCCCGCAAGGAGGTGGCTCAGGAGCTGTTTGCTGCCGTTGGCACGGTGTTCCCGGTAGAAAGCGAGAACGAGTTCGACGCACTCTGCGCGACGACAGCAACCATTGCGTCTTATTACGCATTCAATGAAACGATTGCGTCGTGGCTCGAGCGACAAAGTGTTCCGGCATCCTTGGCGAGAGAATACGTTGCGCGGCTCTTTTTTGGGGTGACCAGCGGCGCTATTGACTCGCCGGCGCCCAATTTCAAGTCACTGGCTGCTGCTCACGCGACTGCAGGAGGCATCAACGAGCAGTTTCTAGAGCGTCTGGTTGCGCGTGGACTCCTGACCGGCGTCTCAGAAGCTCCGGACGCTACACTGCGGCGAATCGGCGCGGAACGACAAAGCCCCGATCGCGGTGCGACGGTCTAACGGCAGGCCGCCGGCCGCTATGCTTGGCTTGAATCGAAGCGAGAATCAACTGATCTCGCGGCGCCTGCTCCAGGTGTAAAGCGAAAGGCCCAATGCCACGAGCGGCAGTACGGCGCCGAATTCGTCGATATACCACGCGGTCTTGCCGGTATCCCGCGTGAGTGGAGTAAAGATGGCCTGGATATAGAGATTGTGGCTGGCATGAAGCAGCGCACCGGTCCACAAGCTCCCGGTCTTAAGCCGCAGCCAGGCAAAGACAAAGGATAGTGAAACAACCATGACCGTGAAGCAACTCAAGCCGTACCAGGTTGGCGTGCCACGGTTGTAATCGCCCCAAATCAATAGCGGGTAATGCCAGCAGGACCATACCAAGCCGCTCAACAGAGCCGTGGCGGTAAAGCCAAACTTCTTGAAGAGCTCCGGAACCAAAAAGCCTCGCCAACCGATTTCTTCGCCGAGAGCGCTCGCGAGCCCACGTGCGAGGCCAAAGGTCCCAGCCAGAACGAGGTAAAGCAAGGTCGCCGCGACCGGGGAAATCGGCAGGCCCATGCGGGTAGCCAGTTGATCCATGAATGGGCGGTTCGGAAATGCTCCGAGCCCCGAAGACCAGACGATGACGTAGGCAAGGAATGCGTACAGGAGCGGCAGAGCCCAGCTCAGGACGGCATAGCGAGCAGCGGGCCAGACCCATCCGAGTTCGCTCAGCTGGCGGCCAGCAAGTTTGAGCGTGGCCATCGCCGCCAGCGCCGGACACCACATGATGCCCAAAACGTAGAGCCCGCCCGCCGCTCCGAGGGTGTGTGCCTTCAACATAAGAAAGTAGAAGACTGCGCTCAAAGCAAAGACCAGCAGCAAGTAAGTCAGGACCGGCTGGCGAGAGTTCTCTTTTGCGATCATTGCGACCCCACCGAAGGCATTCGTGCTCCGCGTTTGCCGAGTCCGGTTTGGAGGAAAATCCGACTACGGCATGACCGGAAGTGTCAGATGCGAAGGCATTTCCGGCGTGGCATAGACGCGCTGTGTCGCCGGACGAAAATCGCTGGCCTGGGCCTGGTAGATGCTGGGCACGAATTTCTGCGGGTTACGGTCGATAACTGGAAACCAGCTGGATTGTACTTGCACCATCATGCGGTGACCTTTCAGGAAGACATAGTCGTGGTCTCGCAGGGGGATATCCCATTTTGCGGGTCGATTTGGAGTTACAGGCTGGGGACGATCGAAGCTCGGGAGGTACCGACCACGGCGAACCTCCATCGCCACGGGCAGCTCATAGCCGTTCAACGATTGCGCGAACTGGCCGGGTTTGGGGCCCTGTTCCTGATTCCAGCCCGGCTTTTCGTGGTCCTCAGGAAAAACGTCGATGAACTTCACGATGAAATCGGCGTCCGTGCCGGAGGTCGAGACAAAGAGTTCGGCAGAGAGGGCGCCGGTAATCACGAGGTCGTGATCGAGCGGAGCACTGACGTAGGTCAAAACGTCGGGACGATGGTCAGCGAACCGTTGGTCGGCGACTTCCCAGGTGCGCCAATCGCCGCCGGGATAGGTCGGCGAAATCGGTCGCGAGCGATACGGAACTGGACTGGCGGGATCGGCAACATATTCGCGGAATCCGGCCTCTTGGCCCGATTTGGTCGGCGCCGCGAAAGAGAGAGTGCCGTCGGAATGAAGATAAAGACTCCGGGCCTTGGCATCCGCGGGAGGCCATGACGGGTAGGTATGCCAGGTGTTGGAGCCCGCCTGAAAGGTGGTCGCTTGCCATTCAGGTTTCTCGCCGGAGCCGTGCAGGTAATAGCGGAAAAACGGAGCTTCGATATTCTCCCGGAACTCACGGGCGGTTTCGTGCCCGCCGAAAGGAACAATGCCGATGGCTTCGCCCTTGGCCGCTTGCCATTGACCGTGGAACCAGGGGCCGGCGACCATGAAGTTGGTGCGATCCGGATCGTGCTCCGCGGCATGGCGGAAAATCTGCCATGGGCCCCAGGGGTCTTCCTGGTCCCAGAAACCGGCAACATTGAGGTTGGGGACGGTGGAGGCGTGCAGCTGACGGACCCAAGCCTCGTTTTTCCAGTAATCATCGTAATCCGGATGCTCGACGGCGTCGTTCCACGCAGGGATTTTTGCGTGCAGATACTTCTCGTTGACGTTAGAAAGAGGACCCAAGGTGAGGTACCAATCGTAGGTATCGTAGGTTTCAAACGCGAAATGAGTATTCTGGTTTTTGTCGGACTGCTCCATCACCGCATACTCGATTGCGTAACTTTCGCGCAAGGCGCCGTAGCGGTGAAAATCGTCGTTCATCCACTGGTCCACGGGCGAAGCCTGTTCGCTGATGGCTTTTAATGCCGGATGCGGGCGGAGGAGAGTCAGAGCCGTGGTCAGACCATCATAGGAGACGCCGAACATTCCAACCTTCCCGTTGTTGTTGGGGACGTTTTTGACCAGCCATTCGATGGAGTCATAGGCGTCGGTCGTTTCGTTGGTGGCCTTGGGATCCTGTAAGTCGACTCTGGACGAGAGCTTGAAGTCACCCTCCGATTTGAAGCGTCCGCGCAAGTTCTGTATCACGAAGATATAGCCGTCTCGAGCGAGTTCTTTCCACGAAGCCGGCATCTCATCGGGCGCTTGTTCCGGCAGGCCATAAGGAGTCCTGCGAAACAGGATCGGCAGCGGTTTGTTCGAGCCGGTTGGCGTCAGAACGACGGTTTGCAGATGTACGCCGTCGCGCACCGGAATCATCACCTCCTGATATTCGAACGGCCGTTTTGACGGCTCTGCCTTCTGACCGACCGCCGGCAGCGTCAGCACAACAAATGCTGGAAGAAGCCAGCCGGCTGCAAAAGTCCTCATAGAATCGCCTCCCCCTCAAGCCTGATTCGACGCTCGCCAGCGCCTGTTCTCGCGCCGATCGCTGCGAAACTCCTACTGCTTATGAAAAAAACAGCGTCATCCTACCCTTAGTCGAAGAGCCTTGCAACAAATATTGAATTGTCTTGACATGATGCAACAATCGTTGTACGAAGCTACGCAACACTTTCACCGGGACAGGGGCCCGGTGACACCGCGGAGTTGAAGTGGCGAACAACGATGGAGCACGGTTGCTGGCAGTAGCTGGAACGGGGTTCGGCGGACAGACGGCTCTCGAGAGACGTTTCGTCCAAGCGCAGGCGCGTCTGAACCCCAGCCGCAGGAAACTGCTGCGGATGATTTTGGAGACACCCGAGGACACCTACTACCTCTCTTCGCGCGAACTGGCCAAGCACTACAAAGTGGATGCAGCAACGATTGTGCGGACGATTCAAGTTTTGGGTTATCGAAAGTTTGCCGAATTCATCGCCGACCTGCGCTCGCACTTTGTCACCCACATCACGCCTTACGCGGTCTTGAAAGCGGCATCGAAGGAAAAGCGGACGGTTGCCGACCGTATCCGCCATAACATCGAACTGGATTTGCGAAATTTGCAGGCTTTGCAATCGACGGTCGACTCACAACGCATCGTCGCTCTCTCCAAGAGAGTAAGGCGGGCAAGGCGGATCCTAGTTGTCGGCATCGACTTGGCCGCAGCCCTGTCCTGGTATCTGGCGTACGGCCTGATGACCCTGGGTTTTGCGGCGGAAGCGCCGGTAGGCAGCAGCGGCAACGTGCAGAGGCGCGTGCGCGCGCTTAATTCCCGGGACTTGCTCATTGCGATCAGTTTCGGCCAGTGCCTGCGAGATACGGTCGAGGCCGCGCAGCGGGCCAAGAAGCAAGGCGTCCCGACCTTCGGAATCACCGACGGCGAAACCTCTCCGGTGGCGCGCGTATGCAACGAATCGTGCTTTGCCTCGGTCGCGAGTCCGTCGTTTGTGGGCTCTTACGTCGCGCCCTTCTCGCTGCTGGGCGCCATATTGACGGCCTGCGCGCACACGCAGACTGCGCGCGCTCTCGAATTGTTACGGCGAAGCGATGAAGAAGACCGCGCGGATCATCGCTGGTACGGCACGGTAGAAGAGTCGGGTAAAGCGGGCGAATAGAACCCCTAGGAAGATTTTTGGGGATAACGTTTCTCGGGAGGAGGCGCAGCATGAGCAAGGAACGGTGCGGGTACATTTTTGCCGGCGGGCGCTGCATTGCGGTTGTGGTGGCTCTGACGGCGTGGTTGCTGTGCGCGAAATTTTCTACAGCGCAAACCGCGGGTACGGGAGCACTCTCAGGAGTGGTGAGCGATCCTCGAGGCGGCACGGTCGCAGGGGCCAAAATCGTCGTCACCAGCCAGGCAACCAGGGCAAGCGGAACCGTCGTTTCCGATGCCCATGGAGTCTTCCTGGTCTCGGCGCTGTTGCCCGAGCTGTACAGCGTTGAGGTTTCCAAAGACGGATTCAAAATCCTAACCGCCCGCGACGTCAGGATCAATGTCACTGAGACTACGGCGCTGGACCTTCACCTCGAAATAGGACAGATTTCGGAAGTAGTGGTGGTTCAAGGGTATACGCAACAGCTACAAACCGAGTCCAGCGCTTTGGGCCGAGTGACCAGCGGCGAACAGGTAAGAGACCTGCCTCTGGTGACGCGGAACTACACGCAGATTGTGTCGCTAAATCCGGGCGTGGCGGCGGATGTAAACGACGCCGGAGCGATCGGACGCGGGGACCTGGGAATGGGCGGAGTGCCGATCGCCTCTAACGGCGGCACCCTGGCCGATAATAACGTGCAAATGAACGGTGTGGGAATCAACGATCTGCAGAGCAGCGGCTATTTCAGCGGTGGAGTGGCAATTCCCAATCCTGACACGATCGAGGAGTTCAAGGTTCAAACCGGCCAATATGATGCGTCGTATGGGAGAAATGCCGGCGCGAATGTGGATGTGATCACCAAAGGCGGATCCAACGATTTTCACGGCGCCGCTTGGGAGTTCTTTCGCAACGAAGACCTGAACGCGAACACGTTTTTCCGCAACGCTACCGGTCAACCCCGTCCCGTGCTGAAGCAGAATCAATTCGGGTTCGATCTCGGGGGCCCGATTCGCAGGGACAAGCTCTTCTTCTTTACTTCGTATCAAGGGACCCGCCAGAGGAACGGGCTGGATGTGAACTGTTCTAGTTCCGTTACCTCTCCGCCGATTACCGACGATCGCTCACCCGAGGCACTGGGCCAGCTCTTTGCCGGCCAGCGCGGAGCAATTCAAGATGCCCTTGGCGGCGTTGGACCTGCGATTGAACCCGATGGTTCGAACATCAATCCCGTCGCGCTCACGCTGCTGCAGATGAAACTGGCCAATGGGCAGTATGTCATTCCTACTCCGCAAACCGTCGACGTCAGCAAGCCGTTTGAAGCGCAGGGCTTCTCGGCGTACAGCTTCGCCTGCCCCTACAGTGAAAATCAATTCATGACCAATGCGGACTGGCAGCTCTCGAGCAAGAGCAAGCTGGAAGGGCGGTTCTTCTTTTCAAACAGTGACACGGCGTTTACGGTGCCGCAGGCCAACCTCGGCGGAGGGACTGCTCCGGGCTTTCCGGTGAATCTGACCAACAACTTCCGAAACCTGACGCTGGCTCACACCTACATTTTCAATCCGGCGGTGATCAACCGCGCGGAGATCGGATTCCACCGCATCTTCGGTCTTTACGAGCAAAGCAAGGTATTCAGTTATTCGCAAATCGGCGCCACCGTGCCGCCCTTTGACGATGAAATCCCGGCGATCGCTCTGGACTTCGGTTCCGCTACCGGCTTATCGCTTGGCGGCAACGGCCAAACCGTGCGTCTGGCGCAGAACAACTACAGCTTCGAAGACTCGCTTTCCTGGACCCGCGGACGCCACAGCTTCCGCTTCGGCGGCGGTGTGAGCCGGCAGCAGCTGAACGAAGTGGGCTTCCATTTTCTCGCCGGCGAATTGTTTTTAAGCTGGCCTGATTTTCTCCTGGGGCTGGACGCTGAGGACAACGGAACCGCTCCTTTTGCTGCTTTCGGAGTGGCATCGAGCAACATCATTGCGTCTTTGGACGTTCCGGCGCTGTTCGACCGTGCCTGGCGCGTTTGGGAGACCAACGCCTATGCGCAAGACGACATCAAGCTAACGCCAAGACTCACGGTCAACCTGGGACTCCGCTATGACCGGATCGGCGACCTCGCGGATGCCCTCGGACGAAATTCGTCGTTCGATGTCAGGCTCGCGGACAGAAATCCGCCGCCAGGCGGCAGCCTGCTTGGTTATTTGGTTTCGTCCAATTACTCGGGCGGAGCGATTCCTCAGGGCGTGAAACAGGTGGATAACGAATTCGGTATATACGGACAGAACCAGAACACCTGGAATCCGCGGGTCGGGTTTGCCTGGCGCTTGCCAAAGACGGAACGCCTGGTACTGCGCGGAGGCTACGGGGTCTACCATTCACGCTACACGGGCCAGCCATTTCTGCAGTTGCTGGTAAGCGCCCCGTTTGGGCAAATCCGCCAGTTGCAGCTCGGACAGAACGCAGCGGCCAGCGAACAAGTCCCCTTTCCTCTCGATGTTCCAAAATTGCCGTCCTTTCCCGCCTATGGTCCGGACCAGCCTGTTCTGCAGACCACCATCTTCGACCCGCGCTTCCAACCGCCGATGTCGCAAGAGTTCAGTCTTGGCCTGCAAACGCTCTTGCCCGGCGACTTAACGCTGGAAGTCGGTTACTCGGGTGCCAGGGGAACGCATCAGATTCGCGAGCGGTCCGTGAACCAAGCGCAGATCGCGAGCGCCGACAACCCCATCCGCGGTGAAACGACGAACACGCTGGCGAACCTTCCGCTTCGCGTGCCATTTGAAGGGTGGGACCCGGCGCTCATGCAGCAAATCGAATCGTCCGGAGCCTACTGGTACCACGCGCTGCTGGTCGGAGTGAACAAGCGGCCCAGCAAGGGCTTGCAGTTTCAACTGTCGTACACGTTTACCCGCGATCTTTCCAGCGACGCTTTCACCACCAGCGGTGCCAACGGCGGACAAACCATCGGTGATCAAAATGATCCCGGCCAGCGTTACGGGCCGGACTTCTTCATTCGGCCTCATCGCTTTATTGCGAATTTCACTTATCAGCTGCCGGGACCGAAGGACTTGCGTTCCTTGCGGGGTGAGCTCTTGGGCGGATGGATGGTCGCCGGAGTGGTCACCGTTCAATCCGGCCATCCGCTCACTCCAACTTACAACCACTTCGCGGGCCTGCCCAGCATATTCGGCAGCGCCACGTCCGACCGGCCTTCGCTCTCCGGCACCTGTTCCAAAAGACAGTTCGTCAACCGGGGATCCATCGAATCGAACATCGGGGGCACTCACACCTACATCAATACCAGCTGTTTTACCGACCCTGCGGTGTTCAGCGCCGACGATCCTATCGGCGTCGGCTTCGGCAATGCCGGCGTCGGCATCTTCGAAGGTCCAGCGCAGCAGAACGTTGATCTTTCCCTGATTAAAAGGTTCTCCATCCACTGGCCACGAGAGTCGACGCAACTGGAGTTTCGGTCGGAATTCTTCAATGCCTTCAATCACCCGCAATTTGCAGATCCGGACGTCGAGTTTACGTCACCGACTTTCGGGCAAATCACCTCGACGGCTGTGAACCCGCGCGTGGTGCAGTTCGCGCTGAAGCTTTCCTTTTGATGGCCGATTTGGACTTTGCTAACCAAATACGAGGAGAGTCGCAATGACGAGAACCGAACCTGGAACGCGGTTCAGAGGCCAGCTTCTCATCCAAGCTGCGCGGGGACTGCTGCTGGGAGCCTTGCTGTGGGCCCTGGCCGCAAGCGCTCCTAACCGAGCGCAGGAGCCGAAGAAAGCGACGAGCGCGCCGGTCGCGCTCCCCCCCAGCGCATCGCCCTCCTCCGCTCCCGTCACGGCTCACGAATTGACCGCCGCGGACCTGGAGCCTTTTCTCGACGGCCTGATGCCCCCTCAACTCGAGCGCGAAAATATCGCGGGCGCGGTCGTTTCCGTTGTGAAGGACGGGAAGCTGCTCTTCGCGAAAGGCTACGGGTACGCCGACCTGGAAAAACGGTTGCCGGTTACGGCCGACGCCACGCTATTTCGTCCCGGCTCGATCTCGAAGCTATTCACCTGGACCTCGGTAATGCAACTGGTCGAACAAGGGAAGCTTGACCTGGACAAGGACGTTAGCGGCTACATCGATTTTCAGATTCCGCCGGCTCACGGCAAACCCATCACGCTGCGCGACATCATGACGCACACCGCGGGGCTCGAAGAGACGGCCCGCGACCTGTTCGTAGCCGACGCCCAGCACTTAACCCCGCTCGATCAGTATGTGAAGCACCATCTGCCGCAAAGAATTTTTCCGCCATTTGTCGTCCCGGCTTATTCGAACTACGCGACAACTCTCGCCGGCTACATCGTGCAGCGAGTCTCCGGGAAGCCATTTGAGCAATACATGGCGGACAATATATATGCGCCGCTGGACATGAAGCGCACCACGTTTGTTCAACCGCTTCCGGCCGAACTCCAGCCTCTGATGTCGCAGGGATATCGCAAGGCCTCCGAGAAGGCCAAATCTTTTGAATTTGTCGAGGCATTCCCGGCCGGCAGCGTCTCAACCACGGCGCGGGATATGGCGAATTTCATGATCGCGCATCTACAGGACGGCAAGTTTGCTGACAAACAGATCCTCCGTCCGGAAACCGCTAAACTCATGCATTCGCGGACATTCGGGTCCGACGATCGGCTGAACGGCATGGCTCTTGGATTCTACGAGGAGTCCCGCAACGGTCAGCGCATCATCGGTCACGGCGGAGACACCGAGTACTTCCATAGCGACTTGCACCTGATCCTTGCGCAAAACGTGGGTCTGTTTGTTTCCTACAACAGCGCCGGCCGTGGAGAAGTCAGCGGACGCGGCATTCTCTTTGACAAGTTTCTCGATCGCTATTTTCCGCACGATCCGCCGCCCCCGGCCAAAATCGAAAACGCCAAAGCCGACGCGGCCGCCATCGCCGGCCTCTATAAGTCCAGCCGCAGGTTCGAATCTTCCTTCCTTAGCTTGCTGACGCTGCTTGGCGAAGCCAAGGTCGTAGGCAATGCCGATGGAACGATTAGTATCGATCCCCTGAAGGGTTCGAATGGCGAGCTTCGCAGATTCGAAGAGGTCCAGCCGTTTGCATACCGCGAACTGCACGGCCAAGACGAGGTCGCGTTCAAGAAGGATGCCGCCGGCAACTGGCAGTTCCAGGTGGAGATTCCGGTGTTCATCTTTCAGCGGGTTGGCACGCTTGAGAACAAGTACTTCAACCTGACCATTCTGATCTTCGGATTGAGCGTGATTGCCTTGACCGTCCTGCTGTGGCCGGTCGGAGCGATCTTGCGCAAGCACTATGCGCATCCGCTCGAATTGACAGCCGCCGAGCGTCGCCTACGGCTGCTGGTGCGTCTGGTCTCGATTCTGTTCCTTTGCCTTTTCATTGGTTGGGTCTCGGTTCTATCCGCCGCCGACGACATCACCGCCATCAATGCACTCCCGCGGTGGGTGATTACTTTCGGATTCCTGGGCCTGCTGAGCGTCCTGGGCACCCTTATCGTGGTCTGGAACGCGTTCCGGAGCTGGCGCACTCGAGGCAAATGGATCTGGGCTAAGCTGCACGACCTTGCTCTGGCCCTTGCCTCGGTCGGGCTGGTGTGGTTCCTGCTCAATTGGAAGTTGATGAACTTCAACGTCCACTTCTAGCTCGTGTGCCGTTGCGGCGGGACTGTATGAAGATCGAAGCCATCGTAGTTCGCGAAATCCAACTACGGCTCAAGTCGCCGTTCGAGACCAGCTTTGGAACGGTCGAGAACCGCCGCATCCTGCTGGTCGAAGTCGTCGCCGATGGCGCGAGCGGCTGGGGCGAGGTCACAGCCGGTGAAGCCCCGGGCTACAACGCCGAAACTACGGATACCGCGTGGCACATCCTTCGGGACTTTATTGGGCCATTGCTCGCGGGCAAGAACTTAGCCCACGCTTCCGATTTTCCCGGACTTGTCGCCGACATTCGCGGCCAGGAGATGGCCAAAAGCGGCGTCGAAAACGCCCTTTGGGACGCGGAAGCCAAGTTGGCCGGCCTTTCCTTGTCGCGGCTTCTCGGCGGCGTGAAGCAACACATTGATTGCGGTGTTTCACTGGGCATTCGCGAGAACCCCGAAGCCCTCGTGGCCAAGGTCGCCGAAGAGCTTGCCCGGGGATATCAGCGGATCAAACTGAAGATCAAGCCGGGAAAAGATTATGAGTTCGTGAGGGCTGTTCGCAACGAGTTCCCTCGAATACTCCTCTCTGTCGACGCCAACTCCGCATACCGCCCCGACGATACCGGGCACCTTCGAAGATTTGACGAATTCCATCTGCTGATGATGGAGCAGCCGCTCTATTGGGACGACATCTGCGCCCATGCCAAGTTGCAGGCACAGATCAAGTCGCCGATTTGTCTCGACGAATGCATTCACAACACCCGGCACGCGTTAGCGGCCATCGAACTGAATGCCTGCCGGATTATCAATATCAAGGTTGGACGCGTCGGCGGGCACAGCGAGGCGCGTTTGTTGCAAGAAGCCTGCAGAACCCGCGGCGTACCTGTATGGTGCGGAGGAATGCTCGAATCCGGGATTGGCCGCGCACACAACGTTGCCATGTCCACGCTGCCCGGTTTCAGCCTGCCCGGTGACGTTTCGGCGAGCAGCCGCTATTGGGATGAAGACATCATCGATCCCGAAGTGGAGGTCAGCGCAAAAGGCACCATCGAAGTCCCCACCGCTTCGGGGATCGGCTATCAAGTCCGCCGTGACCGTGTCGAGGCGCTCACCGTCAGGTCACAAGCCTTTTCAGCCAAGAGTCAGGCTTCGCTTCTGACCCGCTGACCAATCTTCAAGGGGTGAAATGTGAAATTTCGACGAACCATCTTTGTGCTCCAGCTTGTCGTCATGATCATTTCTGCGCTGAGCGGCGTGGCAATTTCCATTGCGCAGCAGCCAGCCGCGCCTCCATCCTTCGACATTCTCATCCGAAACGGCAAGATTCTCGACGGGACCGGCAATCCTTGGTATCAGGGCGACGTTGGCATTCGCGGCGATCGCATCGTTGCCATCGGCAAGCTCACGAACGCAACCGCAAAAAGGACCATCGACGCGACGGGTAAAATCGTGTCACCCGGCTTCATCGATACCCTTGGACAATCCGAGTTGGCGCTGCTGATCGACAATCGCGCCCTTAGCAAGCTGTCGCAAGGAATCACAACGGAAATTACCGGCGAAGGCGGTTCGATCGCTCCACAAAACGAGAAGACCATTGCTCCAATGCAGCCAGAGCTTGATCACTACAAGCTCAAAGTGGACTGGACGACGCTTGACGGCTACTTCCGCCGGCTGGAAAAGCAGGGTACTCCCATCAACATAGGCACCTACGTCGGAGCGGCTCAGGTCCGTGAAGCCGTAATCGGCGACGACGACCGCGCGCCCACTCCTGCCGAGCTGGATCAGATGAAAGCGCTCGTCGAACAGGCGATGAAGGACGGCGCGTTCGGGATTTCGACCGCATTGATCTATCCGCCGGGTCACTACGCAAAGACCGAGGAACTGATCGAGCTGGCGAAAGTCGCAGCGCGCTACGGCGGACTTTACGCCACGCACATGCGAAGTGAAGGTGCTTCAGAAATGGCCGCAGTCGACGAAGCGATTCGCATCGGCCGGCAAGCCGGCCTTCCGGTGGAAATCTTCCACCTCAAGGTCAGCGGCAAGCCGCGATGGGGGTCGATGGTAAAGATCGTCGAAAAGATTCAAGCCGCCAGAGACTCCGGCTTGGATATCCGCGCCAACCAGTATCCGTATGTGGCGGGCGGCACGGCTTTGGCCTCGTCGCTTCCTCCCTGGCTCGCCGACGGCGGCGTTTCGAAGCTGCTGGAGCGTCTTCGCGACGCCAACGTACGTTCGCGTATCAAGAGCGAAATGGCTACCGACCATGCGGATTGGGAGAATCTCTTTCATGACTGTGGCGGGGGAGCGGGAATTTTGATCGCAGGTGTAGTGAATCCGGAATTGAAGAAATACAACGGCAAGACTATCGCTGAAATGGCGCGGATGGAAAACAAGGACGAACTTAACGCTCTTTTCGATTTTGTCCTGAGCGACAATGCGCAAACCGGAGCGCTGTATTTCATGGCGAGCGAAGATGACCTTACCTACGGCTTGAAGCAACCCTGGACTTCCATCGGCCTCGATGCCAGCGAGTCGCCTTTGGATGGGCCTCTCTACGAGCCGCAAAGTCATCCCCGTGCTTTCGGTTCCATGCCGCGCTTTCTGGGGCGTTACGTGCGCGAGCAGAAGCTCATGCCGCTCACGGAAGCGATCCGGAAGATCACGTCCATGCCGGCGCAGCGTCAACGCTTGGTAGGCCGCGGACAAATTCAAGTGGGTTACTTTGCCGACATCACGATCTTCGACGCCGATACCATCACGGACCAGGCGACCTACACCGAGTCGACCAAGCTCTCGCAAGGGATCGAGAAGGTCTTGGTGAATGGCCAGGTGGAATTCGAGCACGGCGCTCTGACCGGCGTAAACGCAGGGCGCGCACTTCGCGGCCCCGGCTGGGCAAACTAGGAAGAAATCACATTTTGCAGGACGCAACGTCAACGGCGTAGTTGGCGGAAGGTAAAGGCCGTGCCAATTTACCTGGCATGCCTACGTTCCCGATGCCAACACAAACAACCAGCGACCCGATATCGTCGCGGGCGTGGCAAATCGATTGCGGCGTAGCAAAACGCATTGCTTTTGCCGAACGGTACCAGCTGCAATTTCGCGCGGAGGCATTCAATATTTTCAATCGAGCGCAACTTGGTGCTCCGCAATCGGATATTTCCGCCGGACCCGACGAGTTTGGCAGAATCATCCAGCCAGTGAACAAGTCACCCATCGGCGCAGGCGCTCCCCGTCAGATTCAATTGGCGTTGCGGCTCGAATTCTAAGAACGAAACTTGGTGGCGGGCAGAGGTCCGAGCTCGGCTCGGTTCTGTATTAGTAGTTTTCGATCATCCAAACGTTGCTGCCGGTGGTCATGCCGGCGATCGCCAATTCGCGACCGTTGGGGGCGGCGATAGCGTAGGTTCGAAATCCGCCGCGCTGGTCCCAAAGGGGAGTGGCGTTTCCCTGAAGGTCGACTCCAAGCAAAGTGGAGCTGGTGGGAATCTGACAGGACACGAAGAGGGACCTGCCGTCGGCGGCCCAATCGACGGAATTGATGGCCGCCCATCCTTTGACAGCGATCTGCCGCTCAGGCTGCCCTTTGAGAGAGAGCAGGCGAATGCGGCCTTCCAGTGGATTGAATTCGGAAAACGCGATCCACGAACCATCGGGCGAAGGCATCCAGTTGAATAACCCGCCCGAATGCACGTCGACGGTGAGTTCCGGACGGGGAGTCCCCTCGATCGGATCGAAAGAACTCAAAATAACCCGTTTGCCGTCTGTGCTGATCTGGCCGAAGAAGCAAATCTTCGAGGGCGCGCGCGTACAGGCCAGGTTGGAGAGTCCCGGGGCCTCCATAACCAATTTTGGCGTGCCGCCGTCAACACCGACACGCATGATTCGGCTAGCATTCGTGCCTGAGGCAACGGACCAGAAAACAACAAAGTTTCCGTCCGGAGTCACTCGCGGCAGCATGCTCAGTTCCGGGCCGCCAACAAGGATCTCCGCGGCCGGGGAGTCAATCTTCTGCCGAAAGATCTGGTAGAGCCCGTTGCGATCCGACCAGAAAAGGACGGAAAGGCCATCGCGCGACCAAGAGGTTGGGTTGTCGCTGCGCTCGTCGATGGTCAAGCGGCGGGGCGTGGTCATCTTGTTTCCTCCCGCTCGCAATTCCGCGACGTAAATATTGGTTTGGTAATGCAGCTTGACGAACGCCAGGTGTTTCCCGTCGGCAGTGCCGGTGGGAGAAGCGAACGAGAAGCCAGACCAGTTGGTGATGCGAGAGGGTTGGTCGCGAGGCTGTCCGGTGCGGGGATCGAGACGGACTTGCCATAGATTGGAGTCGTTGTCATTCGGAGCAGGTTCGGCGAGAGAAAAGACCAGGCGACCGTCGGGCGCCCACCAAAGGCCCTGGGGAATGGAGCATAGCCGCAAGTCCGTCAGTATGTTGACCGGAGTTCCTCCCTGCAGATCGCGATTTTCAATGGCGCAGTCGAAGGACCCGAATTTCGCCTGAATCTTAAGGTAGGCGATGCGATTGCCGTCAGGAGACCAAACGATTTGCGAAAACCCAATTCCCTCCCCCTGCTGGGCGATCATCTTGGGGGATTTCCCGCTCGAGGAGACGGTCCAAATGGCTTGATCGTTAAACATGGGGAGGCTGGTTTGGGTTTCCCCTAGGCCGGTTCGCGCCGCGGTATAGACGATTGCGGAACCGTCGGGCGAGATGGAGTACGCAAAACCATCGTCGAGGAACTTGCGCGGCCCGTCACCTGCGAGGGAAAGGATCCAAATGCTCGGTGGTTTGCCGGCCACGATTAGGTTCGTCAGCAGACGCGTGCCCTCCGGAAACCATGCCGCCGGAAGCCAGGTCGCGTGAGATGCCGCGACGTCGGCAGGCAAGGACAAGGTGCGCATTTCTCCTGATCCGATCAATTTGAGATGCAGACCCAGCTCGTCCGAGTAGGCGAGGTACTTGCCATCGAGCGACACAGCGGCGCCCTTGACGCCGTAGCCCGGGGAGTTGTTGGTCAACTGGCTTTGCGAAACGGGCGGTTGGTGAACGGGAATGTGGTTCGTGACGAAGGGTATGCCGAATGCGAGGACAACGAGCAGGGCCAACACGCCGCCGACTACGAGAAGGGTGCTATGGCGAGAAACATCACGTCTCGGAATTGCGGAGATCGCGCGTGCCGCAACCGAGTCGGTCATGGTTAAGTCGGAGCCGGTTGTCTCCGGATGAACCGAGTCGGTATCACGCTTCAAGCGCTTCAGATCCGAACGTACTTCAGCAGCGCTCTGATAGCGCAAGTCGCGGTCCTTTTCCAAGGATTTTCCGATAATGTCGTCCAATTTCGCGGGAATGGTGGGATTTAAGCGAATGGCGGGAACAGGCGCGCGGTTTAAGATCGCGTCGAAGATCGCTGCCGTGCTTGCGCCCGGGAATGGCAGCTGCCCCGTGGCCATTTCGTACAAAACCGCTCCGAAAGAAAATAGGTCGGTGCGAGCATCGAGCTCTTTGGCTCGCGCTTGCTCTGGCGACATGTAGGCCACGGTTCCAAGCGTACTGCCAGGGCTGGTCAGCTGCTCGGCGTCGATCGCGATCGTGGTCGTGATGTCCGCGTCGCGGGAAGACGATTTAGATATGGTGACCTTAGCAAGACCGAAATCGAGAATTTTGGCGTAGCCGCGTTTCGTGATGAAGATGTTGGCGGGCTTGATGTCGCGATGAACGATGCCCCCGGAGTGGGCGGCATCAAGGGCATCGGCGATTTCGGTAGCGACTGCAAGGAGTTGCTCCATGTCGAGCGGGCGGCCAGCGATGCGATGCTTCAAGGTAGTGCCGTCGAGGTACTCCATGGCGATAAAGGATTGCTCGCGGTACCTGCCGATTTCATAGATGGTGCAAATGTTCGGATGATTCAATGCGGAAGCCGCGCGAGCTTCGCGGCGGAAGCGTTCGAGCGCTTGCGGATCGTTGGCGAGTTGTTCGGGCAGGAATTTGAGAGCGACAGGCCGGCCGAGTTCGGTGTCCTCCGCTTTGTAGACCACCCCCATCCCGCCGCCGCCAATCCGTTCAAGCACGCGGTAATGGGAAATGGTCTGCCCGATGAAGGACTGAGTCTCCGGCACGATGGCAAATGTTTATGGCGCGTCGCGTGGCAGTGGTTGAAACCAACTTTCGGCGCGATGACGCCCAGCGAAGTGACCACGCAATCCATCATTGACTACCGCGCCAAGCGGCTGGCTGCAGGAAAATCGGCTTCGACGGCGAACAAAGAAACGACGCTGCTAAAGGCAATGCTCAACTTCGGCCGCAAATTGACGCCGCCGCTGGTCGCAAGCGTGCCCAGCTTCCCTGCCCGGTTGCGCGAAGCAGCGCCGCGCAGCAACTTTGTGACTCCAGAGCAGTATCGTTTGCTCGCGACGGCTGCCAAATCGCTTTGGTTGCGCACTTTGGTCTGCCTCGGATTCACCTATGGTTTCAGAAAATCCGAAATGCTCAGCCTGCGCTGCGGCCAGTGCGATCTGATCGACCGCTGGATTTCGCTGCGCGAAGGAGAAACCAAATCGGGCGAATCGCGCAAAGTGAAAATGACGGGCGAAGTGCATGCGCTCTTGTCCGCAGCTTGCTCGGGCAAAGGGCCAAACGATTTCGTGCTCACGCGGGAAAACGGCCAGCGAGTGGTGGACGAAAGGAAAGCGTGGTACGCGCTGTGCGCCGCGTGCAAGTTGGGCGAACTCGCGCCGGCCGAATCGAAACGCGGCCATCGCGCCTACCGCGGACTGAATTTGCACGATCTCAGGCGAGCGGCGGTGCGGCAATTAATCCGGCGCGGCGTTCCGCAAAGCGTGGCCATGAAGATCTCGGGCCACAAGACAGCCAGCATGTTCCGACGTTATGATATTGTTGACGAACGCGATTTAGAGAATGCCGCGTTGTTATTGGAAGGGCCAGGACATGGCAAACCGCATGCGCAAACTGTCACAAAAACTGACACACGCCATGTCCGACCGTCCTCGCTGTTTTGCTAAGCTGTTGTGTTTGTAACACTTTAGGGGCGTAGCTCAGTGGTAGAGCAGCGGCCTTTTAAGCCAAGCCGGCTGTCCCGTCAGGAAGCGCCTCAATCCGTCAAGGAGCGCAATTTCAGTCAGATGCGTAAAAGCCATTGAGCCCAGCCACGCCATATCCCGCCAGAAATCGGCAACCTAAGTGACACCAGAACTGACACCGGAATTTAGGGATGCACAACGCTAAGAAATACCAAGAGTGGCAGGGGACCGGATCGCACCTTTCGCACTACGGAATTTACGCTTCCGGTGGCGGCGTGATATCTGCTTGGAGGCTTAAAATGGCCGAGTCCCAGACTCGGGGTGACGGCAAGCGCGCTGGTCGGAAGTGGCTTCGATGTCGCCAGTTGGCTGCCGGCATCCCTATCAGTTTGAGTTTGAACTGGTCCTGTCATCGGGTACCTCGTCTTTTTCGAAAATAGGCGACTGCGCCTTGATCTGCTTCAAGCCACACACGGAGTCCGCGCTCGAATGATACGGGTTTCGACCTTCGTGTCGTGCCCACGATCGTCGAGCGGCACGGAGCGAGGCCAGGCGGCTGACCGAACTGGGACGGCTCGTCCCAACGGAAGGGGAATTCGGCGCGACCTTCCCTATGTACTCAGCGGCCTCGAAAAAAAGAAAACGTCAGCAAGAAATCGAAAAAATCCTTGCGAGGCCGTCTTCCCCCGCTTCACTACTTCAAGGGTCCCGAAAGCCCGTTCGATTCCCGGGCCGCATCGATATCGCCCAAGCCGACTCGCGCCATGAGGGC
>Ga0306920_100000563_pt1 | contig 43490 bp, 36 predicted proteins | sample flu12Cox44000170_FD_204666 | JGI IMG/M metagenome (GOLD analysis project Ga0306920, IMG submission 204666) | Lab enrichment of tropical soil microbial communities from Luquillo Experimental Forest, Puerto Rico - flux4day.12C.oxic.44.000.170 (v2)... | ecosystem: Environmental > Terrestrial >... | reverse complement strand
TGTTCGGACATTTGCTCCTACTCCTGGTCAGGGGAAAAATTAGAGCCTGGAATTGGTTAGACAGCGTAAATCGAAACGTGACAGCCGTCGGGTTCTTTCGGTGCTACTGCTTCGACCGGTGAAAATTCGTGTCTGATGAATGTCGGCGGACGACGGCTGTTAATCGCACTTGCCGTAATCACCTTGCTCATCTCGGTGGGCACTTGCGGCTACATGCTGCTCGAGCACATGCGGTTCGAGGACGCCCTCTTCATGACCGTAATCACGATTACGACCGTGGGTTATGGGGAGGTAAAGCCGCTCGACACTGCTGGAAGCATCTTCACCATTGCGCTCATCCTGACCGGCGTTGGCACTGCATATTATGTGCTGGCGGCGGTGACCGAGATGGTCGTGGGCGGACAATTGCGGGAACTGCTCGGCAAAAGCGCGATGGTGCGTAAGATTCATCAGCTGCGCGGACATGTCATCGTATGCGGCTACGGCCGCTTTGGCCGCGTGGTGGTCGACGAGTTGCGCCGGCATCGCACCACGCTCGTGGTAATCGAGAACGACCCTGACAAAGAGAGCAGCCTGATACAGACAGGCGAGCTATACGTCCTCGGTTCGGCGCTGGAAGAGAGTACGTTGGAACAAGCCGGCATCACAGCGGCGAGCGAGATCGTCATCGCCACCGCATCGGACCCTGACAACGTGTTTATTGCGCTGTCGGCCCGAAGCAAAAATCCGCAAATCCGGATTCACGCGCGGGCCGAATCCGAAATCGGACTCAAGCATCTGGAACTTGCGGGCGTCGATCAACCGATCTCTTCCTATCATTGGAGCGCGATGCGTATCGCCAACGCGATTGCACGTCCGTCGGTGGTCGATTTCCTCGACCTGCTGATGCCAGGCCTGCGGCCGGAGGAGTTCGGTTTGGAAGAAGTGAGAGTTCCAGCGCAAAGTAGTCTCAGCGGGAGAACTATTGCGGCGCTGGAGCACGAGGGCGACCGTATCCGGATTGTCGCGCTGAAGCGCGGGTCGGAACCGATGGCGTTTGTGCCGGAACCTCAAACGGAGGTTAGGCCAGGTGATTTATTCGTCGCAATTGGCGCCCGCCCCAGCCTCCAACGCCTGGCCGAACGGATTGGAAAATAACCCGAAAAGAGGGACCAGCGGGCTGACGGCGGCCGCAGTACCAATCGCCCGGCGCGATTTCACGGTGCGGCTGGCGGAGTTGGTGATTCAACTCGCCGCCATCATCGGAGCTATTGCGATCGGACTTGGCATCACCGACTATTTCGGTTCGCATCGATATGTCGTCGCCTACCTCGTATCGTACGCCGCTTTTCGCTTTGCCGACCTGTTGATGCGTGATCGAGCAGCGCTCGGCCTCGATAGCGCGAGGTTTGCGCGCCGGATGATCTACGAATTACCGCTCCTCGCCCTGTTTTTCGGGGCGCCGTTCGAGCGAACCTTCATCTACGGCGGCGAAGCCCCCAGATGGCTCGGTACGCTCGGCCTGTTAATAGAACTAGCCGGTATCTGGTTGGTGTTGGGAGCGCGGATCCAGCGGGAATATTTCTGCCCCGGCGGCGACCACGACTCGCATCGAGCACTGATACAAAGCGGCCTTTACCGCTTCATCCGGCATCCGATTTACAACGGCGAATTCCTGGTGATGCTTGGGTGGCCCTTCGAGTATGGGGCGCCGATAACCCTGCTGATTGCCGCAGCGCTCGGTTTTGTATTCGTCAATCAGCGCATCCGCCGCGAGGAAGCCGACATGTTGGCGGAGCACGGCGACGCCTACGCCGCCTACATGCGCACCACCGACCGGTTGATCCCTAATTTGTGGTAGTAGAAGCCTGAGGCCAAGAAGGTGGGCGTGCTTTCTCGCACGCCCGTATTTGTTGGTAGCTAGACTGACGCTTCGAGCAGGTCCGCATTGCCGACCGGCTCGTACTTGCCCGACGCGGGCTTCGGCCGCGTACCGGGCTTAATCTCGAATGGTGAGGTCAGGCCCATTTCGCCTGCGATCTCGCGCAATGCGGGCACCACTTCTTCGCCCAGCAATTTGACGCACGTGCGGCGATCCTTCAGGGGTACGGGACCGTCGAGCCAGAACGAGAAAATGCCCGGGCGCAGGACTTCGAAGATATGACGTAGTTTCTTGACCAGTGTCTTCGGCGAGCCTGTGACGATTTGGCCCTGTTTCTGCCAGTCCGGATAACTGTTGTAGAGGCGCTCCTTAAGCTCATCCACCTCCGCATCATTCTCGGGGTCATGGTCGACGGTGGAACGTCCGGGCAGGTTCGGATTTGCGAACTGACTGGCCAGGCGGCGGGTCGCCTCTTTCGAATTGTAGCCTGGCGGGAACATCCATTCCGGGCGGGCGAAATGGGAGAATCCGCCACCGAACAGAAAGGCCTTGCCGAACTCGGCCGCCTTTTCATCAGTCTCGTGACAGAAAACCGGCTGCAGATAGCCGAAATTCTCCGGACCGGCTTGGTAGCCCTGGTCGGCGGCAATCTTGGCGTACATATTCCACAGTTCGAGGGTCGGCTTGAGCATCGTGGCGAGGGCGACATAGGGATATTTGTGCTGCGCCGTCCACACCACCGTCTCCGGGCTGATCAGGCCAGGAATCCAGATTGGCGGATGGGGCTTTTGCAGCGGCAGCACCCACGGATTGACGAAGCGATAGTGGAAATGCTTGCCCTCGAAGCGGAAGGGGCCGGGCCGCGTCCAGGCCTGGATTATAAAATCGTGCGCTTCGTCAAAATATTCGCGGTTGTAGGCCGGGTTGGCGTTGTTGAAAAGTTGCTCGCTGCCGGCCCCGCGGATAAAACCGGGAACCAGGCGGCCGCCCGACAGCATATCGATCATTGCCAGTTCTTCGGCCAATCGCAGCGGGTTCGACACCACTGGCGTGGGGTTGCCGAGCAGCACAATGCGGACCTTTTTGGTCGCGCGGGCCAACACCGATGCCTCAACGTCCATCACGGCGCCCATACAAAAAGGCGTCCCGTGATGCTCGTTGAGCATTACGCCGTCAAAGCCGAGTTCGTCACAGTAAATCTTCTCGTCGATGTACTGGTTGAGAAGCTCGGCGCCCTTCTGCGCATCAAAGAATTTGTTCGGCACGCCGAAGAAGCTGCGGCGTTTGAAAATCTCGTTTTCGAGGACCTCGGGATTTCCGTGATAAGCCCGCTCGGTAAAGAACATTATGTGCATCGTCTGGCTCTCCCCAAACTCGATTTTCAACGGACGCGCGACCGTATTATCGCCAACTGCGGATTAAAACAGCCCTCTTCTACCTGATTATCAGAAGCGACGGTGATGTGCCACGGCCACATTTCACCGCAGGAAGTTGCGGACCTCGCGCACGAAATCATCTGGCTTTTCCACTTCCGGCATATGCCCGCAATTGTCAAACACCACCAGCCGCGAGCCGGCGATTTTGTTGTGGTAAAGCTCGCCCGCGCTCAGCGGCACCACCGGATCCTGCCTGCCCCAAATAAGCAATGTCGGCAGGCCGACGACGTTTTCGAGCAGGTGCGGCATCGCCTGATCGAACATGTACGGCTTCCAGGCTATCCGCGCCGTTTCGGCACGCGCGTCTTCCCATGCCTCGAATTGCGCCGGCGTTTGCTCACCGCCAAACAGCTTGTTGAACTCCGGATTGTCGTGCGGATCGAGCACGTTACGGTTCAAGTAAGTGCGGGCCGTAACGGTGAACATGTCCATGATCTCGCCGCCTGGCGGGCGCAAACCCGCAGCGCCCACCAGGATCATGCGGGCGAACTGGTGAACGTTCTGTGCCGCCATTTCCGCCGCCAGCCATCCGCCGAGCGAAAAACCGATTACGTCTACCGGAGTGAGATTCTGCTCGCGCACGAATCTCGCATAAAAGGCCGCCAGGTCGCGCATGTCCATAATCCAGTCGACGTGAGGCGATCTGCCAAAGCCTGGATGCTGCGGGATCCAGATGGTGCGTTCAGCCGCGAGCGTTGAATGCCATGTAAGCCAGCCGGGATCGCCCAACTCACCATGAAAGACCAGCAACGGTTTCCCGCGGCCTCCTTTGATGACCAGTAATTCCGCTTCTCCGACGCGGCACTTTTCCTCAGTCCAATTCGCCTTGTCCGCCATTTAATCTCCATCTCCGGGTGGCTTGGGCCGCTCAGCAATGACGCGTGTGCTCCGCGTCGTTGAATCGGCCGCGAGACTATAACGCGAAGCATTCGGAGAGAGAAGCGACAGAATGGCGGATTTCGACCGGCCGGCGCCGAAAGCGGAATGACAAACTCACTCCTGATAGGCTAACCTGCTCGGCCTGAGGAGCCCTAATCGATGGCGTTTATCATGTGCGACGATCATAACCTTTCGGTTGAGGCGGACGGCATCGATCCACCAGCCGCGAGGAAGCTGATGCTCAGCGAGCCCAAGGCGAATCCCACGCCGATTGAGCAGGAAGTAATCGAGTTCGGAAAAAAACACCGCGACTGCAATCTCCGGGTTCTCGCCGACTGAAATTGCGTTGATGGCCCACAAGAGTTTGAGTTTTCGAAAGTTCAGTCCGCGGCCGGCACGATCGCGTCAAGATGACTCGCCGAGCGCCTCTTTCAGCGCCTCCGGTTGGAGTTGCTGCCGCTCAAGGCGTGACATTGCCAGCGCGATTATACCCGCGATCGAGACGGCGAGAGCCATCGCCGCCAGTCCGCCGGCGAAGCTGCCCGTTACTTGCCGGATTATGCCGACCACCGATGGCCCCACGAAACCGGCGAGGTTGCCCGTCGAGTTAATCAAAGCGATACCGCCGGCTGCAGCGGAGCCGTCAAGAAATCCCGCGGGCAGTGTCCAGAAAGGACCCGCAGCACTCGAGACCCCGGCTTCGGCAATCGAGATTGTAAGCAAGCTCACCCACGGACTATCGGCGGCTGCTGACGCGGCCAACGCAATCGCCCCGCCGAAGGCGGACAGCGCCAGATGCCAACGGCGCTCCGCTTTCGAATCCGAATGCTTCGCCACTATAACCATCACGACTGCCGCGGTCAGGAATGGCACCGATGACAGAACGCCGACGCGGAGGTCGCTCATGCCGCCGAAGCCCTTCAGAATCTGCGGAAGCCAGAGCGCAATTCCGTAATGACCGAAGACGAGCGCGAAATATAGCAGTGCCAGGAGCCATACGTTTCGGTTGCTAAGCGCGCCACGCAATGTATGGTGCGAACGGCGGCCCTCACGCTCGAGCGCCAGCCGCGCGGTCAGCATGCTTCGTTCGGAGGAATTCAGCCAGGGTGCATGCTGGGGCGCGTCGGGCAGATATTTAGCGGCGGCGACGCCCAACACCACTGCGGGTATACCCTCGGCCAAAAATAGCCATTGCCATCCCGCCAGATGGCCCAGGCCGTCCATCGCGAGCAATATGCCGGACAGGGGACCGCCGACGACGCCGGCGATTTGCGTGGCCGTCATGAATAGTGAGATAGCCCGCGCCCGCTCGTGCGACGGAAACCAATAAGTCAAATAAAAGATGATACCAGGGAAAAACCCCGCTTCCGCAGCCCCGAGCAGAAACCGCAATAAATAAAAGCTCCGGGCGCCACGCGTACACATCATCGCAATCGCCACCGCGCCCCAGGAGATCATGATCCGGCTGATCCAGACCCGCGCGCCGAGCCGCTGCAGGACGAGATTGCTCGGAATTTCAAGCATGAAGTAGCCGATAAAGAAGATACCGGCGCCGAAACCGAAGACCGCTTCGCTGAGTCCCAATTCACGGTTCATCTGGAGCGCGGCAAATCCGACGTTGATGCGGTCCAGGTAGGCAACGACATATAATACAAAGAGAAAGGGCAGCAGCCTGCGCCGAATCTTGGTATACACTGCGCTTTCTATCGCGAGTTCGGCTGCACCCATTTTATTGCCCATTTCGTTTAACGGAGGTCCCGCCTCGCATGAACCGAATACCTCGTAGCCAAATGTATGACAAGGTGCCCCATAGTACACCTCATGATGCCGGCGTTTATCGCAGCCGATGACAGGAGCGCTGCATGGATGAATCGCACAAGGCGGGCATAATGGTCGATCGCGGGTTAGTGGCGCATGCCGCCTTGATGACGTTGCTCGGTCTGCTCTCTGGTTTCACACCGGCGTTCGCGAAGTCGCCGACAGCGGCCTTGGAGACCCACACGATTGGAGTCCTTCAGGGCGCGATGCTGTTCGGACTGGCGGCGGTGTGGCCGTCGCTCGGGTCGGGATGGGCCGTGAGGATCGCGAGGTACTGCGCGCTGGTGGGGCTATATGCGAACTGGATCGGTGCGCAGCTCGCGGCCCTGTGGAGCGCGAGGGGGATGTTCATCGTCAGCGGCGCTTCGATGCCCGCTGGAGCGGCACCGTGGATGGAAGCCGTGGTGGCGGTGCTGTTGAACCTATCGCTTCTCGTAATAGTCATGTGCCTGCTTATCTTATGGGCTCTGCGCGGGAAGCCCGCCGTCTGAAATTAGTGGCTGCTATGGCGAGACTGACGATTCGGATTTTCCTCCGGCTCACGGACCGAGGCTCCGTCCGGACATTTTCTCTATTAGCAACGGTAGGGCTTTTGACATCTCCAACTCTGACCTCATCCCAGACACTATACTTTGACGGAACTACGCTAGCTTGAGATTCTCACGTCAATGAAGAATTCTCAGAACCAGTTTTACCCGAAGCAAACGCGAGAGAGGTGAGCAATGGAGAATCGGACGGTCGGAGTCTGGGCGAATCTCGGCGCCATGCCCGCCCCTGAAACGCTCACATTCGCCAAAAGCGTGGAAGAATACGGCTATACCACGCTGTGGGTCCCGGAAGGCGGCGGCGGACGCGACCCCTTCGCTCATGCTGCTTATCTGCTCGGCCATACCGGGCGTCTGGAGCTCGCAACCGGAATCGCCAATATCTGGATCCGCGATCCGCTTGCGATGTGCTCGGCAGCGAATACCGTAGCCGAGCTTGGCGGTGGACGCTTTGTGCTGGGTATCGGCGTCAGCCATCAACCGACGGTAACGGATCGGGGTCACAGCTATAGTCGGCCGTACAGCTTCATGAAGGAATATGTGGCCCGGCTCAAAAGCTCGATGTATCGCGGGGCCCCGCCCAAACAGGCTGTCCCCATCGTTATCGCCGCGCTCCATCCGAAGATGCTGGAGCTGGCAGCACGCGAGACCAATGGTACCCATCCATATTTCGTGCCGCCTGAACATACCGCCAAGGTACGCGCGCAGATCGGTCCGGCGCCTTGGATCTGCGTAGAGCAAACAGTAGTTTTGGAAACCGACACCAGCAAGGCGCGAGCCGCGGCCCGGCGCTTTATGAGTAATTACGTCCCGCGGCTGCCGAACTATACTAATAATTTGAGAGCACTCGGCTGGCAGGACGCGGAGTTCGCTGAGGGCGGCAGCGACCGGCTGGTCGACGCGATTGTAGCGTGGGGCAACGAGAACAAGATTCGCGAACGTGTCGATGCGCATTTCAAGGCTGGCGCGACTCACGTGTGCCTGCAAGCTATCCGGGCCGATGGTCAACCCGGCCCCGATACTCGCGCGCTCGAAGCACTCGCACCGCGCTAAGCCAAAAACCGGTTCCGATACAGACGCTGCCGGCTAAGCCAGGAAGGATGAATCAAATGCCCGCTCCGCTGAAAAATTCCGTGCGCGAACGCTGGAACAAAGGCATCCCCACCATCAACGGCTGGCTCACCCTGCCGGTGGCGTTATCCGCCGAGATCATGGCGCGAGCCGGCTTTGATACTCTGACAATTGATATGCAGCACGGAGCTATCGATTACTCCGGCGCGCTCGAACTATTGACGGCGATGGCCGCCAGCGACGTAACCCCGCTGGTGCGTGTGCCCAGCTCCGACCCGACTTTCATCACCCGGGTGCTGGATATCGGCGCCTTGGGCGTCATTTGCCCAATGATCAACAGTGCCGCCGAGGCACGTACATTCGCGGCCGGCGCGCGCTACCATCCGGTTGGAAACCGCAGCTCAGGCCCGCTGCGGGCGGCGATGATCTATGGCGCTGATTACTTCAAGCAAGTGAATGAAGCGGTGCTGGTGCTGGGGATGGTCGAGACGCCAGGCGCCATCACGAACCTCGATGATATCCTCGAAATCGAAACCATGGACGGGATTTACGTCGGTCCGAATGACCTCGGCATCGCCATGGGAATGGCCGCAGGGACCGATCGTGAGGAACCGGAGTTCATTCGGACGCTGGAGGATATCGCGAGACGTGCCAACGCCCACGGCAAAATTCCGGGACTTCATACTAATTCCAGCAAGTACGCGTCGCGCGCGATTGCGATGGGCTTCGGCTTTGTGACGGTCTGCGCCGATGCGGGACTGATTCGCGAAGGTGCCGTCGCAACAGTCCGGGACGTAAGAGGAGTGCTGCGGTCGCGCACGTCTTAAGGAAAGCCGCGAATTGCATCGCGGCGCGTTACGGTCAGCCATGCGTTGCTCAGAGTGCGGAACGCAAAATCCTGAAGCGAAGAGATTCTGTTCACAATGCGGCAGCGTCCTCCTGCTTCTGTGCCCTAAATGCGGGATAGAGAATCCGGGGACGTCGAGATTCTGCGGCGATTGCGGCAGCTCACTGACAGCTAACCTTCCCAGCTCGGCTGCATCGAGCGCCAGGGTTGAGGCGCTCAGCAGCAGGCCGCAGCAGGCGGAAATCTCTTATGGGGCCGACGGCGAACGCAAGACAATTACGGCCCTGTTTGCCGATATCAAGGGCTCCATGGAACTGATCGAGAATCTCGACCCCGAGCAGGCCCGCAATATCATCGATCCGGCGCTGAAACAGATGATGGAGGCGATTCGCCGCTATGGGGGCCTGGTCGTGCAGTCCACCGGTGACGGCATCTTCGCCATTTTCGGCGCTCCGCTCGCGCATGAGGACCACGCGCAACGCGCGCTTTACGCGGCGCTGCGGATGCAGGATGACCTCAATCGCTACTCCGACCGCCTGGGCGCCGAAGGCCGCAAGCGGGTGCAGGCGCGGGTCGGCATCAACACCGGCGAGGCGGTGGTCCGTTCCTTGCTCACCGGTGCGGGAAACCCCGAATATACGCCGGTTGGGCATGCGGTCGGCTTGGCGGCGCGGATGGAGGCGCTGGCGCCGATCGGCTCAGTTGCGGTGACGGCCCAGACCAAGAAGTTGTGCGACGGCTACTTCAACTTCAAGCCGCTTGGAGCCGCACGGGTCCGGGGCGTGAGCGAGCCGGTCGGTGTCTATGAGGTTGCCGGACTAGGGCCGCTGCGTACGCATTTTCAGCTCTCAGCCGAACGTGGACTGTCGAAATTCGTCGGACGGCAAAGCGAGCTCGAGCAGCTTAAGCGGGCGCTGGACCTGGTTAAGGCCGGCCACGGCCAGCTGGTTGCGGCGTTGGGCGATGCCGGGGTCGGTAAGTCGCGACTTTTCCACGAGTTTAAGGTCTTGGCGCAGAGCGAATGTATGGTGCTGGAGACATTTTCGCTCGCCCATGGAAAAGACTCTTCTTATCTGCCGGTCATTGAACTACTGAAACATTACTTCGCGATTGCGGTTGAGGATGATAAGCGCCGGCGGCGGGAGCAGCGAGTGGCCAAACTGCTGGCGGTGGACTCGGGCCGCGTGTTTTCCCCATGGCGCAGAAGGGCGCGTGAGAAGGTAACCAGCAAAGTAATGGCCCTAGACCGGCGCCTGGAGGATACTCTGCCCTACCTGTTCGGGCTGCTCGGAATACAAGATTCCTCGGACCCGCTTGCCCAGATGGACCCTCAGGTAAGGCGCCGCCGCACGCTGGACGCGGTCAAGCGGATTCTGCTGCGCCAGTCGCTTGATCAACCGCTGATGGTGGTTTTCGAGGATCTGCACTGGCTCGACGAGGAAACGCAGGCGTTCCTCAATCTGCTGGCCGACAGCATCGCCAACGCGCCGCTTTTGCTATTGGTCAACTATCGCCCGGAATATCACCACGAATGGAACAATAAGAGCTATTACACCCAGCTGCGGCTGGAGCCGCTGCGGCCGGAAAACGCCGAGCAGATGCTCGATATGCTGCTGGGCGATGACAAGGAATTCGTCCCGCTGCGGCGGCTCATTATCGAGAAAACCGAAGGTAACCCGTTCTTTATCGAGGAGATGGTGCAGGCCTTGCTCGAACAAGGCATTCTGCAGCATACGACAGCGGGACCCGAAAGCGCACTGAACTTGGCCAAAGCGCTGGACGAGTTGAAGCTTCCGCCCACGGTGCAAGCAGTGCTGGCCTCGAGAATTGACCGGCTCGCTCCCGGGGAAAAAGAGCTGCTGCAAACGCTGGCAGTGATGGGCCGCGAATTTTCGCTGCCGCTGATAAAGCGCGTAGCACATTATCCGGAAACCGAAGTGGACGGGATGATCGCCACTCTGCAGAGGAGCGAGTTCATCTACGAGCGGCCGGCTTTTCCCGAGGTCGAGTACGCCTTCAAGCATGCATTGACGCAGGAGGTTGCGTATAGCTCTTTGCTGCTTGAGCGCCGCAAAGCATTGCACGAACGTACCGCTCAGGCGGTCGAGGCGGTGTTTGTTGATTCCCTCGACGAACACCTCGCGGACCTCTCTTATCATTACAGCCGCAGTGGAAATGATGCACGGGCAATTGACTATCTCATTCGTGCGGGCGAGCAGGCGCAACTGCGTTCAGCTTACTCGCAAGCTGCGTCGTACCTGCAACAGGCCTTGACCCGGCTTAATGATCAGCCGCCCGGTGCCGAACGCGACCGCAAGGAGATTGCAATCCAGGCGGGATTGGGGAACGCCGCGATAGTGATGAGCGGCTATGCCGCCACCGAATATGAGCATCACCTGACCCGTCAATACGAGCTCGCTCAGCGTTTAGGCGACACCACACAGATTTTTTACTCACTGGTGGGGATGTCGGTGTTGGCCGCGTTCCGGCTGGAGCTGGGCAGGGCGCTGGATATCGGTTGGAAGCTCCTGGGGATCGCCGATCACGAGCACGATCCGAACATGCAATTGGGAGCCCTTGGTTCGCTTGCCAACGTTCTTTGGCTGATGGGCGATTTGCTCGGCTCGCGCCAGCATGCCGAGAAGGCCCTCGGTTTGTTTACGCACCAGCAACATCTGGCATCCGACGATGAACATTGGAGGTCTGCTTGTCAGTTTTACGCATGCTGCTGTACCGCGGCTTTGGGATTCCCGGACAAGGGGTTGCGGCAGGCACTTGAGTTTTTGGCGTCAGCCCGAGAGCGAACGCAGTTGATCCCGTTGTCATTCGCGCTGAACAGTGTTGCAACGATATCGGAATGGTGCGGAGAGGCGGCACAGGCTCTGAAATACGCAGACGCCCTGCTTGCACTCGCTGCCGAGCACGGCTTCACCAACTTGCATTCATTCGGCCAAATTTTGCGCGGCCAGGCGCTCGCGTCACTGGGAAAGGCCCACGAGGCTATTGCCGAAATAAAAGAGGCGTTGGACTCCCTCGAGGCTACCGGGGCGGTGATTTCTGGATGGGCGCACGCCAGCCTGGCTTTTGCGTACCTGGCCGCGGAGCAGCCCGCAGAAGGGCTGAAGGTCGTGGCTAAGGCTCTCGGGGTGGCGGCCAGGACCGGGGATGGCGAAGCCAAACCGGAGCTTCATCGGTTGCATGGTGAACTGCTGCTGATCCGCGACCCAATCGACGCCGCTGCGGGTGAAGCGTCCTTTCGCGAGGCCATCGCGGTTGCGAGAAAGCAGGATGCGAAGTTTCCTGAACTGCGGGCGACGCTAAGCCTCGCACGGCTGCTGAACAAGCAGGGCAAGCGCGCAGAAGCGCACGCGATGCTGGCGGAAATTTATGGCTGGTTCAACGAAGGGTTCGGCGCGGCCGACCTCAAGGATGCGAAGGCGCTGCTGGATGAATTGAACGGTTAGCGCCATTATCGAGCGGTCGCCGCCTTTTTCGATCGATGCAGTCAAGGCCGAGCGGCTGGGTTGCCCAACTTGCTTCGCAGCCGGGAGAGAAAACCGATGGCGCAAACACAAGAATTTATCGTGAGTTGCGGTGCGGGGAAAGTCTCCGCCAAGCTGCCTGCTGATCGCCTCCGGCTTCCTGCCGGGCCGCCCGCTTCAGCGCAGCCATTACCCGACGCCGCAGCCGCATTCCGGCACGCGGTGGCTAATCCAGTCGGTATGCCGCCGCTGGAGAAATTAGTCAATAGAAGTTCCAGAGTCACCATCGGTATACAGGACGGCCGCGCGGCTGACTATCTTCCAGAAGATCAGGATCTGCGTATCCTCGGACTGCCTATCCTGCTTGAGCTATTGGAACACTATGGCGTGCGGCCCGAGAATATTCAGATTAAGGTAGCCAATGCGTTGCATCGGATGTGGACGAGAAAGGAAATGGTCCACATCCTCGGTCCCCGGTTGCCTTATACTTTGGGCGGCCGCCTATCATGCATTGACGCAACCGACCAGGACCAGTTTGTCTCGCTCGGCATGACCGGGCGCGGAATGGAAGTAATGGTGCATCGCGCGGTGGTCGAGTCGGACCTGTTTATTTTCATGTCAACGCCGCAAGGCTTCTTCGCGGGTGGATGGAAATCGATCCTGGTCGGCATGGGATGCTGGGAATCCATTCGCTACCATCATCGGCCGTGGCCCTTTGCGTCGGGCCATTCGGTGCAGGATCCCAGGAACAGTTCCTTTCATAAGTTGCTGAACGAGATGGGGACGTTGGTGGACGCAGAGCTGGGGCGGCGCGGCCATCCGCCAATCATCAAGATCGAAGGGGTACTGACCACCACCCAACCGCAGAAATTTGCAGCGATCGACGCGGGCTTGATCACGCCGGTACGCGAGATGCATCTGAACATGCTGCTTTCCGAGTTGGTAACTGATGTCGAAGGACAAACTGACGTGCTGCTTGTTGGGATGACCGACGGTGACGGCTACTCGCGGCTGTCAATCTTTAACCCGATACATTGCCGCAACAAGGCCTTGTCCGCATTGTTCAATGCCTATCATGACAATCCGCTGGTTCGGAAGGGCGGTATATTCATTGTTGCTAACCCATTCGAGCCCAAGTTCAGTATGCTCAATCATCCTTCTTACTATGCGCTCTACAATGAAGTGCTGCCGGCGACCAGCGACCCGGTCGAGGTATGGGATACCTACTCGGAGGAATATGCGCATCGGCCGGAGTTCGTACACAAGTATCGCACCGGTTTTGCTTTTCACGGTGCGCATCCTTGCATCTTGTACGGGCAGGGATTGTATGCGCTAAATCATCTCAGTGCAGCGTTCGCCGCAGGCGTGGCTAAAGAGAACGAGGGGGTTGCACGCCGCGTCGGCTTCGAACCATTCCCAACAGTAGAAGCGGCATTGCAGGAAGCCGAAGCCCGCCTGGGTAAAAGCTGCACGATCACCTACCATCCCCATCTGGAGAAGCAAACGTATTTCACTCGCGTTCATGTGAATGGGGGTTGATTAAGTCCTCTGCCGTGGAGCAGGGCGCTCGCTAATGTCCAGTTGGTATTTTAGCGACCCGACGAGGTCTGTTGACGCGCGACCGGGCGGCAGAGATGTCGAGTGATATAGCTATTCGGCTGGCTGACGATGATGATCTGCCGGCGGTGCTGGGCCTTTGGCAGGAGGCCGAAGTTACGCCGCCCGGTCCTACCGACTCGCTCGAAGGGCTGACGCGCTTGATTCACGACCGCGGCGTCCTCCTGCTTGCTACGATCGACGGCACGATCGTCGGTTCGGTGATCGGCGGATGGGACGGATGGCGGGGCAGCATCTATCGGCTTACGGTGACGCCTGTGCACCGCCGTCGCGGCATAGCACGGCAGTTGGTCGCCGAGGTCAGCAGCATGCTGTTCGCCAAAGGCGCCGAACGGATATCAGCCCTGGTCGAGCACGAACATGCGTGGGCGACGGGTTTTTGGGATTCCCTGGAGGGTCTGGATTACCACCGCGACCCGAAATTCATCAGATATATACGCGACCGCAAACGCACAGTCCGCTGACGGCGGAGCGCTGCCGCCGGCAAGTTGCGCGATATTCAGCAGTCGGCAGTTTGTGCTAATGGAAAAATAAATTCGTCAGCGGCGCTCTCAAATTCGAGCGAAAGGATGGTCTGCTATGGCGGAGTACGATCTGTTAATCAGGAACGGCACGATTGTGGACGGCATGCGGATGCCCGCCTTTCGAGGCGACATCGGCATTCGGGCCGGCAAAATCGTTGCCATCGGCAATCTCAAGGAAACCGCCGCGCGCACTATCGATGCGACCGGCATGGTGGTGGCTCCCGGTTTCATCGATGTCCATACTCATTATGATGCTGCGCTCAGCGGCGGCACCAAGTGGGACCCCTATGCCTCGCTGTCGGGATGGCACGGAGTTACCACCGTCGCAATCGGGAATTGCGGCTTCGGCTTTGCTCCGGTGAAACCCGAGGATCGCGAGCGTGCTATGCTGCGTATGGAGCGCACCGAATCGATTCCGCTCTCCTGCATGAAGGCCGGGATGCGCTGGGACTGGGTCACCTTTCCCGAGTTTCTCGACAGCCTGGAACGTGGCGGCCTCGGCGTCAACGCCGCGTCCCTCGTGCCCTATTCGCCGGTGCGCGCCTACGTGATGGGCAACGATGCGGCGCGTGATCCCAAGCATGCGCCGAGCACCGAAGACATCGCGGCGATGAAGCATATAGTGCGCGAGGGCCTCAAGGCGGGCGGCTTCGGTTTTTCCGGCAGCTTCAGCATGGCCAACCGTGACTACGACGGCGGATACCTGCCGACCCACGTGGCAACACGCGAAGAATTCCTGGAAATGGCCAAGGTGGTGCGCGAGTTCAACCGCGGCTCGATCGAGTGGACAATGGGTCACTCGCTGCAGGGACTGGGAATGGATTTCCTGCTAGAAATGGCCAAGACCAGCGGGCGGCCGCTTAATTGGAACGCGGTTATCTACGATCCTTCCAATCCTGAAAACTGGAAGAAGCTGCTTCAATGGACCGAGAATGCGTATCGGCAGGCTCCGATCTTCCCGGTCAACATCTGCGTGCCAATCGAATTCGAGTTCAAGCTCGAAACCATTGGCCTCTTCGATCAACTGCCCGCATGGAACGAGGCGACGGTCGGAACCCTCGAAGAGCGCAAAGCCAAGCTCGCCGATCCAGCCCGGCGGCCCGCCTTGAAGCAGGATATGGAACTGCCGCCCACGGTTATGCCCGGAGTACGCGGGCGCGAAGATGGCGAGGCGGGCCAGCTATCGATGTTCAAATGGGAGAGCACCTTCATCGATGACGTACATCTGGACAAAAACAGGCATCTGAAGAGTAGGACAGTTGCCGAGGTAGCCAAGGAGCAGGGCAAGCATCCGGTCGACTTCCTGCTGGACATTTCGGTTGAAGAAGACCTCAAGACCGAATTCGCACTGCTCGACTTCATTAACAATAATGACGAAGCGCTCACCCAGATAATCAAGCACCCGCTGACTCTACTTGGTTCTTCCGATGGCGGGGCACATACCAAGTTCCTGACGTTTGGCCGCTACCCGACTCATTTCCTGGCCCACTGGGTGCGTGATAAGCAGGTTATGTCGCTCGAGGAAGCTCATTGGCGCTTGTCGACGATGGTGGGTTGGGCCATCGGCATTCGGGATCGTGGCTGGCTGCGCGAGGGGATGGCAGCGGACATCGTCATCTATGACCTTGAAAAGCTCAAAGTGAAGCCGATGGAGACCGTGCGCGATCTGCCCGACGGCGACTGGCGCCGGGTGCAGAAGGCCGAAGGCTATAGGTATATGATAGTCAATGGCCAGATCACGTTCGAGGATACTGTCTGTAGCGGAGCCTTGCCTGGCAAACTGTTGCGCAGTTACGATCAGCTGCCCGGCTAACACTAGTGATTCACAAGTGAGTTCGACTGAGAAAGGCGCCGGGCTGTTGCCCGGCGTCCTTTTTCGGGGTCCCGAATCATCGTCACACAGCGATAGCGAGTGATTACTTATAATCACGCCGCAAACGTCATTTCGCCGGAGAGTGTCTGATGGCCAGCATTCCCCTCGGTATTGCGATTCCGCAAGCGTTCACCACTTCGGTCGACGTCGAACTTATCCGCAAGTTTGTCTCCAGGGCGGAAACCCTGGGTTTCGATAGTCTGTGGGTCCAGGAACAGATTATCTCCGATTCGGCGATCCTCGAACCGGTGACACTGCTCACCTATGTCGCCGCGCTGACCAGCAAAGCGCGGCTTGGCAGCTCGGTGCTGTTGACAGTGATCCGCAATCCGGTGCAGCTCGCCAAGAGCCTCGCAACCTTGGATCAGCTAAGCCATGGCCGTCTTACTGTGGGCGTCGGTATCGGTGGCCCACACGTACCTGAGCGAGTGTTTGGTGTCTCCAGCGAGCGCCGCGCGCGTCGCTTCGTCGAGGGGCTTCGGGTAATGAAGGCATTATGGACTGAGCCGCGCGCGCGTATCGCCGGCGAATTCTGGCAGTTTGAAAACGTGCCGATGGAGCCGAAGCCAGTACAAAAGCCGCACCCGCCGGTGTGGTTCGGGGCACGCGAGGCTATCGGGCTCCGCCGCGCGGTACGCCACGGCCAGGGCTGGATGGGGGCGGGTTCCTCTTCATCCGCTGACTTTGTTCAACAAATTGGATTGGTCCGCCGTTTCCTTGACGAGGATAAGCGAGACCCGGCCGAATTTGCGGTTTCGAAGCGCGTTTATATCGCCATAGACGATAATCGCGTTCGTGCCGAGCGCCGTCTGAAGGAATGGTTCGGTGTTCGCTACAAGCGCGCAGAAATGGCTGCGCGCGTGTCGCTCTGGGGCACCAGACAGGAATGTCTTGACAGGCTGAACGAGCTAGTCCGCGGAGGAGCCCAGCATCTAATGTTGAACCCGGTATTCGACGAAATGGAGCATTTGGAGGTTCTGGCCGAGGTCGTCAAGCAGCTGTGAAGCGATTGGCCGGCTACCCCGGCCAACACCAGCAGTCCCCCAACGGCAGTGTTAGCAGAATGCGTTTAGCGCACTGACCAGGTGACGAGTTGCTTGCCGGCGCGGTCGGCTTTGGTATGAGAGAAGCGATCGGCATTGGTATACAGATGCGCCGTCAGGTTGCTTTCGCCACATTTCCAGCCGAAATCCCGGTCGAGTGCAGCAATCAATTCGCGCACGGTCAATCGCGGGTGGCGCTTGAGGGCCGTGGCGATCATATCTACCCGTTTCATGGCACCGTTGCTGCCGGCGCGCGCCGCAGGCATAGCGGCCTTCCCACCCCGTTGAGCAGGTCGCATCGCTCCGGGCGGTTGTCGGCGCATCGACACTGCTTTGCGGCTCGTCGCTGACTTCTGCGCAGTGGCGGCCGAGGCTCTTGACGGTTTCGCAGGCGCAAGCTCCAGGCCCGGTATTCCGGTTCGTAGCAATTCAGCAACTGCAGATTGCTCAGAATCGCACAGTTCGAGTGCTCGCTTGAGACCTTCAAGGCGCATGTTGAGCGTCTCGACTTGCTGGTTGTACGATTCGATTTCCTGCTCGACCAGCGAGAGCTCGTCTCGCAGCCGTTTCTGGTAAGTCTCGACTGAAGAATTCATTTCCACCTCGCACAGGAGAGTCGCGTCGCAAGCTAATCCACCCTCGCAGCACGCCTACTGCTAATCTTTACAGCAAAGAAAGCGCCTCCGCGAGCCCTTCGTCCTTCAAAAGCCTGATTCTGGCCGCTGCGGTCCGCAGTTGGTGCTTCTGAAACGAAGTTCGCCTCGCGTATACAAGGTCTCTCTGCGACAAGACTTGCGAGAAAGCAGCTTGCAACCCAGCCTGTAACGGTTGAACGCTCTGACTACTGCGCCATGTAGCCGCCGTCCACGGGCATTGGCAGTCCCGTCACATATGAGGCGCGATCGGAACAAAGCCAAGCCACTGCCTCGCCCACTTCTTCCGGCTGACCAAGCCGTTTCATTGGCTCCGAGCGGATATAGCGCTGCTCAATGTCAGGACGCTTCTCGAAGCCGCTCATCAAGAGTGGAGTGTAGATCGGCGCGGGACAGACTGCGTTAATCCGGATTCCCCGGCGGCCATATTCAAGCGCTGCAGCTTTGGTCAGTCCCGCTACCCCGTGCTTGGCCGCAGTATAGGCGGGAACGCGTATCGCGCCGGTGAGCCCCATAATTGACGAGGTGTTGACGATCGCGCCGCTCCCTTGTTTGAGCATCTGCGTGATCTCCGCTTTCATGCACAGCCAGACGCCGGTCAAGTTGATCGAGATGACGCGATTCCATTCTTCCTCTGTGTATTCGTGAGTGAGGCGGCCCGCTCCGCCGATCCCGGCGTTGTTGAAAGCGCAGTCGAGCCGGCCATACGCCGCTACTCCGTCTGCCACCGCAGCGTCAACATCGGCGGATTTCGAAACATCGGCCTTGCGAAAAATGGCCGCGGCACCGACTTCCTTGACCATTTGAAGCGTCTCCTCGCCGCCCTTTTCGACCACATCAACCAGCACCAGGCGCGCGCCTTCGCGGGCGAAAATCCTGGCGGTAGCCCGTCCAATTCCTGAACCTGCACCGGTGATCAGAGCTACTTTGCTATCCAGAATACCTGCCATTTTTCGACTCCTTCCTGGTGAATTTGATTCTCCCGCGGTCCGAGCTGTCGGTTTACTGCCTCGTCTTCACTCAGGATGACAGAAGGGAGTCATAGTAGAATCACAGAGTGAGCGTACAATTGACCGGCTGCTCTGACAGAACCTAAATTCTACCGGACCGGCCCAGAGATCAACTGTGCCAGGGCTCAACCAGGATCTTCGCGTGCTGCTCCGGCGAGGCGAGCGCTTCGAACGCACCTGCCACTCCTTCGACACCCACCTTACCAGTGATGAGCGGGTCGCAATTGATTCTGCCCTCAGCCAGGTTGTGCAGCGTGCTCTTGAATTCTTCGCCGGAGTAGCCGAGCACGAATTGGATATTCAACTCCTTGTTGGTTCCCAGCATCGGTTCGATCTGGTCGCGCTCCATGCAAACACCAACAACCACCAAACGCGTATTAGCTGGCGCGGCAGCCATGACCGAGTCGATCATGCCGGGCACGCCGACGCATTCGAAAATCACCGCCGGCCGCCGCGCGGGGCCGGGCATCCAGGGTGGCAACTGGGGCGCTTTCGCCGGATCGGTGTAAACAGCCATCTCCTTCCAACTGTCGTAGGGTGATTGTGTTCTCGGATCGACGACTACATGCGCGCCGATCGCTTGTGCAAGCTGTCGGCGGCGCGGGGAGAAGTCCGCCGCGATAATTGGGTAAGCGTTCTTCAGCTTGAGCGCAGCTATCACCGCGAGACCAACCGGGCCGCAGCCGATCACCAGCGGTACGTCTTCTGCATCCAGGCGAGCCTTCTGCACCGCGTGATATCCCACCGCCATCGGCTCAGTCAGCGCGGCTCGTTCGGTGGAGAGGCCATTTGGCACTTCGAGCAGCAATCGCTCAGTCAGGCGCATGTACTCGCCATAACCGCCCGGGTTGTCGTTCGAATACCCGACCGTCTCGACGCCCGAGGGCTTCAACAGCACCGGCATTGCGCATATACGTGCCCCAGGCTTGAGCATGCGCTGGGTATCGGGGCCGAAATCAACCAACTCGGCGCAAAATTCGTGGCCCATGACAATATCGCGCGCCAAATCCATGGTGAACGGCCCGCCCGAGCGGCGCGAGACTTCAACTAGTCTTTCCGCATGTTTGAGCGTGTGGAGGTCGGAACCGCAGATTCCGCAGGCCAGGGTTTTGACTAACACTTCACTCGGACCCGGTACGGGAACGGTAACGTCATCAACCACGATTTGCTTCTTGCGCATTACAGCGGCACGCATGCTCTGTCCCTCCTGTTGCAGTCGCTAATTGTGCTTCACGATAGGATCGCGCCGCCTTCCACAGCAACCGCCTTCGCCTCCCGTCCTTAGATAACCGCCGCGCACTGTATTGGTAGCTCGCCGCCCGCTGCTTGCGGAAACGCGCAAACGCTGACCGCATGGAAGTTGACTGCCCCGCCTTTACAGCGATACACGGAGAAGATGCCCCGGCTGGAAAATGCCAGGAGAAGAGCACTATGCCACAGCCAGTGAAGTTCAAGAGCGGGCGAATCTATTGTGCCGGCGATCTGTATTTGCCGCCGGGCTTCAGCCAATCGCGGAAATTTCCCGGCCTGGTCGTCGGTCACGGGACCGCCCAGACCAAGAAGTCCCTGGCCGATCAGGGCGAGTTCTTCTCGCGTGCAGGCTATGTGGTACTGGCGATAGATTACCGGAGCTTCGGCGAAAGCGAAGGCGAGCCGCGCGGTCAGCTCTTTCCGCTAATCCAGGTCGAGGATTTCCGCAACGGGGTAAGTTTTCTCCAGCGCCTGCCCGGTCTTGATCCCGAGCGTATCGGCATCTGGGGGACCAGCAACTCGGGCGGCATTGTAATTTACGCCGCCGCAGTCGACCGCCGAATCAAGGCGGTTGTGGCGCAAGTGCCGGTGGTCGATCATTACCGCTGGATGCGCTGGCTACGGTCGCAGCGCGAATGGTGGGAACTGCTGGCTCGCGTTGAAGAGGACCGGCAGCGCCGCTACGACAGTGGCGAGGGAGCGCGCATCCCGGTCAGCACTCTGGATACTTTTTGTTATCGGCCGCTGCTTCAGAACATGGTCGCCCGGACCAGGGCGGCGATGGAAAAGACTGGAAAACCGCCGCTCGCCCCGGGCGCGACCGATGTCTTGCTCGAATCCGTCGAGAAGGCGCTTGAATTCAGCGCGACCAGAATGATCGATCGCATCGCGCCGCGCGCACTCAGTATTATCACGACCAAGGACGACGACGCTCATCCGATTGAACAGATCGTCGAGGCCTACGAAATGGCGCGCGAGCCCAAGAGCCTGACCCTGCTCGACATGTACGTGCTCGACGTGTATTGGGAGCCCGGCTTGAGCATCGCGCTGGGCAAAGCGGCCGAATGGTATGACGAATACTTAAAGGCGTAGCAGGTCTTGAAAAAGCTTTCATGAGGACAAGGCGGAGGGAGACATGTTCAAAATTGGCAAACTGTTCCATTTAACCCACGTCGTGAATGATCTGGCCGCGGTCGACCAATGGTACGACCAGGTCTTCTCGGTCACGCGCTACTATCGGGGATACGAGAAGCTGGCCGGCCGCGACGCCTCTTTGATTGCAATCGGCGAGGTCATCATGGAACCGATGATGCCGGCGCGCGTGGCGAATCTGCAAAACCAGTCAGTCAAGAAGTTTCACGATCGCTTTGGCCAGCATTTCCATTCAATCGCCTGGTACGTCGACAATGTCGAGGAAATCTCAGCCCAGCTCGACCGCAATAGGCTGCGCCTGTTCAACATCGTGGGCAAACAAGTGAAGCCAAGCGAGGAGAGTTTCGCAATCTGGACACATCCCAAGGACACCCACGGCCAGCTCGAATTCGCCGCAGTCGGCAAATACAGCATCGACCCGCGTCTGCAGCCGGCCTGGTCCAACAGCTTCTGGCGCGAGCAGCATCCGCTTGGAATCCAGCGCGCCTCGCATATTACCGTCGTCGTCCGCGATCTACCGAGCGCGAAGCGGCTTTACTGCGATATCCTTGCCGGCAAATTGATTCACGAGGAAGAAACCCCTGGCCGCAAGCGCAGCGCCTTCGTCGCGGTCGGCGAAGACACAGTGGTGGAACTCGCCCAGCCGCTCTCACCGGCCAGCCCGGAAGGCCGCGAGATGGAGCAGAACGGCGAAGGTATTTATTCTGTGACCTTTGCGACCAGCGATCTGGCGCGGGCCAATGCGTTTCTTAAGTCTAAGCAGCTCAGACCCGAGCCCGAAGGGCCGGAGTCGATCGTGCTAGGCAAAGACCAGGCGTTCGGGATGGTCGTGGGATTTACCCAGCGCAAGCTGCCCAACGATCCGAGATAGAGGAACCGCGGCGCCTGGTGGGGACAGGTGTTTACAGTTTCTCTTGCTCCATTCGTCGTCGTGGGTGGCGGTTCGAAAGGATGCCGCCTATCCCACAGAAGAAATATGACGATGAGCTAAGCGCGGCTTGCGTGCGCTCAAAGCGCGAAACGCATACAAGGAGAGTCGCGCAATCCTTCCGCTTCGCTCCGCTACAAACTCTGCTGCGGGCAGGTGCCACTAGCGGAAGCCGCTTCGGCTGAAGCCTTCATCCGAAGCCCTGAGGGAGCCGAAGGGAAACGAATCCGCGGAGTGTGCATAGAAATGGGTTGGTTAAAATGGCTGGTCTGAGAATTCATCTTTCGCTGACCTTTTGTTTAGCGCTTCTGTTGGGTCCGAATGCGTCCTTTGCACAGACTACCAGCGGATCTCCTGATGCCCGCAAGGCAATTTCAGGACCGGCAGCTTCTGCTGCGGGAAATAGCCAGTCTGACAGCAGTATGGCCGGCACGGTTGCGCCCGGCACGACTATCACGATGCAGAACTGGCAGCGCTACAAGCAATATATGCCTGATGGAATGGCCGCACTGTTCGAGGGCAAGTATTTTTGGAAAATGCCAGCCGATGTCAGCATGGAGGTAGGCCCGACGATTATTCATCCGCTGCCGGCTAACTACCTCGCCGCCACCGAGAAGTATTCCGCGCAGGTCAGAATTATCGAACTTCCCAGCGGTGGGCTCAATCTCGCCGGCTACCAGGGCGGAATTCCCTTTCCGGCGCCCGCCGAACCGCACAAGGGCTGGAAAATCCTCGCCAATCTCTGGTTCCGCTATATTCCTCACCTGGCGGTCGATACCTACGGCCAAGGGTGCTATGTGGACGGGTATCACAATATCAACTGCAACGCCGGAATACTTATTTTCCGCCAACTCTCGTTTAATACTGATCCTGGCGTGCCTGCGACGATCCCGGGAGGCGAGGGTAAGTACTTCACTGACTACTTCGAAACAGTCGAGCCCGAACAGGATCGCTATAATGCGAACCTCAAGATCGATTATACTGAACTGGCCCGGCCGGAAGACAGCTACGTCTTTGTGCCGAGCATGCGACGCTATCAACCAGTCTCCGCGCTTGCGCGATGCGCCCCTTCTTTCGGCAGCGATACAACTCCTGAGGATTTTCGCGGCGGCTACGATTCCAACATGACGGAAGTCGAGGTAGACCTTGTCGGCGAAAAGAAAATTCTCAACCTGATGGGCTTCAACATGCCGAGCACGGGGTTTCCCAACAATTTCGACTTGCCGCTGGGGTGGCCAATGCCATCATGGGGTAAATGGCAGCTGCGAGACGTTTATGTGCTCAGCGTGACCAAGTTGCCGTCGCTCGCCCGCGGCTATTGTTACGGCAAGCGCGTGATGTACGTCGACAAGCATTTCAACGGGCTGCTGTGGGAAGATCTGTACGACCCGCAGGATCAGCCGTGGAAATTTCTCGCCGTCTTCCGGCCCGCGCGCGAGGCACCCGGCATCGGTCCGGTCGACGAGGCGCTCTCCTATGACGAATCAATCTGGGACATCCAAAGGCAGCACGCCACGTTTTTTTGCGATCCCCCTGCTGGGCATCCACTGTATCTGAATGAGCAGGCGCCCGCGAACTATCTCGACTTGGAGCGGTACACCACCCCCAGCGGGCTAACGATGATTATGCGCTGACCCTGCCGCTCACGCAGGTGCAGGACAGGACGCTGGGAACCGAGGCGTGCTGTTAACTGCCTGTTATCACGCCGAGACCCAGTTTAGCTATATCTTCATCCTCCTCGGCCGCGAGGCCGCTGACTCCAATTCCGCCGAGCGGATTGCCTTCCGCAGTAACAATCGCCACTCCACCTTGCACCGCGATCAAATTTGGATCGCCGAATTCGACTGCTGACCGGCCCATACCTTTCAACCTGTCGGCAAAGGCTTTGGTGTCGCTCCGTGTCCGAGCCGCGGTGTAGGCCTTTTTGCGCGCGATCGTCAGCGGCAGCGGCGCACATTTGTCCATCCGGGCAAAGGCAACGAGTTCGCCCTGGTCATCACAGATGGCAATCGCGACCGGGCGGTTGGGTGCCTTGAGGGCTTCTTGCAGCATCCGCTCCATAGCTCGGCGCGCATCGTCCAGGCTGAGCACTGGTTTCTGATAAGGCATATTTGACCTCCGCTTTAGCTCGATTCTCCGCGGCGCTACAGATACTCGTCGCGCGGCTGTTTGAACAACACTCCCTGGTTCGTCAACTGCTGGATTTTCTCAGGCGGATAATCCAGGATCTCGCTGAGAATCCTCTCATTATCCTCGCCCATCAGCGCTCGCCCACGCACAGCGACAGAGGCTCCGGAAAAACGAAACGGTGCCCGGGGCAGTGCGAGCTGGCCCGCCCCCGGCTGATTGATCTCCTGCAGGCTGTCGCGCACGCGATTGTGCGGGTCATTCATTACGCCGTCGGTGTCGAGCACGGGCGCGCAGAGGATGTGTGCACCCTGGATGAGCGCAATTGGTTCGTCTCGTGTCGGAAAGGATTGCAGCCATTCTTCAACGATCCTGATTAGCTCCAACCGGTTCTCGGTACGATGCGCCGGCGTGTCGAAGCGTGGATCCCTGGACAGCTCTGGTTTACCCATCAGCCGTGCGAATGAGTCAAATTGTTGGAGTAGTACTGTGATGGCGACGTAGCCATCGCGCGCCTTGAAGATCCCGCACGGCGTGAGTCCCGGCAGATGCGCGCCACTGCGCATCGGCTTGTAATCCGGCCCCAGCAAACTACGGGTGGTAATCAGCGCGCTCGTCAGATGCATCAGCGCATCGGTCAGCGCCAGGTCGATATACTGGCCTTTGCCAGTGCGTTCACGATGGTACAGTGCGGCGCAGACCGCGGCGAAGCCGTGCACCCCGCCGATACTGTCGGCCAGGCTTCCCCCACCCGGATAGAGTGGAGAGTCATCCGGGTAGCCGACCATATTAAGAATTCCACTGGCCGCGAACGCGATTAGATCATTGCCGGGAAGACCAGCATGCGGACCCGTTTGTCCGAAGCCCGAAAGTGAGCACATGATCAAGCGCGGATTCAGCGGCGCCAGAGTCTCGTAACTTACTCCATATTTGCTCAAAACTCCTGGCGTCCAGTTCTCGATCAGCACGTCGGCGCGGCGGACCAGGTCGCGCATCAGTTCAGCGCCCTCCGGGCGTTTGAGGTCGAAGCAAAGGCTCTTCTTCCCGCGATTTTCGCTGAGGAAGGCTGCGCTTTGTCCGCTGGGCGGTCCATAATAACGCATCATGTCGCCATGAGGCGCGACTTCAATCTTTATCACCTCGGCGCCGAGGTCGGCCAAGAGCTTGCCCATCATCGGACCAGCGATGTACTGCGTCAGGTCCAATACTCTGATACCGGAAAAAATCCCGTCGTTTTCCCAAGCTGCCACGACTTAGGTCCTCCTGAGCCGTTTGATGGTGCTCAGTCCATGTTCATGACGCGCTGTAGCATGGCGCAGGCGCCATATCAAACTCCCGGACGCCCTCCGGCACGTTGCCGCCTTCCGCTTATCTCAATTCGCCTCAACGAAATGGTATCTCGTTACCCTCAAGCGGTATTCCGTAAACGCAATTATCACTGCACCATATGGTTCACTGTCTACACGGTTCTGTCGCCTCGAAGAATCCCGGACCTGTGCCGTGCGCGCCCGCTCGAATTGTGATTGCAGCGAAGTGCTATTTATGAAGACCGCTTCCGCCAACGAAGTGCTGCACTCAATTCCAAGTCAATGGCACGGCATCTGCAGCTCTTCCGTTAATGGCTGGCGCTCGCTACTGGCGGATGCGCCGGTTGAGCGCACAGGAGGTTTTTATGAAACGAATAGCCATAGGTTTGGCCACTGGAGCACTCGGTATATTCCTTCTTGCTCCCTGTGTAAGAGCACAATCTTGGCAGGATATGCAAAACGACCGGGAGGCTATCGAGAACGGCCAGGAACAGCTCCATCACGATAGGCAGGAACTGCGCAACGATCTACGTAATGGAGATTACGGAGCCGCCGCGCATGAGCGGGCAGAGATGAATCGCCGGCGCGCGGCAATTGGCGAGACGCAGGAAGACCTCAACAACCATGTCGCCAATCAATATTATAGTGATGAGGATAATGGCTATGGCCATCACCACTGGCGCCATCACCATCACCATCATGACCAGGACGATGACGAGTAAAGCAACCGCGGTTGTTGGGAATCAGTAGTCGGCGTGTTCCTGGATCGTTGACGACGCTTATTCGCTTCAGCCGTGTTTCTCGATGAAGCGCAGCCGGTGCGACCTGACCGGCTGCGTGGCGCCGAAGCTGGCCACTCCTCGCCAAGCTCAAATGGCTGTTGTGGGAAGCAGTTGAACAGCTGGACGAATGCAACCTGATAGGCAAAGCCGAGCCGGTTGTGAGGGCCTCGGTACTTACCGATCTGTATCAGGTCTTCATCCGCGCGGGCGGTGGCGCGCTTGAGCTGCTGGCGGGAGAACATATACTCAGCAGTGTGTGTGACCAGAAAGCGAGGTCTCACGCCAGCTGCGCACCAGCCGGACGTCTCGCAGGTTCGGCGCACAGGCCGGACCGAGGACTTCAAAAAACGCAGATCTCAGCTAAGTCGGCTCTCAGACCCTGGAGCTGTTAAAATGGAGTTCCATCCCGAAATCAGGGAATGGATTCCAGAGACATCGCCGCGTCTAAAGGCCAGAATCGCCGGCGGCCTGTACCTGATCAACATAGTCGCGGGCGCCTTCCATTATGGTTTCGTTCGGTCCGCGATGGTCGTGCCCGGCGATGCGGCCATGACGTCCGCCAACATTCTTAAACACGAGTTGGTTTATCGCTTGGGCTTTGCGGCCGCGATTATTCTGCTCCTGTCCAACCTACCGTTGGCGCTCATCTTCTACGACTTGTTCAAGGTGGTGAACAGGAGCCTCTCTGCGCTTGTGGCGTTCTTCACTCTTGTGGCGACCGCCATTGAGACCGCCAACCTACTCAATTATTTTGCGCCGCTAATCCTTTTGGAGGGCGGGCGCTACTCGAGCGCATTTACCAAGGAACAGTTACAGGCTCTGGCATACATGGCGCTCGCGTTGCAGGCGATCGGCTTCAACGTCGCCGTGGTATTCTTTGCATTTTACGACCTCTTGATCGGTTACCTAATTTTCAGGTCGACCTTCGTTCCGCGAACAGTGGGCGTGCTGATGGCGAGCGGGGGCTTGTGCTACGTGACCAACAGTTTCGCCAACTTTCTTGCGCCTGGGTTCGCGGCCTATCTCCTTCCCTATATTCTGGTGCCTTCCGGCCTGGCGGAGTTGTTGTTCTGCCTGTGGCTCCTCGTTTTCGGCGTAAACGTACCGAGATGGGAGGAGAAGGCCAGCGCCGCGGAGCGAGGCCAGACGCCGCTTAAAGCCGCCCTCTAGCGAGTCACCGATCAGCTCAGACGCGGCCGCGCCAGCTTCTGCGCGACCAGCCAAGGCGGGAAATATGATTTGAACTCAGTGCGCAGTGGTCGGCCACCGGCGCGCGACCTTGATCAATTTCTGGTCGACTCGCTGCATTGAATTCCCATGCCGCTGCCGCGAGCAGCATCATTGCGCCACATCCGATCACGGCAATGCCCCATTCGAAACGCGCCCGCTGGAGTGCAGCTCCCGCCCACATCAGCATCGGGTCAACTAGATCAGGTTGGTCCGCCTTGGCAACCACCGCGGCGACGCTGCGCTGAAAAGTGGCAAGGGTCGCAATCAATTGGGCAAGAGCAACAATCCCCATGAGCCCTAACGGTTTCAGCCGCTTCAAGAGCGCGAAAACAACCGATAGTCCCCCGGCTGTCAGAATTACCAGTTCACCGATGTTGCAACTGGTGAAATGACTCGGGTGATGCAGGTAGCTGATAGTCCCGGCAATCGGAATATGAATAAGCGGTGCGCGCGCGCCGGCGGCCAATACCGCGCCACCGAAAAGGCCGAGCAATCGTGGCACAGGCAACCCACGCCACGGCTCCCTCAGGTCATCCACTAGTTGGACGGGCTGAAGGACGGGCTGCTGGACTTCACGATTGGTTCGCCAGCGACCGGAACAGGCGGGCAGAAGACGACGAGTGGCGTACTTCACCACTTCAGCACACTGCTGGATGCACGCCCGGAAGTCAAAAAAAGTGTGCTTCCTCATCGTTGCGTTCGGGCGCAGCATGAAGGGCATGCCGCAGGCGGCCGCGCCCGAGTCATGAACAAAATCTAATCGCAGCGCGTCCCGACACGCAATCGGCAATCATGCCTTTAAGCGGTCCGTTTGCGTAGCTGGATGAGAAATCCTCATCGTTCGGGCGCTATCGGACGAGCCTCGGGTGCGCAGCCACCCGAGGCTCGAATCCGCCTCGCCATGAGCCTATCGTTCGCGGACCTCATCGAATACGCTCTGAGGTTCGCTTGCGATGGCGGCGCTTTCCTGCCTGGTCAATCCGCGTCTTGACGCTCGCCTGTCGTGCCTCTCAATTTGGGCCTTGCTAGATTTGCGGCGGCATGTCATGCAGATGAACCCTGTGCGAAAGTTCCCGGAGGGGGCCGGCGTCTTCGCGCAGCGGGATTTTCAGACGAGTCGGTGCGGAGAAAATCGATGCCCAGCATGGGTGACACAGAACCTTGGCGGCCTGGCAAGCACATCCTTCGTTACCGCGCATTCATCGGAAGCGTCCTTATACTGATCACGGCGCTGATGGGGTACTGGGCGGCGCGGGTCCTGATTGCGACCAAATTCGAGAACTTTTTCCCGGCTAATCATCCCGACACCCTGCTTTACCGCAAGTATCAGTACCGCTATGGCGGGGCTCAAACTTTGATGCTGTTGTTGCGGGTGCGGCACGGCGACATCTATAACGTTGCGACCCTGACCAAAATCCAGGATCTGACGCGCGCGGTGAACATCCTGCCGGGGGTCGACCACAACGAAATCTTTTCACTTGCGTCATATCGCGTGGCGTTCCCGAAAGTCATTCCCGGAGCAATCATCTCGACTAATTTCATGTACCCGACGGTGCCGCAAACTCCGCAGGCACTGGCTGAACTGCGCGCGAATGTGGCCGCGCATTTCGAACAGGTGGCCGGCTTGATCACGCGCGATAACAAGGGCGCACTGATTACCGCGAGCTTCAACGAGGAGGGGCTCGACTACAAAGAACTATTTGACGATCTGCAAAACCTGGTGCACCGGTTTTCCGACCACGATACCGACCTCTATATGGTCGGGCAGCCGGTAATCTCAGGATGGGGCTATTACTACTTGCCGCGTGTGACGGTTATTTTCTTCAGTTCCATCGCGCTGATGCTCATCATCTTGTATCTGAGCCTGGGCCGACGCAGCAGTTGGTGGGCGCCGATCGTGACCGGTTCGTTCTCGGCGATATGGGGACTCGGGTTTGTCAGCCTGATGGGTTACAACTTCGACCCGGTGATGCTGGTTATCCCATTCATTCTCACCGCTCGCGACCTCAGCCACGGCATTCAATGGCAAGGGCGCTATTACGATGAACTCGACCGGCTGGACGACAAGCTGATGGCCTGCGCGACCACTACGGACGTAATGTTGCCGCCCGGGCTCCTCTCGATTCTGGCCGATATCGCCGGAATTATTTTCATTTCATTCGGCGGGATTCCAGTGCTCAAGGAAATCGGCCTTGGCGGCGCGGTCTGGCTCGCGTCGAGCTTGATGATGGTGTTTGTCTTTCAGCCAATTTTCATGAGCTATCTACCGCGTCCCCGCATCCGCGAGCGGCGATGGTGGCCACAGCGCAGAGACCGCCATGGCGTCTTGCATGCGTTCATCGAAGCGCTGCTGAATGTGCCGGTAACTCCCGGCCTGGTGCGGGGCGCACTCCTCGCCGCCGGCGCAATATTTATCGTGTGGGGCATCAGTTCGGGATTGCACGCGCGGATTGGCTATGAAACACCTGGCACTCCGCTCTACCGGCCTGATGCCAAGGTCAACCGCGACATCGCCGAAGTCAGCCGCTTCTTTCCGACCGACGAGGGCTGGATCGTGCTGAGCACGCCGAATTATCCGGACCCGCAGTCGAGCATCGGCCCGGAGGTGTTGCGGGTGCAGGACGATTTGGGAGCGTTTCTGATACGTCACGGCGATGTGTCCGGCACGGTCTCGTTTGCGAATATCGCAATCCAGCCGCTCAACCAGCTTTTTCACTACAGCTTTCCGAAATTCCGCGTGATCCCGGGCGGCACCGAATTGGGCGGTAACCTCTGGTACATGTTTTTGGCGGGTACGGCACCGGGCGAGATCGAACGGTTCTTCGCGTACTCGCCCAAGATGACCAGCGCATGCATGAGGTTGCTATTGCCGGACCATACTTACACTCGGCTCAATAACGTCCGTGATGACATCCGTCATTTCGTCGACCAGCGCGTCACGCCCGATTCGGCACTGAGCAAGGTCAGTGTGAGCTATTTTGGCGGTGCGGCAGGTCTGTTCCTGGCGGCGAACGACGTGCTGAAGAAACTCGACTTCATCAACATCACCTTCGTGCTGCTGGTGATCTACGTCTGTTGCGCTTTTACCTTTCGCTCATTCATTGCCGGTCTGCTATTCATCGTTTCCTGCGTAATGGCCAACTTCGGCGCCTTCGTCTACATGAATGCACGCGGGATTGGACTGACTATCGACACTATTCCGGTTATTTCACTGGGTATCGGACTCGGCGTCGACTATGGCATCTATACGGTCGCCCGCATCGAAGACGAGGTGATAAACGGCGCATCGATTGACGAGGCAGTCGCGACCGCCTTGCGCACCACAGGCACGGCCGTCTTCAGCACGTTCGCGGTGATGATCGGCGGAATCGTGCCGTGGGCATTTTCGCCGCTACTGTTTCATAATGAAATGAGTGTGCTGCTGGTCTTCCTGATGGGGACCAACATGATCGCGGGGGTGTTGATTCTGCCGGCCTTTATTGCATGGCGACGCCCGGCGTTTATTGCACGATACGAACACAAGCGTCCGGCAGCCGAAGCAGCCGCAGCACGCGGTTGAACGCTCCGGGCGAGGATACGAAAGAACGCCGCGCCGGGGGGTCTCTACCTGCGATTGGCAAGGGGCCTGGCGATCGAGGTAATCGGTCCTTCGCCCGCTTGCTCGAACGTACCGTCTGTACAATCAATCGCTCCGCCGATTTTGGCATTTTCCAATTGAACTGCGCCGAGGGAGCGAAAACCGTCATTAAGAAAAAGGTTGCCGGTGATACGCGCATCGTCTGCGGACAAAGCGATGCCGCCGGGATTTTCAAATCTTGCTTCACTGCAAATCAGTTCGCTCATTTCTGATCTGTCCAGGAGTACGGCGCCCCGCGCCCTCAATCCATGGTTCAGCGCCACGTTGCCCTTTACCTTGGCGCCGCGAAGCGAAATAGCAACTCCGTGGCTGTTCTGAAACGATCCTCCGGAGCCAACCAGGCTGCCACCGACGGTGATATGATCCAACTGCACTGCGCCGTTCGCCAGGAACCGGGTATGCATGTGAATGCTGCCGCCAACTCTGGCGTGGTCGAGTATCATCGCAAAACCACCGGGATTGTCGAATGCTCCCCCGACACAACGCAGACTGCCACCGATTACTGCATCACAAAAGCGCACTGCTCCCGTCGCATAAAACCAGTTCCCCAGTAGAGCATCGCCGCCAATGAGTATTGCATCAGCTGCTAACGCACTGCCTCCGGCGTTATCTAAACTACAATTGTTGCAATAGAGTAGCCGGGTGATATTAGCACCGACGCAACTGATCTCACCGCGAGCCTTGAATGCGTTAGATAGTATCACGTCACTCGCGAATTGTGCGTGATCCATCGTCAGTGCCTTGAAACCGGGGTTTTCAATGAGGCTGTGGGCGCAGTAGAAAAGGCCGCCGACCCTTGCTTCGGTTAGGTCGATCTGCCCGTTCACCGTCAGGCCGTTGCTCAGCAGCACGTGACCGTGGATTGTCGAGCCTGCTGCGCCAAGCGCAAGATGCTGTGGATGGTCGAATCTGCCACCGATACAAGACAGATCGCCTCTGATATGCGCCTGGCGCAAACAAACTTCATCACTGGCGACAAATCCGTTATTCAAAAAAACACTGGACGATAATTCGACCGATTCGGCGTTTATTCTGCCGACGTACGATCCGCTGAGATTCAGGATGTTGAGTTTAGCTCGACTAAGGTTTATCGGACTATCGATGCGGCAGCCGATCAGTTCCAACGGATATGGAATCTGGAGCGATGCGAGCTGCAGTTCGCCCGCGATTCTCACGCCCGCGATGTGCACGCCTGCCGCAGTTGGACTACAACCGGGTATCGCGTCATTGATAATCGCGCGAATCGTGGCAGCCGAGATGGTTCGTTCGTCACCCCAATTCTTGCCTTCTGCCGGCTTATCGCTGGTTGTAACCGGCGAACGGAAGTCGGCGATTCGACCGGCATTTAGCGCGTCGAGCAATTTGATTTCCGCGGACGAGAAGCTTCGACGCTCAGCCATTTTCCTCACCGGTTCGTCGCAATCCCCCGAAGGCGGTGACGATGGGCAGCGACCATTAACATGTCTCGTGCTGTCAGCCGCCCACGACGACGTTCCAGCCCCGCACGCGCCAATTGGTGACGAGACCGTTTGTGACGTAAGGATCGTTTTCGGCGAAGCGCGTCGCGACCGCTGCATCGTTGGCACGAAACACCAAGGCAGCACCATCCACCGGATCAGAAAAGGCTCCGGCCATAACAAGCTCGCCGTGGCGATAAGCCTCCTCGACCAGTCTCAGATGCTCCGGTCGAAACGGTGCGCGGCGGTTGATGAAATCGTCGACGACTTCGTATAGAAGGACGAAATACATATAATTCACCCGGCCGGCGAAAAAGTCTGCTTCTCTGCCAATTTGCGCAACTTTAGCCCGACTCGCCGCGCGCTTGGGGCGTGATTCTCAGAGAACCTGGCAAAGCCGGAAGCGAAGAAACTTGCAACGGCTAGCGGCCTCGAGCGCCGGCAGATCGAGGGAACATTAACACATGTACCGCGAAGAGGAATTCGTCCGACGTGCCACGGCGTTGCGGCCCTTGCTTGAGCAAAATGCCGCGCGGACCGAGGCGGAGCGGCGCATTCCCGAAGGGATTATCGGGGCGCTGGAGGATGCAGGCCTGTTTGAGCTGATGGTGCCCAAACGCTTTGGTGGACACGGGCTGTCGATGGAAACCGTGCTGCGGGTTTCGGCCGAATTGGCGAAAGGCTGCCCCTCGACTTCATGGGTCCAGACCCTGATGAATGTGTCGTCATGGTTCGCCACCCGTGCAGCGCATCGGCTGCAGGAAGACATTTTCAGCAAAACCAACAAGCCGCGGCTTTGCGGCGGGCTGATGCCTTCGTGCGACCTCCATCCCGTAGACGGCGGTGTGCTGGTCACTGGGCGTTGGGACTTTACCTCAGGCTGCTGGCATTCCAATTGGTGCATCTGTGGCGTTCCGATTCTCGACGGCGGCGTCAAGACCGACGAGTCGGGATGGGCGTTCATTCCGATGGCCGATCTCACAATCGAGGACACCTGGTTTGCCGCCGGGATGAAGGGGACCGGCAGCAACACGGTGGTTGCGGAAAATCTCTTTGTTCCCACGCACCGGCTGATGTCGCTGCGTGGAGAGCATGCCGATTCAGATTGGACGGCCCGCTACCAGCCCGAGCCATGCGACCACTGGCCCCTGATGTCGGTGCTGGTACTGGTGCTGATTGGGCCGGTGCTGGGCGCGGCTGAAGGTGCTCTTGAAGCGGTCGCCGCCGGCGCGCATCAACGCGGCATCAAGTACACGATTTACCATCGCCGGTCGGAATCGGCGGTCGTCCAGCATAATATTGCCGATGCGGCGATGATGATCGATACGGCGCGCTTCCATATCTTTCGCGCCGCGGCCGACGTTGATCGCGCCGGCGCCGGGATGCAGCCGGATTACCTGACGCGGGCGCGGCTGCGGGCCGACTGCGGATATGCGGCGCGCGCCGCCTGTGAAGCAGTGAATCTGCTGGTGTCAATCGCCGGGGGCTCCGCGTTCAAGGAATCCAATCCCGTGCAACGCTATTGGCGTGATGTCAACGTCGCCGGCCGCCATTCCGCATTGATCACTGCAACCGGGTTGGAAATCTACGGCCGCGCCCTGCTCGGATTAGAGAGCAACATCACGCGCGTTATCTGATTGCGGACAGCGATACGAATCTGCCTTGGCCGGCCTTGCTTGCGTGGTGGCGAGCTGTTTCTCTACTGTTGTATTTGGGGGTGAAGCACCTAGCCGCAGGTCCCATAGTCCTGCCCGGAGACCCCGATGCGCAGATTGCTGACCATCATAGGAACGATCGTCGCGATACTAGTAGTCGCGATTATCGCGATATTCACCTACGCCTACTTCAATCTGAATTCGATTATTGCGTCCAATCGCAGCAATATACTGGCCCGGGCGACCGCCGCCCTTGGCCGTCCGGTCGAGATCCAGGATATCAAGGCGACGATAGGGTGGGGTGTGAAAATGGATGTGAGCGGGGTTACCGTCGCCGACAATCCGAGCTTTTCACAATTGCCGTTTCTCCAGGCCCGCGACGTTTACGTCAACGTCGAACTGCTGCCCCTGCTCTCACGCTCACTCAAAGTAACCAGCCTGGTGGTGCAGCAGCCGCAATTGCGGATCATCCGTGACCATGCGGGGACGCTCAACGTCGCAACCATCGGGGGCAAAGGTGCTCCTGCTCAACCCTCGCCTCCTAACATCCCTCCGGGTGAAAAACCCCAAAACATGGCGGGACTTGCCGCGCTGACGGTCAGCAGCCTGAAAATTGAAAACGGAAGCCTCTCCTACGCCGACCAGCAAAGCGGCGGCAGGCCAATCCAACTCAACGACTTCAATCTAGCGGTCAGCAACTTCCAGGCGGAATCGCCGTTTGACGTGTCGATCTCCCTGGCAGCAATGGGCCAGCAGCAGGATTTGGCGGTATCGGGCCAGGTGGGGCCATTGATGCGCGCCGGAAGAATTGAAACCAGCGCAGTACCGCTCAATCTCGATGCCACCATCGGGCCCATCGCGATTGCGCAACTCCAGGCACTGCCGCAACTGGCCCATGCGATTCCGGCGGCGCTGTCAATTTCTCAGCCGATCACCATTCATTCGAAGATTACGGGCAACTCCGATGCGCCGAATGTTAGCGCGAGCGCCGACCTGACCGCGAGTCAGGTCGTCTATGCCGGGATGCTTAACAAGCCCGCAAACGTACCTTTCAAATTCAGCGGGTCGCTGTCACGGGCAGGCGGCGTGGTGCGCGTCAACCACGCCGAGCTTGTGCTGGCGACGCTGCAGGCGAAGGCCACCAATCTTATTCTCGAAAAGGGTAACCTCGCTGCCCGAATTGATACTAACAACTTCGACGTGGCGGGGGTGGGCCGAATGCTGACGCTTGCGCAAAAGTACAATCCCACCGGCAATGCCGAAGTCCATACTGCGGTGCGTCTTACTAATCATCAGCCATCCGCCACCGGCACCGTGACCTTGACGAAGATCAATGCGAGCCTGCCGGGCAGCACGACCCCGCCCGTCAGCGATTTGACCGGCACGATCCAGATGGCCGGCAACAGCGCCAATATCGGCCCGATCTCGTTCAAGCTTGGGTCTAATCCGGCCAAGCTCCAGGCCGCGGCGCAATCGCTGCAGCCGTTGCGTGCGACCTATCAGTTCAACGCGGCTGCGGTGAACCTCGGCGATCTCGTGCCGAGCCGCAAGCCGCTGGGCGAGCATGTAAACCAGCTCGCTGTAAACGGAAACCTCAACCGTAGCGATACGGGTGCGATCTCGGCGACCACCAATCTGACCTCGCCGTCAGGGATGGCCGCCAATGTGCCATATCAAAACCTGTCGTTGGCGGCCCTTTATGACAGCAACCGGCTGACGATCAGAACCTTGAATCTAAACGCCTTCGACGGGACCGTGGGCGCGTCGGGCGTCGCCAATTTGAGCGGCGACCGCAATTTCAATCTCAGCCTGAGCGCCGCCAATCTCAACGTTCAGAAGGCGCTCCTTGCGCAGGAGTCGAAGGCTGCTGACACACTTCGTGGTTTCCTGACCGGCAACGTCAAGGTCGCCGGGGCCGGCAGCAGCTTCGACCAGATTAAGCCAACGCTGCACGGCAATGGCGGTGCGAATCTGAAGAACGGCAAATTGGTCGGCGTTAATGTCGTCGCCCAAGCGCTGCAGAAGGTTGACAATCTGCCGGCGATCGGCGTCCTGGTGCCGGCCGGCGTGGTCGCACGCCATCCCGAGCTTTTTCGCTCGAACGATACCGATATTCAGAATGCCAGCCTGACGTTCATGCTGCAGGGGCCGCGCCTCACTACCCATGACCTCAATCTCGCGGCGGCGGACTATTCGGTGTCAGGTGACGGATGGTTCGACATGGACAAGAACATCGACTTGGCCGCGCGCCTCCAGCTATCGAAAGCGTTCAGTGATGAGCTGATCGCGGCCAAGCACAATGTCGCCTATGTCACCAATCCTGAGGGGCGTGTGGAAATCCCGCTGCGCGTCACCGGCCACCTGCCGAAACCCGCGGTAATTCCCGACGTGAGCGTGCTGGCACAGCGAGCGGCCACGCATGCGGCTCAGCGCGAGGCCAGTAAAATCATCAACAAAAAGGTCCCTGCGCTCGGAGGTTTGCTTGGTGGAGGCGGCGGCAAGGGCAATCCGGCAGCGCCGTCCAATCCGTTGAACCAGCTCAAGGGCTTGTTTAAATGATAGCCTGCATGCAGCTCGGTCGCGCCGGTGCCTATTCACCGGCAGCCGCAACGTCTCCGGCGACCGGGCCGTAGACCTCATCGCAACCCAATATCGAGAGCGCGGCGCCGAAAAAAATCGCGGCAGATAAAGTGTAACCGGCTATATAACTGCCGGTTATATCGAAGACCCAGCCGACTATTATTGGGCCAATCGCGGCACCGACCGTCTGCATGAAAAACAACAAGCCGAAGAGCGTGCCCAACGATCGGGACCCGGCAATCTCCAGTAAAATTACGGGAACCAGGGCAATCGGCGTCGCCAGCGTGAACGCATAGAAGAAGATCCCCAGCGCCAGGATCGCAACGCGCGCGGCATCGCCCATAAGCAGGATGCCGAGCGCGCAAACCGCAAAACCCGCAGCCAGCGCTTTGCGCGCGCCGATATAATCACCCACGGCCCCCATCGTCGGTTTACCCACGGTTATCAGAGCATGGACCGAACTGAGCGCAAGCGCTCCTGAAGCCACCGAATATCCCGCTTTCAGCATCAACGGCACCAGGTGTATGAGCGCGCCCGCGACTCCCAATCCAAAGCAGAACTGCGCCAAACCGAGCAGCCAGAATGACCGCTTTCGGAAAGCCTCGCGTATCTCCAGTCCCTCCTCCGCCGCAAACAGTGAGTTGGATGGCACGGCCGGCCCGGCTTCGCCTGCGGCGGCCTCGGCGGGTGACTCGGGCCGCGCCCTTACGACCGTGACTATCAGGGGTAGCACAATCAGAAAAACGGGCAAGGCGAGGACCACGTAAGCCAGGCGCCAGCTGTTGGTACTGATCAAGCGCGCTGACAGGAGGGTCATGATCACTCCGCCGAGTTCCATCCCTGCTGTGGCCAAGCCAAGCACAGTGCCGCGCCGTTCCTTGAACCAGTTGGTAAGTATCAGTGATGCCGGCACCATCGTGGAACCACCGAGGCCAACGCCGAGCAGCGCATACCACCCAAGCAGATGGTTAAACGATGCTGCCCGGCTGATACCGAGCAATGAAACCCCAGCCAGAGTCGCTCCGGCTCCCATCACCAAGCGTACGTCGACCAGCTTGATTAGCCAGCCGGCAACTGGTGCAGCAGCCCCGGTGAACAACACGATTGCGGTAGCGCAAAGCGAAATCGAAGCGTGAGACCCATGAAATTCCTTGAGCAAAGGCGTGAAAAAAACTCCGAAAGTGTTGTAGCCGGAACCCCATAAGAGAAAGAGCGTGACGAACAGGGCACCGGCGATCCGCCGTGCCATTTTTGCCTGCTCGGTCATGCCGCACCTCCCCTTAGCTATTGGCCAAAATTACCGATGTGGTTTATGGTGGGATGGTTCTAGCACGGTCAGCCGAAGGCGGAGCAAGTGGGCCATCAACTCTCCACTTGATGGGGCAGGTGAAAGCCATGGAAAAGGCCTTAGCCGGCATTAGAGTCCTTGACCTTACTCAATTCGAGGCCGGCACCTCATGCACTGAGATGCTGGCATGGCTCGGCGCCGAGGTGATCAAAGTCGAGCCGCCAAAGGTAGGCGAACAAGGACGCTGGCTTCTGACCGAGCAAACAGGGATCGACTCACACTACTTCATCCTGCTCAACGCCAACAAACGCAGCATCACGCTCAACCTTAAATCCGAGCGCGGCCGGCAATTATTCCTTGAGTTGATAAAACAGGCCGATGTGCTTTCGGAAAATTACTCACTCGGCACGCTCGAGAGCTGGGGATTAGGTTACGGCCGGCTGCGCGAGCTTAATCCGCGTCTCATCTACCTGACGATCAAAGGCTTCGGCACCTACGGTCTCTACAGCAAGTTCAAGAGCTTCGACCCGATTGCGCAGGCTGCGGGCGGAGCGCTGGCGGTGACCGGATTTCCAGGCTCACCGCCGCTCCGGCCCGGTCCGACGATCGGTGACACCGGCACCGGGATTCACGCGGCGTGTGGTGTGTTGGCAGCATACATACAGCGTGAGCACACGGGCATGGGGCAGAAAGTTGAGGTGTCGATGCAGGAGGCGGTGCTCAATTACGTGCGCGTGCCGATGAGGCATTCCTATCTCACGCATCAGGCCAGCCCGCGCGCCGGCAACCGTCTGGGCGTCGCGGTTCCGGGCGATATCTACCGATGCTCGCCCGGCGGCCCCAACGATTACGTTTATCTATTCTGTTCGACCGCCGAAATGTGGGAGGCGTTCTGCCGCACGCTTGGCCGCCCTGAACTGGCCGGTGATCCACGCTTCCACGACAATGCTGCCCGCCACCGCAATCTCGAAGAGTTAAGCCGAATTGTCGAGGAGTGGACCAGCCGGCGTCCCAAGTATGAGGTGATGCGGCTGATGGGAGAGGCGGGGGTGCCATGCGGTGCGGTGCTCGACAGCGTCGAGTTGCTGAACGACCCGCATATGAAAGAGCGAGGCATGGTCGTAACCGTCGATCATCCGGTGCGCGGCAGGTTCACGATGCCGGGCTGCCCGGTAAAGCTCGAAGATTCGCCTGCCGAAATCACCAGCGCACCCTTGCTGGGGCAGCACAATCGCGAGATCTACGGCACGATGCTGGGTCTGAATGACAACGAACTCGAACATCTCCGCCAGCAGGGTGTGATCTGACAACAGGCGAACGCCGCCAGGACACCGGGTCAGAGCGGCTGTTTTCAATCGTAGATCCCGTCAGCGAACCATCTGCCGCTGGATAAATCGCGGTAGATTCGATAGACGGCGCCGTCAGCCAGCGCGAGTTCGTAATAATCGCGGTTGTAAGCGGCGGGTGAATTATTCGGCATCGCGCAGGCGGCCGAATCTTTGGAAGATTGCGCTGCCGCCCACCATTCACCCTGCCGGCGCCAGGGGCCGGCCGAGGACACTACACGGGCGCATATATTGTTGCCCCGCACGAATTCCGGCGAATTGCGCGTACACATCACTTCAACTTCCTCCGCCGGGCGAATCGCGCGCAGCACTATTGGAGTACTATCGGAAGCCGGCGCCGCTGGATACTGAGATAATCGCGATTCAGCCGATTCCGCAGTACGCGACCGTGTCGCGGGTAAAGGAGGTGGCGGCGCGAATTTACTGAGGCGTACCGCTTCGGGCCGGTAGGAATCGGCCGGCACAAGTGTACCGACACGCTCGGGCCCGCATAATGCGGCAATCCGCGCAATCGCTGCTTCGAGCCGATCCGGCGCCGGAGCGGCTGGCAGAAACAGATCATTCTGCGCCGGACGGCGCGCGCGTGCTTCCACCGTTAAGCGCACTGTCTCGACCGCGGCGGGCGGCGGCGATTTTTCCAGATGCAGTTTAAGCAGTGTCAGCAATGAACGCGCTTCGGTAGTGGCCGCGGCAACTGCTACATGGCGGCTGTCGTGCCCGCGGCCGGCCAATCCCAGTGACAATTTCAGATCGCCGGCGGCCAAACCGCGTATCTGCAACCGCTCGGTCAATTGCTTGAGCATCGCGTGCAACACAAATCCCAGCGGCTCAAGATTTTCGATGCCATACTCGAATTCGACCGCCTCGGCGAAAGTCTCGGCACGAGGCCGCGCGATGACCGTGGCGGAACCTTCGCCGCGCGCCAACCGCGCCAATTGAACCCCGTGACGCCCGAGACGGCTGCCAACCGCGCGGCTATCCAGCCGTGCGATATCGCCGAGGCGGCTGATACCAAGCCGTTTCAGCATCAGTTCAATCTCATCTCCCCGGCCGTTCGGGTCCAGCTCGAGCAGGTCGAGCGGCAGCCAATCGAGGAATTCCCGTTCCATTCCAGCGGCGATTACCCTGGCCCCGCCACATCGCGCCGCCAGATGAGCAATCTCCTTATTCGAGCCAATTCCGGCAGCCGCTTCGAGGCTAATCCGGCGCGCGCGCCGGATTAGTTCCTGGGCGAGCGAGTTTTCCACGTCATCGGCAGTTCCCTCGGCCCCCATCGAATAGCGATACAGACGCTCCACTCCAGTCAGGTCGAGCCAGACACATCCGGGCGCGCCTTCTTCGGTCACCGGTGATATCGACTCGGCCACATCGAGCAGCGCATCGGCGGCTGAACGCTCAGCCGCGGAGGACGGACGCGTTACGATCAAATCGGGAATCAGCGCACGCGCTTGCGCAACTGTCATAGCGGGCCGCAAGCCGGCGGCGCGGGCACTGGGCGAGACATGGCTCAGTTCACTATGCGGCTGATAGCCGGCCGGTTTACGGACAGGGCCGCTGGAATTGTTCATTGCAAGTGGCACAGGCTTCCAGCCTGTGTGTGATTGGGCCGTTGGCATCCTGATGAGTGCGAACGGGCGGTCGCGCAACTCGGGGTTGGCCCGTGTAATCGCCGCAACGGCAAAATCAGCCACCAGCACACACGCGATTCTTTTTTCACCACCCCATGCGCCGTTCGTCACTACCGGCGAAGCAGGGTTCGTCGATGCGGTCTTCCAGCACGCACTTCGCGGATTCGTTTGCGCGCCATCGGAAAAATTGCCGGGAATGAGTCTGCCGCGATACATCGATTGAGCACCGTTACAGCCTTACGTCTTCCCCAGTCAGGGGGAGGTCGGCGCCTGTCTGTCCCTCTCCCGCTCGTTGCGGGAGAGGTTAGGTGGGGGTGACTGCGGCGCCGAAAAGTGGTCCTCAAATACGCACGTCGCAGACTCGTTTTCTGGTGGCGCACCTCGCTGAGTCGTTGGCTCGTTCCGCTTCGCTCCATTTGTCGTTCGGCCGCGCCGCGCTCCACCTGATGCTTCAATTACAGTTTTCCATTTGGTGGTTTGACCCGACCCGCCCAGTTTGTTGCGCGTCACGCATGCCTCCAGCAGCAGTCCATCGAATAAAGCTGGCGCACCCGGCCAAAAACGATTGAAGCAAGCCCGTTGGCGCCGGAGTGTGAGACTTAACGCGGCGAAGGTCCCGCACATCCGGTGCGGCGCCAGCACCAGAACACCTGCCCCGCTGCGTTCCGCGGCACGCGCCAGCCTGAGCGCAGCGCTCTGTGGCAATTGAGACGCATTGGCGCCAAAGTCGAGTATCAGCAAGCCGAAGCCACCGGCCGCGAGAATCCATTCGGCAGCCTTGAGACTAGCGGCTACAACCGGAAATCTTGCGATATGTGGCGGAGGTGTCCCCGCCTGCGTTCCTCTCGCGCGGTATGGAAGATTAGGCCGGCGGCTCGACACCCATAGTAATCGTGTCAATTCGACGCCTGCGGCAGCGATGCTGACTGGATCGAAATCGTCCGCAGTGTCGATCCATGCAACAGCCTCGCGCCGAGTTACATTCGCGGCAAAGGCCGCGGCAAGGGAGGTTTTACCTGAGCCCGGCTGTGCAATTATTTCGCTTATTCTTCCCCTGATGATACCGCCGGCTATAAGGTTATCGATCGGACTGAGGCCGGAAGGGATTCGATAATCCTTGCGCGTCAGTTCACGACCATGGAAAACACTTGTAAATTCAAGTAGTTGGGTAACTTTGTCGGCAGAACGAACGAACGGCGAAAATGATACGAATGCATTTGAAGAGGCAATGCGTAAATTCGAATCGGCCCAGGCGATTTTTCCCATTACCGCCATAGGATCCATTTTCGCTATTTTTTCGTCTTGAAGTCAAACGATAAAAAAGACCCGATCTGCCGTCTCGAATGCCACAAAAAGGCATGCGACGTGCGCCATCCGCGAGTCTGGCGATGGGATTATCTGACACTTGACTAACATTCAGGCCCGCCGCTCTGCATGAGCGAAGCCACTGAACCGAAATTCCTTCGCCAGATGACGCTTGCCGACTTTGAATGGGTTCTTCCCAACGAGCAGGCTAGTTCGACTTACCTCGCCTTGCATCGGTGGGCGGACGGTCTGTGTTCTCCGCGTTGCGGCCACACCCGCGCATCCGAAACCACGGCGTGCCCATGGGCAGTGGCAATGCCCGAAGTGCGGACCAAAACCGAGCTGGAAACTAGAGCCGCAAATGCAGAACGTGACGCGGTGGCGGCGGAACTCACGCTCGAGCAATATCGGGCACCGCGCAACTAACGACCGAACAGAGAGCACGTGTGCTTCCTTGTCCGATGAAGAGCCCCAATGGCGGACGATCAGGCAGGCGGCCGTCTTGTCGCCGATCTCTGCGGGAACCGTGGGCATTTTCAAATCAGTCTGACCATGGATACGTACAGCCAAGGCCATGCCTGGGGCAATAAGGCCAGTCCTTCGTCGGAGTCGAAGGACTCCTTGGCAAGTTCGGCTCACCGGGTTAGGCTCGCTGTGTGACGCGAGATTCGACAGCCATTTGCGCCGGCACTCCGGTCGCCCATCAGCGCCGGTGGCTGTCAAAGTCGTCAGGTCTAGCGACCTTTGTTGAAAAAGGAGCTCTTTTATCGGCGCCCCCTTAGCTCAGTTGGACAGAGCACAGGATTCCTAATCCTGGGGTCGCGCGTTCAAGTCGCGCAGGGGGCGCCAGAAATTCCCCAATAGAATCAACGGTTTTGCCGGTATCATTGACGGTAACGGGCAGCTGGTCGGTGTCCACCAAGTATCCACCGAGCAGGTTCCTGGCGAGCAGCTGTACCGAGTTGGTGTCCTGGTGGGGAAGGAAGTGACCGTAGACCTTGAGCGTGATTTCTGGGCTCGAGTGGCCGGCGTGATTTTGATGCTCCGGCTTGGCCCACTTGTGATGCTCAGATTTGGCCCACCACTTTTCGCTGCATTGTTCAGTTTCCCGTGTGAACGATAGCGTATCTCAATCGATTTTTACGTGCCCTTTTTTCC